>Ga0209526_10001424_pt1 | contig 16009 bp, 14 predicted proteins | sample JacPinW_OM2H0_M1_FD_188566 | JGI IMG/M metagenome (GOLD analysis project Ga0209526, IMG submission 188566) | Forest soil microbial communities from Algoma, Ontario, Canada - Jack Pine, Ontario site 1_JW_OM2H0_M1 (SPAdes) (version 2) | ecosystem: Environmental > Terrestrial > Soil > Boreal... | reverse complement strand
ACCGATTATTGCCTGTCAGGGTGGCCTGATCCGAGACGGTGAAAGCGGCAATGTGATCGAGGCGCATTTTCTACCGCAGAGTGTGACCCGCCAGATTATCAGCGAAGCTGAGAGTCGCGATATTCAGATTATCTATTATCATCTCGATCACTTGTATGTAGCGGAGAGAAATAATAAGTGGCTTGAACTCTATGAGACGCGGGTCGGCGAGAGAGCCGAGGTAATTGCCAATCTGGAGCAGCTCGATGGTCGTCGCGCGCTCAAGCTTGTCTGGTACGGAGACCCGGAAATCCTTACCAAGACTCGGCCGGAGATGTCCGCGCATTACGGCGAAAAGGTCGACATTCTTTCGACTGAACGGGAAAACCTTGAATTTATGCCGCGCGGAATTAATAAGGCGAGCGCTTTAGCGAAAGTTGCCGTGGAATACGGCGTACCGGCGGAACAGGTCTTGGCCTTTGGCGATGGCGAGAATGATGTGCAGATGCTGGCCTGGGCTGGAATGGGCGTAGCCATGAGCCACGGAAGTCAAGCAGCCATCAGCGCAGCTAGACTGGTCAGCCCGAAGGGTCCACCCGAAACTGCGTTCGCGCGCGCGGTTGATGCTTTGTTCGAAGATCCGACGATTAACAGAATGGAATAGCCACAGCGCGGCGGAGGCGCACCCAAATTGGTCTTGGTTGGCGATCCGGTGATTCCCGCGGCGAGGGCGTGTCGCTCCGCGACCGCCGACCTGTCCGCCGACCCAAGCAAGAGTCCACGTTTCTGAGACCCCTCCTACTGGTATTGTACGCCAATAGCCATGTTTATGCATTACCCCAATCGAATCGTACTCCAAAATAGCAATTATCAGCGGGTAACGAATGGCTCAAACCCGGCGCATCGGGAAGCATAACGAAAAGGCGCACCTACTAAGCGCGCCGAGGTTTTCGTACCTACCGCAATGGGCAGATCACGCCGACAGAGCCCTTCGTCCACTCGCCCTTTCCCCGTGTCGCCTCCTTAGTTGACGCGTATGGGCGGCTGCCGGATCGCGCCCTACCTTCTTGGGCACGGCGACGAAGCGTTGACTACAATGCATAGTCTCCCCAGTATCGCTGAATTTCCAAAGTTCGAAGCACTTGGCCGCATTCCTCTAGAGCCTCCGCGGTTCCATGGTAACGATTTGCCAGATCCAGCATCTGCAAAGGAATTTCCAACTTCTGATTGGACAAGATTCGGCTGTCGCGGATCTGTTTAACTGCCTGATCCATTTCGGCCAAAGCGCCCTGGACGGACGGCAGCTGACGCTGGCAATCGCCTTGGCGAAAGCACTCGGTAAAAGCGTCCAGCATCTGCTTAAACTCAACCTCTAACCGCTCAAACTGCGGTTGCAGGATCGGTCCCGTGATTTCTGGCAAAATATTTCGATGCGGAACGAGCTCGGTAATTCGAGTTACGAGTGCTTGCAGGGCTCGAACGAAAGTGGCCATCTTGGCCTTTTCCTGTTCGGAACATCCCGGTATCCCAATCTGCTGAGTGGCTTGGAGGGCCTCTACCGGCAGAATCGCCAACTGCGTTTGAATTTTCTCTCGATGGGGATCTCCGCTCAACAACGCTTTGGTCTGCGAGAAAAGGGCGAGCAAATTATCTCGCAGCACCCTTTGTGGCAAGACCGGCCAGATGAGTCTTCCGACTACGGTCGCAATCCCCATGCCGATGATTATGCCAAGAAAGGTGTCGATGATCGTCTGCGACGGTACCGGTTGTTGCGGATTGAGCCCGACAAAGGCGCTCATAGTTATCAACGCGACTTGCATCCAAAAGTTAACGCCGGGGATTCGGGCGGTGAGGAAACCAAATCCAAAAAAAATGAAGAACAACACCAGATTCATGACCGCGTAGTTCGCAAGAAATGGCGTAGTCAACAAAAGGAGTGCCGCGCAGATGGCAAGACCGATAGCCGCAAGGAACGCGTTTTGAAAAGCCCGTAGATCCCCGGACCCGCCGGCACGCAGGAATGGTCGTCCTAAGATACTGAGAGTCCAGGCCATGAGCGGAATTGAAGCTGGCCCAGGAGGATTGATCCAATTGAGAAGAAGGACCGAAACCACCGCAGCCAAACCACCCTTTACTCCGACCTTCACCCAAAACCAGTCGATTGTCGGGAGAAAGTCCCAGTGAGGCTTGGCTTCGGGCGGCGGCTGCCCGAAGCGCGGCAGACCCTCCGTCGTACTCCGAATATTGTTCAGGTTGTCAACAAAAGAGCGCAGAGCCCCGAAATGCCCAGCAAACTTCATCGCTATCTCGGTTGGCGCAGCGACGAGAACACCCTGATCCCGAATCTCATTCACCCTTTTCTCAAAGGCTGCAAGCGCTTCATTCAGACTACTTGAGCGCAGCTTTTCGCCTGGAAATTGAGGTGCCGTCAGGATCCCGAGCTCCTCAGAAATCGTCGCTTCCAGCAATTCATGCTCACGCCGCAGGTGGTCTAGAACGAAAGTCTCTCCTTGTCGCCACTGGTCCACATGGAGTGCGGCATGAAACAGGTTGATCAAAGACACTAAGAAAGAATTGTAATGTGAAAGGCGAGCGGAAAAGACGGTGCTCTCCCGGGATCCTGCCTGCAGTAGATTCCTTAGAACGGATAATTGCTTACCGAAAGCTTGATGAATTTGTTCGACCTCGGTCCGAGAGTTGGTTCGGCGAATGTCAGTCTGCATCGCGAAGAGTTCACTCACCGTTTTGAGAGCATCACGCCCCGCTGCAACAAACTCTTCTCGTGCATAGCGAGGCCACACCAAGGTCGTTACCAATAGCGAGCTCCCAGCCCCAACCAAAATCTCCAACGTCCGATTGAGGCCGATCTGCCAGACCTGAGCAGGATCTGCAACTCCATAAGTTACGACTGCGATCGTGGTGAGACCGACCAGGAAATAAGCATAGGGGACCTGACTGGCTGGGAATTGCCCGAACTTATACGTGGCAAAGGCAACCACAAAGAAAAGGACAGTGAGGAAGATTGCTGGTGTCGAAGCATAGTTTCCTACCAACCAGACGCCCACGACCGCTCCACCGATTGTACCCAATACCCGCATGATGGCTTTCACGGCGATCGAACCGACGTACTGTGAGCTCATCATCACTAGCACGGTGAGGATTGCCCAACTGGCATGCTCCAGACGCAATATCTGTGTCGAAAACAGTGCGAGCACTGCTGCCAGACCAAGTTTGATCCCGTACCGTGCTCTCAAGTCATCAAAAAAATCCTGAAGCGGCCAATGCCACTTCGCGGGAAAGGATGCGGCTTCGGTCTGAGCACCCATATTCACGGTTGCGCGGCGGCGTTCTTTTTGGGTACTTCAGTAGGCCCGACTTCGCGCGTCATGGCGGCCGAAACGGTTTGGCCAATCCGCAATGGCACCGGTGGTTTTCCCAAAACCTGGATGCGGACCGGGAAACGCTGCGGGAGGCGAACCCAATCTACGGTCTGATTAATCGATGGCAACAGGCCCGTCGTATCGCTGCCCGAGCCATCCTGAACATAGATGCCCCAGCCAATGCTCCGGACAACACCCTGGAACGGTTGGTTATTGTAGCCCATGATCGTGAGGTTGACCTTCTGTCCAAGACTGATGTGGGGCAATTGGGTTTCTTTGAAATAGGCCGCGATCCAAAATGAACCCGTATCGACCAAGGCCATCAGCTGCTTGCCGGCGGTCACATAAGTTCCCTCGCTGGTGTTCATGTTGGTGACGTACCCGTCCACCGGAGCGAAAACCTTGGTGTAGGCGAGGTTTAGCTTGGCAAGTTCGAGATTCGCTTTCGCCGAGATAAGCTGGGCCTGAGCGGCTGCGAAGCTATCCTGGGCGTTTTGAAAATCCTGCTGGGCGGTCACGTGGTTCTTATAAAGATTGGTTTGCCGATCAAGATTTTGCTGCTGTTGTTTTAAGGTCGCTTCGTCATTCTGGACCTGGCCATCGGCGACGTCGACCTGGGCCTGAAAATCGGTGAGATCGATCTCAAAGAGCAGATCCCCTTTCTGCACCTCCTGGTTGTCATGGACCGCTACCTGGATGATCGGTCCGGAAACCCGAGGGGCGATGCCTACGACATTCGCGCGCACCTGGCAATCCCGCGTCCACGGATTTTGGATATACTGCTGGTAAAGAGAGACAGCGGCCCAGGCTGCCAAAGCAACTACCACCAGTGTGATTAGGTAATGGAGCAGCCTTGCCTTCACGGTAGGAACGCTAATCCGAACACAGAGCTGAATAGAACGACCAGTGCCAGAAAAAAAAGCGGAAGGTGCCAGACATACCGCGATAGGCCGGTGCGCTCCATGGTCGCGACTACCAGCCAGGCCGCCAGGAAGCCTAGTAGACCGATCACTACGATCCAGGGGATGAGGAGCTCGGTAAACCTGAGTTCCGGTCGATTGAGCGACACTGCAAAAAAGCGCATCTCGGCTAGTGTATGTCTTAAGCCGAGATTAGATCAATCGCGGAGAAGTTTGTTGGCGATCCCTGGATGGAAGCGGTAGCGCTTCCGCGCCCGCGCATGCGCGTCAACCCGGGCCCGCGCATCAACATAAGGTGAAGGGATATATGTCGTTCGGCCGGTCTCAGGTCGCAAAGGCCCGCGATCGCAAGTTCGTCGACAAGCGGCTCAGCTATGAGCTCCTATCGAAACAAATTGGTCTTCGCCAAATCGATGATCTCATCGCCCCGACCGCTCAACACGGCCTTGGCCATGTAGAGGCTAAAGCCTACTGCCTGCTTCAATTCAATCGTAGGAGGCATTGCCAGCTCCTCACGGGCAGTAACGACGTCAATTAAGGCTGGTCCGTCGTATTCAAGAGCTCTTTTCACCGACTCTTGAAGTTCTCCGGGATCCTCCACTCGCACACCAAACAGGCCAGCGGCTCGGGCAATATCGGCGAAGTTTGGGTTCTGCAGTTCCGTAGCGTAGTCCAGAATGCCGGCCGCCTTCATTTCAAGTTCAACAAACGCCAGCGAGCTATTGTTAAAAACAACGAGTTTGACCGGAAGATTTAGTTGTTTCAAAGAGAGCAAATCCCCCATCAACATCGCTAACCCGCCATCCCCGGAAAACGTAATTACTTGACGGCCCGGAAACGCTGCTTGGGCACCGATCGCTTGGGGTAGTGCGTTCGCCATCGATCCATGGCTGAATGATCCCAAAAGCCGGCGCTTACCGTTCATTGTCAGATATCGCGCCGCCCAGATGGTCGGAGTGCCGACGTCACAAGTAAAAACGGTGTCCTCTGCGGCCAGCTGATCAACGACTTTGGCAACGTATTGTGGATGAATTGGCTTCTTTCCGGGGACACCGGTGGCCAGATCATCCAGCCCTTTGCGCGCCTTCTGATAGTGCTCGAGACATTGGTCGAGGTGATTTCTATTTTGCTTGGGCGTCAGTTGCGGCGTAAGTGCCTGCAGCGTTGCCTTCACATCGCCGACTAATCCGATATCGACCTTGGTGCGGCGGCCAATCTGCTCCGGTCGATTATCGATCTGGATGATCGTCGCATGCTCGGGAAAGAATTGTTGATAGGGGAAATCCGTGCCGAGCATCAGGAGCGTATTGCAATTCATCATCGCGTAATAGCCGGACGAAAATCCGAGAAGGCCAGTCATGCCGACATCGAATGGATTGTCGTACTCAATGTATTCCTTCCCCCGCATCGCGTGGACGATCGGAGCCTTGAGCTGATCGGCTACCTCGATTAGCTCACCATGTGCGCCGGCGCATCCAGCTCCGGCTAAGATGGTGACCTTCTCGGCCGAATCGAGCGTATTCACGAGACCGGACAGATCGCTGTCTGAAGGGCGAAGCAGTGGACGAGATGGTTTAAATTTTAGACGCGGCTCATGCGTCGTTGCTTCCTTAAGCGCGATATCGCCGGGCAAGACTACCACCGCTACTCCTTGACGCGAGATGGCGGTCTGCATCGCAATCTCGAGTGTGCGTGGCATTTGTGCGGCCTGCGAGACCAGCTCGCAATAGTGACTACAATCGAGAAATAATCTTTCTGGATGTGTTTCCTGAAAATAATTGCTGCCGATCTCATTGCTAGGAATATGGGCGGCAATGGCCAGGACCGGCACACGGCTTCGATGACAGTCATACAAACCGTTGATCAGGTGCAGATTACCTGGACCGCAACTCCCGGCGCATACTGCTAAAGATCCGGTAAGATGCGCTTCGGCACCAGCCGCGAAGGCACCGACCTCTTCATGTCGCATTGGAATCCAAGTGATGTCTTTGCGCGTACGAATGGTGTCGGTGATCCCATTGAGAGAGTCTCCCGCAACACCAAAAATCTGTTTTACGCCGGCTAAAACCAGCGTCTCGATTAGCAATTGTGCAACCGTTTTCCTGGCCATAAATATCTTTCCTGGTAGTGCTTGTTACCTCCAATGCGGCCGTGGAAACACAATGGCAAACGAATTGTGCTTCCTTCCTCATTCCCGTTTCTTTGGCTTCTATTTACTCCGACGAAATTAGCACTGGGCTCTCTTTGTCGCTAATGGCAGAAAGAGTGTTTCGTCCCTAGCCTAATGGGTCATTCTTTCCTGTTGGTACGCATGTTCCGCGGCTACCAGATCGCAATCGTACGCCACTCAAAAGTAGCTGAGATGATTGAGGCCATCCTGAAGCTCGACATCGACCGGGGCAGATGGGTCGCCGCTTAAGAGAAAGACCAGCTGCATCGGACTTGCCTCTTTGGGCACCTTTCGAGGATATGGGATCTCGTTGTCTACGATCCATTCGCTATCGTCAGGTAAACGATACCTGACAAAGACATGGCTGCCGGTGATGGGCGTATTTCGGATGTGCCATCGGTAGAAGATAAGCTGGCCGTGAATTCCGCTGGCGGCTAGTTTTGAGGAAACCGCGATGGCGTAGTCCAAACATTCACCATCTTTCCCTTTTCCTTTGATAGTCGGGTCATAAGCGATAGCGTATGATAGCGGCTCGCTCAATGCGAAAGAGGTCAATAGGAAGTAGCCAAACACGGCTCCCAGTACAATTGACATCGAACAACAACTCTTCCTCATGACTCACCTCGACGGCGAACTCGTCCGGGACACCGTTTCGACCTCCTTTGCGCGGCAGTGAAAGGGTTCACTGGATGTTCTCGGCTCGTGACCGGTCAACTCGCCAAAAACTCTTCCGCCGCTCCTTGCGGAGACGGCGTAGCTCTGAACGGCGGAGGATCTCGCCGATCAAAAGAGGATAGTCTGAAAGCGTCTTCGTTCTCATTGGTGTTGATTCGTTGCTCTCATGGCCTTTTTCGCCTTGATCGGAAGGGTGGGACTGGTCGACGGTGTCGGGCTTGCGCTGGATGTCGGCATTGCCTCCGGCTGTCCCGACATCTGGCTCACTCCGGTGGTTTCTGTCGGAATTAGACCAGAGTTTTCCGGATTTTCGATAACGCCATAAGGATCCTCAATCGGACGTTTGCTGAGAAATTTTGTGTACGTCCATAGGTCTCTGGTAATCCCTCCCAAACGAATCTGCGACATACCCGTGGCAGCGTCATCCTGGACCACCTGGACTAGAGTTCCCGGAATGAGGTAGTGAGCCTGCAGATTCTCGATCATCTGCAGTTCTACCGCGTCGGTACGGTGAGCGGTGATTCGCTGGACATCCTGTTCAGAGTCACCAGCGAATGGTCCATCAACGGTGATCCAACGGTATCCTTGTGTCACCAAATCACTATAGTTGGTGGCGAGAGCGGCGCAGGTCAGACCAAAGCTGACCGCGGTAAAAACCAGTATCCGTAGTTTCATAATTCTCCTGACGTTCAGTGAGATAAAAAGGAATTTATCTACGGCGCTGAAGTTAAGATTGAAGCGGCATGTTTCGCTATTGGCGGAACGAGCGGTTTATTCCTACTCGAACGGGTTATTCTCTTTCGGCTCAAAGCTCGAGGGTAGGCGAACCGCTGCGGTTCCTTCCCACGAAGACCTGGCCGACCAATCCATGTCGCGGCCTTGATTCGGAGATCCCCAATTGTTCCAGGCGTGATCAGCAAACTTGCAAGCAAAACGGTAAGACTCGGAGAACAGAGAATAACAAACCTCGAGTTCCTCTTCATCTCTTGGCGTATACAGCACCGATGCGCTTACCGGCATTAAACCGTAAGACCGAAGATAGTGTGGCTCCGTCCAGCCGCGGAACACTGCCCAATGAGCGGCCTCGAAAGGCAAAGCCAAATATATTGTCGGGGCTTTAAGCAGCACCCGAGCGAACTCTCTGCCGATAATAAATGCTGAGGGATCGCCTGCGGCCGCTATCTCCTTTAGTCGGATAGAAACTGTCTTCTGACGATCACCAACCGAGGGAGCAGACTCGATGTGAGGCCATGTTAGAACTTCATCGACCAGTTGATTCAGGTATCTTGGATCACCGTGCCCGTTACACTGAATATGCAACGGTCCGCGGAGCGTTCTGGGCTTGGCTCCCCTTCTTTGCGGAAGACCGTCGGATCCAATAGGAGCTACTATCATATATTCTCTCGGCGCAAGAATCACTAGGTGTTCATTTAGGTTAGGGTGCCGGTCGAAGGATAGGTTTGATTCCGACTGTTCCATGTCGCCATGTCCTTTACCTGAATCCTTCGAGCCGGCTTCCCCCCCAAATGTGCGAATCGGCACGGATAACCCGTAACCCTAGTTGCCCCACCGATCTGTAACTAATGGAACGAGAATAACATTTGGGGGCCACGCCTCGCTATTGGCAAAACGAGTGTTTTGTTCCTACCCGAAAAGATTATGGTGTCATTACCCGAAGGCCGTACCCCATGGAGTAATGGAATAGCGGTAGCGGCGACATAGTCCGGTGAGCTTCCGAGCGCGTGGGTTTACTCTTGGGACGAAGTCGGATCCCAATGGGCTCGTGACGCTGCCGGGCCGAAAAAAATATCGCCGAAGCGAATAGTACCGCACGACCCAGAACTGCAGCCCCATATCATCGTCCGCTTGATGGAGTTGGCGACGGCGCGTTGAGATCGGGTCGGGCAAATCGCTCCGGTTCGAGACATTCGGCGGGTAAAGCCAGGAGCGTAGCCGGACAGTCGCAGCTACCGGATCACTCACTCGACCTCAGACGTCATCCGCCGTAGCTCTTTCCCAGTCATCGGTCGGGGCGAGAAGTTTATCAAGCGTGATTGGAAAATCGCGCACACGCCGCCCGGTCGCGTTATAAACGGCGTTAGCAATTGCTGCCGGGATTCCGGTTACACCAATTTCGCCGGCCCCACGAGCTCCAACTGAATTGAAAATCGTGTCCGGCTTTCCGATAAAATGAACATCGATGTACGGCACGTCGGCGTTAGTAGCTACCAGGTAGTCAGCAAAATTGGCGTTCGCATAACGTGCAGTCGTTTCCTCCAGGTGTGAACCTTCCAAGAGAGCCATTCCAATGCCGAACACAATTCCACCGATCACCTGGCTCCGTGCGGTTTTAGGATTTACCACCGTGCCAATGTCCATGACCGTTGTCACTCGCTTGACCCTTATCTCGAAAGTCCATCGATTGACTGCGACTTCGCAGAACTGCGCTCCGAAAGAGTAAAATGCATATTTTTCTTGCTCGTCGCCAGACGCGGCAGTCTCTGTCGCTTCCACTGATCCGCGGCCAATGGCATTCAAAACCGTACCAAAGTCTGCTCGCTTTCCTCCTCCGACGAGTTGCCCGTTTTCGTACGAAACATCCTTCATTCCACTGAAACGCGACTTCTTGTCCCGAACTGCCAGCTGAATCAGGTTCGCTTTTGCCGATTCGGCGGCTTTCTGGATTGCTGGACCGACACTTGCAGTGGACTGCGAACCGCCAGCAACCGGTGCCGGGGGAAGGGCTGAGTCACCTATTTCCGGACGAACTCTTTCTATCGGCAGGCCCAGATTCTGCGCGCCGATGATAGCTACCACCGTCCACATCCCGGTCCCAAGGTCCTCCGTCGCCAAGGACACTTGAGCCGTTCCATCTGCCTGAAGCCTGACTTTGGCCGACGATCTGCTGCGGTGACCCGGATAAACTGCCGTTGCCATTCCCATTCCTACCAGCCAGTCACCATCGTTGACTGAACCAGGTTTTGGGTTTCGCCTCGACCAGCCGAATCTTTCCGCTCCAAGCCGGTAAGATTCCGCCAGAGTTTTCGATGAATACGGAACGTTCCTTCCTGGATAAACCTCTGCGTAGTTTTTCATGCGCAGGTCAATCGGATCCATCCCCAGCATCACGGCGAGCTCATCCATTGCGCACTCGAGAGCAAACATCCCAGGGCTTTCGCCCGGTGCTCGCATGGAAGTGGGTGCTCCTACGTTGAGTGGCACCAATGTCTGACTCACCTGGATGTTCGGCGACTTGTAAACGAAACGAGAGGTTCGTTGGGCAGCGGCCTCGACGTACACGCCGGCAAAACCTACGGTTGAATGCACATCATGTTTAACCGCTTGGAGAACACCGTCCCTGCTTGCGGCCAAAGAAATACGCTGAATGAGGGCGGGACGATGGCCGGTCAACGTGAACATTTGTTCCCGAGTAAGAATCGTCTTGATCGGACGGTTGAGCGAGCGCGCTGCTGCCGCGGTGAGTGGCGAATGCGTCCAGACGGCCTGTTTACTACCGAACCCGCCGCCAATGAACGGACAGATAACACGTACGTTGTCTTCATTCACCCCAAGAATCGCCGCAACATTTCGTTGCTGTCCGGACACAAATTGGGTCGCATCATACGTTGTTAGTCGGTCGCCATCCCACACCGCGGTGGTGGCATGCGGCTCCATCGGATTGTGGTGATAGATCGGTTCCGTATAGGTGGCCTCAAGTACAACTTCGGTTCCTTGAATAACATCGTCGATTAACGATACCCCGTCGGCGAGGATTGTTACGGTGGGTTTCTGGCCGTCTACTGCAGCCGGAGGAAATGCATGCGTCAGTCCTGCCTCCCAACTGGCCACCGGGTGCTCCTCTTTGTAATCCACCTTTACGCGAGCCGCGGCATCACGGGCCTGTTCGAATGAATCGGCAACCACTAGTGCAATGATCTGACCGTAGTATCGAATTTTGTTATCCTGGAGCGGCGGATCGATCTCGCCACTGTTGGCTCCTTCCGCTTGAGTTAGACCGTTATAGAGCTTTAGCGAATGAAACGGGGTGTAGACTGCCACTACACCAGGCGACTTCTCTGTCTCAGAAACGTCCATCGCCCGGATCTCGCCTCGCCCGATAGTGCTGGTCACAAGATAGCCGTAGGCGACGTTTTCGATCGGCTGATCACCCGAATACCGCAGGCCTCCGGTGACTTTCAACCGACCGTCAATCCGATCGTGCGGCTTACCTAGAACATCTGTGCTCATACTAAGCCTCCTAGGTTCATCAGTGCTCGAACAATGGTTCTCTGAACCAGCTCAACTTTGAATGCATTGTGTCTTAATGGCTTGGCACCCTCGGTCGCGAGCTTCGCAGCGGCTTCGAAAGTCTGTTGGTTCAACGGCATTCCGATTAACGCGTCTCGCACTTTCGGAAGATTCCATGGTTTCGTCCCCACCCCCCCAACGGCGACTCGGGCATCTCGAACATTGTTTGCGTCTACATCGAGTGCCATGGCAACGGAGGTCAGCGCAAACTCGTACGATTCGCGGTCCCGGATCTTCAGATAGGCGGACCTTTGCGCCCACGGCAGTCGCGGAACCCGAATCTCCGTGATCAACTCGCCCGGTTTGAGTTGATTCTCCTTGTCTGGGGTCTCACCTGGAACGTGATAAAAATCATCCAATTTCACGAGTCGATCGTTGTTCCCGCTTTGCAGGAGAATGGAAGCGTCCAGAGCTACCAACGCGACAGCTAAGTCGCTCGGATGAGTAGCGACACAGGATGAACTCGTGCCAAGAATTGCATGCGTCCGGTTCCAGCCGTCGATCGCGGGACAACCGCTTCCCGGCTGACGCTTGTTGCATGGTGTGCTCACCTCTCGGAAATATCCACACCGAGTCCGTTGCAGAAGATTTCCTCCCATGCTGGCCATGTTGCGAAGCTGCGCGGAGGCACTTTTAAGCAACGCTTGGGAAATGACTGGATAGTTGGCGACTACCTCCTGGTTCTCTGCTACATCACTCATTTTTTCCAGTGCGCCGATCCGTAGGCCATCCGATGCCAACTCGATCCCGCGCATTGGTAACCGATTGATGTCCACCAGTTGCGAAGGCGTCATTACTTCGAGCTTCATCAGATCTATCAGCGTCGTTCCACCAGCAAGAAAATCCGAATTCTGACCGAAATCAGACGTGGCTTGCCAAATGCTGGAAGGAACCTTGTAAGTAAAAGTTCGCATCGTTACCCTCCTGCTTTCATCTGCCCTGCCGCCATTTTGATCGCATCAACTATGTTTGGATACGCACCACACCGGCATAGGTTTCCTGACATAAATTCTTGAATCTCCGTGTCCGATCTGATGTGGCCTTCGTTAATACAGCCCACCGCGGACATGATTTGACCAGGGGTGCAATATCCGCATTGAAAACCGTCACAACCGACGAACGCGGCTTGTACCGGATGTAAGTCATCACCTTTGGCTAAACCCTCAATCGTGGTGATCTCTTCGCCCTGTGCCATTAGCGCGAGGGTCAAACAAGAGAGCACTCGTCTTCCGTTGATATGGACCGTACAAGCGCCACACGCACCACGATCACAGCCCTTCTTCGTTCCGGTCAAATCCAAACGATCCCGGATAGCGTCCAGTAGGGTGACTCGGGGATCTACCTCAAGTTTTTGCGGGCGACCGTTCACTTTGAAGTTGATCTCTACCAAGCTCCCCTCTGTGCCCTTTTTCGGGGATTCGCCCTCTAAAGCCGTTCCTTCTGTGGTAGTAGCAGAGCGGGCAAGTGGTGCTGCCACGGATAGGCTGGCGGAGATTGCCGCGAGGCGACTAATGAATTGTCTTCGAGATGAGCCAGCCTGGGCATCCGGAGGCAGATCAGAAGAATCATTAAGGTTTCGACTCATGAGGCGATGATATTTGGATGTTAGCTCTGAATTCCAGGCGGACCGGACAGCTCCGATTCTTCTGGTGCAACCGGCTTGTGCACGGTTGATTACTTCGGCAATAGGTCGCACACCTGTCTAGGTACTTCTATCGTCAGAAAGAACGCTTTTTGTTGGCTCCAAAGAGTTATTATCGACAAAAAAACGACTGATTGGATTCGCCGAGAGAGAGTCGATACGCCGATAGCCCTATGTCTTGCTTCTAGCTACCCCGTGACCGCTCGATCGAGTTAAAAAGAACGCTTCTTTGAGAGGATAGAGTCAGTGATGATCGATGATAGTTTCTGGTTGAAGACCGGATGAAAGCACGCTCGCCAACAGAGGTGAACAGTCACGGACGACCGCAAGAAACATTTCTCAGAACAACTACAATTGACTAAAAGCGCAACTAGGAGAAACAATGGCAGCTAAATCGACAAAGCAAGGATGCCCAGTCATGACAACTTCATCCGACCCGGTTGGAGACAATCAGAATTCCGTTACGGCCGGACCGCGTGGCCCAGTGCTGATGGAAGACTATCTTCTTTTCGAGAAGATGGCGCAATTCAATCGCGAAAGGATTCCTGAGCGGGTGGTCCACGCGAAAGGCTCCGGTGCGTACGGTACGTTCACCGTCACGGCTGATTGAAAACGTCGCCAATGCCATGAGGGGGATACCTGAGCACATTATCAAGCTGCAGATCAGTCATTTTACGAAGGCCGATCCTGCTTACGGACGTGGCGTTGCGGAAGCTCTCGGCGTGAGAGTGCCGCGAGAAGAAGTAGCGGTCACCAAGTAAAGTTAGCTCGATTCATGGGTCTCATAGGTCCCATGAGTCCTATGCGATACGAAGGCGTGAGTACCAATCGTAATCGCTACCTGACCCAAACAATTTTAAACGCGTCTGTTATCGACACTTCATTATGAAAAACTTTCGTTCATACTTTGCCGAGTTCATCGGCACATTTTTCTTGGTCTTGACGGTCTGTGTAGCTGGGGTCCTTGGATATGCTGGACCATACGCCCCAATTGCCATCGGAGCGGTCTTGATGGTGATGGTGTATGCTACCGGCTACATCTCCGGAGATCATTTAAATCCTGCTGTTAGCTTAGCGGTTTGGATTCGCGGCAAACTGCCTACCCGAGAAGTTTTGCCTTACATTATTGCGCAGATGCTGGCCGGGATTCTAGCCGCCTTGGTAGCGAAAGTGTTTGCCCGGGCCGGAAACCCGATCACTCCCGCCGTATTTCCGTTTTATCCGGCAGTGCTAGCAGAGTTCTTGTATACCTTTGCTCTTTGCTATGTCATTCTCAACCTGGCGACCGCTGAGGCCAATGCCGGTAACAGTTTTTCACGGCTTAGCAATTGGGTTCACCGTCACGGTCGGAGGATTTACCGTGGGCCGGATTTCCGGCGCCGTCTTCAATCCGGCGGTTCCGGCAGGGTTGGTGACAATCGGTGGCCTCCCCCCGCTTAGTTCATGGACCTACTACACTAACGAATTGGGCGGAGGAGTGATTGCCGGGTTAGTGTTTCAAGCTCTCAATGTTAATCCAAATAAAAAAGAACTTACTAAAAGTGGAGGGCTTACGGTTGTGACTCAATAAACGGTTGCTGATGCGGTTATGGGAAGCACCGAAGAAAAGAGTATCCACAGATTACGGAGATTTCACAGATATCGCGTAACTGCGTAGGCGGGCAGAGGAATATTGGTAGTGGCGGACAACAGCATTATTCAAGGGACGACGTTGAGCAGGCTAGTCGCCGCATCCGTCCCCGCATTGCTCCACTAACCAATCACTCCGTGATTCCTCTCTGCCGCGTGATAACCGAGTTATACGGAGGAGCTTTTCGGAAACATAGAACGAATAACGATGCGCTGTAATTTTTCTCAGAGGAAATAAGTGATGAAAAAACGTGAAGTAGCCGTTTCGGGACGAATCTTGAAAACGGAAGATAGGTACGGGTTAGGTAAGTTGTGCTTTGCCACTGCGATGGGTCTCGCGGCAGCCATAGCGGCCGTGTTTACGACCATGCTGCCATTGTCTGTGGGTTGGCGATATTTCTGGCTGGCAGTCTGCGTTGCTGGCTTTGTTCTGGCTATGATTGGGGTGGTTCTCTTTTCCCGGCGCCCAACACCGGAATCTCCCACAACTCTGCTCGAACCTGAGAGCCAGCATTAAGATATGACAAAGACTGGCGTTCTGCCGTGGTGAATTACCAACTCAACGCGCCCGGAGAACGGCATCGTGGCGGCGTCGGCCGTGACTCATGCTCTTGCGTTAGCCTACCATGGCAAGCTGCTCAATATTCCGTTGTCGGAGGAATGGAGTAATGGAAAAGGTAGGGCGAAACAGTCAGCCTGCGGTAAATGGCGTTACCGCTTTCAACTGGAGGATGAATCAGAAAGACAAATGAAATATCGAACATTAGGAAAATCTGGAATTGAGGCTTCGGTTGTAGGTTTCGGGGCCTGGGCAATTGGAGGATGGATGTGGGGCGGCACCAAGAGGAACGACCCGGAAGGGGCGATTCGGGCAGCAATTGATCACGGAATCAACCTGATTGATACCGCTCCCATGTACGGGTACGGACGGTCGGAGGAATTGGTTGGCGAGGCGCTGAAGGGCGTACGCGATGAGGTCGTACTCGCAACCAAGTGCGGCATGGTCTGGTACAAAAAAGAAGGCGATAAGTTTTTCGACGCGAACGAGGATGGTCGGGCGAAAAGCGAAGAGGACAAAAGGTATGAAGTTTATATCAACCTTCGCCCGGCGATGATCCGGTATGAGATTGAAGAAAGTTTGCGTCGACTTAAGACTGAGCACATCGACCTTTACCAGACACATTGGCAGGACTCGACCACTAAGACAGAAGATGTGGTGGCGGAGCTAATGAAGCTGAAGCAGGAGGGCAAGATTCGAGCCATCGGCTGTTCTAACGCCACGATCGATCAGATGAAGCGGTATCAG
>Ga0209526_10001422_pt1 | contig 16017 bp, 13 predicted proteins | sample JacPinW_OM2H0_M1_FD_188566 | JGI IMG/M metagenome (GOLD analysis project Ga0209526, IMG submission 188566) | Forest soil microbial communities from Algoma, Ontario, Canada - Jack Pine, Ontario site 1_JW_OM2H0_M1 (SPAdes) (version 2) | ecosystem: Environmental > Terrestrial > Soil > Boreal... | reverse complement strand
GTTTAGCGAATACCACAAGACCCATCCCGATGTTCAGTTCAACTACCAATCCATCGGCAGCGGCGGCGGTATTCGCCAGGTTCTGGCCCAGACGGTTGATTTTGGCGCCAGTGACGGCCCCATGACCGATGAGCAGCTCTCCCAGGCCAAGACCAAGATCCTGCACATTCCGACCGTGCTGGGTGCAGTAGTTCCGGCCTACAACGTTCCGGGCGTTCAGGGAGATCTGAAGTTCACCCCCGAGGCGCTGGCTGGGATCTTTCTGGGCAAGATCACCACCTGGAACGATCCCGCACTGACCAAGCCAAACCCCGGCGTCAACTTGCCCAACCAGACCATCATCGTGGTCCATCGGTCCGATGGCAGCGGTACCACCTATATCTTTACCGACTATCTGGCCAAAATAAGTTCGGAGTGGCAGAACGGGCCAGGGAAAGGAACTTCGGTGAAGTGGCCGGTCGGCTTAGGTGGCAAAGGCAACGAAGGCGTTGCCGGAATGATCCGCCAGATGCAAGGCGGTATCGGCTATGTCGAGCTCATCTACGCCGTCCAGAACAATATTTCCTACGGAAGCGTGAAGAACGCATCCGGAAGTTTCGTGAAAGCTTCCCTGGAGAGTGTTACAGCGGCAGCCGCTTCTGCCAAGAGCATGCCTGCGGACTTCCGCGTCTCCATCACCAACGCACCCGGCAAAGACGCTTATCCCATCTCCAGCTTCACCTGGCTACTGGTACCGGAAAAGTCCAAAGAGGCTGCCAAGGGCAAGATCCTTGCTGATTTCCTCGCTTGGATGGTCGACGACGGCCAGAAAATGACGGCCGAGCTAACCTACGCCCCCTTGCCGGAGAGCGTAGCGACCAAGGTGAAAGGCACCATCAAGCAAGTGCAGTAGCAGTAGATTGTTTAGTAAGATCGAGAACACCGGATGCAGAGACCGGCAAAGCTGCCTGTCTCTGTATCAGTCCATGTTCTTCCCGTCAAGATTCGAGGCCGACGCCAGTATCCCGTCCATGGGATATGTGTTCTATACTGAAATCAAATGAAGGATATTTTGGCTAGCGCAGCGCTGCTGGCGGTCTTGGTTTCATTTTCCAACCTGTATGCTACGGAAAAGCAGTATGAGACAGGCCGGATAGTTAATGTCGAGAAGAAGTCTCGCGAACGGATCCTGTACTACCTGGTGAACACTCCCGTGACGCGAGAGGACCCGTACTATCAGCTCTCGCTCGAACTGAACAACTGGCAATATGAAACAGAATACATACCCCGGCACGCCGCAGACAGCTTGCCCGAGGACTGGAAGCCCGGCACCGAAGTCCAGATAAAACTTGGGGACAAGCGGCACATGTTCGTGAAGCCTCCGGAAGGATTAGAACTGCAGTTGATTATCTTAAAGCGCGTGCCGGGGGACCGGGGGGGGGGCGGCACCCCAACCTTCTACCCAGAACTGATCCAGTAGGGCGCTTCTCCGGTATTGGGTTTTTTCCGACACGTTGCCCTACAACTCGGCACTACGATTCGACAAACATGATGCGCCTCTATGACCCGTCTGGCGCTAGACAACCCGGCTTATTACATCAATAGGGAAGCCTCCTGGCTGGCTTTCAATCGCCGTGTCCTCGAAGAGGCCGAGGATGAGAAGAACCCCCTTCTCGAGCGTCTGAAATTTCTTTCCATTTCGGCCAGCAACTTGGACGAGTTCTTTGAAGTGCGTGTGGCCGGAATGGTGCAGCAGATTGAAGACGGGTACACCGAAGCCGGGCCGGATGGTCTGACTCTGGTGGAGGAGCGCGATGTTGCTTCCCGTGAGACCCACGAGTTCGTGGATGACCAGTATCGCTGTTGGAACGACAAGCTGCGACCAGCGATCTCGGGCCACGGAATCCGCGTTCTTGGCCTGCACGAATTGGACTCACGTGCCCGGGCATTCATCGAGGAATATTGTGAGCGAGAACTCGACCTGCTGCTTACACCGGTCACGGTGGATCCGGCTCATCCCTTTCCGCGCGTGATCAACAAGGCCTTGTGCGTGGCTTTTCTGTTGCGCCGTCGCCGCCGTTCCGCACTCACCTACACAGGGGTGGTCACGGTGCCGCGAGCTTTGCCACGATTAGTGCGCCTGCCTTCGGAAGGGACTGACGATTTCATCTTCCTGGCCGATCTGGTCGCCTTTCACGCCTCGCGGATGTATCACGGCTACGATATTGTTTCCTCGGCTGCATTCCGCGTCACCCGCAACAGCAACCTTTACCTGGCTGAAGAAGAATCCCGCAATTTGCTGGAATCGGTGCGGACCGAGCTGCATAATCGGCGTAAAGGCGATGCGGTGCGCCTAGAGATCGAAGCCGACGCCGATCCTGAAATCATCGAACGGCTGCGCACCAACTTCGAACTGGAGCCATGGCAGGTTTTTTCCGTTAACGGTCCGGTGAATCTGTCGCGCCTGTTCAACATTTACGAGCAGACCGCGCATCCGGATCTCAAGTTCAAGCCTTTTGCGCCTCGCGAACTTCGGCTCACCGCTAAGTCCCAGGATTTGTTTGAGGAACTCCGCCGCCACGATGTCCTTCTGCACCACCCCTTCGACGCCTACGACACGGTGGTTTCGTTTATTGAGGCCGCAGCACAGGATCCGCGAGTGCTTTCCATCAAGCAGACACTTTACCGCACCAACGAGCACTCGCTGATCGTTCCAGCCCTCATTTCGGCCGCGGAAAAGAAGGAAGTCACGGCGGTCGTGGAATTGAAAGCCCGTTTTGATGAAGATTCCAACATCCGCTGGGCCCGCGATCTCGAGGATGCCGGAGTGCAGGTGTTCCACGGTCTGGTGGGCCTGAAGACCCACTGCAAGTTGTCGCTGTTGGTCCGTCGCGACGCTGATGGGGTGACCCGCCGCTATGCGCACCTGGGAACAGGGAACTACAACGCGAATACCGCCCGGATTTACACCGACTTAAGCCTGCTCACCGCCGATCCGGAGATCACCGGTGCCATACATGACGTGTTCAGTTTCCTGACCGCCTACGCCGAGCATCCCAACTATGAGCCGCTGCTGGTTTCACCGCTTGATCTGGCAGAACACTGTCTGGGGCTGATCGCACGCGAAGCGGAGCATGCGCGGCACGGCCGCCCGGCTTACATTATCGCGAAGATGAATGCCTTGCTCGACAAGAACATCATCATGGCCCTGTATCGCGCCTCGCAAGCCGGAGTTGAAATCGACTTGATCGTGCGCGGCATGTGTGCCTTGCGCCCCGGCGTTCGCGGGGTAAGCGATCGCATACGCGTACGCAGTGTTGTGGGCCGCTTCCTCGAACACAGCCGCATTTTTTATTTCGCCAACCATGGCCAGGAGGAAGTCTATCTCAGCAGCGCTGACTGGATGCCTCGCAATCTCTACGAGCGTGTGGAAGTGATGTTTCCGCTGAAAGACGCGCTGGCTCGTGAGCGCGTGCGCCACGAAATCCTGGACGCTTACCTAGCGGATAACTTGAAGTCCCGCATACTCAGGAAAGATGGGAGCTACGTTCGGGTTTGGCAAGCGGAGGGTAAACGTAAGCCGCCCCAGGGAGCGGCCGCCTTCAGCGCGCAAGACTTTCTGTTAGGCTTGGCGGAAGGCAAGCAGGCGTTGGAAGCCATGCCGCCGCCAACCGCGCGAAGAGCCCGCCGAATCGCACTACGATAAGGAGCCGGTAAGACGAAATGATCATATATTTCCTTCGCCACGCGAGTGCCGGGGAGCCTGTAAGCAATCCCAAGAAGGATGAAAAACGTGCGCTCGATGAAACCGGAGTCGAGCAATGTGGCTACGTGGGCCGTGCCTTGGCGGCTTTAGATGTGCAGGTGGACGTCATTCTTTCCAGCCCCTTGAAGCGGGCCGCGCAGACTGCATCGCTCGTCGGCAATGAAATGGGTTACGAGGGAAAGCTGCAACTGGAAGACGCGCTCCGTCCCACCGCCGCTTTCGCGGATTTCCGCAAACTGCTCGAGAAGTACGCCAAGCGCGACGCTGTCCTGGTGGTCGGGCACAACCCGAACCTGAGTGAATTCCTGGGCCGCTCTATCAGCGAAACCGGCTGCGAAGCAGCGGTCGACCTTAAGAAGGGAGCAGTAGCCCGGGTGGAAATGAGCCGCAATCAGGGGTCCATGATGTGGTGCCTCACGCCAAAGATTCTGCGCAGTCTTTATGCCGCTGCCGCCGAGAGCTCTCGACCGAAGACTTCGCGGAAATAGTCTTTTTCTTTTTCAACCGCCCACAACTCCAGGTCCACACTGGCCCGCGGCTTGGCCAGTAATACCAGCTTGACCTCGCCGTGGCGTAGACCGACCCGCGCCGTGCGTACCGCGCCGCCGCGTCCCAGGTGAAGCGCACGCGCCAGTCGCAACAGCAGTGAGGTCTTGCGCACGTATTCCCGGTCGGTCGGGGGTAGGACCTTCATGGGTCCGTCGCCCGGCGCGGGTCGTGACTTGCCTAAATATCGCGCTACGGCGGCGATAATTCGCCTCTGCTGCGGGGTGTACCCCAGGATCTCTGAATGAGCGATGATGTAATGCGCGTGGCGGTGCCTGCCGTTGCGATTCACATAATCCCCGACTTCGTACAGCATGGCCGCCGCTGACAGCCACTGCGCGTACTCTGGCGGCAGCCGATGGAGTGATTTCAATGTCCGGAACAGCTGAATAGCGGATTCGCGCACTTCGAGCGCGTGGTCCATATCCACACGATAATGGGCGACGGCGGCGCGGATTGAGTCCCATCTCTCCGATTCGATGTGCTTTCCGGAGCGCGTGCTACGATCGTATTCCGCAGCCATTTGGGCCAGCAGTCCGTCCCGCAGTCCCAGTGGAGAATAGCGGAATCCCTGTAACTGGCAGCGTTTCAGAAGTTCAGCATAGACCATCGCGCCCGCGATAATGATTTCGGCGCGGCGCGGTCCGACGCCGGGGAGTTTTACGCGTTCCTCCAGGGGCAAACGCGCCAGCATCTTGGCGATCCGCCGCATTTGCGTCCGCGAGACTGCGGTCTCCCGCGAGCCTCTCCTTCGGTATAGCCCGTGACAGACCGCTGCCAGGGAAGCGGCAGTGCCAGAGGTCGCAATCACTGCCCTAGGACGGGATCTTGCAATGCGGTCGGAAATCCGCCCAATCTCTCTTTCCACAAATCCCCGCAGACGCCGCAGCTCCGATTTGCGGGGCGGATCGTGCTGTAGAAATTCGTTGGTCAGACGCACCGCGCCTAGAGGCACACTCACGGTGTCCCGAATATGGCCCTTACTGGATATAGTCAGCTCACAGCTTCCCCCACCCAGGTCAACCATGAGTATGGTGGAGGTACTGACCCGGAGACTTGAGACCAGGCCCAGGTGGATCAGCCGTGCCTCTTCCAGCCCGGAGATGATTTCCACCTTCCATCCCGTAGTCGAGCGTACCCATTCCAGAAAGGCCCGCGAGTTACGCGCGTCGCGCAAAGCGCTGGTGGCCACCACCCGCACGGAATCCGCACCTTCCTGCTGCACCGCGCGATGGAAGCGGCGGAGTACCTTGACTGTGTCGGCGATGGTCTCAGGAGAGAGGAATCCTGTTCGGAACACGCCGTCGCCCAGTCGTGTGACCTGCCGGTCTTCATGGATCTCGTGCAGACGCCGTCCGGAAAGGCGCGAGATTTTCAGACGAACCGAGTTTGATCCGATATCGACTGCGGCAAAAGTCGGCATGGCGAGGCAAATAGTGTACCGCGAGGAAGAGTTGGCGTGGGCGCTCCTTCGATTGCGCTCAAGGCAGAATTCGTCAGTGAAAGATTCAAGCCGGCGACTACTTTGCCAATTTTCCGAGAAGCGGGTATTGATCGACCGATCAGAGCTTTGCGGCAGACGACATCCTCATCCCGAGCGGAGTCGAGGGACCCTCGATACCGGTAACGATTTCGCGACTTCCCTTTTCTTCTGCTCCTTGCGAGAATGGGCAATCGAAAGCGGCGGAGTGTAATTGCGAATGCGCGGTTTTGTCCTGGCAATCGTAAGCCTGGCCTTGGCCTCGTTCACCCAGATGCCTACCGCGCAGACCGACAAGATTAGCGAAAAGCAGGCTGCTCCAGTCTCCGGACGTGTCCTCACCGCAGCCGAAGGTGCACCGATCAAGTCGGCGAGGGTTGCGCTGGTCGAGGAAAACGCAAGTTCTCATCCTCGCGTATTCGCAGCCACCACCGACAGCGACGGCCGCTTCGAGATCAAGAAGGTCAGCCCCGGACGCTATCATTTTTTCGCTGCCCACACTGGCTATATCAGTCAGGAGTATCAAGCCCAAGGAACGCGCGACGGTGCATTGTTGACGCTTGCGCCAGGCCGAGGGGTTGAGAACGCTCTGTTCCGCCTCGTTCGAGCCGGCGTCGTCTCAGGGCGCGTCGTCGATGAGGAGGGCGAGCCGATGGCTAAAGTATTGGTCACGGCGTTGCGCCGGCCGAGCGCTGAAGAGAAGGAAGACTGGGGTGCCCGAGCCAGGAAAGAACAATTGGTCGCATCCTCCGCTGCGGTAACCGATGATCACGGCGAATATCGCATCTTCGGGCTGAAACCTGGCGAATACTACGTGAAGACGGCGGAATCTGAAATCCCTGGACTCCCCGGTACGGCTAATGAAGAAGATGCCATGGACTGGACGGTTCGCAGCAACCTGGGCAGCCAATACGCTCCGGTCTTCTATCCCGGAGTTCTCCAACTCGACCAGGCGCAGCCGGTGACGGTAGCGGCGGGTGAGGAAGTGCAGGCCGAATTCGCCATGCGGCGTGTAAAGACCGTCGAGATCCAGGGGCATGTCATTGCTGCCGACGGCAGGCCCGCGACGCACGCGTATGTTCTGCTCTACGTTCCCGAGGTGGACGATTGGGGTGACCAGCTCAGCGCGGGCACTGACGCCAAGGGGGAATTCACCATCAAAGGTGTTCCGCCGGGGAGCTATATTCTCAGCGGCCAGCAACACGATGGCGACAAGCACTACAGGGCACGGCAGAGAGTTGAGGTTGGCAACGACAACATCGAGTCGATCGTGATCGCCTTTGGCAAGGGCAGAACCATAAACGGACACGTCGTGGCCGCCAGCCCCGGCGCGAGCGCCCTGGACAGGATTCATATTCAGTTGGAACCTGCGGGTGAGAGCGATACTGAGGGTTTCGGCGGGGCGCAGGTCAAGCAAGGAGGTTCGTTTGAGATCAATGACGTTCTCGATGGCAGTTATGCACTCCAGGTCTACGGTATGGAGCAAGGTTGGTACGTAACCTCAGCGCGTCTGGGGGCGGAAGATGTGCTCCAGAAAGGCTTGCAAGTGGAGAGAGGCTCGTCCACGGGTAGGCTCGAAATCATACTCAGTTCAGCAAGTGCGCAACTCGAAGGGGCGGTGTCAGACCACGACAAGCCTGCAGTCGGGGCGCAGGTTCGCGTGAAGCCCGATCCCGAAACACGCTATAACCGGCAGCGCTCGAACAATACCAGCACCGACCAAAACGGTCGCTTCATATTCCACGCTCTCGCTCCGGGCAAGTACCGCGTCACCGCCCGGCTGCGTTCGGCTTCATCGGAAGCTCCGGTAACCACCTCCGATGCAAAAATCGTCACCCTCGGGGAGCATGACCATCAGGCGGTGCAATTGATGCTCGCAACACCCCAGACTGAGTAGCTAGGCTACATCTTATTTACTTGGTTTGTTATCCTAGCGTGTGCTGCGTGCCTTCCTGATCGATACCGACGTTGCTTCTGATGACGCTGTCGCTCTCATCATGGCTCTCCGCGCTGCCGAAGTGCGCGTTGTGGCAATCACCACAGTTGCCGGAAATGTCGACGTTCAACAGGCCACGCGTAACGCGCTCTATACGGTTGAACTTTGTGGATCGGATGTCCCAGTCTATGCTGGGGCTGAAAAGCCACTGCTTCGTGCACACCAGAGCGCGACCTGGTTTCATGGCCGTGACGGACTTGGAGATCACAATTATCCGCCGCCGCGTCAGTCTCGCGGAGCGTTGCCTGCCGTCGACGCCATGATCGAAGCGATCGACGCGAACCCCGGGCTGACAGTCGTCACGCTGGGACCGCTCACCAATCTTGCCCTCGCTCTGGCTCAAGAGCCAGGAATCGCGGCCAAGGTCGGTCGCTGTGTGCTCATGGGAGGCGCTCCTTGCTGTGAAGGAAACGTGACGCCGGCTGCTGAGTACAACATCTGGGTCGATCCCGAGGCTGCCCGGATCGTGATGCTCGGTGGCCTTCCTCTGGAACTGATAGGTTGGCAACTCTCCCGCGGAGAAGCCGTCCTCAATGAGCGCGATATTGCGCTCATTGAAGGCTTCGGTAGTGGCCTTGCCCGGTTTGCCATCGAGTGCAACAGCCGTGCGCGAGAGGCGTACAAGGAGCAGACCGGAGAAGACGGTATCTCTCTGCCTGATCCGGTGGCGATGTGCATCGCCCTCGATCCGACTGTTGCAACGCAGTGGAGTGAGCACTATGTGGAGGTGGAAACCCATAGTGAGTTGACGCGCGGCATGACCGTCGTGGATCGCCTCAACGTGGCCAGCGATGAACGCAATCAGGCGGTGTGGAAATCCGTGCTAAGCAACGGACGCAAAGCCAAGGTGTGCTGGACAATTGAGACGAAGCGCTGGAAGGAAGCCCTCTTCTCTGCTTTACAGGAGTGTATCCAAAAGCGACAGCTGTTTGCCGCCAATTGCCGGGTTGGTCTTCAGGCTGGACAAGCTAAATCTACATATGTAGATTTAGACCATGCGCATGTCTTCGCAGACCGTCGCCGTCCTGCACGCTCTCAAAGAGGGCGGCGGCCGCACTTGGAGCTACGGGTATGACCTAAGCAAAGTGACGGGTCTGAAGTCGGGGACGTTGTACCCCATCCTCGCGCGTTTTCATGACGAAGGCTGGCTGAAAAGCAAGTGGGAACAATCGGCCGAGCCGGGTCGTCCGCCTCGGCATCTCTATCGGCTTACAGCAGCAGGTTTGACGGCGGCTAGCAGAGCGCTGGAAACAGCCTCAGCGAAGTCACGCACCCAAGGGCTCGCCTATGAGAGTTGACATCAAGCAGTTTCTCGCCGATGCCGTCGCACGGTGCCTCAACCGCTGCATGCTGCTTTTGCTGCCGGCAAATCGGCGTGCCTGGGGCCATGCACTCGTTGCGGAGCAGCAAGAGATAAGCAACAGGCAGGAGCGTCTGGCCTGGGCTGCAGGAGGAATAGCAATCTGCCTCAACGAATTGACACAGCGCATATGTAGCGATGGACCGACGTGGACGGCAGGCATTGCGTTCGGCATAGTGTCGGCTCTTGTCGATTTACACAGTACAACGCGGTTGGCCGTACATGCTGTTGTTGTGGTCGTTCGCGTTGGTTCTTGCGTTCTGGTGGGCAAGGTGGGTATGGCGATGGACTCTTTTGCTTGCATTGAGTTTGCCCCTTGTCGCACTGGTCACGATACCATTGGGGCCCCTACTCGACCGACCGCTTCGACGTATTTTATGGACTTGTTCCGGCGACGTTCGGCGCATGGATTGGGCTCGCGCTGCGCCGCAACTCGCCTCATGCACAAGCCCACCGACCATTGAGGTAATCGGGCCTGTCGAGCCTCCAGACGCCGGGTGAACTCGACTGGAGAATTCGCCGGCAAAACGATAGGATGAGGAAAATTACGCCTGCAGTTAAGCCACCGCGGCAGCTGCCACAGAACTCTGTCGCGAGGATTGGTGGCTCATGGCCACAATGGAAGTCGGTTTTTTACCCGCCAGCGCTGCCCGCGTTTCCGTCAAAGTATTCACTGCCTGGCGAAATTTCGCCCGAGTCACGTTGTGCAATGCGGCCACCAGCGCCGACCCCTGGACGTCGCCAAACCGCTTTTCCGCTCTTTCCGCGAGCTGAAGCCAGTCATGCCAGTCTCCGATTACGTCCTGCATATGTCTAAGCTGCTCGACGAGGCGGATCGCTTCCGCATTCTTATTTTTGCCCGCTAGTTCCGCGATATAGCGGGCGCGCTTCCCGGCAATCCTGAACTGGTGTAATGTTTTCTCAGTTACCGCGCTCGGGTCGAGTTCCAGGTCGATGACCTTTTGCCGGGCCATGGTTACGGGGTCAGTATTTTCGGGAATCTCAAGGCTGCCCGCGGTGCGCTTCAGCCGCTTGCGTACTTCTGCGACAGTAGTGTTGTCCAAAGCTTTGGCCAGCTTCTTTTCCCGCTTTCCGCGTTCCTCGCCCAGGGTGCGCATGAGTTGCGACTTGCGCCCTGGTTCTTGCGGAATCTTCAGGCTCCGCAAAGCCGCGGTCTGCACGTCCAGATCGCGTACCCGCCCAGCCTTTTTTCGCAATCGACCCAGGAGCTTCAGCAACTTCTTGTCATTGCGGCTGCGTTTTTGAGCCAGATCCGCCACCAACACTTCCACCCGGCGAGTGACGGTACGGAATTTATGGACAGTTTCCGCATCGGGCTTGCGCCCCAGCTTGGACAGTTGGCGAGTCAGCTTTCGGAAAGTAGGGCGTGTATGTTGTGGGTCGAGCTGCATACGGTCAAGAACCCTGGCAATGAAAAATCTGGGACTGAAAAATATAGTCTGATCCTGGGAAATGCAAATCGCGGGAACCAGCCTTCCCGGTGTCCCTCGACAGAAGCTTCCTGAGGCAGGCGCGAAGTGTTATTTTAACACTGCTGTAACAGTATTCTGCTAGCTTGCCCTTAAATGGCTAATCGAGCTCTAGGAGCGCCCCAACTGACTGGCCCGCAACCTGTTCCGAAAGAAGCAGTTGCAGTCGGCGCCCAGGCGCAATCCGACCTGCTTATCAAGGCTGGCGACAGCCGCTTGGCCGATCGTATGTTCTTCCTGGCGGTCTTGGCATGCGGCCTCTCGGTCCTCGCCCTGGTTGGCCTGATTATCTACGAACTGGTTACCAAGTCCAGTTTGTCCTGGCACGCATTCGGCTGGAGATTCTTTTTCCGCGGTGAATGGGACCCGGTTAACGATCAATTTGGTGCTCTCCCGTTTGTCTACGGTACGATTGTCTCTTCGATTCTGGCACTCCTCATCAGTGTACCCCTGGCAATCGGGGTGGCGGTGTACCTCACGGAGATGTCGCCACGCTGGCTGCGCGGAACCTTGGCTTTCACCACCGAGTTGCTGGCCGCGATCCCCAGCGTGATTTACGGCTTGTGGGCGATCTTCGTTCTGGTGCCACTGCTGCGCCAATACCTGCAGCCCTGGCTCGCCCACTACCTGGGCTGGACCGGCTTGTTTGAAGGGCCGCCCTACGGCGTTGGCATGCTGGCCGCAGGAATCATCCTGGCGATCATGGTCGTTCCGATTATTTCTTCCATCACCCGTGAGGTCATGACAGCGGTTCCACAACAGCAGAGGGAAGCTGTTCTTGCTCTCGGTGCCACCCGGTGGGAGATGATACGCACGGGGGTGCTGCGTAACGCTCGTGCCGGCATCGCCGGAGCCGTGATTCTCGGGCTGGGCCGGGCTTTGGGAGAAACCATGGCGGTCACCATGGTGATCGGCAACCGTGCCGAAATTGCGAAATCTTTGTTCGCTCCCGGTTACACCATGGCCAGCGTGATCGCCAACGAGTTCTCCGAGGCCACCGGGGACCTCTATCTCAGCGCCCTGGTCGAAGTAGGCCTGGCCCTATTTGTTGTGACTATCATCGTCAACATTCTGGCCCAGTTCCTGGTCTGGACAGTAACCCGCGGTACCCCAGCGAGGAGCCATGCCTGAAAATCTGAGCTCCGACTTTGCCGCTGCCCCCATCAGTCTTTGGCGTCGCAGCGTGAACGTGCTGGTGACCGGGGCGTCCGTCGCGGCCGTGCTCCTGGTGTTGCTGCCCCTAGGAGCTATCTTCGGCTATCTGCTGTACAAGGGGATTGGCTCGATCAACTGGGCTTTTCTGACCCAAACGCCAAAACCTGTTGGTGAGCCCGGCGGAGGCATGGCAAATGCCATCGCCGGCTCGGCTTATATTCTGCTGATCGCCAGCACCTTGGGGGTTCCGCTGGGAATTGGCGCGGGAATCTATCTCTCCGAATACGGCCGCGGCACTCGCTTTGGCAACCTGATCCGCTTCACCGCTGACGTACTCAATGGCGTGCCCTCGATTATCGTGGGCATTGTGGCCTATGGACTGGTGGTGCTGACTCAGGGCCATTTCTCGGCGTTAGCTGGTGGTGTGGCACTGGCCATCATGATGGTCCCCACCATCACCCGCACGAGCGAGGAGATGCTGTTGCTTGTGCCGCAAGCGGTGCGGGAGGCGGCTTACGGTCTGGGTGTCTCCCGCTGGCGCACTACGTTGTCGATTACACTTCGTACCGCGACCTCGGGCGTGATCACCGGCGTGATGCTGGCCTTTGCCCGCGTGGCTGGAGAGACCGCGCCGCTGCTGTTCACTGCCTTCGGCAACCAATACTGGAACTGGAAACTGAGCCAGCCCACGGCCGCTTTATCTCTGCAGATCTTCAGCTATGCAATTTCACCGTTCGACGAGTGGCATCGCCAAGCTTGGGCGGGAGCTTTGATCTTGATTGTGCTGATTGTCGCCTCGGTCGGCGCGGTACGGCTTGCCGCCAGTCGCGGCATGCTCAAGGGAGCAAACTGATGGGTGTAGGCATCCAGGTCGACAAACTGAACGCCTGGTTCGGCAAGACCCAGGCTCTCCAAGACATCAACATGACGGTTGCGGCTAACCACGCCACCGCCGTGATCGGCCCCTCCGGCTGCGGAAAGTCCACCTTCGTACGCTGCCTCAACCGCATGCACGAGACGATTCCGGAAGCCCGTGCCACGGGCCGAGTGCGCATCGGCGAAATGGACGTTTACAACGGCAACTCCGCCGTGCAGATACGCCGTCGCATTGGCATGGTGTTCCAGAAGGCCAATCCTTTTCCCACGATGTCCATTTATGATAACGTGGCCGCCGGCCTGAAGCTCAATGGCTTTCATGATCGCAAACGTCTGGATGAAATCGTCGAGCGTTCGCTACGGCTCTCAGCCCTGTGGGACGAGGTGAAGGACACCGTGCGCAAGCAGTCGGGCGCCAGTCTCTCCGGAGGTCAGCAGCAGCGTCTTTGCATCGCCCGTGCCCTCGCCGTGGAGCCGCAGGTGCTGCTCATGGACGAACCCTGCTCGGCCCTGGATCCAATCTCTACCGGCAAGATCGAAGAGCTCATCTTCCAGCTCAAAGAACGCTTTACCATCGTCATCGTGACGCATAATATGCAGCAGGCATCTCGGGTGGCCGAATTTACTGGATTTTTCCTTCTGGGTAAGCTGATCGAGTTCGACAAAACGGAGAAGATATTCACCACCCCGTCCGATAAGCGGACGGAGGACTACATTACAGGCAGGTTTGGATAATGGCTCGCACCCGTTTTCTGCAAGGACTGGACGAACTTCGGGCACGTTTGCTCCGCATGGGCGGATTGGCCGAGCAGGCCGTCGATCGCGCCTGCCAGGCCTATATCGACCGCGACCTGTCGCGCTGCCGCATGGTGCTTGAAGGCGAGACTCAAATCAATCTCACCGAGCGGGAAATCGACGAAATGGCCTTCGATCTCCTCGCCATGCAGCAACCCATGGCCGTGGACCTCCGCTTCATTCTCGCCGTAACCAAGATTAACGCCGATCTCGAGCGTGTCGGCGATCAGGCGGTGAACATCGCCGAGCGCGTGATGGACATGGTGGACTTGCCCAAGGCCGACCTCCCAGTCGACATCCCTCGTATGGCGGCTGCCGTTTCCGCCATGGTGCGCCGTGCACTCGAATCCTTCATCGAAGGCAAGGCCGAACTCGCCCAGGCTGTCCTCGAAATGGATAACGTGATAGACCGCATGAAGGATGAAGCATTCATCGTCCTGGTGAAAACCATGAATGAACGTCCTGATGTGACCCGCCAGGCATTGGACGCGCTGCTGGTTGCCCGCAATCTAGAGCGCGTAGCCGACCACGCCACAAATATCGCCGAAGATGTGATCTTCTGGGTCCGCGGGGCCGACGTCCGACATAACGTGGCTCCAGAACAGCCGGATCACGAGGAAGTTACAGACACTCACTGAGGTGTCGATTTTTCTTCGGACGTCGACCCAGCCGGGAAGCGCTGGGCTGCCAAGGGTCACTCGCAGAGCACGGCCTGAGACCGGAGGCTGGTCTTTTCCTTTTTCCACCCCGATGCTACAAAATCTTCAGACTTCTCCCGGAGGAACTTTGAAGCGACTTGTTTCCCTCATCTCCCTGTTGCCGATTCTTCTTACCCCGCTGTCCCCCCAGGATTCAACCAAACCCCGCCCGATCCCATTGCCCACCAGCAAGGTGCTGCCCACGCCCTCGCCGGGACGAATCGGCTCTGTGAACAGCTTTCCGGTGACCATCGCGTTGAGTCCTGACGGAAAATATGCTGCCCTTTTGAACAACGGCTACGGCACGCAGCGGAGCCAGGCCCATCAGTCAATCACCATCGTCGATCTCACAACCAACCGATTGTTAGATTTCCCCGATGCCCGCCTTCCCGAAGGTGCCCATCAAAGCTACTTTCTCGGCTTGGCTTTCAGTTCTGACGGCGGCCGTCTCTATGCTTCGATGGGCTCAATCACCGACCCCACGGGAGCGAATCCAGGCGACACGGGCAACGGCATTGCGGTTTACAGATTTAAAAACGGTAGGCTGGCTCCGGAGCGCTTCATAAAAATGGCGCCACAGAAAATTGCTCCGGGCAAGAAGGTCGCTTTCGGAGTCCGCAAAACGCCTGCGGGAACTGCGATTCCCTATCCCGCCGGCCTGGCCGCGGTCTCCGGGCAGGGAAGAGACAGGTTGCTCGTTGCCGACAATCTTTCCGACAATGCTGTGCTGCTCGACATCGCCGACGGTCGCATTCTGCAGCAGTTCGACCTCAGCACCAACCCGATGGTTCCCGCCTCCTTTCCCTATGCCGTGGTCGCGACCAGCGATGGCCGACATGCCTGGTGCAGCCTTTGGAATGCTTCCCAAGTCGCCGAGCTGGATCTGGTTTCGGGTCGCGTGGCTCGCTGGATTTCGCTTCTCCAGCCCAAGTCTGACACCCTGCCCGGCTCCCATCCGACCGCTCTTTTGCTTAGCCGTGACCAGAAATTGCTCTACGTCGCCCTGGCCAACGCCGATGCGGTGGCCGCGGTCGATACTGCGTCTGGAGAGCTTGTCCATCTTTCCTCAACCAACCTTTCCAAGCAGGAACACGCCGGAACCTACCCCAGTGCCCTAGCCCAATCGGCCGACGGCCAGCGTCTCTTTGTGGCCGATGCTGCGCTGAATGCGGTTGCGGTTTTCGATACTGCAGCGCTGGCAAAACCCGCGATCTCTTTTCCGCTTCCTCAGGAAGCCCTGGGCTTCATTCCCACCGATTGGTATCCGAGCGCGCTGGCCGCCGTCGGCGACGATCTCCTGATCGCCGCCGCCAAAGGCCAAGGCACGGGTCCCAACAACGGCATCAGTCGACTCAAAAAGGAGAGAAGACATCACGAACACCCATACCTTCCCACGTTGTTGTACGGTTCGTTCTCCCGGTTGAACTTTCGCAGCGCTGAAAGGGATTTACCGAGGTTGACCCAACAGGTGGAGGAGAGCAATCTCTTTCTCTCCGATCCCGGAAAGATCGAATTTCGGACAGGATCCAACCCCATCCACCATGTGATCTACATCCTCAAAGAAAACCGCACTTACGACCAGATACTGGGCGATCTGAAAGTCAAAGATCAGAAAGTTGGCAATGGCGACCCGTCGCTCACTATGTATGGCGTGGAGGTCACGCCCAACCAGCACAAACTGGCTTTGCAGTTCGGCGTGCTCGACAATTTCTACGACAGCGGCGAAGTCTCCGGTGATGGTCACGACTGGTCCAACGCGGCCATCACCACTGACTATAACGAGAAGACCTGGCAGATCGGCTATCGCAGCCAGGAGCGTACCTACGACTACGGAGGCAACGTGGCGGATGAATTTCCGCTTGAACTCGGCGAAACC
>Ga0209526_10001421_pt1 | contig 16025 bp, 18 predicted proteins | sample JacPinW_OM2H0_M1_FD_188566 | JGI IMG/M metagenome (GOLD analysis project Ga0209526, IMG submission 188566) | Forest soil microbial communities from Algoma, Ontario, Canada - Jack Pine, Ontario site 1_JW_OM2H0_M1 (SPAdes) (version 2) | ecosystem: Environmental > Terrestrial > Soil > Boreal... | reverse complement strand
AAAGATTTCGTCCTTCCAGCCCTCGCGCCCTAGCCAATCGTACAAAGCGACAGCCTGGGCATTGTTCTGGCTCGAATGGCTAAGAAAGATGCGCGACATGAAACTGCCCCGTAGGAGCTACCACCCCAGGGCAAAGCGTAAAGATGCAGCCGGCGATTGTCACGATGCGGCACGGAGCCAGCGGGTGGACGTAGCTGCAAGCCGCTCATGCTGCGTTGCACGGAAGTATCGCAGCCAATGTCTCTTGTAGGTCAATTCCCGCCCTCGGCTCGAATGAGCGCGAGTCCGCTTTCGCCGGGTCCGAACGCAAACCTGCGGCCCTACAGTGCTCGCACAGATGATGAGCTGTCGAGCTGTCTCGGTAACGCCGTACGCGAAGTTCTCAAGATCGGCAGCCGGCCGCTACCACGAACCGATGTTCTTCAAGGTGGGTTGACCCACAACCAGACCCGGCTCTCGACCCCAGTAGCCGCCCAAATACGTTCGGCAGGCTAGAGCAAGTTTCGATGATGTTCGATCACGACGTGATAAAACCGGATGATCCCTTGTTCGTACTGCAGGTCCGGCACTACGTTGAGATACATCCGGTCGATTCCCTCGACCGTCAGCTTCACATGACGCTTGACGATATCGGCCACGCTTTGTGCTATCAAGCCCCCGGCTCCGGTCGCGCAGGTTTTGCCTCTTGCAGGCGCTTCGACCATACGGTCCTTCGCGCGATCAAGTTCCGCGATGCCGCCGCAGGATCGATACGCGGCCTTCCACCGCGGCGTCTTTCTCGTTTGCGAGTGCATCGGCCGTCTCGCCTGCACGTACAAGCTCCCGCTGTAGGTCCTTCACCCGGCTTTCGCTCAGGAATTGCGATTCAAGATCGAGCACGCCCGCGACCATTTCCCGGTCGCGCTCAATCGCTTCGACCGCGTCCTGGTGTCGCTCTTTTTCGTTACGGAGCTGCCGATCGAGCGCTTCCAGCGCCTCGCTGTGGCGTTCGTCTTCATCGCGACGAAGCCGGTCGATCAAGTCCAGCCGACCCTGCAAATCCGCCGTAATGTCCCGCAAACGCGCCACGCGAATACCCGTACAAGAACCTGGCTTGCATCCTTTGCGCCCGTGAGGCGAGCGCAGTCCTCGTACGCATGACATGGACCCGAGTGCCGGACAATATACATCATTTGCAATCCCGAGTCAGTTGCGCGGAGGTTACAGTCAATTGGAATCTCAGCCGCGCCGCTTTTGAGAGGATGGCTCCGAGATCGGTCGTAGTTGGGAACCTCTCGATGGCAGTAGCACGGAAACGACGCAAGATTTTTGGGTCAAGTGCATGCCGCAATCATCCCGGGTTCCCGCACCGTTCCGCACGATCACAGCCAACAATGTTTGGCTGAAAGCAAAAATCTGCTGAGATTCTGCGGGCTGTTCGTGGTGCTGCCGGTAAGGATTGAACTTACGACCTCCCCCTTACCAAGGGGGTGCTCTACCACTGAGCTACGGCAGCCCCGGCGCCGCGTGCAGATTTGTAACTGATAGAAGCCGGCTGCAAGTGTGACTTGCCACAAGGGGAGGGTGGGTGCAAGCGCGCGCGGTTCGGCTTCGAGAGACGCGTAGGCGTGGCCGCCCGCTGGCAAACGGCCGATCACCGAAATTCCCCTTGGCGGAGCTTGCTCGTACACCCTACATTTGCGCCGTGAATGACCAGCCAAAAAACGCGAACAGGCAACGCCAGGAAGAGCGTTTGCGGGCGGCGCTGCGGGAAAACCTCAAGCGGCGCAAGGCTCAAGCCAGAAGCCGCGCGTTGCGGGAGGAAGGCGAGCGCAAGTCTCACGATTCCGCCGGAATTACCGGCGATAAGGACAGTGGCTGAGCAAGCTTGATTGCTTGAAAAATGGTCAAGCCCGCGGGTCACGGGCAGGGGGCAGGCGGTCAAACGACCGCGGTAACCGTACGGGCGGTTTGATCTTCTGTATCGCTGCCGCGGCTCATAGAAAGCGCGTGGCAGCAGAAAAGGGGCTGGGGCATGGATCGCATTCGCATCACCGGCGGACAGAAGCTTCACGGCACGATTCCGATTTCGGGCGCCAAGAACGCGACGCTTCCTCTGATGATCGCGAGTCTGCTCACCGACCAGATTCTGATCCTCGACAACGTTCCCCGTCTTGCCGACGTCGCGCTCCTCCAGCGCATCCTCGGCAACCATGGCGTCGATATCATGGTGAACGGCAAGCGCCCCGGCGAAACGCAATACGACGGGCAGACGCTGCACATTTCCGCGGCCAATATCATCGACACCACTGCGCCGTACGAATTCGTCTCGCGCATGCGGGCAAGTTTCTGGGTGATTGCACCGCTGGTGGCGCGCATGGGCGAGGCCAAAGTGTCCATGCCGGGAGGCTGCGCGATCGGAACGCGCCCCGTCGATCTCCTGATCATGGCGCTCACGGCGCTCGGCGCCGAGATCGACATCGATCGCGGCTACGTCATCGCGCGCGCGACGAACGGGCTAAAAGGCGGCGAGATCCGCTTTCCCAAAGTGACCGTCGGCGGCACCCATACCGCCTTGATGGCAGCCTCGCTCGCCCGTGGCACGACCGTTATCGAGAATGCCGCCTGCGAGCCCGAGATTGCCGATGTTGTCGATTGTCTCAATAAGATGGGCGCGAGCATCCACGGCGCCGGCACAGCGCGCATTGTGGTCGAGGGCGTGCCCAAGCTCGGCGGGGCGCGGCATCGCGTGCTCCCCGATCGCATCGAGACCGGCACCTATGCCATGGCCGTTGCCATGACCGGCGGCGACCTCCTGCTCGAAAACGCGCGCGCCGATCTCTTACAGGCAGCCATTGACGTGATGCGTGCGGCAGGTGCCGAGATCACCGAGACCAATGCGGGACTGCGGGTAGCGCGCAACGGCGCGGGCATCGCGCCGGTCGAAGTGACAACGTCGCCCTTCCCCGGCTTTCCCACCGATTTGCAGGCGCAGCTCATGGCGCTGATGACGTGCGCCAAGGGAACGTCGCATATCACCGAGACGATCTTTGAAAACCGCTTCATGCATGTACAGGAACTAGTGCGGCTCGGCGCCCGCATCCAGCTCGACGGCGAACGCGCGACCATCGAGGGCGTGGAAACGCTCAAGGGCGCGCCGGTGATGGCGACTGATCTGCGCGCCTCGGTCTCTCTGGTCATTGCGGCACTGGCGGCCGAGGGGGAGACCATGGTCAATCGGGTCTACCATCTCGACCGTGGCTTCGAGCGGCTCGAGGATAAGCTCTCCGCGTGCGGGGCCGCGATCGAGCGCATCAGCGGATAGTTGTATGGCGTTCAGGGGGCAGGCAATATCCCGCCGGTGAACGGCAAAACAGAGCTTGGCCTCCATCCCGGTTTTGCCCATGCGGAGAAGCCGACGGTCAATCCGCCTGGGCGTTGGGGGCGCTTTGCCCGTGTCGCGGGGCGAAGCCGGGTGGGCGCAATGCTCAACTTGCGCGCCCGGCAATTTATCCTCGCGGGATTTCTTCTGCTTTTTCTCCCAATTGGCGATTGCGCGCACGCGCAGCAACTTCCCTGTACCGGCACGCAGAAGCCCCAGCTCGTGGCGGAGCTGATGTTCGGCCGCAAAATTGTCGATCGCACCGCCGTGACCGAAGAGGAATGGGAAAACTTCGTCGATCAGGAGATTACGCCCCGATTTCCAGGTGGCCTTACCGTACTCAGCGGGCAAGCCCAGTGGCGCGACGGAGCGAGCAGCGAGATCGTGCGCGAGCCGAGCAAGATGGTCGTGATCGTGCTGCCCGGCAAGCCTGAGGATGTCGCGCGGATCAACGAGATCGCTCAGGTTTACAAGAGCCGTTTCAAGCAGCAGTCCGTCGGCGTCATCCTGCGAGGAGCCTGCGTGTCATTTTGATCGGGGGTGCGCTTGCGGTGGAACGGCCCCCTTCCTAACTACTGCGTAATGTTTGCGAAGCTGGCGATTGCCGGGCTTGACCCGGCAATCGATTGCAAAAGGATTGACCCGCGGGTCAAGCCCGCGGGTGACGGGATGGAGCCAAGGAACGGGAGGGAGCGCACACCCATGGAGCCTGTGAAGTTCGTTGCCCTCGATCAGGACGATCTCGCAGTGGTCTCGACTCACGTGCAGGACGCCCTGGTCAAGGTATCCGAGATCATGTGGCGTCCGCAGGAAAGGCGCCTGGTCATTGCGCTCAGCCGGTTTGATTGGCCGTCCGCGGAAGCTCCGCAACCTCAATTTCGGCGCTGCCAGTCGGCTTTGCGGTTCGAGCGCGTTAACAGCTGCAAGTGCCGCAGCGTCAACCCGGCGGGCAAGGACGGCGTCCTTAATCTCCTCGCAATCGAATTTTCCCAAACCGATCCTCCCGCGGGGGTGATCACGCTCACTTTCTCAGGCGGCAAAGCACTGCGCCTTGAAGTCGAATGCCTGGAGGCAGAGCTGTCCGACCTCGGCCCGTCCTGGCCGGCGGCCGCGCGTCCCACCCATGTGGACGAAACGCCCGATCTGCGGGGTTGACGCGATCGCCTCGTCCGGTTTTCTGCTGTGACCGTGCTGCGGCCACGGTGTGCTCTCGTCACCCGGCGGCAGGCGGACAAAACCCGCATTCGACCGGGGGAGGGGAGCTTGCTCAGATTAGCGACACGGACTCGGCTCAATTTTTTTGCCGGAACGGCCCGTTAGGATGCCGATCCGCCTCGATAGCCGCACCCCGGATTTTGCCGAAGCTTTTCGCACCTTTCTCGCCGGCAAGCGCGAGGCAAGGAGCGACATTGAAGCGGCGGTCCGCTCGATCATAGCCGACGTGGCGCTACGCGGGGACAAAGCGCTCAACGAGCTGAGCAGACGGTTTGATCGCGTCGATCTCGGAGGGATCGGGCTGCGGGTAGGCGCAGACGAGATCGAGGTTGCCTATGCGGCCTGTGATCGAAAGGCACTCGACGCCCTTCTCTTCGCCCGCGATCGCATCGAGGCTTATCACCGCCGGCAGCTGCCCCAGGATGATCGCTTCGCCGATGCGCTCGGAGTCGAGTTTGGGTCGCGCTGGACGGCGATCGAGTCGGTTGGCCTTTACGTGCCCGGTGGCAGCGCCGCGTATCCCTCCTCCGTACTGATGAACGCAGTGCCCGCCAAGGTTGCCGGCGTGCCGCGGCTGGTCATGGTCGTGCCGGCGCCGGCGGGCAAGGTCGCTCCCCTCGTGCTTGCGGCGGCAAAGCTTGCCGGTGTCGATGAGGTCTATCGGGTCGGCGGGGCGCAGGCAGTGGCGGCACTCGCCTATGGGACCGCGAGCATCGCGCCGGTCGCCAAGATCGTGGGGCCGGGAAATGCTTATGTTGCAACCGCCAAGCGTCTGGTTTTCGGCAAGGTCGGCATCGACATGATCGCCGGGCCTTCCGAGGTTCTCATTCTGGCGGACGGGACTGGCCATCCGGACTGGATCGCTGCCGATCTTCTTGCCCAGGCCGAGCACGACGAAAGCGCGCAGTCCATTCTCATCACCGATGATGCGAAGCTTGCAGACGAGGTGGAGCGCTCCGTCACGGCGCAGCTGCAATCATTGCCGCGTGCCGCGATTGCGGGTGCGTCCTGGCGCGATTTCGGCGCACTCATTCTGGTCGCGGGCCTCGCCGACGCGGTTCCACTCGTTGATGCGCTCGCGCCGGAGCACGTCGAGATCGTGTGTGAGGGGGCGGAGGGATTGGCGCGCCGCGTCCGCAATGCCGGTGCGATCTTCATCGGCCCGCACACCCCCGAGGCGATCGGCGACTATGTAGCGGGCTCGAACCACGTGCTGCCTACCGCGCGTTCCGCGCGCTTCTCCTCGGGATTGGGTGTGCTCGATTTCATGAAGCGCACGTCCATTCTCAAATGCGGGCCGGAACAGTTGCGGGCGCTGGCGCCAGCCGCCATTGCGCTCGGCGAGGCGGAAGGTCTCGATGCCCACGCCCGCTCCGTGGCGATGCGGCTGAACCCACGGACATAACATGCCGCAATGCTGTAAGGTAGGCTAAGGCGCGCGGCGAGCCTCTCTCCGCGTGGGCAATATCGCGCGCCGAGTCAACCACTCACCGCCACTCACCCGATACCGCAGGCGATTTTGCCCATTCCGCGACGTTCGAAATGACTCGCGAGCGCTCCTCCGATAAGCGTAGCGACCGGCTCATCGCGGTCACGCTCGATGAAAATTCCATCGGCCGTTCGAACCGTGATGTGGAGCACGAACGCGCGATTGCGATTTATGACCTGCTCGAGGACAACATCTTCGCACCCGAGGGCGATCAGGAAGGCCCATTCGCGCTGCATTTGAGCATCACGGGGAGCCGGTTGATGTTCGACATCCGGCGCGCGGACGGCACTGCGGTCATCGCGCACCTTCTCTCGCTGACGCCGCTGCGCCGCATCGTCAAGGACTACTACACCGTCTGCGACAGCTATTACGAGGCGATCCGCACGGCGACCCCGGATCGTATCGAGGCGCTCGACATGGGGCGGCGCGCGCTGCACGACGAAGGCTCGCAAATTCTGACGGAGCGGCTCAAGCGCAAAGTCAGGCTCGACTTCGACACCGCGCGCCGGCTGTTCACGCTCATCTGCGTGCTGCATTGGAAGGGATGAGCCGAACGTCGCGGCCGCAGGCCGTGTTGTTTGCCTGCGGTCTCAATGCCGTGCGCTCGCCAATGGCGGCGGCACTGCTCAAGCAGATGCTCGGCGGCTCGCTTTACGTCGGATCGGCCGGGGTGCGCAAAGGCGAACTCGACCCGTTCGCAATCGCCGTCATGGAGGAGATCGGGATTGACATCACCAGCCATGGACCTATTACGTTTGAAGAGCTTGAGGATCTCGAAGGTTTAAACTTCGATCTCATCGTGACGCTTTCCCCGGAAGCCCATCATAAGGCACTCGATCTGACGCGGACGCTGGCAACCGAGGTCGAGTATTGGCCGACGCATGATCCGACCGCGGCTGAGGGAAATCGCGAACAGCGGCTCAACGCGTACCGCGCCGTGCGTGACATGCTTGTGCACAAGATCCGAGAACGCTTTGTCGCGCGCGCCAGCGTGAACGAATGAGCGGCAGCCGACAACAACAACATGGTTGAGCCGCCCCGCCGTTTCCGCTAGTTTCCGCCGCCGATTTGCAACGACTGCCGCCTCCGAATGGCAAAAGAAGAACTCCTGGAACTTCCCGGTGTCGTCACCGAGCTGCTTCCGAACGCCACTTTCCGAGTAAAGCTCGAAAACGAACATGAGATCATTGCCCATACGGCCGGACGAATGCGCAAGAACCGCATTCGCGTGCTCGCCGGCGACAAGGTACTGGTCGAGATGACGCGCTATGATCTGAGCAAAGGCCGCATCACCTATCGATTCAAATGAAGATGATCGGACGTCCAAAGCTCGTGCTCGCGTCGGGGTCGCCGCGCAGGGTTACGCTCATCAATCAGGCCGGTATCGAGCCGGATGCGCTGCGCCCGACCAATATCGACGAGACGCCCAAGCGCGGAGAATTGCCGCGCGCCTGCGCCAACCGGCTTGCGCGCGCCAAAGCCGAGGCCGCGCTCGAACTGGTGCGCGATGACGAGGAGCTCAACGGCTCCTATGTGCTCGCCGCCGACACGGTGGTGGCGGTGGGCCGGCGCATCCTGCCGAAGGCCGAGTTGCTCGATGAGGCCGCGCAATGCCTGCGTCTGCTTTCGGGACGCAACCATCGCGTCCACACCGGCATCTGCCTGGTAACGCCGAACGAGGCCTATCGCCAGCGGCTCGTGGAAACACGCGTACGGTTCAAGCGCCTGTCGGAGGATGACATTGAAGCTTATCTCGCCTCCGGCGAGTGGCGTGGCAAAGCAGGGGGATACGCGGCGCAAGGCATCGCCGGCAGCTTCATTGTCAAGATTGTCGGCTCCTACAGCAACGTCGTGGGTCTGCCGCTCTACGAAGTCACGACGTTGTTGTCGGGCGAGGGCTACCCTGTCCGCTTCGGCTGGATCAGCGGCGCCTCGTAGCGCGACTTCGCAGAGCCAAGCGGGAAATGGCGTGCGCAGCGTATAGCCTGTCCAGGGCGCATTGCTCTCACCATATGCATGCCATGCCTGATCGCATTGAGAGTGCCGGCCGCTGTCCAATTTGCCGCAAGCCCGCGGTAGACAAGTTTCGTCCATTCTGCAGCAAGCGTTGCGCCGATATCGACCTCAACCGGTGGCTCAGCGGCGTCTACGCCATCCCGGTGAGCGAGGATTCGGACGAGGATGGCACGCCGCAGCAGGATGGACAGGAATAGACCGAGCCTTTATAAGGCCGCCGCGTTGCCCAGGTAGCTCAGTTGGTAGAGCACTGCACTGAAAATGCAGGTGTCGGTGGTTCAATTCCGCCCCTGGGCACGTCTCATTTTATGATTGTCGAAACTCAATGTGCCGAAACATAAAGACGCTGCATAACTTCAAGCCGCCCGCGAGCGACGAGGAAATCCGCGCCGCTTCAATGCAATTTGTGCGCAAGCTCAGCGGCTTCGCACGGCCATCGAAAGCAAACAAACTGGTTTTCAATCGCGCTGTGGATGAGATAGCGCAAGCGGCGCACGCGCTGCTCGCATCTCTCGTCACCAATGCACCGCCGCGTGATCGCGAAGCTGAGACTGCGAAAGCGCGCGCCAGGGCAGCAGAACGGTTCCGCTCGTCTGTCGCAACGAGCTGATCTAGAGCCGGAATGCGGCAACGGGCCCCTGTTTACCGCGTATGGCGTATCTACTGCCGGGTGCTGCCGGTTTCAGAGGACGTGATTTCCGAGCCGCGCTCTTCTAGCGATCGGCGAAGCGCAGCGCCGGGCAGCGCCTCTGCCGGAGTTTTGCCATCTCCGGAGCTCTTTGCATCGGCCGACGTCTTTGCCTCGCCCAAGATGGTGCTCGCGGTCTTTATCGCCAGCAACAGGTTCGACTCGCTTGACCGCCAGCGGTAGCCGATGCCGAAATCGATTGGGCGCGCCTTCTGAAACAGAACGGCGTATTCACGCTGATATCTGCCGGGGAACACGCTGATCGGGCCGAGATAGCGGCCGAACGGCTGCAGGTCCCAAACCTTGGGATCGTAGTAGCGCAGCGGAATGCCGGAATCGTCCTGCACCATTGCTCGCGTGTTGGCGAGCAGGAAGTCGCGCACTTTCGAGAAGCCGCCCGAATGCAGCAGATACGAGGCGCTCTTCACCAGCCCATTTCCGGGGCCGAGTGCCTCGCAGAACTCGAGAAACTTGCTGTTCTTGACGCCGTCGTCGGCGAGATTGGTGCTGAAATAATAGAGCGTGCGCGCCTCGCCATCCTCGCCTGCGAATACGATCTTCACGCCGCGCGCCAGATTGCCGCGAACAGGCCCCTCGTCAGGCTGTACGGCGCCCTGCTCGTCGAGACGAATCCGGGTGACTTCCCGAACGATCTTGCCGGAGCGCGCTAGAAATACGTAGAGGATGGGCAGCGTGCCGTTGAGGCTGCCAACGCTGAGCTCATAACGCATGCGGTGAGTGATGAAGAAAGTATGCGCCAGGAGCGTGCTGATGGAGGCGTGCAGGTGGTAAAGGTTCGGCGCCAGGTATCCGCGCAAGTTGGTGAGGTCGGGTACGTTGCCCACGGGTTCAAGACCGGCGAGCACGTAGGCCTTGGCCTTGGGAAAGAAGGCGTTCGCGTACAGGAAATCCGGACCGCTGAACGTGTAGAACACGGTGGGCTGCGGCGTGGTGATATTGCTCGCCGACCAGGCGCGAATGTGCGCGAGCTGGCCCTGATCGAGGCGCCCGAAGGCAGCGTCGAAATTGCGGGCATGCTGCTGCCAGGCGGCGTCCTTGGTCAGCGAAGCGAGCGGAGAGCCCTCCGCGGGCGGCAGCCCGGCGAGAAAGCGCGCGGTGTCATTCGGTGCGATGGTCTCGGCGGCGAGCGCCGGCGCCAGAGCGAGCAAAAAAAGACCGGCCGCGGCGGCGATCATCGTCCTGCGCTGAAGCATTTCTGCGGGCTCATGTTGACGTTGCGGGATCCGGAGCAGTCCGTGGGCGTGAGAAATAGTAAACGGCAAGGCCTGACCCCATCATCAGCATGCCGATGAAGGACTGCAGTGGGCGTTCGATGATGAGGTAATACATCATGAACGCCGTCACGCAGAGGAAGATCAGTGGCGTCACCGGAAAGCCCCAGGCGCGATAGGGCCGCGGCAAATCCGGCGCGGTGAAGCGCAGCTTGATCACGCCCAGCACGGTAAGAAACGAGCACGACAACAGGCTGAACTGGATGAAGTCGAGCACGGCCTCGAAGCTTTGGGTCAGCAGCATCAATGTGGCCACGGCGAGCTGAAACATAATCGCGTTGGTCGGCACCCCGTTATCCGACCGGCGGGCGAACAGGCGCAGCATCGGGATGTCCTCGCCCATGGTCGTCGTCACGCGCGGGCCGATCCACATCATGGCGCTGATCGAGGAGACGAGCCCGATGCAGATGAGCGCGCCAACGATGCGCCCGCCGATATCGCCGAACATGTGCTTGCCCGCAATCACGGCGACGTCGATCTGTCCTGCGAGCTGGTTCATCGGCGTGGCATAAAGAAAAAGCGCATTGAGCGCGACGTAAAGAACGATAACGATCGATGTCCCAACGAGAAGCGAGCGCGGCAGGCTGCGGCGCGGGTCGCGCATTTCACCGACAATATAGGTCGCGGCGTTCCAGCCCGAGTACGAATACATCACAAAGACGAGGCTAATCGCGAAGGATGCGCTGGTCACCTGCGAGATATCGGCAAAGGATGGCGCGAAGGAGATTGGCTGCGGGGTAGCGAGCGCAAAACCCGCGACCAGGAAAGCGAGAATCAGCGCAACTTTCAGAACGGTCCAGAGCATCTGGAATGCGCTGCTCTGGCGGATGCCGCGCAAGCCGACGAGTGAAACGGTCCAGACCACGGCGAGACCGAGCGCGAGCGGCGGAGCGCCGGGCAGGATCGCCTTGCCATACTCGCCGAAGGCCATGGCGGCGAGTGCCACAGGGGCCGCGAACCCCACCGTCGCCGAAAGCCAGCCCGCCAGGAAGCCGATCGCGGGATGGTAAGTCTGCCGCAGAAGATTGTACTCACCGCTCGAGCGAGGAAACATCGCGGTAAGCTCGGCGTAGGAAAAGACGCCACAGAGCGCGACGCCACCGCCAACCACCCACAACAACAGCAGCGAGAAGCCCGACGGGATTCCCTGCACCTGGAATCCCAGACTGGTAAATACGCCAACGCCGACCATGTCGGCGACCACAATGGCGGTGGCGGTCAGCGTAGAGACCGTCAGCCGGAGCTGGCGAATTCCAGTCAACGGAGCGGGGCTTGCAACATCGATAGTGGTCACGCGCGCTTTACTCCCGTTCCGCTTCCCCGATTCGAGTTGATTATTAAACATGGGCGTTACTGCGTCGTAACAGCTCTCGTAGCATTAACGGCCGGTAAATTTATTGTCGTCACATATACACCCGACGATCGTGTCATTGTGGGACATGAGACTGGAATGGCGTGGATACACATCGATTGCCGCCCCGAGCTCCTCTCAGCGCGTTGGGGCACACGGCGCGCTACGGCGCTGCCCGCCGCCTTGGGTGCGAATGGAAGCAAATTCAGTGGCTTGGCACCTGGGGCTCGCGTTAACCGCCTCACAATGCCGACATAATCTAATGTTGTCATGAGGATAACGGAGAGTGGGGGAGTTCCAACAAAGGACGTGGCTGCGGCTCGTGGGGACTTGCCGCCGGCATAGCACGTCCGGCTTGGAACTGTGTGGGGGATGGTATCAGCGGGATCAGTAGTCCCGAATCGCAGCCGCACGTTTGACTTCCTCGGGACGCGGGCAGCAAGCCAATGGCGGCGCTGGGCGGCCGCGCCGCTCGTGGTGCTGCCATGCTTGCTTCAGGGCTGCTCGGAAACGAAGTCGATCCTCACGGGGGACTCGCTCCTAACGGGATCGGCCTCCTATGGCGCCGCGTCTGCGCCGGCGGACACATTTGCGGCCCGGTTTGCCGCGGCGGAGAACTTTCCGTCGGCCCCGGGGCGCGAAGCCTCCGCCAGCCGCACCCGAGCCGTTCCTGTCGGCTCGGCTGAGGGCGCGTACAAGGTGGCTTCATTGTCGCCCGACGTCCCTTATGGCCTGCCTGCCATCAAGCAGGGACAGACCCAGCTGGTCGGGTTTGAGAACTCGGCGTTTCCGTATCACGGCAAGAGCGGAAGCCGCTACAGCGACAATCGCGTCCTCGTCCATGTGCCGCTGGGTTTTGACGTGCGCAAGCCGGGCGTGATTGTGGTCTTCTTCCATGGGCACGGAGCCACCCTCGCGCGCGATGTGCGCGACCGCCAGCTCCTGCCCGCGCAGATTTCCGAATCGGGCGTCAACGCGGTGCTGGTCGCTCCCCAGCTTGCTTACGACGCCGCCGATTCCAGCGCCGGCAAGTTTTGGGAGCGCGGCGGGCTCAAACGCTTCATGGCGGAAGCCGCCGAGAATCTTGCTCGCGTTTACGGTGATCCGCGCGCTGCCGCTGCGTTCGCGAAAATGCCGGTGATCCTCGTTGGCTATAGCGGCGGCTTCGTTGCCACCGCATCAAGCCTCCAAGTCGGCGGGCTCGGCAGGCGGGTCAAGGGCGTGGTGCTGCTCGATGCGCTCTATGGCGAGCTGGACAAGTTCTCGGGCTGGATTGTCAAGAATCGCTCCGCGTTCTTTGTCAGCGCCTACACGCCCTATACAAAGCGCCACGACGACGAGCTTGCGCGCACCCTGCGCGACAAAGGCATTCCGGTTGTTACTGAGCTCAACGGGCCGCTCAAGCCGGGCTCCGTTGCGTTTATCGCGACGCGCGGCGGAATCAACCACCGCGACTATGTCACGCTCGCCTGGACTCAGCACCCGGTCACAGACATGCTGCTGCGGCTCCCGCGGATCTGAACTCTTGCTATGTGCCGCGCCCGCGTGCCGGCCGCCAGATCACAGATGCTCTTCCGTTCGCAATGAAAGCTCGACCATGCGCTCGAGCAACTGCTCGGATGGCAGGCCGGAGAAGTTGTGCAGGACAAGCTCTTTCGCATAAAGGCGCACGAGGTAGCGCAACTTGAGCGATTTGTTGCGCGAGGCGTAGACGAAATCGCGATGCCCATTGTTGACCACAATCACGTTGCGCCGCGGATCGAATTTCGACCGCCATGATTCTCCCGGCGCCCGCTCGAACGTGTAATCCGGCAGGCCGGGGGAGGGGATTGAGCTCGAACCAAGCTGGGCCAGCAGTTCGCGCGTGATCGTGATCAACGCCTCGGTCGAGCAGGCGAGGTCATGCTGCCGAACCGTCAGCGCAATCCGAGCCAAACCCGGCTCGGACGGCGCCACAAATGTCACCGCCTGATCATGCAGTCCTTCAAGCGAGCCCGAGCCTTCAGCCAGCTGCCAGGTAAATTCCAGATCGCGCTCGACGCGCCGGCGCGAGCGGTCGCGCGGGAGCGCGCGCAGCTCCTTTTGGCTGCCCACCTGCACGACGCTCGATGCAGGAGAGATCGCAACACTGAAGAGCGGGCCTGCGAACTCGAAAAATTGTCTTTGTTTCTCCTCGCCCGGCGACGGCTCCAAAGCGCCCGCAAACGCCTCGCCGGTTCCGGCGAGTTGCGAAAATTGCTCCGCCGAGCCGGCCGGCCCTGACCGAAATGCGCGGGCGTGAATATCGAACCAGTCATATTCTTCTGCGGGCAACGCGAGGAGCGCCTCGCGAAATGCGCGCTGAATCGCGCGCAGCTGCTCTTTGCTCGCCTGTTCTTCCCCGGCGCGCCGCTGCTCCTCGATGATCTCGACGAGCTTTGCCGCAAGCGGTTGTAGCCCCTCGCACAAGGTCGTATACGCGGCATCGTGGATGAACCCGGTGCGGGTGCCGGGCGTAAGGGTGATGAACGGCGCATCGATGTGGCCCTGCAGATAACGCAACGTCCAGGGCGGGTGCGCGAACTGATCGAGCAGCGCGATATCCTCAACAACGCGCGTGCCGTGCCGGTAAAGCGCAACGCAGTTTCTGTCTAAAGGCTCATTGAGGTAGAGCTCGGCATAGATGTCGCCGAGCGCCGTCGGCAGCACAGGAAGCCGATGCAGCAGACGCCCCTCGTATTGACGCGGCTCGACCGCATACTGCTTGCGCGCCAGCCGGTCGAGGATGGTGATGCGCACGCCGGTCTGCCGGATGCGGTCGCGCAACTCGGCGGCGAGATACCACTGGATCTTTTCTCCTGAGAGGGAGCGAATGCCGTCGAGCAAACGCGCGATGCGAACTTCCGTGCCCGCCTCGGCAAAGAGCGCGCGCCTGGGCGAGACGGCATAGCTCGGATCGCCTCTGCGCATGATCATCTGATAGGCTTGGTGGTCGGTGCCGACCGAGGTCATCGTGAGCTCTTCGCCTACGGTCCAAAAGCTCAGGAGACCGATGCCGAATTCCCCTTGCAGACCGGACGCTCCGTCCGCCTTCATCCGGCGCTTGACCGAATCGCAGATGTGAGTGGCGACGTAACGAAAGTCGGGCCGCCCTTGCACATCGCGCGGAACGCCCTCGCCGTCATCGCGGATCGCAAGATAATGCCGGCCGTGCTCGCGCCCGCGCGTGATGGTGACCGCGCGCGCCTTTGCATCAATGCTGTTTTCGACGAGCTCCGCGATCGCCTTGAGCGGGCTGCTCTGGGAGAGCGCGATGATGGTGATCGCGTTCCAGTCGTCACCGATCTTGAGCTTGCCGCGCGCCTGGCGGGACTTTTCGAGCGTGCTGCTTCGGTTCACAGCGGATCCGGCAACTACGGCAGATACTGCCGGATTTTTGCCAGCAGCTGGCGTGGGCTAAACGGCTTGGGCACGAAATCATCACACCCAGCCGCCCGTGCCTTTTCCTCGTCTCCGCTCAGCGCGTAGGACGTCACCGCAATCACCGGGATGGCGGCGAGCGCAGGATCCGCTTTGATGCGGCGCGTCGCCTCGTAGCCGTCCATGACCGGAAGCTGAATGTCCATGAGGATCAAGTCCGGGCGCTGTTTGGCTACCGCAGCGATCGCCTCCTCGCCATTCTCGGCTTCCATGACCTCGTAATCGGTGGCGGTGAGCAAATCACGCACGATCTGGCGATTGTCCTCCTGATCCTCGACCACCAGGATGCACCTGCTCATGCCTGCCTCGCTTGCTGCTCCACTTGCACCGGGAGCGTAAAGGAGAATGTCGATCCTTGGGCCGGCGCCGATTCCAGCCAGATTCGTCCACCATGCATCTCCACAATGTGCTTGGAGATCGCAAGGCCAAGACCGGTGCCGCCCTTCCGCTTGGTGATGGAATTGTCGGCCTGCTGGAATTGCTGGAATAGCTTGGCTTGATCGGCTTTGGAAATGCCGGGACCGGTATCATGCACAGCTACCTGGAAGGAGCCATCGGCACTCGAAGCCTTGATCGCAACCTCCCCCTGATCGGTAAATTTGATCGCATTGCCGACGAGGTTGAGCAACACCTGGGTGATGCGGCGTTCGTCCCCCCGGCCGGCCGGCAGATCGGGAGCAAGCTCGACGTTCAAGGCAACCTTTTTCTCCGTTGCCAAGGGCTCGACCAGGCTGAACACGGTCTGCACGACATTCTTGAGCGAATAATCGGCAAGGGAGAGGTTGAGCTCCCCTGCCTCGATCTTGGAGAGGTCAAGCACGTCGTTAATCAAGCCGAGGAGGTGCTTGCCGTTGCTCTCGATGCGTTGAAGGACGGTGCGCATCTTCTCCGGCGTCTCCCCATAAACGTTGTCAACAATAAGCTCGGTATAGCCGAGGATGGCGTTGAGCGGCGTTCGCAGCTCGTGGCTCATATTGGCGAGAAACTGCGATTTGTGCTGGCTTGCTTCCTCAAGCTGGCGGCTTTTTTCCTCAAGCTCAGCCGTACGCTGGCGCAATTCGTTGAGCAGGCGCACGTTCTCGATGGCGATCACGGCCTGGGCAGCGAAGCTCTTGACCAGCTCGATTTGCTTCTGCGTGAACGGGCGCACCTCC
>Ga0209526_10001420_pt1 | contig 16031 bp, 11 predicted proteins | sample JacPinW_OM2H0_M1_FD_188566 | JGI IMG/M metagenome (GOLD analysis project Ga0209526, IMG submission 188566) | Forest soil microbial communities from Algoma, Ontario, Canada - Jack Pine, Ontario site 1_JW_OM2H0_M1 (SPAdes) (version 2) | ecosystem: Environmental > Terrestrial > Soil > Boreal... | reverse complement strand
CTTACAAGTGGCGGCTGCCCGCTAGCGTAGGTCGCTTCTGATCCCCCTGCGCACTGGGGCGCTATCGGTCAGCGATACGTAGCGTCGAAGGTCAACTTACCAGCGCGCACAGCCCGTAAGCCTTCGCTGGCGGAAAGAATTCAACGAAAGATCGAAACAGGAGGCAAGGCGACTCCCCCGTCAGCGATAGAAGACGGTCTCCTCGCTTGAAATTTATGAAGGTAAGCGCACGAACCATCGTTGAGCGAACCGGAAGACTTTCCTGCAGACTCTTCATATTGCTGGTCAGCTGCCTGATGATTGCGTCGGTCGAATGGGCGCAGTACCCCTCGTCGCCTCAGATCACCAAAGACGGGACGGCGGTCTTGATCGAGGATTACGCCAGTCTGCCGCTGTCAAGCGTGACTACCGATACCTATCCGCCCGTGATCGACTTCCATGGTCAGTTGGGGCGCGTGAACTCATTGCGCTCGGAGCCGGCGAACGCTCCCCGGTCGTCGTCCCGTTTCTTCGTCAACGACGTGAACGGCGTTCTTTATATCCTGGACAAAACCACGAAAAAGTTCACGCCATATATCAATTTTGCGGAAGTTTTTCCGAAGTTTTCGACCGATCCCGGCTATGCAGGTGGCGTCATTTCGATCGCGTTCGATCCCGCCTATGCCAAGAACGGCAAATTCTACACTGTTCATACCGAAAATCCGGGCAAGAGCGGGCCCGCAGCCCCAACCAACACGCATTCGCCGCACTTGGATCTAGATGGATTCACGATAAGCCCCGCCGTGAACCCGCCTGTGGACACGGCCGGGTGGGAGTCGGTCCTCATTGAATGGACCGACACCGACATTCGTAATTCCACTTTTGAAGGGAGCGCACGAGAGATCCTAAGAATAGGATTTAATTTAGCGCATCATCAAATGGACGATCTGCTCTTTAACCCTTTGGCCCGTCCCGGTCATGAGGACTACGGCAACCTATACATTTCGGTGGGCGATGGTATTGCAGGAGAAACGCCAGGAGTTACCCATCCCCTCCCACAGCAACTCAACGCCTTGCAGGGCAAGATCCTGCGGATTACGCCAGACATCCGTTTGCGTCCAAACGATGTGCTCAGCTCAAACGGTCGTTATCGTATTCCTTCTACCGGACCAAACCCAAATCCCTTCGTGTCGGTCAGCGGCGCTCGAGGGGAAATCTACGCGTACGGGTTGCGCAACCCGCACCGCATGACCTGGGACTCGGTTTCAAACACCCTGATCGCTAATGACATCGGCTTGCACTCATGGGAAGAGGTAGACATCATCACCAAGGGCTCAAATTATGGCTACGCCGAGCGCGAAGGTCCCGAACCGCTTTTTGTGGGCGGCCCGAGCGACGGCAAGACAGCCAGCCAGATCGATCCGCACGCCGCGTTTCCTGACCCGGACGTACTAAGCGTAGACGGCATTGAAGAGCCGGTCACGCCGGTGTACCCGGCGGCGGTATACAGCCATCAGGAAGGCGATTCCATCGGAAGTGGTTTTGTGTATCGCGGCAAGCTGATGCCGCAGCTGGTCGGAAAATACATTTTCTCCGATATAACTACGGCCCGGCTGTTCTACGCGGATCTGTCTGCCATGATCGCTGGCCACGGGCTGCGCGACAAACAGGCGGACATCTATGAGCTCCAGGTGATGTACAAGAACCCTTATGAAACTTCCGTCAAACCTCCGGCGAAACGGCGAATGTACGATATCGTGGCGGACGGGTTTTCGCACAAGGAGGGGAAGCCCAATCCAAATTCACCCGAAGGTGTGCTGCCCGGTGCGGCTGCGGCCACCGGCGGATGGAGGGGTAGGATTTTTCAGCCAGGCAAACCAGATCCGTATGGTGTTCCGTACGGCGGCGGGCGCGCCGACATCCGGTTGGCTATGGGTGGCGACGGCGAACTCTATGTCTTGAGCAAGTCCGACGGCATGATCCGGAAATTAGTGGCTGTTGTGGCTTCGCCCGCGCACGCAAGACAGGTTGCGAGACGCTGACCACGGCCGCTATAGAAGCTCTCGAGTGCAACGCATCCTCGATGGAATGCGCGATCCCGAATCGCGGATGTCACTGCGATCGACCGGGGCGATCAACGCCTCGGCCGCCCGTTCTACTCACCCAAGAAAAAACCAGCCCAATCGAACAGGTTGCATCTGCCTAGCAGGTTCCTCTTTATCAGAACTACACCCCAACTTTTGGATCGCGTGGTTACTGTCAGATCCGGGTTACACAGTTGCCGACCGCCTGCTTGGGGTGGCACAACCTCCGCCGAACTGTCTGGTATCTAGAGAATCCCAAAACAGGACCATTCGGCCCGCCTTACGGATTCGCGAGGTAGGGATGCTTGAGAACGTTGCAGAACTCGGCGCGGAACTGTGCCGGGAGCCACGCTCTGATCTTGCTACCCTTGTAACGGTCAAGTCACAGTTGTGGATTTCCCCAGTCGAGGAAGATATTTCGGTCTGTGATGTTGTCCAGATCCGAGCCGCTGCGCACAACTTGGCCCGGATCGTCCTCCGCTTGATGACTTCTCGTCAGACACTTTGGCCGCTAAAGAGGAGTAGCGGTACCGTAGTACACCCAGCGTCTCCGGTTCTCGTGGGCGGCGCTTACTTTTGAACTTAGGAATGAGTGGTAGTAGTATCCGAAACGGATTCGTGGGGAAGAGGAATTCCACTCGGCTCGCGCTTCGCATGCATCGTTGACCACGAAAGGGAACCAGAGACGATGATAGAAGAGAAGGATGTCCAAGTTACTGTTCGAGATGGTATCAGGATCGGAGTGAGAATCTATCGCCCCGATGGCCCGGGACCTTTTCCAACGCTCTTTGCTGCGTCGCCTTACCGTTATGACAACAATATTCTCCCCGCCTACCCGCTCTTTCTGTGGCGGGAAACCGGGCCCATCGAGTGGTACGTCGAGCAGGGTTATGCGTATGTTCACGCCGATGTTCGAGGAACCGGCTTCTCCGAGGGCGAGTACGACAAGATGGGTCCCACCGAGCAACACGATCTATACGATGTCATCGAGTGGATCGCGTCCCGGTCATGGTCGAACGGCAAAGTGGGAGGAATTGGGCAGTCATACTACTGCATATCGCAGTGGTTCATGGCGGTCGAAAATCCTCCCCATCTTGCCTGCATCGGTGCTTACGATGGCTTCAACGATCCCTACCGTTACGGAGCTTATCCTGGAGGAATCGAGGGTGCGTTTCAGTTCTACTGGTTCAACTTGAGCGTCCGTGTGCCGAATCTGTTCCCCGCGAACGGTGATCATCCACGTCAAATTCCCCAAGACTACGTTCTCGATCTGTTGACCCATCCACTCTACGACGACTACTGGAAGGAGCGGGCCGCCGTCGAACGGCTTCATGAGATCAAGGTGCCAGTTTTCTCGATCGGCGTTTGGGCCAAGCAAGACCTTCACCTGGTCGGCAACATCATGGGATATCAGCTGGCAGGTGGACCCAAGAAACTGGCCATCACGGCCACGCCGACGGCTTACTCTTCCATGATCGATTTCGCAGATATCGAATTCCATCGCAAGTACTTGTTGCCCTTCTACGATAAGTACTTGAAGGGCTGGAAGACAAGCTACGACGATCGGCCCGATGTTGAATATATCGTCCGCAATACCGGCAAGGTCAGGTCATTTCGCACTTGGCCGCCCCCGAAGACGCAGCGAGTACGCTACTTTCTAGGGAGGGGACCGACCGACACGGTCCATTCACTCAACGATGGAGCCCTGGGAACCGACCCCCTTAGCCCCGCTGGTGGAAGCACCGCCTATTCCTACCCTCAGCCCAGTTGGGTGCTCGGAGTTGTTCCCATCGGACCGCAAGGCCCTGATCCGGTGCGCGCGGTCTTGACCTTTACGAGCCAACCCTTACCGTCCGATATGGAGATCGCAGGTAGCGGCAAGCTGACCGTATATGCATCCTCGACTCGCAACGACATGGATTTCATCGTTAAGGTGTCAGAACAGTTCGAGCAAAGCGGCGCGGAGCGCGCCAAAGGCTTTCAACCTCGATATACAATCGTGACCAAAGGTTGGCACAGGGCTTCTCACATGGATCTCGACCCCGTACGCAGCACCGAAGAGATTCCCTATTACACGCATTCAAAGACGACGCCACTTGTGCCGGGTCAAATCTACAAGATCGAGATTCCGTTGTTGCCGATCGCCTATCGCTTCCAAAAGGGTAGCCGAGTCCGGGTGGAGATTGCACCCCACGATTCGCCGGTGACTGACGGTCTCTTCATTCATGCCTACCGGCCTGACAAAATCGGTACCGACACCATTTACCACGATGCGGATCACCCTTCGCAACTGCTTTTGCCAGTGCTCAGAGACGACTGAGGCAGCCCATCGAGCCGGCAGAGTGGGTCCCGGAACACGATGGTTGCTTGATCGCAAAGAGTCAGGGACGCGAGCAGAGCAAAAACTGCTACGATGTTGCAGTGGATCAAGGAATCATATATCACTGACGGCCTAGCTACGATCAGCCCGGTTGCTAGTTTCGAGGGACCCGGTGCTGAACCGAAGACTGCAAAGTGGCACAGGAGTCTCCACATGCGAAATCGCTTCTTGAGTTCGGTAGCGACCCTGGCGGCGATACTGACTTTGCCGTTCGTTATGCTCGCTCAGCAATCCGGGGCGGAAAAGGTACAGGCCGCCGCGCCTGTCGACTCCCACGACTTGTCTGGAGTCTGGGATTTTTTTAATCGCGGAGTCCCCGGCCAGGGCATCTACGCCACTCCCAGCAAAGATCATCCCCCGATGACGCAATGGGCGCAGGCGAGGTACGATGCTGCCAAACCCGGGTACGGACCCAAAGCACAACCGGGTGGCAATGACCCGATCTTACAATGCAACCCTTCCGGGATTCCGCGCGTTCTGTTTTTTCCGCAACCGCATGAGATCGTTCAGACTCCTGACAGAATGTTCATGTTCTTCGAGCGCGAGCACCTTTGGCGCCAGATCTGGACTGACGGGCGAGGGCATCCGAAGGATCTGGAACCTACCTGGCTAGGGGATTCGATTGGCAAATGGGATGGAGACACATTTGTGGTTGACACGATCGGTTTCAACGACAAAAGCTGGCTCGATTTTTATGGTGATCCGCACAGCGAGGAAATGCACTTGATCGAGCGCTACAAGCGCGTGGACCATAACACCCTGACGATGCAGCTCATCGTCGACGACCCGAAGGCGTATACGAAGACCTGGGTAGGCGATACGAAAATCTTCAAATTGCTGCCGAACAAGGATTCCGTGATCGACGAGCTTTTCTGCATACCGGAGGAGGAGGACGCCTTTACCAATCGAATCAGGCTGCCCGCCGCCGGCGTGCAGCAGCAGCCCATCAAGTAGCTGACCGCTAGCTTCCGGGGTGCGGTTCTCGCGCCTGGATAACCGTCTTTTCTTAAAGGCCGGGTTCGACCACAGAAACATGGGAATCTGCTGCTACGGTGCGGCGAACCGGAATCAGTCAACGCTTCCCGTGGCTAGGGTTGCGTATTCGGTTCATGCTTTCTGGATTGTGCCAACCGCCGCCTGGTCGGCTGATGCTCGGGAGCTGGAGAACCCGAGCACCCGCTCGGCGTTGCGATGGAACAGGCGCTCTTGGACATCCACCGTGTAGCCGAGTTCCTCCCATTCGCGGAGCAGGCGGTCGTAAGGAATGCTCGGGTAATCGCTGCCGAACATTATCTTGTCCTTCAGCCGCCCCCGGATGTCCACTTTCAGCTGCGGAGGCAGGTATTTGGGCGCCCAGCCCGAAAGCTCCCAAAACACGTTGCCCTTGTGGAGTACGACTGCCGTCATCTCATCGACCCACGGCCAGCCTGGATGAGCCGCTATGATCGTCAAGTGCGGGAAATCGGCAGCTAGCTCGTCAATCGCCGAGGGATGAGCGTGCCGGAGTTTGGCTCCCATGCCGCCCGGCATTCCGGCGCCCATTCCCGTCGTGCCCACATCGATCATCACCGGCACCTTCAATTCGCTGATGACCTCAAACAGAGGACACAGACGCCGGTCATTCACCGCGTAATGCCCGATGATGGGATGAAAGTGGAACCCCAACATTCCGAGTTCCCGGATGGCGCGCTTCGCCTCGCTGAGGGCTTTCTCTCCTTTGAAAGGATCGACCGCCGCCCACGACTGGATGATGCGTTGCGGGTGTCGCCTCTGCATCGCCGAGACGAAATCGTTCGAACACGGAGGGGTGCCGACGGTCGTTTCCAGGTCAAGGGCTACGAGAACCGCTTCGACGCCTGCATCGGTAAAATCCTTGACCACCTCTTGTTCGGTCTTTGGCGTCCAAGGCCGCTTCCAGTAGGCGGCGAGAGCATCGACATAGGGCTGCTGGCAGACGATCCACTCCTTCGTATTCGGGTAGCAATGGACATCGATGATTCTCATCAATTCTGCCCCGATCCGCATTGCCGCGCCCTAGGGCGACAGGCTAGGCTCAGCCGTTCGGCTCCCCGCTTCCCTAGTGGCAACGATCTCCGCTAACTTCTTCTTCGAAACCTTGCCGAAGGTCGAGAGTGGAAAATCCGGCAGAATTTCCAGACGCTCTGGAAGCTTGTACTTGGCGATCTCCTTGCCGAGCAGGAACCTCTTCAGCTCATCAAAGCCTAGGCTGGCATTCTCACGCAACAAGACGCAGGCGCACATTCGCTCCCCGAGTGCCGGGTCCGGAACGGGAATGCAAGCGACATCCATGACCGAAGGATGCGACAGAATCAGGTTCTCGATCTCCTCAGCGCTGATCTTTTCGCCACCGCGATTGATAAGGTCCTTCTTTCGTCCCTCGACGATGTAGTTGCCGGAGCGATGCTGCCGCATCAAGTCGCCGGATCGGTAAAATCCATCCGGCGTAAAAGCGCGGCCATTGTATTCCGGAACGCCGAAGTAGCCGCGCAATGTGTACGGTCCCCGACAACAGAGCTCGCCGATCTCCCCAAATGGGACTTGGTTGTCGTCATCGTCGAGGAGCCTCACTTCGTCGTCGGGGCAAACCGGACGTCCCACCGTCTCCAGGCACACGTCTTCGGGGTCGTCGAGTCGAACAAACATCAACAGCCCCTCCGACATCCCGAAGTTCTCCTGAACGAACGCACTCGGAATGAGTCTCTTGGCGAGCAACCGTACCTCGGGTTGCAAGCATTGGCCTCCGCTTTGAATGACTCTCAGCGACGACAGGTCGTGACGCGCTACGGCGGCGTCGTGCAACAATCGAATCAACAGGGCTGGAACCACCTTCACGTGCGTGACCCCGTGTTTTTCAATAAGCGCGCACATGTCCTCCGGCTTGGTGGACGTGCTGATCACCACTCGGGCCCCATGAAACAGGAATCCCTGAACGCCGGGACATGCCAGGGGCAAGTTGTGCGCTATAGGCAGGACCACCAACAGAACCGAGTCGTCCTGAACCCCGCAGACGCTCGCGGCGATCTTGGAATTGTAGGCGTAGTCGTTATGCGTGCGCGGAATCAACTTGGGAATCCCGGTCGTTCCGCCGGAAAGCTGAAAAACCGCCGGGTCCGTGGGATCGATTTGTATTTTTGAGAGCACCGGCTCGGACAAGACAGCCGGCTTGGCAATCAATTCGGAAAGCGATAGGAACCCTGGACGGGGAGCGCCGAGTGTGATGCCATATCTCAACCTAGAGTTCTGCCGGCGAACACGGTCGAGCATCTCCGCGTAGTCGAACTCACCCAGGCGGTCCGGAGTCACACAAGCGATGGCGCCCGAAAGGCTCGCGAACTGACTGATTTCGGCGTAGCGATGCGTGGCCAGCGCCATGATCGGAATGCACCCGATTTTCTGAAGCGCAAAATGAAGGACCACGAATTCGGCGACATTCGGCAGTTGGACGACCATTCGATCCAGGGGTTCCAGGCCAATGGCCAACAAGTTTAGCGCCAGATTATCTGACAGCCGGTCGAGTTCGGCATAGGTGATCGAACGGTCCCGATCGATGAGCGCGACACGGCCCGCAAAGCGCTCGAAGACAGGTTTGAATTCCTGCGCGAGCGATTGATCGGTCCAGTAGCCTCGTTCACGGTAACGCCGGGCAAATTCAGGTGGAAACGGCACGACACCTTCCAGCATTGAGTTCCCTCTCTAGGTAGTTGCGGAATAGCCTCCGTCGATTGTCACGATCTCGCCGTTGACGAAACGATTGGTGGTGATCAGATTGACCATTACTTCGGCCACGTCCTCTGCCGTCGCGCATCGGCGCAGCGGTGTGCTGCGGGCGCGGCGGGCCATCAGATCCTCATAGCGCTCCTTCAGCATTCGCTCCATCCAGTCGCCTTCCATCCAGCCCGGTGCAACCGCGTTGACTCGAACGTCAGGCGCAAGATTCAGTGCCAGTAGCTTGGTGAGACACACAACGGCGGCCTTGCTGGCCGCATAGGGGAGCGGCTGCGGACCCGGGCGCAGGCCCACAATACTGGCGGTATTGACGATGCTGCCTCGCGCAGCCTTCAGAAGAGGAACGGCAGCGCGCGTCACCTGAAAAATTCCACGAACATTGACCGCGAAGACCCGATCCCATTCCTCTGCCGTCATGCCCTCGAAGTCACCAGGCCGCACAGCGGTAGTCGTGCCGGCGTTGTTCACCAGAGCGTCGAGCCGGCCAAACTCTGCCTCGACGGCCGCGAGCATTTTGCGAACCGTCAGGTCATCACTCACGTCACATTGAAACAACAGAGTTTTCGCGCCATTTGCCTGCGCAAGCCTTGCCGTCTCGCGAGCCGCCTGCTCGCTTCGGCTGTAATTAATGATTACTTCAAATCCGGCATTCGCCAAGGCCACCGCTGCTGCACGCCCGATTCCGGTGGCTGCCCCTGTCACGAGAGCGGCCCGCTTGTCCTGCGTCATTTCTGCTCCTTTATTAGTGTATCGGAAGATGTACAGTTTTCGCTCTTTTTCGGGCTTCCTCCCGACAAAATCCATCCAGGCGCTTTGGCGTTGATAACCTTCCGGTCCTCGCTCGACGCTGTCGGTTCTCCTTCGTTACGGTTTCTGTACCGATGATGAAGCAGTGTATTACAGATAACAAATTCCACGCGGTCCGAACGAAGCGATGGTGCCAGCCCTCGCGTTAAAGATGCGGCTCGGTGCGCAGGTGCCGGCCCTTCGCCGTGCGGTCGAGATCAGCCGAGAGAAGGCGCAATAGTCGCGAGGATGTTACGCAGAAACGACTCTGCCGGATCGATCGATGGCAGCATCTGATTTGTCGATCACAGACAACCCCATATTCTCGAGGAGCCCGTAAATCGTATCGATTTCGATTTGGCGTGGGCGCGGCATCGGGGGACGCATGAATGGACTGGGAATTAGACCGCGGAGCCACGTCGCCGTCTGATACCGCACATGCAGCCGCCCCATGTCCGCGATGTAATCCTGAAGTTGAGAGAGGCCGTTATTCCAGATCTTGCAAGCTGTATCGATGTCTCGCTGTTGCCAGGCCACCAGATGGTCGAGCATCGGTTCCAGCGCGAAGTTCCAGAAACCGCTCAGTGTCCCATCAAAGAAGCCGGTGGCGTTGTATTCGTGGAAGCGAGATCCGAGCGCGCCAAGAACTGCCACAGGTCGGTCCAGTGACCGCAGGCCTTTGGCTACGATTCGGAAACCGTCGTAGAGTCCGTAGGTCATTTTCCAGCCAACGATATTGGGTATTTCACGGCAAAGCTGCAGCGTCGCGGCCAGTGGCAACCCAGGTGAAAAAGGAGGCGCTGAACCCGACACGGGATGAGTAATGATCGGCAGGCCCACCGCCCGGTCCTGGGCTTTGATCTGGTCGCCCCAGACTTCCGGATAAGTGTCTGCATCCCAGCACGACGTTACATCCTGCGCGCCACCGGGCGGCGTGACGAAGATTCCATCGGCGCTCAAGGTTTTCACATCGCGCGCGGTCTCAACGACCTCCTCGGTCGTCAGAGCCCAGGTACCGGCGAAAATCGGCACTTTCCCGTGAGCTTCCTCCATTGCAATTTCAAGCACCCTCCGCTTCTCGGCCCGCGTCAAGTAGAAGATTTGACCGGCCTCCGGGTTGATGCACAACCCGCCGGCCAGGACGAAACGTGGCTCCCTCAGGAAGTATTGAATGTATCGGCGATAGGCAGCCTCGTCGATCTTCAACGTTTCCGTCAGCGGCAGCAGAACGGCGATGTAATAACGGCCGGCGACATTCGTCAAGACGCCACTCCCGGGCTTACAAGCGAATGTGCGGCGCCTCCAGTGCCGCACGATCCGTTGATTCTCCTCGCAGCCCTTGACAGCACAACGAGCGAGTTTACACTGAGCGCTTCCTAAACTGTACGGGTTCATGCTGAACGCGTGATCGACGCAGGCGAGCCAATAGCGACGGCCGACCGGTGCAGCAAGGAGAGTTGTGGCGAACCGTGAGGTTGTCGCAAACCCATCGGTCCAATGCAGAGCCTCGGCGAGCCCGCAGGGGATCGTTGCCCGACTCGAGCGGCTGCCGGTCTCGGCGTGGCACATTCGTGCGCGCTTCATCATCGGCGTCGCCACTTTTTTCGATGGCTTCGACGTGCTGGCGATCACCTTTGTCTTGCCCGTGCTGGCCGTGCTGTGGAAGTTAGGCCCCCGAGAGATTGGTCTTGTTCTCTCGTCGGGGTTCGCCGGCCAGTTTGTGGGGACCTCGGTTGCGGGGTGGCTCGCGGAACGCTTCGGACGCCTGCGGACTACCACGGCGACGATTGCTATTTTCGGCGTCATGAGCCTTTGCTGCGCGTTCGCCTGGAGTTTGGAATCTATGCTGGTGTTTCGCTTCCTGCAAGGAATCGGACTGGGCGGCGAAGTGCCGGTGGCCGCCGCCTACATCAGCGAGATTGCGCACGCGAAAAACCGCGGTCGCTTCTTCACTCTCTATGAATTGATGTTCCCGCTTGGCCTGCTATGCACAGCGGTTCTGGCCTTCTGGATCGTTCCTTGGCTCGGCTGGCGGGCGATGTTCTATATCGGTGCGGCACCGGCGATTCTGGTTCTGTTTCTGAGGCGTTTATTGCCGGAATCACCGCGCTGGCTGCTTTCTAAGGGGCGGCTCGAGGATGCCGCCGCGGTGGTTACCGGGATCGAACGGACAATTACCGCTTCTGGCCGCTCTCTTCCGGCGCCGATCAGAACGGGATCGGTCGTTCCGCCGCAGTCCGAGGAATTCCGCTCGACCGAAATCTTTGAAGGCATCTACCTGAGACGCACGCTGGTCGTCTGGGTACTCTGGTTTTCCTGCTATACGGTGACCTATGGCTTGATCACCTGGCTACCCACGCTCTACCACACCGTATTTCGTCTCCCGCTCGACAGGGCGCTCGGCTACGGGCTGATCACGCAAAGTAGCGGATTCCTGGGATCGACGGTCTGCGCGTTTCTCATTGATCGGGTGGGACGCCGAAGATGGTTCACTATCGCTTTCTTTGGCGGTGGCCTCTCCCTAGTGGCCCTCTGGTTGCTGGGCGCGAGCCGGGCGAATACGGTGCTGGTCTGCTCAAGCGCCAGCTTCTTTTTCATTTCGACGATCTCTCTTACCCTCTATCTTTATACGTCGGAGCTATACCCGACGCGAATCCGTGCCTTCGGCTGCAGTATCGCGAGCGCATGGCTGCGTCTGGCATCGGCGATCGGCCCGAGCATCGTCGGCTTTCTGCTCGCCACACAGGGTCTTCCGTCTGTCTTCGTCCTGTTCGGCAGTGTCGCCATTTTGGGCGGCATCGTGACCGCCATCGGCGCCACAGAAACGAAGGGGCGCCTATTAGAGGAGATTTCTCCGTGAACCGCAGCCGGATCGTCAGGCCGAAGCAGGGCAATGCCATGTAGCGCGGCAAACGCCGTCTTGATACGGCATCCTGCGTGGATGGCCGGTGCGCGGCGGGGCGACGGGTGCGTCGCAGAGGATCGAAGCGATTGGCCGTGATTAAAACTTGCGAGACCATTCCTTGGGCCACCGCTCGACGACGACCTTCTTGTCCGTGTAGAATTCGATGGCATCGCGTCCTTGCGCGTGCAACGCTCCAAAGAAGCTCTCTCCCCAACCGCTGAACGGGAAATAAGCCATCGGCGCCGCAACGCCAATGTTGATTCCCACATTCCCTGCAGGCACTTCATAACGGAATTTCCGCGCTGCCGCGCCACTGGCTGTGAAAATCGAAGCCATATTGCCGTAGGGACTGCGTGACAGAATGTCGATGCCTTCCTCGAGGGTCTTGGCGTGAACGAGGCTCAGAACAGGCCCGAAGATCTCGGTCGCAGAAAGAGCACTTCCGACTGAAACGTTGTCAAGCAGCGTAGGCTTCAGGAAGTTCCCGGCCTGCGAAGACGACGATCCATTGCTGGTACGCCCATCCAGGATGACGGTTGCACCTTCGCTTGCGCCCTTGGCAATCAACCCCTCGATGCGTTTCTTGCTCTCCTTGGTAATCACCGGGCCCATGCGCACATCGTCCTCGAGTCCGTTGCCAACCTGAATCGTGCTGGCCAACCTGGCTATCTCCCGGGTGAATTCTTTTTGCGCATCTCCCACCGTGACAGCCACGGAAACAGCCAGGCAACGCTGTCCGGCGCAGCCGAAAGCACTGTCGCTGACGATACGGGTAGTAGTCTCCGGATCGGCGTCGGGCAAAACCAAAACGTGGTTTTTGGCGCCGCCTTGGCATTGCACGCGTTTTCCGTACGCGGCACCTTGGGCGTAAATATATTTTGCCACCGGAGTGGAGCCCACAAAGCTGATGGCTCGTACTTCGGGATGCTCAAGCAATGCGTCCACCACTTGTTTGCCTCCGTGAACCAGGTTCACGACGCCGGGTGGAAGCTTGAGATTCTCGATCAACTCAAAGGAGCGTTGTGCCGTGAGCGGAACTTTTTCGGAGGGCTTCAGGATGAACGTGTTACCACAGGCAATCGCGTAAGGCAGGAACCAGAAAGGGATCATCGACGGGAAGTTGAACGGGGTAATGGCGACCGTCACTCCAAGCGGCTGGCGGATCATCAGCTCGTCGATCCCGGTAGCAACATCCTCCAGGTTGTAGCCCTGCATGAGAGAAGGAATCCCGCAGGCAACTTCGACGTTTTCGATCGCCCGGCGTAGTTCGGCGCGCGACTCTGACAGCGTCTTCCCGTTCTCCCGGGTGCAAATGAGCGAGAGCTCTTCGAGGTGGTCTTCCAGGAGCTGCTTCAACTTGAACAGATATTGAATGCGGTCTTCGGGCGGCGTGCGGCGCCATCCCGGAAATGCGGCCGAAGCGGCGCGCACTGCGTCCCCCACGTCCTGTTTGGTGCCCAGCGGAACCTTCGCTAGCTGCTCGGAAGTAGCCGGGTTGATGACATCTAAATATTCGCTTCCGTGGGAACGGTTCCAGCTTCCGCCGTAGTGGTGAAGCAGTTCATGTGGGCTGTTCATGTTCGTCCAAATTCCTTTCGGTTGCCCGATCGGGACCGCAAATCTCGTTCGGCCCGAGAATGGCGCAAACGGGGGGCTCGAGCATCTGAAGTGAGGGTCGCGATAGCCGTCCGAGCGACGCGATCGTATTATCTAAGTACTTGATTATACTCAAAGATTCTGCAGAAAACCGCCAGGACTCCCAGACGGCGCAAACCGTATTCCATCTTCCGGCTCAGGATTCTGCGAGAATGAATTGGTTCTGGCGGTGCCGGTGCCGGTGCCGGTTGCCGGGCGACTGGAAACCGCATGACTTCTCTGGGACTCCCGCATCCCGCCTGTAGCTCTATGGGAGGCTCAGCAAGCTGCGCATGGCCGTGCGGGAAGGCGTTCAAGCCTGCCGCGCTCGCACCTCTCTGACCTTGCGGTGCCGACTGTTCATTGTGCGGCCCTGGTAAGATCGCCCTCCAGCTCCAGACCAGAAGTCCTCCCCGATTGCCGATGGATGTATCGGATTGCCTCAATACGGAAGAAGATATTTCTTGCGCATACTGCGGAATTTGTCTAGATCGCCAGACCAGCCGGCGACGATCTGTGCCGGTGCATCGCCGCGCTCGAGTCGTTCGAGCGTCGATGCTGAGCCAAGCAATTCGATAATCCTCTCGATCCGGAACTGCTCGGGATACAGCCGATGCAAGGCATCCGCAATTTCGATTCCCATCTCGATCGAATCAAGCGTTGCTCGGCCGATCGAACCGATGGTGACGCCCTCGCATGGCTGCCCGCTGTAGAGGTCCCTCAGGGGAGTAAATTGCGCCGGAGCGAAGCTCGCCCCCGGAATTTTCCGGCGGTTCAAAACCGCCATGAGTTCGTCCGCATGAATCCACGGTGCACCAAACAGCTCGAACGGCGCATCGGTGCCTCGGCCAACTGAGACACCGGCGGCTTGCAGAATTTCGATGCCTGGATAGAGGAACGCGGCGTCGAGGGTCCGCAGATTCGGTGACGGCGGAATCCACACCAGGCCTGTCTGATCATAAGTCTCCTGGCGGTGCCAATTCCTCATTGGGATAACGTGCAGGTCCGCGCCGATCCTATTCTCGGCGTTAAACATCTGGGCGAGTTCTCCGAGCGTCATGGCGTACCGCACGGGCATGGGAAAATATCCGACAAAGGAAGTGCGGTCGGGGTCGAGCATCGGCCCTTCGATTGCGACGCCGCCGAGCGGATTTGGCCGGTCGAGCACGAAAAATGGAATGTGCCGCTTCGCCGCCTGCTCCATACAGTAAGCCATCGTCGTAATAAAGGTGTAGAAGCGAGTCCCCGCGTCCTGGATGTCAAACACCAGGGCATCGAGATCCTGCAGCATCTCCGCCGTCGGTCGACGTGTCTCGTCATAGAGGCTGTAAACACCCAGCCCGGTTGCCAGGTCGGTCCCATTCGCGACCACCGCATCGTCCCGGCCTAGAATTCCGTGCTCGGGACTGAACAGCTGTGCAAGCTTTACCCCTGGGGCACGGGCAAGAACGTCAATCGTGCGCCGGCCCTGGGAATCGATGCCCGTCTGATTCGTAATCAGCCCGACCCTTTTGCCGCGCAGGGGCGCAAAATTCTGCTGCTCAAGGACGTCGATGCCTGTCTGCGTGTGGCCGCTCGCGTTGTAAGATAGTTTCGCCTGCGGTGCGACGCACCGAGCAAGGCACAGAGATTCCATGATTACCAGCAGCCGGAAAATTCTGCGAGAACGGATAGGAAACACGGTCGGGGACGTTCGATTGTGCCGCATGAATCCGTGTGCTATATACAGCCGCGGGATGCAGGCGTCAACAGGGAAGGCCTTGGACCGCAGCGATGTGTAAACGAGGGCCTTCGGTTTTGGCGCTGCTTGTTCTGATGACACCGTCGGCTCACGCGCACAAAACTTCCCGCACCAAGACTCGCTCGCCGGCGTTGGGCACAACGTGGGTCGGGCAGACGCTGCGGAAAATGACATTGCAAGAAAAGCTCGGCCAGATGCTGATGGTCTATTACTTCGGCGTTTTCACCTCGACCGAGAGCCCCGAGTACAAAGAGTTGCTCCACCAGGTCGAGGGGAATCATGTCGGCGGTCTAATCGTCGGCACGATACGCGGGCCGCTTGGAATTGAGCGCAGCCAGGTCTATCCAACCGCCGTGATCACCAACGAGCTTCAGAAGCGGGCGAAGGTTCCGCTGCTCATCGGGGCGGATTTCGAATCCGGCACGGGCATGCGGCTCGATGAAGGGACATCGTTCCCCTCCGCCATGGCCATCGGCGCGACCGGTGATCCAACTCTCGCCTACATGGTCGGCAAGACGATTGCTCTCGAGGCCCGGGCGGCCGGTGTGCACTGGATTTTCGCGCCGGACGCCGACGTAAATAATAATCCCGACAATCCGATCATCAATATTCGCTCGTTTGGCGAAGACCCTAAGAGCGTCGCCGAGTACGTCACCAGATTTGTGCGCGGCATCGAGGAGAACGGCGCGCTGGCGACGGCGAAGCATTTCCCGGGTCACGGAAACGTGAGTGTGGACTCGCACCTCGCGCTTGCCGTGGTCCCGGGCGGCCGAG
>Ga0209526_10001419_pt1 | contig 16037 bp, 11 predicted proteins | sample JacPinW_OM2H0_M1_FD_188566 | JGI IMG/M metagenome (GOLD analysis project Ga0209526, IMG submission 188566) | Forest soil microbial communities from Algoma, Ontario, Canada - Jack Pine, Ontario site 1_JW_OM2H0_M1 (SPAdes) (version 2) | ecosystem: Environmental > Terrestrial > Soil > Boreal... | reverse complement strand
GCTCACATACATGCAGAGCACCTCGATGTCGGCCCTCGAGGTGCTGTCGGCCTCAGGTGACCCACTCGACGCGAGCCGCCGCGAGCTCCTCCTGGCCCGGGCCGACGACGCCCGCCTGCGCATCGTCAGCCGGGCGCGGGCCGATCGGGCGGAGGCCAAGCGGACGGCCCAGGAGGCGGAGGCCGAGCGGGGCCGGCGCCGGGCCCGCGTGAACGAGCTGGAGCGGGCCGTGCCGCCCGCCGACCGGGCCGTGGCGACGGCGCAGACGGCGGCCGACCGGGCCCACGGCCGGCTCAACCGGTGGCTCTCGGTCGTCAACGGCACCGGTACGCCGATCCTGGGCGCCCCGGCCGTCACCGCGGACCAGCTCGCGGCCTGGTTCCAGGCGACCCGGAACCGGGCCAACACGACCGTCCCCATCGACCAGCTCGCGGCGCTGTTCATCGCCGAGGGGCACGACGAGGGGGTGCGGGCGGACGTCGCGTTCGCGCAGTCGATCTTGGAGACGGGGTCGTTCTCGTACCCCGGAGGCGGGCTCGTGGCGGGGTCCGACAACAACTTCGCCGGGGTGGGAGCGTGCGACAGCTGTGCGCACGGCCACGTCTACCCCGACGCCCGAACCGGCGTCCGGGTGCAGATGCAGTACCTGCACGTCTACGCCGACCCGACCGTCACCGTCGCGCGTTTCGCGCACCCGCCGGTCGACCCGAACATGGACCGGAATTTCCGGAAGGGGCAGGCGCCGACGTGGGCGGGACTGACCCACACGTGGGCGACGGCCGACGGGTACGCGGACTCGATCATGCGCGTCTACTACGAGATCCTCGACTGGGTGACCGCCCGCGACCGTTGAGGGCCATGACGCCGTTGAGGGCCATGACGCCGTTGAGGGCCACGACGTTGAGCCCTCGGGCCTAGGCAGTTTGGGGACTCGGCGACCGAACCACGAAGTTCGCGCTGATCGCATTCAAGCTTTGCCCACGGATCCTCCGATATCGCGGAGAGTGAGTGACCCGGGGGGAGAGTCGATGGAGACGACGATCGAGGCGATCCGGGAGCAGATCCGCCGCGAGGAACGCGCGACGGGGCTCCGCGGCGACGGGCACGTGACCGACGCCGCGATCCGGCGACGTCGTGTGCAGATCGCGGTGGTCGCCATGGTCGTCGTGCTCGGGTTGATGATGACCACCATCGCGAACGATCTGTGGCTCGACTTCAAGCGCAACTCCTCGATCGTCGACGTCGACACCGCACGGCTCGCCATGCTGATCTTCACGGTGGCGTTCATCGCCTACGCGTTGGAGAAGGAGATGCACCTCCGACGCCTCATGTCGCTCGGGCACGAAGCTCGACAGCTCGACTTGCAGCTCGCCGACCGCATCCTCGAGTCGGCGGCACTCGCCGACGCGGAGCGGGCCGTGAGCTCCTCGCTCGACCTCGATGCCGTGCTCGAGGCCGTGTTGGAGCAAGGGGGCACGCTGGTCGTCGCGGCCGGTGCGTCGGTGAGCCTCCTCGCCGACGGCGGCGAGTTGCGCGAGGTCGCATCGTGGGGAGCCCGCGCACCGCGTGTGGCCGAGGCGCTCGTGATGCAGGTCGCGCTGGCACGGGAGCCGATGCTCGTGTCGGGCCCGGTCCCGTTGGACCTCGACGCCGAACGGCCGGGCGAGCGGCTCACATCCGTCATGTGCGCGCCACTCGAGCACGACGGCACGCTGCTCGGCGTGATGACCTTCGGCGCGCCACCCAGCGAACGCTTCGACGACGGCGCACTCGACGTCGTGCGCCGATTCGCGCCGCGGGCGGCGTCGTCGATCGCCCGGGCACGGCGCTACGAGGCCGCGGTGGCGCTGGTCGACTCGCGCGGTGACCCGCTGGCCGAGGAGGTCCGGACCGTGTCGGCGACGATCCGGGCCGCGGCATCGGAGTTGCGATCCGAGGTCTCGCCCCAGCGCCGTCTCGTGTTGCTGGCGGTCGTGGAATCCGGCGCGGCCCGGCTTCTTGGCGCCGTCGGCTGACCGAGGGCGCGACCCGTCACAGCATCGGGGGGCGGGCGGACTTCACTGAATCCTCGCATTCCCGCTTCACGCCGCTCATACAACCGGCGTAGAACGGAGCTGACAGTTCCCGAGCCGACCCGGGGAGCACCAGCCGATGAACGCCATCACCGTCGACGGCCGTGGCGGAGCTTCCCCCTCGCGCACGCCGGTGCGCGATGGGGTGACGCGGTCGGGGCTCGTGACCGGGCTCACGTTCGTCGCCGCGCTCGTGGTCGCGCTGGCCGTGCGTGGGAACGCCGTGGTGGGGATCGCAGTGCTGTTCCTGCTGTTCGTGCCACTGGAGAAGCTCTTCGCACTGCGTCCACAAAAGGTGCTGCGGCCCGCTCTCGTCACGGATCTCACCCACCTCTTGGTCAACAACCTCCTGGTCTCGGCGGCCGCGCTCGCGTTGGTCGTCGTTGCCGCGCTCCCATTGCTCTGGATCCGGCTCTTCGATGTCCAGAGTCATCTGCCGACCGGCGTTGCGGTCGCAGTCGCGATCGTGACGGTCGTCTTCGGCAACTACTGGGGCCACCGCCTCACGCACCAGGTGCCCTTCCTCTGGCGCTTCCACGCGGTGCACCACAGCATCGAGCACATGGACTGGGTCGCATCGGGGCGCCTCCATCCGCTCGACTCCGGGTTCACCCATGCCTTCACGGTCATGCCGGTGTTCCTCCTCGGCTACGGCGGCGGCGCGTTCGCGGGTATCACCGTCTTCGTCACGTTGCTCGCCCTCTTCCAGCATGCGAACGTGCGCGTGCGGTTGCCGTTCGTGCGCTGGGTGATCAACACACCCGAATGGCACCACTGGCACCACGCGATCGACGACGACGCCCGCGACAAGAACTTCGGGCTGCCCATCGTCGATCTCATGTTCGGGACGGCATACCTCCCGAAGGGCCGGCGCCCCACGGGCTTCGGCGTCCACGATCCCGTACCCGACCGCGGTTACCTCGCTCATTTGACGTATCCGTTCACGAAGGAAGCCCGCATGGTGCCGATCGCGACGGGCGGCGCCTGAGACACCAGGGTCGCACCGCGGCGTCGACCGGCACCGGAACGCGCGCCCGCGACAACGGTCAGCGCGAACCCTTGGAGAGGCCCGCGCCGCAGGACCGGCGCGGCGGTGCCGAGGGGGTGCCGTGACGCGGGCCGACGCCGTCGGTAAGTATTCCTCTCGTCTGCGCCCTTCCTTGTCGCCCGGGCCCCTGGTTCGATCGGGTTCGAAATGGCGGCCGCGGGTGAGACTGTCGACGTCGACGAACGGGTGAGGAGCCCGGTGGAGCCGCGAACCGTGGTCGGCGTCGAGCCGACGATCAGCGCCGAGACGCGCGACCAGCAGCTTGCGTGGCCCGAGGGCGACGCGGCGCGGTCCTGGCATCCGTGGCGGCTGTTCTTGGTCGTGCTCGCGCTGCTCACCGTGCTGCACGTGTCGGGCTTTCGTGTCGCCGTCTTCAACTCCGACGAGACGTACCTCGCGACCCAGGCCCAGGTGCTGAACCACGGCGGCAGCCTCTACCACGACGCGGTCGACCGGAAGCCGCCGCTCGTTCCGTATCTCTACGCCGCGACCTTCCGCGTGTTCGGCTCGAGCGGGTTGTGGACCGTCCGCCTCGTCGCGATCTTCGCCGCGGCCCTGACGGCGTGGCTCGTCGCGCTCGAAGCTCGACGACGGTACGGAGACCGGGCCGCGTGGATCGCAGGAGTGCTGTGCGCGCTCGGCAGCCTGCTCTTCGTCCCGCAAGACGGCCAGGCCGCGAACTTCGAGATCTTCATGTTGCCCGCGATGACCGGGGCCTTCGTCCTCGCGCGCCGAAGACATACCGCGTCGGCCGGGGTGGCGCTCGCCGTCGCCACGCTGGCCAAGCAGACCGCGGCCGCCACGCTGCTCCCCGTCCTCTTCATCGTCGCAAAGCTGTGTGGCCGCAGGGGCGTACGCGACACCCTCGCCAGCTTCACGATTCCGATCGCGATCGTCGCCTTGCTCGTGGGACCGGGTGAGCTGCTGTTCTGGGCCGTCCTCGGGAACGGAAGCTACCTCGAGGCGAAGAACGCCTCGATGTTCGTCGTGTGGCGGTTCCTCCAGAAGACCGGCTCCTACGTCGGCGCCAACATGCCACTGCTGCTCCCGTTGCCGTTCGCGTGGCGCTCCCGGCGCGAGAACGCCGACCTGTGGCTGTGGTTGTTGTCGGCCGCGCTCTCGGTCGCGATCGGCTTCCGCTTCTTCGGTCACTACTACCTGCAATTGCTTCCACCGCTCGTGCTGCTCACCACCGGCGTCCTGGTCCGGAAGCACGTTGTCATCGCGATCGCGACGATTGTGTTCGCGGGTCTCATCGCAACCGGCTTCTCCGTCGCCGCGTTCTGGGCCGGTCAGCTCGACAACGAGCCCGCGTACGCGAAGACGAGCAGCTTCCTCGCACGACACACGAAGCCGCAGGACCGCATCCTGGTGTGGGGCCACCTGCCGGAGATCTATTGGGCGTCGGGGCGTGAGCCGGCCACGCGGTTCATCACGACGGGGTTCCTCACCGGCCACTGGGGAGGCCGACCACCGCAGGCGGTGTCGCCGGACCTGGCGACTCCCGGCGCGTGGGTCGAGTTCTACCGCGACCTCGCGAACCACCCACCCGAGTACATCCTCGATACGTCGAACGCGAGGATCCGGGGCTCCCAGTACTACCCGCTCACGAATTACTTCAGCCTCGCCGGAATCGTCGCCAGTTACTACCGGTACGTACGCTCCATCGACCTGATCGACGTCTACCGGCTGAACGCCTCTCCGGCCGAAGTCAGCCACCAGCTGAACGATGTGGAGGTTCCGCCTTGATTCCCGCAACCCGTCGCACCCGGTGGTTCCGTGAGCCCCGCGTGCTCGCCGCGGCCGGTCTGTGCCTGCTCGCCTTCCTCGGGAACCGGATCGTCACCTGGATCCTCGAGGTGCTCGGCATGTCGCAGTTCCACCGGCAGGCGTCCTTCATCCTGCACGTCGTCGGCACGGTGGCGTTCGTCTACGGGGTGATGATGATCTTCGAGGCCTATGGCGCGGCCCGGCGCGCGAACGCCGAGGCGGCGAAAGCGGGCGATTCGCCGCTCGAGCCCTGACCGGCGCCCCTGACGCGGCGCGACCGGCCGGGCGATAATCGTCCGACGCCGGAACCGAGCGTGCGGAGACGACGACGCGGCCCGTCCCGCGCGCCGTCGTGGAGGGAGCGGGAGAGATGAGCAGTTCGGTCGAGGTCCCGGCATCGGACACCGCGGTCGCGCACCCGCTGGAGCCGCTGACCGCGGAGGAGATCTCGCTTGCGGTCGCGCTGCTCCGAGCGGAGCGGGGGCTTCCCGACAGCATCCGCTTCTCCTATGTGGCGCTCGACGAGCCGGGCAAGGAGGAGCTCGAATCCTTCACCAGTGGAGCGTCGATCGAGCGGCGCGCCGCCGCGGTGCTGGTCGACCGGGCCACGGGATCCGTATCCGAGGCCGTCGTGTCCGTGTCGGAGCGCGTCGTTCGCTCGTGGCGCGACGTTGCCGGTGTCCAGCCGGCTCTGCTCTTCGAGGACTGCTTGGACGCGATCATCGCGGTGAAGGAGGACACGCGCTGGCAGGATGCGATGCGGCGGCGCGGCATCACCGATTTCGACCGTGTCCAACTCGACCCCTGGCCGGCCGGGCGGTTCGGGGTCGACGTCGAGTCGGATCGCCGCCTCACGCGTGTGTTGTCGTATCTCCGTCACGACGAGAACGACAACGGATACGCACACCCGATCGAAGGTGTGCTCGCGTACTTCGACTTCCAGACGGGCACGGTCGTGCAGGTCGACGACTTCGGCGTGATCGACATACCGGCGGAGTGCTCCAACTACTCGCCCGAGGACGTCGGCGCGCTACGAGACGATCGCACTCCACTCGAGATCACGCAGCCGGAGGGTCCCGGCTTCACGGTCGACGGTCACGAGGTCCGCTGGCAGCGCTGGCGCTTTCGCGCGTCGATGCACCCCATCCACGGGCTCGTGTTGCACACGATCGGGTACGAGGACTGGGATCGACTCCGGCCGATCCTGCACCGCGCCGCGTTGAGCGAGATGGTGGTCCCCTACGGCGAGACCGGACCGATGCACGCCTGGAAGAACGCGTTCGACGCGGGCGAGTGGGGACTCGGCCGGATGGTCAACTCATTGACGCTCGGCTGCGACTGTCTCGGAGTCGTCCGGTACTTCGACGCGGTGATGGCGACCGAGCGTGGCGATCCCTACGTGGTCGAGAAGGCGATCTGCCTCCACGAGGAGGACTACGGGATCCTCTGGAAGCACGTCGACATGCACACCGGCAACACCGAGGTGCGCCGCCGCCGCCGGCTCGTCGTCAGCTCCATCCACACCGTCGGGAACTACGAGTACGGCTTCTACTGGTATCTCTACGAAGACGGGATGATCGAGCACGAGGTGAAGCTCACCGGGATCATGCAGACGATGGCGGTGGCCCCCGGTGAGCAGCCGCGCTTCGGGGCCCTGATCGCTCCGCAGCTGGCCGCGCCCAACCATCAGCATCTGTTCAATTTCCGTCTCGACTTCGACATCGACGGCACGGCGAACTCGGTGTACGAGGTCGACGTCGAGGCCCTCCCGGCCGGACACGACAACGCGTTCGGGAATGCGTTCGTGACGCGGCCGAAGCTGCTCGCCCGCGAGTCGGAGGCGCAGCGGGTGATCGATCCGGCCCGTAGCCGCACGTGGAAGGTGGTCAACCCGGGGCGCACCAACCGCCTCGGTGAGCCGGTCGGTTACAAGCTCATCCCCGGCTCCACGCCCACACTGCTCGCCTCGCCCGACTCGAGCATCGGACGGCGGGCCACGTTCGCGACGAAGAATCTCTGGGTCACGCCGTACGCGCCCGACGAGATGCGGGCGGCGGGGGAGTACCCGAACCAGCACGCCGGCGGAGCCGGGCTCCCCGAATGGACCGCGGCCGACCGTGCGCTCGACGACACCGACGTCGTGGTCTGGTACACGTTCGGCGTCACCCACATCCCGCGTCCGGAGGACTGGCCCGTGATGCCGGTGGAGTACGCCGGGTTCACGCTCGTGCCGGTCGGCTTCTTCGATCGCAACCCCAGCCTCGACGTCGCGCCACAGGAGCACTGCGCCCCCGAATCGTGACCGTCGAAAGCCACCGCGACCGTTATGGTGGCCAATCATGAGCGAGGCCGCCGAACCCGATCCTCCGTCGCCCGACGACGAGCGCGCCCGCCGTGCGCGCGACGTGGAAGAGCTACGCGAGCGCGGCATCGACCCGTATCCGGTCACGTTCCACCGCGACCGCACGCTTGCGGAGATGCGGGAGCAGTTTGCCGGGCTGCAGCCGGGCGAGGAGACCGACGTCGCGGTGAGCGTGGCCGGTCGGATCATGCTGCTTCGGCGCCAGGGCAAGCTCACCTTCGCGACGATCCGCGATCGCGACGAGTCCGTGCAGCTGTTCGTATCGCGTTCCGTCATCGGGGAGCAGGGCCACGCCGACTTCGACCGGCTCGATCGCGGCGATTGGGTCGGCGTCGTCGGTACCGTGATGAAGACGAAGAAGGGCGAGCTCTCGGTCAAGGTGCACCGCTTCGAGCTGCTCGCCAAGGCATTGCGTCCGTTGCCCGACAAGTGGCACGGCCTCGCCGATGTCGACACCCGGTTCCGTCAGCGGTACGTCGACCTGATCGTCAACGACGACGCACGGCACGTCTTCGCGATCCGCTCGGCCGCGATCACGGAGATCCGTCGCTTCCTCGCGGATCGTGGCTTTGTCGAGGTCGAGGGGCCGGTGCTCACGGTCGAAGCCGGCGGCGCGACCGCGCGCCCCTTCATCACGCACCACAACGCGCTCGACCTCGACCTCCGACTGCGCATCGCCCTCGAGCTGCATCTGAAGCGCCTCATCGTCGGTGGGCTCGACAAGGTGTTCGAGATCGGTCGGGTCTTCCGAAACGAGGGCATCGACACCCGTCACAACCCTGAGTTCACGATGCTCGAGCTCTACGAGGCGTTCGCCGACTACCACGACATGATGACCCTCACCGAGGAGCTCGTCGCGTCAGCGGCGCGCGTCACGCGGGGTACGACGGTCGTGCCGCTCGCGGGACGCGAGGTCGACCTCGCTCCGCCATGGCCGCGCGTCCCCATGCTCGACCTGATCGAACGGCACACCGGGGCCCGCGTCCACCCGTCGCAACCCGTTGAGGAGCTGCGGTCGGTGTGCTCGCAGCTCGGGCTGTCGGTCGACCCGGCCTGGGGCTCCGGGCGCGTGATCATGGAGCTGTACGAGGAGCTCGTCGAGCCCAAGCTGGTCGACCCTGTGTTCGTGCTCGACTATCCGCGAGAGGTCTCGCCGCTCGCGCGCATCCACCGGGACGACCCCACCCTGGTCGAGCGTTTCGAGGGCGTGGTCGGCGGACGTGAGCTCGCCAATGCTTTCAGCGAGCTGAACGACCCGGTCGACCAGCGATCGCGGTTCGAGGCTCAGGCACAGTTGAGGGCGGCCGGCGACGAGGAGGCCGGGGCGGTCGACGAGGACTACCTCCGCGCGCTGGAGTACGGCATGCCGCCCACCGGCGGGCTCGGCATCGGGATCGACCGCCTCGTCATGCTCCTCGCCGGCGTGTCGTCGATCCGCGAGGTCGTGCTCTTCCCGACGCTGCGCCCAGAGGTCGAGTGACGGGAGTCGCGGCGGTCCGCCTCTTGTCGCCGTAACCTTCCCTGGCGTGAGCGCGCCGACGTTTCTCGAGCGGCTGACGCCGTCGGAGCGCGGCGATCTCGAGGCGCACGGTCGGACGCGAACCCTCCACCGCGGCGCGGTGCTCTTCCACGAAGGCGACGAAGCGCACGAGGTCCTCGTGCTGCTCTCGGGACAGGTGAAGGTCGCTCGCGCGGCTGCAACCGGGCGGGACGTCATCCTCTGCGTGTTCGACACCGGCGACGTGCTCGGGGAGCTCTCGGCCGTCGACGGAGCGCCCAGGTCGGCGACCGCCGTTGCTCTGAGCACGGTCGTAGCGCTCATGGTCCCGCTCTCCGAGTTCAATGCCTTCCTCGAGCGCCGGCCACGCGTCGCGAACGAGCTCCTCCGCACCGTCGTCGAGCGGCTACGAGGCAGCTCGCAACGGCAGCTCGAGTTCGGCACCGCCGATGCGCTGACGCGCCTGTGTCGGTGCCTCGTCGACATGGCCGATCGCTACGGCGCCGACGAGGACGGCTGTCGGTCGGTGCGTCTCCCGCTCGCACAGCACGAGCTGGCCGCGCTCGCGGGGCTGTCGAGGGAGGCAGTCGTCAAGGGCCTGCAGTCATTGCGCGCCCTCGGGTGGATCCGCGCGACCGGGCGGAGCGTCAGCCTGGTCGACGAGGACTCGCTGCGGGCCCGCGCCGCTATCTGACGCGCGATCTGACGCCGCCGGGGCGATCCGGGTACACGTACCCAACCCGACGGCGTATTCGTGCGCAGCGAAATCGGCGCCGTTCCCGCATGCTGTGAACACACGGCCAGGTGGGAGGGCGTTCATCATGGGGTTCCGACTGACGCGCGATGCGCGCATCGAGCTGTTTCGCAACGTGACGTTGTTCTCCGCATGCTCCGACGCCGAGCTGCGGCGGATCGCGTCGATCTCCACCGTCGTCGACATCGTGGCGGATCAGGTGATGGTGCGCGAGGGGGAACGGGGCCGGGAGTTCTTCGTCATCGTCGAGGGGCACGCGACGGTGACCATCAACGGCGAGCAGCTCGCCACCGTGGGGCCCGGGGGCTTCTTCGGTGAGATGGCCCTGCTCGACGGAGCGCCCCGCGTCGCGACGGTGACCGCCGGCGGGCCAATGACCGTCCTCGCGTTCAATGCTCGCGAGTTCACCACGTTGCTCAGCGCGCCTCCGGCGTCCGTTTCGCGTCGGATGCTGGCCGGACTGGCCCTGCGCCTGCGCGACGCCGATGTCCGCGCCGTTCGTGAGAACGCTGGCGGGGTGCGGACGGAACCGGTCGGCGTCGGGGTATGGAGCTCCCCCGCTCTCTAGCCCCGACCGTCCGGCCGGCCGGCGGCGGGGACCGCCCGGTGTGCACCCGCGCTCCGGGCGGTCGCACGTCGCCGTACCGCCGCGCGCGCTCGGTCGCCGCTCGCGACCATGCGACGACTGTCGGCGCGGATATGTCGCCGCGGATTGGAGCCCGGTGACAGCCGCCGACCAGCCGGTTACTGTCCCCCGCGAAGGTCACGGCAGGGGAGGGCAGAGCGTGGCGCCCACCATCACGGCCTCCGTGTTGTTCACCGATCTCGTCGGTTCCACAGATCTGCTGTCCCGGTTGGGTCCCGAGACCGCGGAGCAGCTTCGTCGCGAGCATTTCATGTGCCTCCGCGAAGCCATCGGAGCGAGCGGTGGAACCGAGGTGAAGAACCTCGGCGACGGCCTGATGGTCGTGTTCGGGAGCGTCACCGACGCGGTCTCCTGCGCGGTGCGGATCCAGCAGCTTGTCGACGCGCGCAATCGTCGCAGTGAGGAGACGCTGCTGGTACGCGTCGGTGTCAGCGTCGGGGACGTCGACGCCGACGAGGACGACTACTTCGGTGCTCCGGTCGTCGAGGCGGCGCGCCTGTGTGCGATCGTCGCCGGCGGGAAGATTCTCACGACCGACCTCGTGCGGGTGCTCTACGCCACACGCGGGACGGAGACGTTCGAGCCGCGTGGCCAGATCCAGCTGAAGGGTCTCCCCGAGCCGTTGGCCGCAGCGGAGCTCCTGTGGGAGCCGCTCAACCCGGCAGCCGTGTCGACGCCCCTCCCGAGTCGCCTGTCGGTGACCGCGGAGTTCGGCTTCTTCGGTCGCGCGGTGGAGCTCGATCGTTTGGAAACGTCGTTCAAGCTTGCCGCCGCTGAATCGCGGCGCGTCGTGCTCATCTCCGGCGAAGCCGGCATCGGGAAGACGGCTCTGTGCATGCAGCTCGCGAACCTCGCGTACAGCGGAGGCGCGACGGTGCTCTACGGCCGGTGCGAGGAAGATATCGGCATCGTGTACCAGCCCTTCGTGGAGGCCCTTCGGCACCTCGTCGAGCATGCGCCCGCGACCCTGCTCGCCGGCCACGTCGAGCGTCACGGGGGCGAGCTCACCCGGCTGGTTCCCGAGCTGACCCAACGTGCGCGTCACTGCCCGGCGCCGCAGACGACCGAGCCCGAGACGGAACAGCACCTCTTGTTCCGCGCCGTGGCCGGTCTCCTCGCCGCGGCGTCACGTGACGAGCCGGTCGTCATCGTCCTCGACGACCTGCACTGGGCCGACAAACCGTCGCTCCTGCTGCTCCGCCATTTGATCTCGTCGACCGAGCGCTTGCGCGTCCTCGTCGTCGGCACGTACCGGGACGACGATGTGTCGGCGAAGCTGCACCTTCACGATGCACTCTCGACCCTCTATCGCGAGCCGGGTGTCGAACGGATCGAGCTGCACGGGATCGCCGACGTCGACCTCGTCGACCTCATGGAGGCAGCCGCCGGGCACGAGCTCGACTCCGAGGGGGTCACGCTCGCGCATGCCCTCCATGAGGAGACCGACGGAAACCCCTTCTACGCGGTGGAGATGCTCCGCCACCTCGCGGAGTCGGGCCGTATCTACGAGGAGGACGGTCGCTGGCGGGTGACCCACAACGCCTCGGTTCTCGACCTGCCCCAGAGCGTCCACGAGGTCGTCGGCTGGCGCGTCGCCCGACTCGGGGATGATGTCTCCCAAGCCCTCGGCGTGGCTGCGGTCATCGGCCAGGACTTCGGCCTCGACCTTCTCGCGTCGGCGCTCGGCGACAACGAGGACCGCGTCCTGTCGCTCCTCGAGCAGGCCGTCGAGGCTTCGCTCGTCAACGAGATTCCGACGTCGCCCGGTCGTTTCTCCTTCGCCCACGCGCTCATCGGTCACACCCTCTACGACGGGCTCGGCATCACGCGTCGTACGCGTCTGCACCGAAAGGTCGCCGAGGCGCTCGAGGCGCTGTGCGGGGACGACACCGACGCCAGGCTCCCCGAGCTGGCCGCGCACTGGTGCGCAGCCCGGCTGCCGCCGGGTGACGAGCGGGCGCTGTCCTACGCGTGGCGTGCGGGCGACCAGGCCCTCGACCGGCTGGCTCCCGACGAGGCGGTCCGCTGGTACACCACGGCCCGCGCGGTGCTCGAGGTCCAACCCGAGGTCGACCAACGCGTCTGTTGCCGGCTCCTCATCGCGCTCGGGGAGGCGGAACGGCGGGCCGGTCACCCACAATTTCGCGCGACCTTGCTCGATGCGGCCCGCCGCGCACGCACCCTCGACCAAACCGATCTGCTCGTCGAGGCCGTGCTGGCGAACAACCGGGGCACCTACAGCGGCTCCGGCCAGATCGACCAGGAGCGCATCGACTGGCTGGAGATCGCGCTCGCGCACATCGACGACCGCGACAGCCGCGAGCGGTCGCTGTTGCTCGCGTTACTCGCGCTCGAGACGATCCACGCGAGCGACTGGCAGCGCAGATTGCAACTCAGTGACGATGCTCTCGAGATGGCCCGTCGGCTCGGCGACGACGCCACCATCGCGGAAGTGCTCCGTGGCCGGTACGAAGCGATTCGCGTCCCGCACACCCTGCAAGAGCGACTCGCGAACACGGCCGAGCATCTCGAGCTCGCCCAGCGCCTCGATGATCCGCTCCAGATTGCGTTCGCCGGACTCTACCGGGAGCGCGCGTGCCTCGAGATCGGTTGGATGGACGACGTGAAGGCCGCGATCGACGGGACGCGGCTGTGTGTCGAGGCGAGCGGGAATCCGTACGTGCAGTGGGCGCTTGCCGCCGACTCCTGTCCGCTGGCGCTTCTCGAGGGGCGGGTCGAGGAGGCCGAGCAGGCGGCGTTCGCCGCGTTCGAGATCGCGCAGGCGGCGAAGGAGCCCGACGCGCTGGCCGTGCTTGCGTCGCACCTCATCGAGATTCGCTGGCATCAAGGCCGTCTCGACGAGCTCGAGCCGATGCTCGCCAATGCCGTCGAAGAGAACCCTCGCATCCCGGGGTTCCGCGCGGTGCTCGCGATGGTCGAGTGCGAGCTCGATCGCCTCGACGTCGCTCGCGAGGTCCTGGCGCGGGACCGCGCGAACGACTTCGCCGACTTCAGGCTGGATCCGTTCTGGCTCGTCGCCGTCTGTTACCTCGCCGAGGCGTACGCGCATCTCCGTGACCCGCACGCTGCCGCAATCATCTACGACCTGCTCGAGCCATGGCACGAGCAGATCGGTGTATCGGGCGCGGCCGTGAGCGGAGGAGTGGCTCGCCACCTCGGACTGATGGCGACGGTGCTCGCGCGTTACGACGACGCGGAGCGACACTTCGCCGAGGCGTCGGGCCTGCACGACCGGATCGGAGGAGCGCCGTATCTCGCGCGCACGTATCTCGAATGGGCGCGCATGCTGGGGGAACGCGGTGACGACGACGACTATCAGCGGGCCATCGAGCTGATCGAGGACGCGACGCGGATCGCGAGCGAGCACAGTCTGACCAACATCGCCCGTCACACGGCGAGGGTGAAGGAGTCGATTCCGAATGCCTGACCGCGTGCTGGTGCTGGGCGGGGGCGTGGCGGGTATGACCGCGGCGCACGAGCTCGCCGAGCGGGGCTTCCAAGTGACGGTGATCGAGAGCCGTCGGGTTGCGGGCGGGAAAGCCCGCAGCGTGCGCGTGCCGCACCCCTGTCACGACGGACGGACACATCTGCCCGGTGAGCACGGATTCCGCTTCTTCCCCGGCTTCTACCAGCATCTGCCCGACACGATGAAGCGGATCCCGTACCGCGACAACTCACAGGGCGTCTTCGACAACCTCGCGACCACGACTCATGTCGAGCTGGCTCAGGAGAATCTCCCTGCGCTGGTGTTGCCCGCCCGATTCCCGCACTCGCGGGCCGACCTGCACCTGATCGCCCACGACATCTTCCACGACGATACGGGCTTGTCGCTGAGCGAGAAGGCGCATTTCGGGAGATTGTTGCTGAAGCTCCTGACCAGCTGCGAGGAGCGTCGGTACAAGGAGTACGAGTACCAGAGCTGGTGGGAGTTCTCCGGTGCCGATGAGCACGGGCCGGCCTACAAGAACTTCCTTGCCGACGGGCTCACGCGCACGCTCGTCGCCGCCCGGGCCCGCCATATGAGCGCGCGTACGGGCGGCTACATCCTCTTGCAGCTGCTCCTGGGTATGAGCGACCCCGATGTCGAGGTCGACCGGGTTCTCGTCGGGCCGACCAACGACGTGTGGATCGATCCGTGGCTCGCGCATCTGCAGGAGTTGGGCGTCGACTACCAGTTCGGGGACGACGCGCGGGAGTTCCAGTTCGCCGACGGTCGCATCACGGGTGTCGTCGTCGGGAGCGGGCCCGACCGCCGCACCCTGACGGCCGATCACTATGTCGCCGCGATGCCGGTCGAGCACATGGCACACATGGTGACGCCGCAGATGAAGGAGGCCGCGCCGCACCTCGCAGGTCTCGACCAGCTCGTGACCCGGTGGATGAACGGCATTCAATTCTATCTTCACGAAGACGTCCCGATCGTGCACGGGCACACGATCTACGTCGACTCACCGTGGTCGCTGACCTCCATCTCCCAACGCCAGTTCTGGCCCGCGGTCGACTTCACGGGCTTGGGCGACGGCACCGTCCGGGGCGTGCTCTCCGTCGACATCTCGGAGTGGGAAACCGAGGGCCTGAACGGCAAGCGCGCCATGGACTGCACCAAGGACGAGATCCGCGACGAGGTCTGGGCCCAGCTCAAGGCGCACCTCACGGCCGAAGCCATGCCGGTCCTCGACGACCGCAACCTCGCCGATTTCTTCCTCGACGAGGCCGTTCGCTTCCCGAAGGTGCGCGTCGCCCAGCAGATCCGCACCGACATCAACCTCGAGCCGCTGCTCGTGAACACGCCGGGATCGTGGGACAACCGTCCCGAGGCCGTCACTGCGATCGAGAACCTCGTGGTCGCGTCCGACTACGTCCGTACGCACACGGACCTTGCCTGCATGGAGGGTGCCAACGAGGCGGCCCGCAGGGCGGTGAACGGAATACTGGAGCGCACCGGCTCGCGCGAGCCCCCCTGCGAAGTATGGAAGCTCCACGAGCCGCGGATGTACGGGCTCGCGCGCATGCTCGACGAGCATCGGTTCCGTCATGGCAAGCCTCACGAGCCACCCGCCGACGAAGATCTCGTGCCGGTGGGGGGCGCCCCCACATCGTGAGTGACAGCGCGGGCCGCAGCACGGCGCTGACGTTGATCACGCCGCTTCGACCCGGGGGCGGCCGGTGGTTGAAGATCATGCTCGGCGCAGCTCGCCACTTCCGGTACGTCTCCCGTCCCGCGATCGAGATGTCGTTCATCCACTTTGGCCACTGGACGGTCCTCGAACGTCTCCCCGGTGGTGACGATCAGCCCGGCGGGGGCCGTCTCGCGAACCACTATCTGTTCTTCGAGAGCAATTACGACGACGACGCCGCTGGGTACATCGAGTCGTTCGTCCAGACGATGAAGTGGCGCATGCGAGGGCTGTGGGGCCTGGCCCGCGGGAACCCGGGCCTGTACCCCGTGTCGCGCTTCGTCCCCTGGGTGCTCGCCAACGCGACCACCGCGGACCACTACTACTGCGCGTACCCCGAGGCGACCACGACGATGGTCTCGGCCGCGCTCGATGCCGACCGGAAGCTCGACGCCTTTCTGGTCCGGACCCGCGGCGTCGAAGACGACAGGTTCACCGCGGAATACCAGCGGTTTCTCACCGACGTGCAGCGCGACCTCTGACAGGAGTCGACCGTGGATCGCTCGGGGCCCGTGTACCACTTCACTGCTCTGACTCCCGTCCTCGCCGGAGCCGAAGCCGAGCTGCGCGCCCTCGTGCAGTCGCTCCCCACCGGAAGCGCCAGCCCCTTCGCCAGTATCCCGGGCACGCATTTCGGTCGCTGGCTTGTGCTGGAGCAGCTCGGCAGCAGCCGGCCCGGCGAGCGGACC
>Ga0209526_10001418_pt1 | contig 16037 bp, 14 predicted proteins | sample JacPinW_OM2H0_M1_FD_188566 | JGI IMG/M metagenome (GOLD analysis project Ga0209526, IMG submission 188566) | Forest soil microbial communities from Algoma, Ontario, Canada - Jack Pine, Ontario site 1_JW_OM2H0_M1 (SPAdes) (version 2) | ecosystem: Environmental > Terrestrial > Soil > Boreal... | reverse complement strand
ATGGTGACGAACTTGCCGCCGATATATTGCAGCAGCACCGGATCGGCGTCGTTGTTCTGGCCCATGTCGTCGAACTTGATGCGCTTCCACGGCATGATGGTTTGCTCGCCCGCGATGTCGGTCGCGACCAGCGCCTCGCGGATCTTGTCGCCGTCGGTCGACTTGGCGCGGCTGATCGCATCCGCCATCACGATCAGGCCCATGAACTGCCGCGACGTGAGGTCGTTGAGATCCTTGCCGGACTTCTCCTTGTACATGGCGTTGATCTTGCCGACCATCGGCCGCTTGGTGGCGAGATCGAGCGAAAAGGTGCCGCGCGAGATCACGCCTTCCAGCTTGTCGCCGACGGCATCATACAGCGCCTTTTCGGAGAAGCCGGCGTCCTGCGCGACAATGGCATTCGGCTTGTAGCCGAGCTCGGCCATGGTCTTCACCAGCAGGATGCCGTCGGTGGTGTAGCTCGAGGGCATCAGCACGTCGGCGTTCGCTGCCTTGAGCTGCTGCACCTCCGCCGACAATGACGGCGAGTTGGAGCGGTACTTGATGTCGGCGACGACCTTGTAGCCGCGATCGCCCGCGAGCTTGAGCTGCGCGTTGCCGGAATCGGTGCCGAAGATCGTATCCTCATGGAACAGCGCCAGCGTTTCGATCTTGGTGCCTTTCTTCTTCATGGCATCGAAGAAATCAAACATCGCGGCCGAGTACATCTCGTCATGGGGCGCGGCGCGGAAATAGAATTTCAGGCCGCGGCGATGCAGGCTCGGCGAGGAATTGTCGGCCGAGATGAACGGGATCTGATAGCGCTCGCACACCTGACTGACGGTGACGGCGACCGCGCTCTGATAGGTGCCGAGAACGGCGCAGACCTTTTCCTGGGTGATCAGGCGCTCGGTCTCGGCGCGGCCCTTCTGCGGATCCGACTGATGGTCGGCGAACACCAGGCGGACCTTGGCGCCCCCGAGGCCGGGAAGACCTTCGCCCTTCGCCAGCGGCAGATCGAAATCGTAGTCCTTGTTGATGATTTCGAGCGCGGTCTCGTAGGCCTTTTGGGCATCGACACCGATTTGTGCGTTGGCGCCGGAGAGCGGATAGGTGAGGCCGATCACGACTTCGGATGTTTGCGCGCGGCTCGCGATCGGCGCGAGCGCAGCCGTAGCAGTGGCTCCAAGCAATACGTTACGGCGAGTGATCGTCATTACAATTCCCCTGTTAAACCAACGCTATCGATGAAACGGTTGAGGTCTGCGGTAAAGCCTCAAGAAACGGCAAGCGCTGCCCTTTAGAGCACCGCCAATTGCTTGTTCTTCAGGTCAGTCACCAGCATCAATCCGGGCGCATGCGTGATCGCAAACGGCAGTTTTGCCGCCGCGATCACGGCTTGCGGGGTGACGCCGCAGGCCCAGAACACCGGAATCTCGTCGGCCTCGATCGGCACCGGATCGCCATAGTCCGGCTTTGCAATATCCTTGATCCCGATCGAGTGCGGATGGCCGAGATGAACCGGCGCACCGTGCACTGAAGGAAAGCGCGAGGTGATCTGCACCGCGCGGATCGCGTCAGCCGGCTTGAACGGCCGCATCGACACCACCAGGGGACCGGCGAACGGCCCCGACGGCTGGCAGTCGATGTTGGTGCGGTACATCGGCACGCGAACTTTGCGCTCGATGTGGCGGATCGGCAGGTCATCCGCCATCAGCGCCTCTTCAAACGAGAACGAGCAGCCGATCACGAAGGCGACCAGATCGTCGCGCCAATGCGCCATGATATCGGTCGGCTCCTCGATCACCTCGCCGTCGCGCCAGACGCGATAGCGCGGCAGGTCGGTGCGGATATCGAGGTCGAGCCCGAGCGCCGGAATTTTGGGGTTGCCGACGTCGGACATGCCGATGATCGGGCACGGCTTTGGATTGAGCTGGCAGAAGCGGTGGAACGCGGAGGCGAGCTTCTCGGGGAGGATCGCCAGATTGCCCTGGACAAAACCATTGGCGACGCCGGCCGTGGTGGTGGACATGCCTTCGCGGCAGGCATGCCGGGCCGCGACGCTCGGCGACAGACCGGCCGCCGCATGATCGATAAGCCGTTCCGTTCTTGCCAGGCTGGTCATCGTTGATCCCGCACTAATTAGCTCGACAGACGAAAGCGCATATGGCTACCATAATGTCTAATCGTAGTTTTTAATCAAGATCGATAACTGGAATTTATCGATCTGCGGGATTGCAGTGCATGGTCGATTTCAAGGCAATTGAGACCTTCATGTGGGTGGTGACGCTCGGCAGCTTTCGCGGGGCGGCCCAAAAGCTCAACACCACCCAGCCCGCGATTTCGCAGCGGATCGCGCAGCTCGAGTCCGCGGTGGGCGTCAAGCTGTTGCAGCGCGACCGGCGCATGGTGCTGCCGACGCCGGACGGACGGCAGATGCTGGTGTACGCCGAAAAGCTGATCGGCCTGCGCTCGGAGATGCTGGCGGTGGTCGGCGACCAGTCGGCGATGCGTGGCGTGTTGCGGCTCGGCGTCGCCGAGACGATCGTCCACACCTGGCTGTCGCAATTGATCAAGCGCGTCAATCACGCCTATCCCAATCTCTCGCTCGAAATCGAGGTCGACATCACCTCGAATTTGCGGACCCGGCTGTTGGCGCAGGAAATCGAGCTCGCTTTCCTGCTCGGGCCGTTGACGGGACCGGCCATCAGCAACCGGGTGCTGTGCGACTATTCGGTGGGATTTCTGGCCAGCCCCGCGCTCGGATTGGGCAAGGGCAGGCTGACCGTGCACGATCTTGCGAAATATCCGATCATCACCTTTCCGCGCAAGACCCCGCCCTATGAAGTGGTTCGCTCGCTGTTCAACCGGCCTGACTTGCCGCCGATGCGCCTGCACGCCAGCGCCTCCCTGGGCACGGTGATCCATATGGCGATCGAAGGCCTCGGCATTGCCGTGATCCCGACCGCCATCGTCGAAAACGAGATGGCCGACGGGCGGCTGCAATTGCTCTCGACCAATCTGCAAATACCGCTCTTGACGTTTTCGGCGAGCTGGCTCGCTTCCCCCGACACGGTTGCCATCGAGCGCGTGGCCGAACTGGCGGCTTCGCTGGCGCGGGGCGGCGTCGTTGTTGACGCGCCGCTGTCGCCGCGTCATTGAAGCTGAAGCTGGCTCTTCCGGAATAGGCTCCAAGATCAAAATCATGACCAAGATCGCCTCCAACCTGCAAATCGATTCCGCCCGCCTGTGGGATACGATCCACGAAACCGCAAAATTCGGCGCAACACCTAAAGGCGGCGTCAGGCGGCTGACGCTCGGGCCTGAGGACAAGCAGGTGCGCGACTGGTTCAAAAAGGCCTGCGAAGCGGCTGGCCTCGAAGTCCGTGTCGATGCGCTCGGTTCGATGTTCGGCCTTCGCAAGGGCCGCGACATGTCGAAGCCGCCGGTCGGGCTCGGCTCGCATCTCGATACCCAGCCGACCGGCGGCAAGTTCGACGGCGTGCTCGGCACGCTGGCGGCGTTAGAGGTGGTACGCACCCTCAACGATGCCGGGATCGAGACGGAAACCCCGATCTGCATCTGCAACTGGACCAACGAGGAAGGCTCGCGCTTTGCGCCGGCGATGATGGCCTCCGCGGCCTATGTCGGCGACTTCACCACCGACGATATCCTGTCGCGCAAGGATGCCGAAGGCGTCACCGTGGGCGAGGCGCTCGATAGCATCGGCTATCGCGGTCAAACTCCGGTCGGCGCCCAGAAATTTTCGAGCTTTGTCGAGCTGCATATCGAGCAGGGTCCGATTCTTGAGGCCGAGGGCAAGACCATCGGCGTGGTCGATTCCGGCCAGGGCGTGTTGTGGTACGACGGCAAGATCACGGGCTTCGAAAGCCATGCTGGCTCGACGCCGATGCCGCTGCGCCGCGACGCGCTGGCGACGCTGTCGGAAATCGTGCTGTCAATGGAGAGCATCGCCAGGAAACATGGTCCGAAGGCGGTCGGCACCATTGGAGAGGCCGTGATTGCAAAACCCTCGCGCAACGTCATCCCCGGCGAGATCGCGTTCACGATGGACTGCCGCAGCGCCGACGCCGCGATCATGGACGCGCTCGACAGGGATTTGCGCGCGGCCATCGCCGAGATCGCCGCCCGCCGCAAGGTCGAGGTCACGCTCGATCTGGTCTGGCGCAAGCCGCCGACGCATTTCAACGCAAAGCTGGTCGATGCAGTCGAGAATGCGGCCGAGGCGCTCGGCTATTCGCACCGCCGTATCACGTCGGGCGCCGGTCACGACGCCTGCAATCTCAACACGCGCATTCCGGCCGCGATGGTATTCGTCCCCTGCAAGGATGGCGTCAGCCACAACGAACTCGAGGACGCGACCCAAGCCGATTGCACCGCCGGCGCCAACGTGTTGATGCACACCGTGCTTTCGCTCGCCGGCGTCGCGTCCTGAAAATGAAAGAGGAGGCTCGCAGTGCGCGGAGTATTTGTCGACGCCAATGAATCGCTGGCCGTGATCTTCGAGCGGCTGGAAAAACCCGGCGATCCCAAGGTGCGCATCCATCGCGATCCCGATCTCACCTCGGATCAATACCCGCAGGTGCTGGATGGCGCCGAGGTCGCGATCGTCGATCACACCGCGCTGCCGACAGAGATTGCGAGGAAGTGCACGGGCCTGAAGCACGTGGTGTTTCTCGGCACCGGCGCCCGCAGCTACATGAACCCGGAAGAGCTCGCTGAGCTCGGCATCGAGGTGCACCTGATCAAGGGCTATGGCGATACGGCTGTGGCCGAATCCGCCGTGGCGCTGATGTGGGCTTCCGCACGGGTGCTGGCGCAGATGGACCGCGAGATGCGCGCCGGCAACTGGCTGCGCGAGGACGGCATGCAGCTCACCGGCAAGACGCTCGGCCTGATCGGCTTCGGCGGTATCGCCGCGGAAGTCGCGCGCATCGCGCTCGGCAGCGGCATGCGGGTGATCGCCTGGAACCGGACGCCAAAGAAGCATAGCGGCGTCGAGTTTGTCGATCTGAACACGCTGTTGGTCGCAAGCCACGTCGTCTCTCTGCATCTGTTATTGAACGACGAGACCCGCGGATTCCTCTCGCGCCAACGGATCGCGGCGATGCGGCCCGGTGTCATCCTCGTCAACACCGCGCGTGGCGCGATCGTCGACGAAGCCGCGATGATCGAGGCCTTGAAGTCCGGCCACATCCGGCATGCCGGGCTGGATGTGTTCAACATCGAGCCGCTGCCGGCGGATCATCCGCTGACGAAATTACCGAACGTCACGCTATCGGCGCATTCGGCCTTCCGCACGCCGGAAGCGAGCGAGAATCTGATTCATGCGGCGCAAGAGCATTGCCGAAGGATTGCGAGGGGGGCGTAGGGTGGGCAAAGGCGCCGTTTGCGCCGTGCCCACCATCTATCGCAGTTGTTTATCCTGAATGGTGGGCACGCTTCGCTTTGCCCACCCTACGATCTTGCTACGATCTACGAGCTTATTCCACCATCTCGGCGACCGCCTTGCCGCAGGCTGAGGTGTCGGCATTGCCGCCGAGATCCTTGGTGCGCAGCGTGCGCTCACCGAGCGTGCGCTCGATGGCGCCGACGATTGCGGCCGCGGCCTCCTTCTCCCCGAGGTGTTCCAGCATCATCGCGCCCGACCAGATCATGCCGATCGGGTTGGCGATGCCCTGGCCAGCGATATCGGGCGCTGAGCCGTGCACCGGCTCGAACACGCTAGGGAAATCGCCTTCCGGATTGATATTGCCCGATGGCGCAATCCCGATGGTGCCAGTGCAGGCAGGTCCCAGATCGGACAATATGTCGCCGAACAAATTGGAGCCGACCACGACGTCGAACCAGTCCGGATGCAGCACGAAATTCGCGGTCAGGATATCGATGTGGTACTTGTCCCACTTCACTAACGGATAGTTTTTCGCCATCGCCTCCACGCGCTCGTCCCAATAAGGCATGGTGATCGAAATGCCGTTGGATTTGGTCGCCGAGGTCAGATGCTTCTTCGGCCGCGACTGCGCGAGCTCAAACGCGAATTTCAGAATGCGATCGACGCCAATCCGGGTCATCACCGTCTGCTGGGTGACGAATTCGCGTTCCGTGTCCGGGAACATCCGCCCGCCGACGGAGGAATATTCGCCTTCGGTATTTTCCCGCACCACCCAGAAATCGATGTCACCCGGTTTGCGGCCGGCGAGCGGCGACGGCACCCCCGGCATCAGTCGCACCGGACGCAGGTTGACGTATTGATCGAACTCGCGGCGAAATTTTATCAGCGACCCCCACAAGGAAATGTGATCGGGAATTTTCGCGGGCCAGCCGACCGCGCCGAAATAGATCGCGTCGTGCTTGCCTATTCTGTCCTTCCAGTCGTCCGGCATCATCTGGCCGTGCTTTTCGTAATAGTCGTAGGAGGCAAAGTCGAAATGATCGAAATGCACGACAACGCCGTGCTTTTTCGCCGCAGTCTCGATCACGCGCAGCCCCTCCGGCATGACTTCCTTGCCGATGCCGTCGCCGGGAATGACCGCGATCCGGTATTGCTTGTTATCCTTGCTCATCGAGAACTTCCTTGTGACTTGCCCACCCGGCATCGCCGCCTATTCTGAAGGCCTTGCAATGGACCAAACCTTGGCGCGGCGCAACGCTGCAGTGCAATGTTGACCGCGAGGGCATGATCCCGAAAAGTGGATACCGGTTTTCGGACTAGATCATGCCCAAATCGATAGAGGGCCGTCCCGCCTAACAATTTTTGCCACCCCGCCTCTCCCAACCAGCGAGTAGTCCCATGGATCTGCATCTGCGCGGCAAGCGCGTCCTCATCACCGGCGCCTCGAAGGGCATTGGCGCGGCCGCCGCCGAATCCTTTGCCGAAGAAGGCTGCCACCTCCGGCTCGCAGCGCGCAGTGGCGATCAATTGAAGGCGCTCGCCGATCGGCTGCGCGGGGCGCATCAGATCGACGCCTCAGTGCATGTCGTCGACCTGCGCAATCCGGCTGACATCGCGAAACTGGTGAAGGATGCGTCCGACATCGACATCCTCGTCAACAATGCCGGCGATATTCCGGGCGGCTCGATCGACAAGATCGACGAGGCGACCTGGCGTCATGCCTGGGAATTGAAAGTGTTCGGCTATATCAATCTGACGCGGGCGATCTACGCGCAGATGAAGGCGCGCGGTGGCGGCGTCATCGTCAACGACATCGGTGCTGCCGGTGAAAAATTCGACGCCAATTATATCTGCGGCAGCGCCGGCAACGCAGCGCTGATGGCGTTTACCCGCGCGCTCGGGGGAAAGAGCCTGGTCGACAATATCCGCGTGGTCGGCATCAACCCCGGCCCGGTCGGCACCGACCGCCACGTCACGCTGCTCAAGACCCGCGCCAAGCACCAGTTCGGCGACGAGAACCGCTACAAGGAATTCCAGAAGGGCTTGCCGCTCGGCCGTCCCGCGCACGCCCGGGAAATCGGAGACCTGATGGCCTTCCTCGCCTCCGACCGCTCCGGCTATACCTCTGGCGTGATTTTTACAGTCGATGGCGGGATCGCCGCGGGGTGGGGATAGTCTCAATGACCGCCATCGCGCGCCGTCATTTCCTGAGACAGGTAGCCGCGGCCGGCCTGGCGGTTGGTGCGCCGACAGTTCCGGCAATGGCACAGACGGGGCAAGGTCGCCCGACGCTGGCGGAGACACTTGCCCGCTATGCGACCGAACTAAAGTACGAGGATATTCCCGAAGACGTCATACGGATCGCCAAGCGGAGCATTCTCGATACAATTGGCTGCGCATTCGGCGGCTACGGGGCGGGACCGAGCAAGATCGCCGTCAAGCTCGCGAGCGACGTCAGTTCAAAGCAACCCGCGACAATCTTGATCAGTGGCGTCAAGACGAGCCCCGATCTGGCAGTGTTCGCCAACGGCATCATGATCCGATACCTGGATTTCAACGACGCCTTTGTCAGCCTCACCCATGGCGCCGGACATCCGAGCGATACGATTGCGGCCCTCCTGACCTCGGCCGAGGTCACCGCGCGCAGCGGCCGCGAACTCGTCACCGCGACCGTGCTCGCCTATGAGGTGTTCTGCAAGATCGCAGATGTCTTTGACTATCTCGGCAACGGCATCGACCATTCGACCATCACCGGTATCGCGGCCGCGGTCGGCGCAGGCCGTGTGATGGGGCTGACGGCGCAGCAAATGGTCCACGCGATCGGAATCACGGTCGGCGGCAACACCGCAACCCGACAGGGCCGCGCAGACGAGCTGTCGAACTGGAAGGCTTTTGCGGCGGCCGACGCCTGCCGCAAGGCGATCTTCGCTGTGCAACTTGCGCAAAACGGGATGACGGGCCCTGGCCAGGTGTTCGAGGGACGCTATGGCTTCTTCAAGGTGATGGGCCGCCAGCCGGTCCAGCCACCGCGGCTCGGTGAGCCCTACGGCATCCGCCGCGCCTTCACCAAGCGCTTTCCGCTTGGCCAGTTCTCACAGACCGTCGCCCAGGCCGCCGTGGAAGCGCGGCCGCTGCTCAAAAGTCCGGATGACATTCAGGAGGTCAACATCCACGTCTCGCATTCCGCGATCAAGATCATGGCCGACGGACCGGACAAGTGGCGGCCGCAGACGCACGAAACCGCCGATCACAGCATCCCCTATGCGGCGAGCCTTGTGCTGATGTACGGCAAGATCGATCCCGAATACTACGAGGACCCCTATCTGCACGACCCGCATCTGCTCGACCTCGTGAGCCGCGTCAAAATCCTGCCGTCGGACGAAGCCGACAGGACCGAGCAGGAATTCAATCTGTGCGAACTGGAAGTTGTCCTGAAATCGGGAGCGCGCCAGACTTTTCGCGTCGAATATCACCGCGGGCACTTCAAGAATCCGATGACCGATGCCGAAATGGAAGAGAAATTTCGGCTCATGGCTCAGAAGCATTTGAGCGCCGATCGCGTCGACAATCTGCTGCGGCTTCTCTGGGGAATCGAGAGCGTGCCGCAGGTCAGTGCCGTCATCGCCGCGACGCTGGTTTGACGCAACCTGCGGACGATCAGCCCGCCGTCCTTCCGATCAACTGCCGGATCAGCGTCGTGATCCGGCCCGTCGGCGCAGACAACTCGTTCATGATGGTGAAATGGTCGGCGCCGGGAATCTCCTCATAGGTCACCGGTAACCCGTGTCTTGCGCGATTACAGGCGAAATCTGCGGTCTGCTTGCGGAGCAGCGGCAGTTCGGCGGAACCAACCACCAGCGACAGCGGCTTCAGCGGGCCGCCCGCGACCATCATCGGGGAATTGCGACGCGAGGCCGCTTCATCGAGGCAGAGCTTCTCGTTGAGATAGGAGTGTCGGATCGGTTCGAGGTCGTAGATGCCACTGATCGCCATGCCCGCCCTCACATGCGGATTTGCCAGCGCCATCGCGGTGAGGTGTCCGCCGGCTGACCAACCGGACACGACAATCCCCTTGCTGTCACCGCCGAGCGTGGGCAATTGCTTGGCGAGATGATCGATGCCGGCATGGATTTCGCCCACGATCTGGTCGAGCGTTGCATCCGGCGCCAGCGTGTAGCCGATCAGCGCGACATTGATGCCATAGGCCAATGGGCCTTCGGCAAACAGCGCAAAGGTCTCCTTCGCACGGTTCTGCCAATAGCCGCCGTGAATGAACAGCAGGGTTGGGCCTTCGTCGCGCACTTTGAGGAAGTCGATACGGTTGCGTTCGCGTGGGCCATAACGCAGGTCGAGATGCGCGGGATATCGCCTGCGCATGTCCGCCGAAAGCCGGTCCCAGCCAGCGACGATGTCGGCGCTTCCGGCTACCGCAACGCCGTTGTTGAGACCGAGGTCCCGCTCCTGCTGGCTCATCTTGCGCCAGTCCAGCGCGTCGAACGGCGGTGTCATCGCGAAATCTCCAATGGTGTTTGCGTTGCCACTGTGCCGGAAAATGTTCTACAGCACTAGCCAATCAGGGGGAGATACGCATTTGGCTGATCAGGGATTGGTGCGCGAGACCGCCTGCGCCGTCGTGGCAAAACTGAGGTCGGGCGAGCTGACGCCGCTCGATCTGCTCGACGTGCTGGAGCAGCGGATCAGTGAGGTCGATGGCAAGGTCAATGCGCTACCGACGCTGTGCTTCGACCGCGCCCGAACCCACGCCAAGGCGCTGATGAAAAAGCAGGCCTCCGAGCGTGGCCTGCTGGCAGGCTTGCCGATCCCGATCAAGGACCTGTCCGACGTCGAGGGCGTGCTGAACACCCAGGGCTCGCCGATCTACAAGGACAGGGTTTCAGCGCGTTCCGACATCGTGGTCGAGCATCTCGAACATCATGGCGGCGTGGTCTACGCCAAATCGAACACGCCGGAGTTCGGCGCCGGCGCCAACACTTTTAACGAAGTGTTCGGCGCGACGCTCAACCCCTGGGACCTTTCGCGATCCGCTGCCGGCTCCTCCGGAGGGGCTGCGGTTGCGCTCGCCACCGGCATGGCCTGGCTCGCCCACGGCACCGACATGGGCGGCTCCCTGCGCAATCCGGCCAGTTTTTGCGGCGTCGTTGGGATGCGGCCGAGCATCGGCCGCGTCGCGCGTACGCCCTCGGCCATGATCCAGCGCAACCTCACCGTCCACGGCCCGATGGCGCGCAACGTTGAAGACCTCGCGCTGCTCTTGGACGCCATGAGCGGCGAAGATCCGGCCGATCCGCTGTCGCTGCCCCTGCTCCCGGAGACGTTCCTGTCGGCCACGCGTTCGCCTGAAAAGCCGAAGCGCGTTGCCTATTCGCCTCATCTCGGCATCACCCCGGTCGCTCCCGAAGTCGCTCGCATCACCCGCAAGGCGGCGATGCGTTTTGCGGAAGCAGGCATAGTCGTCGAGGAGGCACATCCGGACCTGCGCGAGGCCCATGAATGCTTCCACGTGCTGCGCGCCTTCGATTTCGCCGTCACCAAGGCCGAGCTTTTGCGCACCAAGCGCGAGCTTCTCAAGCCCGAAGTGATCTGGAATATCGAGGAGGGCCTCAAGCTAACGGTCGAACAGATCGCGCGCGCCGAAGCGCAGCGCGTCGCGATGACGGCGCGGACAGTCGAGTTCTTCAAGACCTACGATCTATTGCTCGCGCCCGCGACCATCGTCGCGCCGTTTCCGATCGAGAACCGCTACGTCGCCGAATGCGCAGGCAAAAAATTCGACAACTACGTCGAATGGCTCGGCATCGTCTATGCGATCACGCTGGCCTGCTGCCCGGCGCTGTCGCTACCGTGCGGCTTCACGGCAAAAGGCCTGCCGGTCGGCTTGCAGATAGTGGCTGCACCCCGCGGCGAAGCAAGGCTTCTCGCTGGCGCCAAGCTGCTCGAGGATATTTTGGGCCTGCGCGGCACGACCCCGATCGACCCGAGGCCGGCGCAATAGTATCCCCGCGAGGTCAGGGCGCGCTTCGCGCCGTCTCCCTCCCCGCTATCTTGCCGGCCGGGCTTCGTGCTGCAGCTGAAGGAACATCGCCAGCGCCAGACGGTCGACCATTTCCGGCTCATCCAGCGAGACCAGCTTCGGCTTGTGCACGACCGCGTTGATCAGCGTGCCGAACATCATCTGAAACGCGAAGCCGATGCTGCGCTCCTTCGCCGCGATCCGGCCCCGGCCCATCCGCGCCAGCAATAGCGGCATCGCGAGACCGACCATGGCGCTTCCGGTGGCACGGATGGTTCCCCATCGCTCCGGATAGACGCTCTCATATTGCGAGGCCGCGCGGACGACGCCGACATTCCGGCGCACCACATCGACGGCGACTTCGACGACCCTTCGGCACGCCTGTTCCAGTCCCGTCCCGAGATTTTCTTCATCAGCGACCGCGGCATGGACCGCCGCGAGCGCCCTGCTTGCCGCAAGCGACATCAGCGCGCTGAAAAAGGCGTCCTTGCCTTCGAAGCGGCCGTAAAAGGCGCCGATCGTGACGCCGACGCGCTTGCACAAATCCTCGATCGAAAATTCGTCGAGCGAACGCTCGCGCAATATCAAGGCGGCGGCTTCCAACAGCGCGATCGTGGTTTCCTGGCTGCGGCGCTGCTGCGTCGGCAGGATGCCCGGGAGGTCCCGAACCGCCAACCAGTCGATCGATTGCAAATCCGCCGCCACGCGATCATCCAAATAATTTGTATTGACGCCTATATTATAGCCGTGCCTATAATTCGCAACAGCAAAGACGGGCACGACCGCTTGCAACCGCGAGCGCAATCGCAAGCGACGGGACCAAGGGAGCATGATCGAATGTCAAAATCCCCCAGATTGAAGGTGCACGTTGACCAGGACAAGTGTCAGGGACACGCGCGCTGCAAGTCGCTGGCGCCGGAGCTGTTCGAGCTCGACGAATTCGGCAATGCCCACGAAATCGGCGACGGCACTGTCCCCGAGGGACTTGAGGACAAGGCCTGGCTTGCCCAGAGCAATTGTCCGGAGATCGCGATCGAAGTGACCGAGGAATGAGCCTTCCTTCGAAACAATTCAGTCCGCGCAAGATCTTAGCAAGCAAAGAAAAGGAAAAGCCTGATGTCCGATACCGCCAGCATCATGCCCGAACATCCACCGGTCCTCGACTGGATCCACGATTTTGATCATACCGATCCGCGCTGGACGGAGAATCCGTATCCGATCTGGGAAGAGCTGCGATCGGCTTCGCCAGTCGTCCACACCGACCGATTCCTCGGCTGCTACATGCCGACCACCTACGAGGCGGTAAAGGAGATCGCCTACGACACCGAGCATTTTTCCTCGCGCCGCGTGATCGTGCGCGACGTTCGGCCGGAAGTCGCCAACCCGGCGCCCCCGATCACCTCCGATCCGCCGGAGCACAAGCCCGCCAAGCAGCTGCTGCTGCCGCCGTTCACGCCCGACGCCATGAAAAAGCTGGAGCCGCGGGTTCGCGCGATCTGCAACGAATTGATCGACGAGTTCATCGCCGATGGCAAATGCGACGCCGCGGCGCGCTACACCAAGCACATCCCGGTCCGCGCCATCGCGCATATGCTGGGTATTCCGGAAAAGGACGGCGAACTCTTCATCAAATGGATCCACGGCATCCTCGAGCTCGGCATCAAGGACAATGACGCCCTTATGACCGCGATCCATGAGATGACCGCCTATTTCGCCGGCCATATCGAGCATCGCAAGAACCATCCGACCGACGATCTGATCTCGACGCTGATGAAGGCGAGAGACAAGAACGGCCAGCCATTGTCGGACCAACATGTGCTGGGCTCGCTGCGGCTATTGTTGATCGCCGGCATCGACACCACCTGGAGCGCGATCGGCTCCTCGCTGTGGCACCTCGCCAAGACGCCGGCCGATCGCGAGCGTCTCGTCGCCGAGCCCGAGCTGATGCCGATCGCGATCGAGGAATTGCTGCGCGCCTATTCGCCGGTGACGATGGCGCGCGAGGTGATGAAGGAAACCACGATCAGCGGCTGCCCGGTCAAGCCCGGCAACATGGTGCTGCTGTCGTTCCCGGCCGCCAACCGCGATCCCGCGATGTTCCCCGATGCTGACAAGGTCGTGATCGACCGCAAGGAGAACCGCCATGCCGCGTTCGGGCTCGGCATTCACCGTTGCGTCGGTTCCAATCTGGCGCGCATGGAGATGACGGTTGCGATCGAGGAATGGCTGAAGCGGATTCCCGACTTCAGGCTCGATCCAACCGGCACGGTGACCTGGTCGGAGGGCACCGTGCGTGGACCGCGGCAGCTCCCGATGCTATTCGGAAAGCCGGCCTGAGGTTAAAGCCATAAGGGATAGCAGGCCGCCCACGGGAGGCCTGCCATGACCGACCAAACCGTCAATCCAACCAGCGCTCATTTCGATCTTGCCGACGCGGAGCGCCGGATCAAGGCGATCTTCATCGGCTCGGTCGGCAATCTCGTCGAATGGTACGACTTCTACGCCTATACCGCGTTCGCGCTGTACTTCGCGCCGGCGTTCTTCCCCAACAGCGATCCGGTGGTGCAGCAGCTCAACGCGGCCGTGCTGTTTGCCGCGACCTTCCTGATGCGGCCATTGGGCGGCTGGCTGTTCGGCTTCATCGCCGATCGCTACGGCCGGCGGCTTTCGCTGACGCTGTCGGTGGTCTGCATGTGCTTCGGCTCATTGATCATCGCGGTGACGCCGACCTATGCCTCGATCGGCATCGCGGCGCCGGCGATATTGGCGCTGGCGCGGGTCATCGAGGGCTTGAGCCTCGGCGGCGAGTACGGCGCCAGCGCGACGTACTTAAGTGAAGTCGCCGACCCCAACCATCGCGGCTTCTATTCGAGCTTCCAGTACGTCACGCTGATCGGCGGCCAGCTCACCGCCATCATCGTGCTGTTGCTGCTGCAGAAGGTTTTCCTGACGCCCGAAGAGCTCAAGGCCTGGGGCTGGCGGATTCCGTTCGTGATCGGCGCGTTGCTCGCGATTTTCGCCGCAGTGATGCGGCGCAAGCTGCATGAGACCGAGGCGTTCGTCGAAGCGAAAAAGATCGTCAAGCCGACCGGTTCGATTGCCGGTCTCTTGAAGTATCCGCGCGAGCTGTTGCTGGTGGTGGGCCTCACCGCCGGCGGCACCGCGGCGTTCTATACCTTCACGACCTATATGCAGACGTTCGTCAAACTGTCGGTCGGCCTCACCGAAGATCAGACCACTTTTGTGATTTTCGGATCGCTGATCTTCGCGACCCTGTTGCAGCCGATCTACGGCGCGCTGTCCGACCGCATCGGCCGCAAGCCGCTGTTGATCTTTTTCGGCGTCGCCGGCACGCTGGCAACGGTTCCGATCCTGACGACGCTGAAGGAAACCAAATCGCCGTTTTTCGCGTTCCTGCTGATCTGCGCGGCCTGGATTTTTGTCGCCGGCTACACCTCGATCAACGCCATCGTGAAAGCCGAATTGTTTCCAACCAATGTCCGCGCACTCGGCGTCGGCCTACCCTATGCGATCACGGTATCGGTGTTCGGCGGCACGGCGCCCGCGGTCGCGCTCTATTTCAAGAGCCTCGGCCATGAGGACTGGTTCTATTATTACCTCTCGGGCATGATCTGCCTGTCGCTGATCATCTATGCTACGATGCGCGACACCAAACATGAATCCGCGATGCATCGCCATGAATAACCGGTGGTCGTACCATGTCCGACGAGAGTGAGCCGCCTGCGGAAAGCAAGCTGACGCGAAGCAAGGAGCGCTGGGCGCGCGAGGGAAAATTCCTCACCGGCAAGACGTCTAGGCCCGGAGAGCAGCGTCTGCCGCCGGGGCAGCATCTGACCCGTGATTGGCCGACTCTCGATCTCGGGCTAACACCCAATATCACCCGCGAGCGCTGGCGGCTCGACGTCTACGGCGCGGTGGAACATCCGCTCTTCTGGAATTTTGCGCAATTTACCGCGCAGCTGCGGGCAAAATTCGTGTCCGACATCCATTGCGTGACCACCTGGTCGCGCTACGACAACCAATGGGAGGGGCTCGCAACCCGCGATCTCCTCAATGCCTGCCAGCCGCGCGAGGAAGCGCGCTTCGTCGTGCTGCATTCCTCCGACGGCTACACTACTAATCTCGCGCTGGAGGATTTTGCCGCCGAAGACGCCCTGCTCGCCCATACCTGGTCCGGCGCGCCGCTCACACCGGAGCATGGCGGCCCGGTGCGGCTGGTGGTGCCGCATCTCTATTTCTGGAAGAGCGCTAAATGGCTCAAGGCCATCGAATTCCTGAGCGAAGATGCGCCCGGTTATTGGGAGGTCCGCGGCTACCATAACCGCGGCGATCCCTGGGCCGAGCAGCGCTATTCCGGCGACTGAGGCTGTTCTTCTTCACCTTTCCCATCGGGAGAGGTCGATATTCGAACGAAGTGAGAATATCGGGTGAGGGGTTACGGACCCTCGTTGGTCCGTAACCCCTCACCCCAACCCTCTCCCTTTGGGAGAGGGGGTCCGACCATCATTGTGGAGGCATCCCATGCCGATTGAGCGTTTCCAATTCACCGGCGAAGGCGGTCATCAGCTCGCGGCCGCGCTGGACCTGCCGGAG
>Ga0209526_10001417_pt1 | contig 16039 bp, 13 predicted proteins | sample JacPinW_OM2H0_M1_FD_188566 | JGI IMG/M metagenome (GOLD analysis project Ga0209526, IMG submission 188566) | Forest soil microbial communities from Algoma, Ontario, Canada - Jack Pine, Ontario site 1_JW_OM2H0_M1 (SPAdes) (version 2) | ecosystem: Environmental > Terrestrial > Soil > Boreal... | reverse complement strand
AGCGGGCGAAGGCGCGTCAGCATGCGCTCACCCGCTTCGGTAAGCGCAACACTACGAGTGGTGCGATTGAGTAGACGGACCCTGAGGCCTTCCTCAAGCGCGCGGATTGTTAGGCTGAGCGAGCCCGTCGTCAGACCCAAATGCGCGGCTGCCTTCGTGAAGCTGCCATGGTCTACGACCTCCACAAAGGCGCTCTGCTGAGCAAATCGGCTCCCTCGCATTGTATAGCCCAATCAAACGGCTCCTTGAAATCTTAGGGGATTAATCCGGGTGGCGACAAGGCCCATGTTCGAGGGAGAGAGACGCAAGCTCGTGTAACGCGCAATGCCGGGCGTTAGGTCCGAGGCGGGTTTCTCTCGAGCAAGGCTCACTTAACCGGAGGTATCCAACATGCACAAAAAAGCCTTCACACCCGACAATGCCGCGATGCTGTTGATCGACCATCAGGTCGGCACGATGGGCTGGACACACTCAAGTGATATCAACCTCGTGAAGAAAAATGCGCTGCGGCTCGCAAGAATCGCCAAGACTGTAGGCATGCCCGTTGTGCTGACCGCGAGCATGGAGGATCAGGTTCAAGGACCGCTCGTGCAGGAGCTCGAACAAATCCTGCCGGAAGCATTTGCCGCGCGTATCAAGCGGCCGGGCATCGTCAACGCAATGCACCACGACGGATTCGATAAGGCAGTTAAGGCCACCGGTCGCAAAAAGCTGTTCGTTGCCGGCGTCACCACCGAAATCTGCGTCACCTTTCCTGTGCTACAGATGCTAGAAGAAGGTTACGAAGTGCAGGTATCGGCCGACGCGTCGGCTTCGTGGTCGAAGTACGGCAATGAACTGGCTTTGCGCCGCATGGAGCTGGCCGGGGCGGTGATCACTACGGTCGACCAGATCATCTCCGAGCTAGCGATCGACTGGACCAGCCGTAACGGCCAGAAGCTGGAGGCAATCCTCGAGTACCGGTGAGGCAAGCATGCCCACAAGGAGCGGCGTCTCTCCGCGCGGCCACCGACCTGGCCCCGACGCAGACGCCCTCGCCGGTCTCGACCGAGAGAGATCGTCAAGATTCCATCGCCTCACCGACCATAGTGAGTGGGATGGGTTCGACGGATCGCGCCGCATGTCCGAAGCGGTTGGCTCTAGTCCCAGTGATGGAAACAACGGAGCCGAACCGGCAGGTTCCTCCAAGCTCATTTGTCAGGCCTTGCAGCATCCCAGATGTCCATCTGCTTCTGCAGGAATTCCTTAGACCACGCCCGTGTGTTGGATCCGTCAATTGCTTCTAGGCCGAGCCCGCGCTGAGGATCGTCTCGTAGCGTTCCGAGAACGATGCCTTGCCCGATGCCAGCTCTAGTGCAACCTCTGTCGTGAACAAATATCTTCAATGTTTTGGCATCGATTGATCCCTTTATTACTCGATCGACCCGCGCATTCATCACCACCATCATTTGACCAGCTGCGTCGCTTACTTCCGATCTGTCGTAGATCGTCGCTTCGATGATCACCGGTGCGTCGAAGTCGGCCGGGACATGCTCAAATATGATGCCTCGTTCTGTAAACGGCGCACAGGCGAAGGCAGGGGGACAGGCAATACAACAGATGGCCAAACAAAGAGCCCATTTGCGCAAAGTGCTCTTCGCTCTAACGAAAGTCCCTTTCATCCAGATTTCTCTCCCGGCAGCCGATATCATCTCTAGAAGACGCTCCAACAATGTCAGCTTTGGGTCGGCTATCGGTCGCGCAGATGGAGATCGAAGATGAAACGCCTGAGCCTCGTCGCTCTGTTGCTGCTCGGCAGCGCGCTTGGCGCGCAAGCCGACAATGACGTCTATAACAACATCACCAGGCATCCGCGCAGCGATGACGCGCTGCAGGCCGACACCCTCTATTGCTCGCAACTATTGGGCGCGCCGCAAAGCGGCACGCCGACCCCGAAAGCCTACCAACGCTGCATGCTCTCCCGCGGCTGGCGCTACCATCACACCGAGCGCGACCGCTTAAGAGACGGCATGTACCCCGATCCCGATAACCCCGGCCTGATGTGCAAGGATTTTGTCATCGGCGGCATCACCGGATCGAGCTGCTCGAATTTTTGAGCGGGGCGACCAAGCCCCACAAAAAACGCCCGGCGATTGGAGTGATCCAGATCGCCGGGCGCCGAGAAAACCAATGTGATGCAAAAATCGTCCTAGAAGACGCCGAGCACGATGGCTCCGACAAAAGCGAATGCGAGATACGCGGTGACAACGCTCAACTTGTTGACGAAAGGACCGACGAAGGTCATCAACCTCTCCCTGGTTCACGTCGCTGCCCGCATTAACGGCAGAATTTAGCAAACGGTTCAGGGGCGAAAAAGTCAGGGCTGCTGTCCATCCCCGCTATCGCTCCGATGCTGCACCGCCGTCGATATGGTTAAAAATTCGTAAAAACAACATGTTGAAGAGTCTTTAAATAAATTCACCGAACCTGCGCGGATGACGCACGGAGTTCGTTTGTATCTCGTCGGCTCCTTCGTCCTTGTCTCGTTGGCGGGCTGCGGGCGCGGATTCTTTTCCGCCGAGCGCGAACCGTGGCGGGCCGAGGCCGAGATCGCATGCCTGAAATCCGGCGCCGTCAAAGAGAGCGCCGACGTGGTCCGGATCAGCCCGATTTCGGGCCCGGGCGTTTGCGGCGCCGACTTTCCGCTCAAGGTCGCAGCGCTCGGCGAAGGTAGCGGCAGCTTTGGGTTTGCCGATGAAGACCTGCGGCCGCCCGCAAACATCGGCAATCAGCCGCGCTGGCCGGTCTCGCCGCCGCCGCAAGGCGCGCCGCCGGCATCGTCCTATCCGGATTATAGCCGGCGCCAGCCCAGCCACGGCGCGTCGCAAGGCGGTCCGATTTCACTGACCGCTCCGGGCGTCGCGCCTGATGAAGGTGAAATCGACCTGCCGCCGGAGGGTACGCCGGGGATGAACCAGCCGCCCGCCCAAAGACCGCATCAAGGACAATATCAGGGATCGTACCAACGGCCGTACCCGGATGCGCAAAACTATCCGCAGCGCGATCGTTATTCCGCGCCGTACTCATCGCGCCCCGATGCCGCCCCGGCGCAGCCGCAAGCCGAACCGCTGCCGCGACTTGGGCCGGCGCAGCAAAATTCCGTCGCGGCGTTCGGGCCGGTCGCGGTAAAACCTGCGGCGACCTTGGCCTGTCCGATCGTCTCGGTGCTCGATCGCTGGCTCACCGATTCAGTGCAGCCGGCGGCACAGCGCTGGTTCGGCGCGCGCGTGGTCGAGATCAAGCAGATTTCTGCCTATTCCTGCCGCGGCATGAACGGCAATTCCTATGCGCATATTTCCGAACACGCGTTCGGCAATGCGCTCGATATCGCGGCCTTCACCCTCGCCGACGGGCGCCGCATCACCGTGAAGGACGGCTGGAAGGGCATGCCGGAAGAGCAGGGTTTTCTGCGCGATATCCAGGCGGCTGCCTGCCAGCAGTTCACGACTGTCCTGGCGCCGGGCTCCAACGCCTATCACTACGATCACATCCATGTCGATTTGATGCGCCGCGCTTCGGGGCGGCTGATCTGCGAACCGTCAGCGGTCTCCGGCGAAGAGATCGCCGCGCGCGCCGCGGGCCGCAATCCCTACGCCTCGCGCGAACCCTACGTGACGGGATCGCTCGGCGGCAGCGGTCACGTCGCGCACCGGCACAAGTCGAACAAGGTCAACGAGGAAGACGAGTTCGAGGACGAGTAGGGGCGGCGGATTAGTCAAACGCGTAGCCCGGATGGAGCGCAGCGCAATCCGGGGCCGGCTCGTCGAACTCACAATCCCGGATTACGCTGCGCTCCATCCGGGCTACTATATTCCCGCGACCCGCTCCAGCAAATCCTGCACGACTCCGCTCAGCAGATCGAGCTTGTACCCCGTCATCGGCAACGGTTTTGCACCGGCGGTCGCCGCTCGCGCAGCCGCCGCGATCGTCGCCGCGTTCGCCGGTTTGCCCTCCAGCGCGGATTCCGCTGCCGAGAGCCGCAGCGGCACTGGCGCGATGCCGCCGGCCGCGATGCGGATGAACTGAAATGAACCGCCCGAGACCACGGCACGAACGCAGACTTCAACCAGCGGCCATTCCGCATGCGTCCGGCTGATGGCGCGCTTATAAAACGCGCGCTCGCCCGTGACCGGCGGTACCAACTCGATACTTGCAATCATTTCACCTGGTGCCAGCGCGTTGTCGGCGGCGCTCGAACCGTCGCCCAACAGCGCGCCAATTGAGATCCCGCGCCCCTTATCGGTGTTGATCTTTGCCTCATATGCCAACAGCGCCGCCGCCATGGTCGAGGGATGCACCGCCACGCAGGGGCCGAGATCGAAGGCGACGCCGTAGAGATGATTGCCCGACCGGGCCGGACAATCCGCGCCGCCCTTTTTCAGGCAATCGATATGCGGATTGCGAAAGTACCAGCAGCGCGAGCGCTGCGCGAGATTGCCGCCGACCGTCGCGAGATGACGGACCTGCGGCGTCGCGAGACCAAGCGCTGCCGCCGCAACACCCGGATAGGCTTGCGCGATGCGAGCGTCGGCCGCGATCTCGGCGATCGTCGTCAACGCGCCGATCCGCGTTGCGCCGTCGGCGCCCCACACGATCCCGGTGATATCAGGTGTTCCCGCGATATCGATCAGCGGTCCCTTCGAAACACCGCTGCGCCGGCGTTCGGAGAGATCAGTGCCGGCGGCGCGGAATTCCGCTGGCCCCGTGAAAGCAGTCACTGCTGCGGATGTCATGCGGCGGCCCTCCCTTTCAATGCGGCAACCAGACGGTCAGGCCGGATCGGAATCTCGGTCAGCCTGACACCGATCGCGTTGCAAATGGCGTTGGCAATCGCCGGCGACGTAGGCACGGTTGCGACCTCGCCGATGCCGACGCTGCCGCCGAGCACGTGATCAAAACCCGCCTCGTCAAAATGCACGTCGATCGGCGGGGTGTCGGCAATGCCTGGGATGCGGTAGTCCTCCATCCCGCCGGTGAGGATGTCGCCGGTGCGCGGATCGACTTCGCGCGCCTCATAAAGCGCATAGCCGATGCCCTGGATGACAGAACCCATCGCCTGGCTCCGCGCCAGCGCCGGCGCCGCGATCTTGCCGACCGCAATCCCGGTCGCAACATTCAACACGCGCACATGCCCGAGCCAGGTATCGACCTCGACCTCGATCACCTGCACCGAGCTCGGCACGCCGGCGCCGATCGCGATGTTGGACATGCGGCGCATCATCCAGCCAAAGATCGTCCCCATCATTCCCGCCTCCTTCAAGGGCGAGCGGATGCCGGGAAGCGTCGGTTTTGAGTCTTCCGGCCGCACCGCGGAGGCGCTGAGATCAGGCGAAGCCGCGATCAATTCGCGCCATGGCGCGTTGGAGCCGGGCGTCGGTGGGCGTTTTGAGCGTTGCGTGATCGCGGCCTTCAGCGCATTCACCGCGAGCAAGGTCGGCGGGATCACGGAAGCCGTGGTCCGGCTGCCGGTCGACGGCGGTCCTTCCGGCAGATTGGAATCGCCGATCCGGACCTCGATGTCGTGCGGCTCCAGTCCAAATTCATGCGCGACCGTGTTGGCGATCACGCTGCGGCAGCCGTTGCCGATATCCTGAATGGCTGAGCTGGCAACGAGCCGCCCGCCCTTGACCGCGAGTTCGACCTTGGAGCCGGGCTGCCAGAGATAGAGCCAGTATCCGGCGGCGACGCCGACGCCGCGGCGATAGCGCCCGGTCTGCGCGGCTTGCGTCTTCCGGTTGCGCCAGAGCTCGAGGCCTAACGCCCAATCATAGAGACGCGCGCGGTTCGGATCGGTGTCCCAGCGCTTGCGGAGCGCAATCGGATCGACCTTCATCCGCAGGGCGGCTTCATCGATCGCTTGTTCCAGCGCGAACGCCATCGGCGGTCCGCCAGGCGCGCGGAACGCCGAGCCGGGCGGCAGATTGCTGATGACGTCGAAATCGACCAGTTCTTTGGCCTGCGCCGGATAGATCAAACGCGCCAGCACCGCGATGGTCGAGTTCACGGCGGCTCCGGTGTCGGCATAGGCCTTGAACGAGATGGCTTTGAGATCGCCCTGTTCGGACGGTAACAGCGCGATCTCGACTTCGGCCGCCGGCCGGTAGCCGGTGACGGAAAGTTCTTCATGCCGGTCATAGGCGATCCGAACCGGCGCCTTCGCCGCGCGCGCGAGTTCGATCGCCGCGACCGTCTCCATGCCCAGGTTGCCCTTCGAACCGAAGCCGCCGCCAACGTGATCAGCGATCACGCGGACCTTGTCGTGCGCGAGCTTGTAGCGTTTGGCGATTTTTTCCTTCAGCTCGAACACGCCTTGCGTCGAGATATGCACGGTGAGGCGATCATCATCGAAGCGGGCAACTGTGGCGTGCGGCTCCAGGCAGGCATGCTGCTGCGTGCCGGTCCGGAATGTGCCCTCGACCAGCAACGGGTCGCGGGCCTTTCGCGCGTCGTCGAGCCAGCCTCGCGCCTTCTTGGCCTTGTGCGAGAAGGCGCCTGACGGCCCGCGGACATTGCCTTTCCAGGCCGCCGGCGCGCCGCCGCCTTCGGAGACATTGCCCGCTTTCTTGCGGCTCGATTTTTCGAACACGATGGGCGCATCGCTCTTGCGCGCGTTGTCAAGGCCGATCACCGCGGGCAGCTTTTCGCTGGTGAGCTTGATCGCGGCGAGAGCCGCGAGCGCGGTCTTGCGATCTTTCGCGGCAACGGCGGCGATAGGCTCGCCGACATAGCGCACGGTACGGTCGTCGCCGAGCAGAGAGATCGCCGCAGCGACCCCCGGCATCGCGCGCGCCGGCGCAAGATCGATTTCTGCGAAGCGGGCGTGCGCGAACGGCGAGCGCAGGATGACGCCTTCCAGCTGTCCGTCATGCCGGATGTCAACGGTGTATTTTGCAAGCCCCGTCACCTTGTCGCGCGCCTCGACGCGAGGGGAGGCGATATTATCGCCATCGAAGCGCCCGGCGCAGGCTTCTGCCACGGCGCGCAAAATGCCGTCATAGGCGCCACAACGACAGAGATGACCTGACAGCGCAGCCCCGATTTCCTCTCGCGACGGCGTCGCGGTTCCTTTTGTGGCGCGCCAGGCGTCGCAGAACGCGACCGCTTCGACGACAAAACCCGGCGTGCAGAATCCACATTGCAGCGCATCGTGCGCCATGAATGCCTTCTGCACCGGATGCAGTTTTGCTTCGCCAATGCCTTCGACCGTCGTCACCGACTTGCCGGCGGCCGCGCGCGCGGGCATCAGGCAGCTCACGACCGGCGCGCCGTCGACCAGCACCGTGCAGGCGCCGCAGACCCCGGCCCCGCAGACAAGTTTGGTCCCCGTCAGATTGAGGTCGCCGCGCACGACATCGATCAGAAGCGCGTCAGGGTCGTCGGGCAAAGTCGCGGAGCGGCCGTTGATCGTCATCGTGCTCATTTGCGATCTCCAGGTCTTTTGGGGGAAAAGGGTCTTCTGGGGGTGGAGGGTCTTTTGCGGGAAGATTTTTTCGCTGGTCTCGGTTTTACGCTACGTGGCTTCGGCGATGCCCCGATGGCGCCGGCGATCAGCGTTCGCAGCATGATTTCGAGGTCCTTGAAGAAGGCGCCGGCCGGCTGCATCTTCGGGTGCGCGGATTTGGCCCCGTTAACGGCCATCTCGACGTATCGCCAGAGCTCACCGGGAGCAATGGCGAGCACGAGCTTTTGCTTGCGGCGGATTCGCTCGATCGTCGCGACACCCTGCGCGGCATAGACGCCGGCATATTTCTGATAGAGGTCACGCGCGTGCACCAGATGTTCGGAGAACAGCTCCTCGATATGGGGCGAGCCTTCGAGGGAAGCGATCAAAAAAGTGAAGCGCGCGGTGACCTGCGCGACCAGGATGTCGGCGAGCCCACAGCCTTCTTTCTCTTTTGTGTTCGCCGCCGCGATCTCGGCGTCCAGCGCGTTCTCGTACAGCCGCTCGATCAGCGCGCGGAACAGCGCTTCCTTGGATTTGAAATGATGATACAGCGCCTGCCGCGTCAACCCCGCCGCCTCCGCCGCCTGCTCGATCGACGAGCGCCGAAAACCATGCCGGCGGAACACGGTCATCGCGGCGTCGAGAATGCGGTCACGGGGCGTCATTTGACGAATTTGACAAAAGTAGAAGAAATGTCAAATCACGACGTCGAGGCTGAACGCGCCGGCGATCTTTGCGGCGCCCGGCTATCCAGCGCGTCGTCCCGGCGAAGGCCGGGACCGATACGCCAGCGTTCGCGCGTTGGCTCAACCCCTCCTGCAACACTGGCGCGAAGCCCTTGCGGGTTATGACAAATTCAGTCCGAGAGTCGCCCAGCGAACAGACCAAAGCCTGTTGCCGCACCTATCATGACGCTTGGGTGAAGGGCGATGCTGAGTTCGTATTCCATCGTTGAGCGGCCGATGTGTCCCATCTGCAAACACAGGATGGGATTGGCTCGGATTTCGCCGGGCAAGCGAGGCTTCGAGGAACGTACCTTCGAGTGCAGCACCTGTCATCGCACCGAGATCGTTTCCTTCCCCGTAGACCCGATGAAGACCGATGCCGTGGGCTGGCTGGCCGGCGATCTAAAGCCGCCGCGCTAGCGGCTTACCGCCCCAGTCCTGAGAGAGGATTGCAAACCAGATGAACAAATCTCCAGCGCGCGCACGGCCACCGGGTTTGGGAACTCCGCTCAAGTCCCAGACGTTACGGAAGGACAAGCGAAAATCCTTACCCAGCGAACGACTGACAGCAGCGCGCACAGCTGCTTCGCCTCGCTGCAATGGGCTGAAGGCAAAGAACTGAGACGATGACAAGTGATCAGCCAGATTCACCACTGGCAGCGTTAGAACTAAGCACGGCGATACGGCTCCGTTGGGCGTTGCGTGACATCAAAGGCAAGCGAACCAAGCTCTTGCCGGTCAGTCCGGATGATCTCAGGACCTTGATCGAAATGGGCCTCGTCGAGATCCAGGACGAAAAACCCGTGCTGACCAACGCGGGTCATCAGGTACTCGATTGAGGCACAGATCGGCCGCAGCCCGGTGGCTCAACCCATCCTGCAACCATGTCCCACCGTTAGTTCATTTTGAGTCGGCGAGAGCGCCGTGGCAGCCTTCGGTGCCTGCTTCGCGTGACCACTTTGCGGCTGTGCAAATCACCATCACTTTGTCGGCGATGCAAAACGCCGCTCCTTCGCTGAAAGATCGGCCGGCCCAGACGCAACCGTTGGTCGGAACCGGTAGCACTCCCCACTCCGGGGCGAATGTTGGCATCGGTTGGGATCCCACTGTCGGCGACGGTGCCGGCTGGGCGTAGGCGGTGGAAAGTAGCGGCGCACTGATCAAGATCGTTCTGGCAAGCATCGTCAACATCATCACCCCCTTGTTGATTATACCTTCACCTGCGGCGGTTGTATTACGCCACCTGCAAGACGCTATGATGTACCGGGAAACGCCTCAGTCTCGATAGCAATGTCCATGATGGCCCCAGGGCTCTTCAATAAGCCCGGCAGAGCGGCAAAGCCGCTTGCTACGACTGTAACCCAATTCTCGCCAGCGGTGACGATGCCGTAACGCACAGCCACGAGAGTCCGGACCTGCAAACTTCCCGGTCATGTTCCGAAGACTCAAAGCAAGCCGTCGTCGGAGCAGCGCCAAATTCTGTTTTCGAAACAGAAGGGATCACAGCCATGCACGGTCCGCAACAAAACATCGGGAAACGCCTGGCGAGATGCGGAAAAGCCCGGTCTCGCCTGGTGCGCAGACTGGTTCGGGCCAAGGACGATCCGGCAAAGCAACGGATACGGCGCTGGCTCAGCGACATCGATGACGAGCGACTTTTAAGCTTTGGCCTGACACCGGAAGACATTGCGCTCCTGCGTGGTTCGCGCGGCTCTGGTGCCTTCGTCTATGTGTTGCTGATGTGCGCCCTGTCCGTCCCTTCCCCACCCGGTTCGTGGTTCTAGCGTTGGTCCACAATCTCTGATGTTGCCGCCGGGCTTTCCGTGCGGTGGCGGCCACATGTGAGGCGGTGGGTGTTACGCTTGTCATTCAAAACTCCCTCGCTGCAACGATGCGGAAACCGGCGCTGCACAGAATCCGGCGATCACTTGTCTATCGCGAGAGCTCCATTTTCCGAGCAGGGCCAAAACCATGAACATTTCCATCGACACTTCTCTGGTGTCAGACGAAGCCGAACCGCTGCTCGCGGCGATCCGCGAACTGGCGCCCGCGATCAACGCGCGTGTGGCGGAGATCGAAGCTGGACGGCGGCTCCCACTCGATCTCGTGCAAAAATTGCGATCAATCGGCGTGTTCCGGATGCTCGCACCTCGGAGCCATGGCGGACTCGAACTTGATCTGCCGGCGGCGGTGGAAATATTGACGGCGCTGGCGAGGATCGACGGCTCAGTCGGGTGGTGCGCGACGATTACCAGCGGAGCCTCGATCGTAGCAGCTTTGCTGCCACCCCAAACATACGAACAGATTTATCGCAACGGCCCTGACGTGATCCTGGCGGGCTCAGCCACCACGCCAGGCGGAACAGCCGAGGCGGCCCCGGGCGGTTGGCGCGTCAATGGACGATGGCCGTTCGCCAGCGGTTGCCAGCATGCCGACTGGCTGGCCGGGCTCTGCGTCATGAAGAAAGGTGGAGAACCGTTGCCTGGGCCGGCCGGCGAAAAAGGGCCGCCGATGGTTCGATGTTTTGTGCTGCCGGCCGGCGAGTGGCAGATCGAGGACACCTGGTACGTCGCAGGGCTCAAGGGTAGCGGGAGCCATCACATCTCTGTCGAGGACAAGTTCGTGCCGGCCGGGAATTTCTTCGATTTCGCGCAAGGCGTGTCCAGTCTCCCGGGACCGCTCTATCGAGCTCCGCTATCGCTGCTTCCGTTGTTGCTGAGCGCCGTAGCTGTGGGGATAGCCGAGGGAGCCCTCCACGAACTGGTCGCCCAAGCCAACACCGGCTGGCAGCAACAGCGAGCCGCTACCCCTGCCAGAGAATCCGAACTGTTCCAGTTCGAACTCGGTCGAACCGAGGCCGACATAAGGGCAGCGCGCGCTTTTCTTCAGTGCCAGGCCGAACGCTATTGGCGCGACGCGCTTGGGGGTACGCCGAGAAACGACGCGCTTTCCCTGCAGGCCGTGCAAGTCTCGCAGGCTGCGGCATGGGTGAATGCCACCAGCGTTCGCGCCGTTGATGCGTGTTTCGCGCTTGGCGGCGGCACAGCGATCTATGCGAGTTCGCCGCTGCAAAGGCGGATGCGGGATCTCCACGTCGCGGCCCAGCATGCCGCCGTCCAGCAACGCAACTTCGCGACTGCGGGCAGGCAGCTTCTGGAGAACTCTCTGCCGCAAGGCGCCGTTCAAGGACGATAAAGTGCCGGCTACATCTTCCGCCTTGCGCCTTCCGCGTTGCAAGCTACGGCGGACAGGTCGTTGTTCGAACTGCGGCGGGCGCTTTGTCATGAATGTCCATCGTCGTGCTCTCGTGGTTGAGGGTGAACGAAGTTTCATTGAAGTTTGGGGCGATGACAATCGGCAAATGATGCTTTGATTTTGCCCGAGGCGCGTTCGCGCGACCCGTTGGCTCCCTCGCAATTACGGTTATGATCGTCGTCCCGGCGAAGGCCGGGACCCATACGCCGTGACGCCTATGTTGAGAGACGCGGTTCGACGGCTTTCGCGCAACACGAACATTTGGGGTTATGGGTCCCGGCCTTCGCCGAGACGACGTAAGATGCACTCACCCCGCCTTCCGATACCCCGCCAAAAACATCTGCGCTGCGCTTTCGACCACCTGCGCCATGCGCTCAGTGGAAGGCGGCGGGGCGGCCTGGAAGATGAAGGGGAGGAACAGCGAGGCCTGGCACATGTTCATGAATTGCGAGGCGGCGAGCTGGCAGTCGGGAATCGCAACCTCGTTCTTCTTCACACGCACCTCGAGATAGGCGGCGAGGCGGTTGATGGTGTTTTCCAGCACATGCTCATAATACTTGCGGCCGACATCCGGCATCCGCTCGGCAATCGACATCACGGTGCGGATCGCGGATCCGCCGCCCGGCCGGCACAACAGTTTTATGTAGGCCTGGCCGAACTGCCGCAGCGTCGTCGCGACGTCGCGTTGGGGGTCGAAATTGAAGTCGACCTTTTTCTGGTCAAGCATTTCCTGCTCGACGATGGCTTCGAACAGCCGGCTCTTGTCGGCGAAATAAACGTAGAGTGTCCCTTTGGAGACGCCGGCGGCGCGGGCGATCTCGCCCATGCTGGCGCCGTCAAAGCCCAAATCCATGAACACCTTGCTGGCGCCGGAGAGAATTTGCCGGCGTTTTGCGCTATCCTCGTCGACGAGGTGGAGAGTTGTGTGAGCGTCTGCAACCATTGGTTTAGGTTTTCTCGAAAGATTCCGGTCCTCGAAACACTTAGGGAAGCAACTCTGCCCTATAGATCAGTTCGTTACCGCGCTTAGTATCCATAAGTAATATCTTGACCGAACCGTTCGGTCAATGCTAATTTAGGACTTGCGAAGTTGTAAGGCGTATTTTGGCCGTGCTTGTGTCGCGACAGTGCAATGGGGAGGGCCGTGATGGCCGCAGCGAGAGACCAGGCCGCACGCATCCTTCGCACCGGGCCGGAGATGGCAGAAGGCGAGGCCGCTGGCGACGCGTCGCCGGCTCTCGCCGATCAGCTTCGTTCGCATCTCGCCGATGAGACGACGGCGCGCCGCCCAGTGGAGACGCCGGCCAAGCCTGCTATCGAGAAGCCCGCTATCGAGAAGCCGGCCGTCGAACAACCTGCTGTCGACAAGCCGGCCACTGCTCCGGCCGCACCCCCCGCGTCGGCCTCTGCCGCGCCGAAATCGGGCAAACGCAAATTTGTCTTGATGGGCATCCTCACCTTGCTGGCGCTCGCCGCGGCAAGCTACGGCTCATATTATCTCCTGGTCGGCCGCTTCTACGTCTCGACCGACGACGCTTATGTGCGCGCCAACAACACCATGCTCGGCGCGCGTGTGGCGGGCCACATCTCGGCGATCCTGCCCGGCGACAATACCGTGGTCCGGACCGGCGACGTGGTCTTCCGGATCGACGACGGCGATTATCGTATCGCGGTCGACGCCGCCCGCACCAAGATCGCCACCCAGCAAGCCACCATCGACCGCATCGGCCGTCAGGTCACCGCGCTGGAAAGCGCGGTCGAGCAGGCCCAGGCGCAAGTCGTCTCGGCGGAAGCCGCTCTAAAACGGGCCGGCCTCGACTTCGATCGTCAGCAAGCGCTGAGCGCCAAGGGGTTTGCCTCGCACGCGACCTATGAAGTGTCCGAAGCGACGCGCGACCAGGGCGTGGCGGCGCTGAAGTCGGCGCAGGCCGCTTATGACGCGGCGCGCGACAATGTCGAGGTGACAAAAGCGCAGCAGGCCGAGGCCCGCGCCCAGCTTGCGGAACTGGAGACCGCGCTGGCCAAGGTCCAACGCGATCTCGACTTTACATTTGTGCGCTCGCCGGTCGACGGCACCTTCTCCAACCGTCTGGTCAATGTCGGCGACTTCGTCGCGGTGGGACAGCGGCTCGGCAATGTGGTGCCGCTCGATGACGTCTTCATCGATGCCAATTTCAAGGAAACCCAGCTCAAACGCATCCGTCCGGGCCAGCCAGTGACGATCTCCGTCGACGCCTACGGCCATCGCAAGTTCGCAGGTTTTGTTGACAGCATCTCGCCCGCGGCAGGCTCCGTGTTCACCCTGCTGCCGCCGGATAACGCCACCGGCAATTTCACAAAAATCGTGCAGCGGCTGCCGGTTCGCGTCAAGGTGCCGAGGGATGTCGCGCGGCAAAACCTGTTGCGCGCGGGCATGTCGGTTTATGCCACCGTCGATACCCGCAACGGCGCCGCCGACGCCGACAGCGAGGCCGACCTCGATGCACCGATCATGATCCATCCGCAATAAATTTTGCGCATCGGGTGGTGCGCCCGGTTCGCTTGCCCTGAGCCGAGAAAAGTATGGCCGACGCCACCACAGCCCCACCCGCCATGATGAGCGCCCCGGCCGCGCCGTCGGAGCGCATCGAGCCGCGCCGGCTGTTTGCGTTCCTGATCATGGTGTTCGGGATGTTCATGTCGATCCTGGACATCCAGGTGGTCTCGGCGTCGCTCACCGATATCCAGGCCGGCCTGTCGGCGAGCTCGACCGAGGTGTCGTGGGTCCAGACCTCGTATCTGATCGCGGAGGTGATCGCTATCCCGTTGTCGGGATTCCTGTCACGCGCGTTCGGCACGCGCTTGCTGTTTGCGATCTCCGCCTCCGGCTTCACCATCGCGAGCTTCCTGTGCGGGTTCGCCTCCTCGATCGAGCAGATGATCCTGTGGCGCGCGATCCAGGGATTCCTGGGCGCCGGGATGATCCCGACGGTGTTCGCTTCCGCCTATACGGTGTTTCCGCGTTCGAAATTTCACATCGTCGGTCCGATCATCGGCCTGGTCGCGACCTTGGCGCCGACCATCGGTCCGACGGTCGGCGGTATCATCACCGACTTGATGTCATGGCGCTGGCTGTTCTTCATCAACGTCATTCCCGGCATCGGTATCACCATCGGCGTGCTGGCGCTGGTCGATTTCGATGAGCCGCATTTCGAATTGCTCGACCGTTTCGACTGGTTTGGCCTGATCGCGATGGCGGGGTTTTTGGGCGCGCTCGAATATGTGCTCGAGGAAGGGCCGCAATATGAATGGCTGCAGGATACGTCTGTGGCGGTCTGCGCAGCGGTTTGCGGGGTCTCGGCGATCGCCTTTTTCTATCGCGTGCTGACGGCGGACGAGCCGATCGTCGACATCCGCGCTTTTACCAACCGCAATTTCGGCATCGGCTGCCTGCTCTCGTTCTGCATCGGCATCGGCCTTTACGGCCTGACCTATGTTTATCCGCGTTATCTGGCGGAGGTGCGCGGCTATAGCGCGCTGATGATCGGCGAGACCATGTTCGTCTCCGGCATCACCATGTTTCTCACCGCGCCGATCGTCGGACGGCTGATGCTGAAGGTCGACATGCGCCTGATCATCGCCGCCGGCCTCATCATCTTCGCGCTCGGCTCCTATCAGATGACCTGGATCACCCGCGACTATGATTTCTACGAATTGCTGCTGCCGCAGATCCTGCGCGGCATCGGCATGATGTTCGCGATGGTGCCGACCAACAACATCGCGCTCGGGACGCTGCCGCCGGACCGGGTGAAAAACGGCTCGGGACTGTTCAACCTGACCCGCAATCTCGGTGGCGCGGTCGGGCTTGCGATCATCAACCAGGTGCTGAACGAGCGCACCGATCTGCATATCGTGCGGCTGCAGGAGCGGGTCACCTGGGGCAATGCGACTGCGACCGAGACGCTCAACAATTTCGCCCAGCGCCTGCAGGGCATGGGCGATTCCGCGCTGATGGCGATGAAGCAATTGTCCCAGATCGTGCACCGCCAGGCCGTGGTGATGGGATATGGCGACGCCTTCTTCATGCTGACGCTGTTCTATCTCGGACTGAGCCTCTTGGTCATGCTCTTGAAGAGGCCGGCCTCGGCGGCGACGGAGCCGGCGCATTAATTTATTGTTTTGACGCGTTTTCTTCACGCGAACCGGCATCCACTTCGCTCGAAAACGCAATGGAGTCCCGATATTGTCTGCCGCTGCGGATCATGCTTGAACGGCGCCATGACGGGCGGCTCTCCCATTTTCCATAGCGGATCGCTAAATCGGGTACGGGCGGCGTCCGCGCGATGGATCGCCGCCGCGCTGGCGCTGACCGCGGCAGTGTGGCTCGTCACGCTCGCTGGATTACTCGCGATCGCCAACCGCGTCCACCACGACGTGCCCGCGCTGCTCGCTGTAAAACTGCCGCTACTCGCCTCGCACCCCGAATTGATCTTCGCCGGTGAAAGCCGCACGGTCTATCAGGTCGATGCGAATCTGGCCGCGCAACTGATCGGCAAGCCGGCGGGCGCCGCCGTCAACATCGCCTATGACGCCGGCG
>Ga0209526_10001416_pt1 | contig 16039 bp, 12 predicted proteins | sample JacPinW_OM2H0_M1_FD_188566 | JGI IMG/M metagenome (GOLD analysis project Ga0209526, IMG submission 188566) | Forest soil microbial communities from Algoma, Ontario, Canada - Jack Pine, Ontario site 1_JW_OM2H0_M1 (SPAdes) (version 2) | ecosystem: Environmental > Terrestrial > Soil > Boreal... | reverse complement strand
AGCCGCGAACGCCTTGCCGTCCGGCGCGAAGAGCGCCTGCATGTCGCTCGAGTCGAGCCACTGCTGCTCGAGCTACCCGACGACACCGGAGCGGTCGTAGAGTCGGGCAAAAGCGACGCGGCCGGTGGCAATGAAGGGTCTGCTTCTGCCGGAGGCAACGGCCACCCTTCTGCCCAGCTAGGGCTGACAAAGATTGCTGCGTCGTTGTAGATCGCTCTTAATTTTTTCTGAGATGGCGTCTGAAAATATTCGACCCACGCAGGAAGACCATGCGGTGCGGGCGGCACACCGAACAATGTAACCGAGAGATCGGGAAAATCGGGCTTAAGCGAGAACAAAGCGTTCAGGCCGTCGTTGGAGCCCTTCCAATCCGCATCATGAAATAACATCCCCACGGAGTTGCTCTCTCTATCCTGAGGCCTGACGTCCATGCCGAACTTATTGAAATCCAGCCCATTAGGAATGTAATGGCACTGTTCGTTCATCTCGAATGCGATCTGCTGCAGCCATTTCGAGATTACGATTTTTTCGAATGGCATACGCCACGTTGCTCGTACGCGATCTTCCGGACCATCCCAGGTCTCATAGTGCTGGATGAAGTAGAACTTCCGTCCCTTCGCCCCACTGAATGATACTGCGCGTTCCGCTGTGGACCAAGATGTCGCAAAAATCGCGTCTGCATCGGGTACGCGCTTCTCCGCCAACTCCGGAATCCAAATCATCTCAACCCGAGGGTTGAGTTGGAACCATGATTTTGGCCGCCATGAACCGGTTATAGCTCGCACAACAAAGTTTGCTCTATGCCTTAACAATCGCGCTTTGCTGATGTCCTTGTCGGTACGGACAAACGTCGCATCCACGATGCAGACCTCGTGGCCAAGCTTCACAAGTTCGTTTGCATACTCAAAAACAACTTTGAAGCCCCCTATCGGCGCGTGGGCAGACAATGGAAGCAGAAACGTTATTTTCACGTGGCGCCTCTTCTTGACGTGAGACCCACCCGAGTTCGGAGTGACCAGATCATCATCTGCAGATCCTTCGACGAAAATAAAGACCACGCCGTCGCAGCGGTGACTTCGATGATGGAAAGCACAATGCCGGCTGTGGAACGAAAAGCCAGAGCGGACGTAACATATGCGACAGACGCGAAACCGCAGCCGATCCAAAACGCCTTAAGTTCCCATATCTTGAAACCAGAAAATGTCGACAGCAAAAGCAGGTCCAGGATGCTTACCAGCAACAATGCGGTTGCTCCTCCCATCAAGCCGAACCACTTGAGGCCGCCATAAAGCAGCAACAGGTGAGGCACCAACTCGATCAGACTGCATGAAACGCTGATCGAGGCCTTTCCCCTCCCCTGCAAATAGGCGTCTGGGATAAAAGCCAGGCTATTGAACCAAAGACCCAACGCGATTAGGGCGCCAACTGGCGCCGAAACCAGCGAAAATTCTTCACCAACCCAAAGCCCTAGAAATATCCGCACGCCGAGAATAGTCACCACGACAATGGGTGTGATGATCAGAATAACGAGCTCTAATGCTCGTTGAGCAAGTAGGTAGGACGCCTTATCATCGAGGCTTGCCAGTCGTGGAAACAATGGACGAACCATCGCCAGCGGGACGAGCGATGCTCGACGTACCACACTTTCCGGCACCGAATAATGCGCGACCGCGGAGGGCCCAACTAGCGAAGCAATAAAGAATTTATCGATAGTGCCAAACAAAGTTCCCAAGATGCTCGCGAGAGAGAACCAAGTGCCACTAGCGAACAATCTGCGCGTCATCTGCCAATCAATGAAGCATGGCCGGTCCGGAACAGCGGTGGCCAAGGTCGCCGTGCAAAGTAAAACTGTAGATATCAGACGAGCTAGGACAGCGGCCGGTACGATCCACTTGAGCTCCGGACCTATCCAATATGCCGCTATGGTAGGAAACGCCTGCATAAGGATAGTCGTAAGGACCTGTCCTGTATTGACCGCAATGAATCTTTGTCGTCCCTCGAGTGCTCCGACAAAGACGCCATTTACGAGCCCCAGCGGAACGAGTCCGGCGATCCAAGGAACGACCGGAGCTAGATCAGCTTCCGGCAGAGAGCTGCTCGCAAACACCTGAAGCAGTCGGACACCAAAAAAGTAAACGCCTAGCCCCAGTATCGAACCGATCAGCGCGCTTACCCATACGGCGCTCCAAAGGATCCTGACATGCTGATCGACGGCGTCCGCCCTCGCAATGTCGCGCGCGGTAGCCCGGGAAAGCCCAAAGTCTAACAGACCTGCATACCCAGCCAAAAGCCAGACCAGCGTAAGCGTTCCGAACCGTGCATCGCCGATCTTGTGTAGCAATAGCGGAATCGAGACCAACATCACGACGCCGACAGAGATGGTGCCGACGAGCGATACGATTGAATCCCGTTTTAAACCCATTGTGCGGCTCACTTTAACTTTGCTGCTTAGACAAATCTGCCAGATGATGGGCGAGCCTCAATGCCAGTGCGATAACCGTGTGCGTCGGATTGGCGAACCCCGCACAAGGAAACACCGAGGAACTGCAAACATAAGCGTTTCGTGTGCCGAAGATTTTAAGGTCGGGATCTACGACACCATCACCCTCGGTGAGCCCCATCCTGGTTCCCCCGATATGATGAAAGATATCCTCGAACCTTGCTGACATCACGTCACCCTCAGCAAACAAGTCCCTATGCGGGACGATCCGGCCCCAACCCTTTCGTGCAAACACCTCGCTGGCCACCTCGACATACCGACGTATACTGTGGAGTTCTTGTTCCGACGTTTTCCATGCAACACGCGGGCGATGTAGACCTAGCACATCCATTTGAGCCGACAAGTCGATACGACCAGCGGAGAAAGGGATCTGCTCTGTGTTGACGCAAAGCTTGCAGGTCCGCTCTTTCGAATTCGATTTTAAAGACCGCGAATACGGCATCTTGTGCCAAGCCAGCTCGTGCAGGTGCGCAGCAAAATGCATGAGGCGACCAGCGCTGAGCTTGTGCAACCTCCTGGTTTTTAGCAACCGATAAGTTTCGTAGGCAAGCGCCATGTCATCATCTTCTCCGCTGAAGAATAACATGAATCCGCACACATCAAGTGTGCGCAGGGCCTCCTGGTTGGCAGGAGAGAGTTTCATCTTGGGCTGAAATCGAAAGCCTGAGGTCGATACGTAGTCGAAGTAGTTTCGTGTGGTTTCCGGGGCTTGATCGAGGATATCAGCGGCGATGCAGGACACATGATCTTGATAGAAGCGCCCGACGAGCCCTCTTTGGCCCCACGGGGTTGCACTGCCGGCCGCTGAGGGATGCAGCAGGAGTCGACAATTTTCTATTGCCCCCATGCTCAGAACAAACTTCTTCGCACGAAAGCTTAACTGCCCGCCGCGCAGAGTTCTACAACGAACACCCGTTACGGTAGCTCCGTCATTTGCAATGAAAAACCCACATGCGTTTGCGTGCAGGACTGCGGTCAGCGTTTTGCTTTGCGCCAGAGCATCTCCGTATATTCTGGCAAAGTTGGTTGCCGGACACCATTGGGACAATGCCGAGACCAGATCGCCGTGAAAGTCCGGCTTTTCCAAACCCAACTCCGCCCAGATGTCTTCTGAATGCTTTAGCGATCGGTCCAGCCTTTCCCATTTTGATGCCAGATCATAAAAAGGTTGAAGTTCGCTCTTCGGAAACGGCCAGCCGCTTCCATCCACCCATGACCGGTTCTGGAATATGAAATCGTCGATCTCCAGAATTTGGCCGCCCCACTGGGTAGTCGTGCCGCCAAGAGTTCGAAACCGGCCGTCGTAAAGGCCCTTGTAAGGAATTCCGGATATCTCTCCGAGATAGAGATCCTGGGATCGTGCCTCGTAGCCCTTACCACCGGCTTCCAAAAGGAGCGTTCGCGCTCCGCGCTGGGCTAGATCTAAAGCGAGCACGATGCCCGCGGCGCCTGCTCCGATGACGCAAACATCGTAGCCGTCGGTCTCGATCGCCATGTTTTTTTCAAGATCGAGAATCACCTGCAGCTTCCTGCTCGCAAAAACGCCTCCAAATGACATGTTGCATAAGAAAAGCCCGAGAGTGTCAGCTGCATCAGACTCGAATTAGAAACTCCAGCTTACGCAACAACCTCCGGGCAATCGCTGCCATGCTAACCATGCCGGTCCGCGATGGCGTCTTCATATATTTTTAGATAGTCGCTGTTCACGCGCGCTACCCTAAAATACTCGGAACCTTGGCGCGATCTTCTTCGCCATTCTTCAAGCACAGCGGGATCCGCCATCAGCTTTCGCAGTTCAGCAGCGATTTGGCTTGGCGCGGCTATCGGGACTAGCCTGCCTGCGGCTCCTCCCTCAAGCAATTCCGGAGTTCCACCGACGGCCGTTGCGATCAGGGCGCAGCCCGCTTCTCGTGCTTCGCCAATTGCAAGACAACAGGGGTCCGCATACGAGGCAAGCACGAAGATATCAGCTTCACGGAGAATTTGGGCAGGGTTAGCAACCGAACCTAGAAAGGACACCCGATCGGCCATTTTTAAACGCGCCGTAAGATCAATGAGCTTCTGCCTGTCCGGACCATCGCCCACGATGTAGAGCCGCCAATTCGACGATGAGCCAGTAGCCTCCTCGAAGCCCATGATAAGGTCGTGAACGCCTTTTCGCTTGTGCAATCCGCACACGGTCACGACGCAGGGTTTCTCGATTTTAATCGTATCGTTTGTTGTCCCAGCCACTGCGAAACCATCTCTCGGAGAGTGATTGGGACCATTTATGACAACTCTTAGAGATGAAGGCTTATAGCCGGAGGCTTGCAGAGATGCCCTCTCTGCTTCGCTAACAGCGACAACGCGATCGCCCAAGCGCATTAGGATCGAGTGCTTGTCGAACGAATTGTGAACCGTAGTCACCAAAGGCACTCGGGTGAACATCGAGACCACATAACCGAATACTGCGCCCGCCATCATATGCGCATGTAGTATTTGCGGACGCATTGCTAAACAGAGCTTCAATAGCCGCAGCAGGGACCGAAAAAGCTGGAACGGATTCCGGCTATTCTGGATTATCAGCTCGTGGCGAACACCATAGCGCGCGAAAAGCTCAAGATAATCGCCCCCCCCACTTGCGTATATGACGTCGTGACCCTGTTCGGCTTGGCGACACGCAACATCGATCGCGACGTGAGCGTTGCCGTGACCGTGGTTACAGTGGTTGACAAGATGTAAAATTCGCACGGGAGATCACTGGGATAAAACTAGCGACAAAATATTTTCAACACGCTTGATACCTCTTAGTTCTGCCGTTCTGGCCGTGCCGTCAAGCTTGAAGAAGGCTGTGACGGACTTCATCTATCGGTGTGGATCAACCGATATTTGAGCTAGGAAAGCACCGCTGCTCGGCAGCAGCGTTCCAAATCCAGGAGGCTCTCTAGCCATTTGCGCCGAAGATCGGCTTGATTTCTTGGCACAGGCGAGCGCTGCGAAAAGATAAAACGGCAGGCTCAGGTCGATGAATGCTCCAGCTATCGAGGAAGCAATGAACCAAGCCAGGCATACAGATTTCGCCGCACTGCTGACCGCCTTCGCGTAAGGGTCCGTCCAGGCAGGCTCACAATTGCCGAGAAAAACGAAAAGTAAGAAAGCACCATACGTAAACGCACCTACAACGCCGAGACTAGCCAAGACCGCAGCCAGAAAACTAGCGGCTCGCACGCTACCATTCCCCGCCCCAATACCCCAGGTGTCAAAGAAGTTTTGAATAGCATGTGTGTTCCACGCCGAGCGCTCCACACCGGAATCCGTTGAGAGCTTGTTGAACACCATTGTGTTGAGCAAATCCTGGATGTAGCTCCGAGTTTCGTCATTTAGAGCTATCGCGACAATAACCAAGGTCGCCAGGATTGGCGCCGCGATCAAGAACATGATGGTCTGAGTTGGCACGGGCCTCGCCAACAGCTTGAACAAGCATTCCAAATAGATCAGCACCAAAAACGTGGATAATCCTACATAAGCGGTCGTCGAAGTCGAAAACACCATCGCTCCGAGTGATAGAACGGCAAGGGTGAAGGTAAGCCGAGTATGATAGCCTTCCAGCCAAAGTTTTAGACAAAATCCAAAATACCCAAGCGTGGTAGACCCAAAAGCGGCAGCCTCGGTAAATGAGCCGACGATGCGCTTAAATCCTGCTACTTCGGAATCGTTCAACATCCGGTAATTGGCGTTCCGAATAAATGACAACAACTCGGTCGTGTTTGTCCAATACGTCACGATATCCACGACGCCGAACACCAGGTTGAGCGCGGCGCACCAGAGAGCCACTTTCGTGATCAGGCGCCAGCCTTGCGGTAAACCGGCATACCCGTACAACGCAATGAAGCACAGGAAATCGCTTGTGAAGTACACGGACTGCGTAAAGTTCGCCGTCGATGGCGCGAGAGGAACAAGGGTATAGCCACCGTCGGCCCGCACCGGAAAAACATACGTAAGCCCGGCAAACAGTCGTGGCAGGAAAATTGCCGTACAAAGACTGTAAATCACGGTTATCAAGAGCCAGAACCCGGCTTTTGGAAAAGCCAGACCTGCCAGAGAGTGCTGGACGATCGCTGGGCGGCTTAATAAACCCACAACGATGAACCCTAGAAGCAGATGCGCCGGCGAGATGCTTGCGCCACCAAGCGAGTCCAAGACAAAAGCAGCGGAAGCCCCTAACAACGTCGAAGTAATGAATAAGAAGACGAGGAATGCGGGACCTGCAACCAGGCCGAGAACGCCCAATATGGCGGCAATCAATCCAATGATCTCAATTGTCATCGCGCCGCTCGAAACACGACGGTATTTGGGGACTCAAGCCCATAACCTAGACCGATTCATTTCTGGCGAGGCGGGTTATGCTATGCGCGGACAAATACAACATTTCCTGCGTCAGGGGATAACAATTCCTCGCGCGCTACCCGAAATCCGGAAGCTTCCGTCCAAGCGCGGAACTCGGGATAGAGTGGCGCCCCTTCATACATCGGTTTGAGGAGCACCTCGGAATAAAGGACGCGAACAGTGGGCAAGATCCTGGGGGCGCTTTGGAGAACTGCAAGCTCACCACCTTGCAAGTCGAGCCACAGAAACTCGACACCGACAATGCCTTGGGACGCTGCCCACCCATCAAGCGTAACGACCGGAACCGTGATCTTCTCTCGGAACAGGACCCCGGGGTGCTCCTGCAGATGCCCCGTTGGACGAAGCAGAGAGCTGGACCCGTCCGACGCCCCGCTGCTGATAAATAGTTCCGCTTCACCCGGCTTTGCGCCCAGGGCGAGAGGAAAGCAAGCTGCGTTCGCTAATCCTTTGATTTGATTTTCAACTTGCGCCCGCAAGGTTGGCACGGGTTCGAAGCCGAATACCTTTCCACGTGGCCAGGTCCGGGCAAGATTGGCGGTATCTACCCCGTTATGGGACCCTGCCTCGACGATTATTGGGCCATCAGAAAGAAATTGGCGAAAATAGCTTATCGGAACACGTCCGGGCTTCCCAGAAAGCCGGGACAGCGCCGTGCGCGTGTAATGAATCAAGCTTTTCGGCAGCACCATCATCTAGAACCCGGGTCGACCCGCCTGTATAATGGCACGAGCGCAAACGTTTGAGAACCTCTTGAGTTTGAGAACCTCTTGAGATGGTCGGTAACGACGATATCATGCGCGGCTGATATTCAAGTCGTAGCTGGTCCCGTATCTGCAGTTGTTGTGGGCGCGGAACAACGCGCCGGACGAGGTAGAACGAAATTAAGGTTAAGCGGCCATGAGGCCGTAAGTGGCTATCTTGAGAGTATCAAGCGCTTTACGAACCGGTCCCACCCTGTAGTAATGCACCAGATTTATAATGCATCGCGGTTGATCAAATGGGTATTAGAGCTTTTGCCGAACCGCTGCTGTCCAATGAAAGCTTTCGAACTCGGGTCCGGCATGCGCTGAAACGGATTGGGTTTGATACGACCGATTGGGTCCGGGTCGTTATGTACCGCCGCTGCTTCGAATTTCTCGCGGCAAGCGACCCTGGCTCGCTGGATGTCCTGGAAATCTCTGGCGGCCCGCAATGGAGGCGCGCATTCAAATTCGGATCCTACACCGCGACGCAATTTCCTGAATTTGACATTTGCTCGGAAGCTCTGGACAGGCAATTCGACATTGTGATCGCCGATCAGGTTTTCGAGCACTTGCCTTGGCCGCTTAGGGCTGGAAAAAACGTGTTCAAGATGTTGCGGCCTGGCGGATACTTTATCGTCGCTACGCCCTTTCTTGTTAGAGTTCACAATGTGCCGATCGATTGCAATCGCTGGACCGAGCAAGGATTGTCATTTCTACTTCAGGAGTGCGGGTTTCCCGCCGACCTCATCAAGACCGAGTCGTGGGGGAATCGCACTTGCCTAAAAGCTAACCTCGCCAAGTGGCGGCGCTACGGGTGGTTTAGCTCACTCAAAAACGAACCTAACTTTCCGGTGATGGTTTGGGCTATCGCGCAAAAGCCCTATAACGCCTAGGCAGTGCCGTGCTTGGGTGCGCATCCAACAAGAGACGGTTCATTACCCGTGGGCGCCAGCAGCAATGAAAACTACGGCGGTGTTTTTCAATTGGATGCGGCTCGCCGGCATCAACGTTGCTATTTTGCTTTGCTCGATTGCAACCGGGATCATCACAGCTCGATCCGTCGACGTCGCGATGCTCGGATTGTTTACGATCATCCAAGGGGTAATTCGACTCATCGACGGAGTTGTCGGTCTGCAGGCCTACGCGGTGCTGATCAAGACGGGGACGAGCGCGGTCGTCGAAGGCCGCAAAAAGGAATTCGAAGGCCTGGTAAAAGCGAGCATCTTCGTTGAGACGGGTTCGCAGCTGGTTGCATTTGCGGTAGCGCTTGCAACTTTTGCGTTTATCGGACCGTGGCTGGGTTTGACGGAGGAAGCATCCAGGTGGGGGCTGATTTACGCGTGCGGAATGGTGCTCCACGCGACAGGAAGCCCGCTGGCCATCCTTCGAATTTTTGACAGGTTTTTCCTCGGATCGCTGGGCGACGTCTGCGGGGCTATTCTGCGTCTTTCCTCGACAATTGCTTGCGCGCTGTTGAGGGCGCAACCTTTCACATTCTTGATGGGCTGGCTCGCCGCGGAGGTAATTGCTAACTTCCTGACCATTGTCTTGGCCTGGAACGAGCTGCGCAAGCGGTCGTATCGGGGGATTGTCAGTGCGAATGCTATCGGCGTGATCCGCCAGCATTCCGAATTTTGGCCAACAATTGCATCGGCAAACGCATCGTCGACGCTGCGGCTGACAACCGAGCATGGCGACGTAGTGCTCGTCGGCGTCATATTCGGCGCGACCGGCGCCGCGTATCTGCGAATCGCGAAGACTATTTCTGCCGCTGTTTTACAATTGGCGTGGCCAATCCATTACGTGCTGGGGCCAACGATCACGCGATATTGGACATCGGGAGATTTCAATGAACTTTACGCGTTGATCAGAAATACCATCGCGGCCTCTTTCGCCCTCTTTGTCGCAGCGTTCGTTTCATTCTATTTCCTTGGACCCACGCTCATCACCAGTTTCTACGGGCCGAACTACGCGCCAGCAGCCGGCGTCGCGACGGTCTATGTGTTCGCGTACGCGCTTACTATTATTGGCTCAACGATTGCCCCGACCATCTTCGCTATGGGAAAACCTATGTATTATACTTACATACATCTTATCTGTGTGATAGCTTTTACGCTCTCCGTCTACATGTTGCTGCCGCATCTGGGTATTTTGTCGACCGGGATTGGTCATGCGATCTATCAAACTATGTGGCTGATCATGGGATACGTCGTTGTGTTCTCAGCTATTGCGCGTGCCAAACGACTAGCCCGGCTGACGTAGCCGCCCGGTCGTTTGCGGGATCGACTGCGCAATCCTCCAGCGGAACCCCAGGACATCGGGACGCCGAAGAAAAAGAAGGCGTTAGCCAACGAAGACCGGGGCTTGGAGTCCTATTAGTCCCCGCGAGCGGTCATTTTAGTCCCCGCGAGCGGTCATTTTCGGTGCAGACGACCACGACGCCGGATGAATTGGGCTGCTCCAGTCGCGCAACGATAAGGCTCACCAAGTGTTGTTAACTCCAGGGCGCCGAAGCGGCATCCGGCAGGAGAAAATTGAAAACATACGCTAATTCAATGGGTTAAGTGAAGACGGCAAAATGGCGGGTGCTCGGCGATCAACCATAAGAACGCGCAACGGTTGATACAATGTGAAGTCCACGGTAGACATGGGTTAGTAATTTTTTGATGGAAAACAATCAGATGAGGTTTGGTATGACCCGAGGTATCGCGAAGACAGGCTTCTTTGTCGCCGCGAGCCTCATGCTTGCTGGGAACCCTGCGTGGTCGGGCTGTGTAAATCCGCCTCTGCCTCCGGAGCAAGTGGGTCAGTTTAAATCCGATCCACAGGCTTTAATCTCGAGTCCTACAACCACAACCGACTCGCGTACTGTCGAAGCGCTCACACGAGATCTCGCCGGGACTGACGCAAGTCTTGCGAGTGACTTGGTTCACGTTGCCGCAATAGCGAAGCCCTTGTTCCAGAGCGCGATTGCGGCAGGTCTCGCCCAGGCGGCCGTAGCATGTTCGACAATCGATCCGCAGGCGGCGCAACTGATCCAGCAGGCCGTTGCGGCGTTCGAAAACGGCGAGTTCCAGGCGTCCTTCGCTGCCGTTGCGGGTGACTTATCCACCGCAGCAGCAGCCGGAGCGGCATCGTCAGCCGCGGGAGCCGCCGGAAGCGTGGCCATCATCAATCCCAATCCGTCGACAGGTTCGAATACACTCGGTGTGCAGAATGCGCATAGCTCGAGCTTCCAGAATACCGTCTTTGAAATCGCAACGCCTACCCTATCGACGTTTGCTACGACCGCTGCGGACCCGGTGAGCCCGTCTCGCTAGGGTTTTCTTAAGCGGCGGCCTCGGAAACCTGCGGAAGGTTGCAAGCTCATCATGAATATCGCGAGACAATTCATCCCCCCTCATTTTGAGCAGATCTCCACCGACCGCCATCTTGGTGGCGTGTCTCTTATGAATATCCGCGATTTTTTCACTCGCCAATGGCGCCTGATCGCCATCATTACCGGCCTGTGTATCGTACTTGGGGCAATGTACGTCGCGGTCTCTCCAACGAAATACACCGCCCAAGCAGATATGCTGATCGATACAAAAAGGGTTAGTTGGACGCAGTCCGACATGTCCACCGAAAATCGTAACGTTGACGACGCATCAGTCGAAAGCGAAATCGAGACGACCAAATCGGAAAAAGTGGCGATGGCGGTCATCAACCGCCTGCATCTGACCGACAATTCCGAATTCGTCGGGAACGGCACTGGAATACTACGGCGGATTTTTTTCTTTGCGAGAAGCGAAAAGTCCATTGAGCCCGTGGCTTCCAACGACGACCTGATGCGTCGAGCGTTGAACGTTTTCAAGAACAATCTGCGGGTGACGCGCTTGGGCCGAAGCTATATCGAACAAATTTCCTTTACGTCACTCGATAGCGAAAAAGCCGCCACGATCGCCAATGCCGTCGCCGACGCCTATGTTGAGGATCAGCTGCAGGCAAAGTATGACGCAACTCGTCGGGCAAGCACATGGTTGGAGGAGAGAATTGGCGAGCTCCGTCAGCAGGCCAGCGATGCTTATAAGGCTGTTCAAGATTTTAAGTCTGCCAATAGCATTATCATCGGTGCCGACGGCAAGCTGGCCAGCGAGGTTGAGCTGGATCAACTAGGTACGGCTCTGGCTAAAGCGCGCTCAGATACTACCCAAGCAAGGGCGAAGCTGGACCGAATCCAGCGCGTGCTGGAGCAACGGTCCGCCAAGGAGAGTTTAAACATTCCAGATCCTGTGGTCACAGATGCGCTCAGCAATCCTGTCATCACTAAGCTTCGCCAACAGTTCCTGGATGATCAGAATCGGGAATCCGAATGGAGCAGCCGTTATGGGCCTGACCACCAGGCAGCTCGAAATCTTCGTGCTGAAATGGCAGCGCTGCAGCGAGCGATTTGGGACGAAATTTCCCGCATCGCGGAAAGCTATAAGAGCGAGCTGCAGATCGCGAAAAGCCAAGAGGAGTCCATCGATAAGCGAATGCTGGAGGTCTTCCAGCAATCCGGCACTAAGAGACAGTCCCAGGTTCGCCTTCGTGAACTGGAGACTGCTTCGAATACTTATCGCGGCATCTACGAAACCTTTTTGAGCCGTTTCACGCAATCGGTTCAGCAACAATCGTTTCCCTCGACTGAAGCAAGGCTTGTTACTCTGGCAACCCCCCCTCGAGGACCGAGTTCGCCGAAAACCGGATTGATCCTGGCGCTGTCGGCAATCGGCGGTATAGCTCTTGGAATGATGGCGGCATTTGCCCGAGAGCAGATGAACCGGCAGGTGCATACCCGCTCTCAAATCGAGGAATTGCTTGGTAAGAGCTGTCTCGCCGTGCTTCCTGCGTTGAAGAAAATCAAAAGCGCCAATCGCCTGAGTCCAACAAAGGATTCGGGAGCGTTCCGCCTCATAAATCAGGCTACGCCTTTCTCGTCGACTGCGGAAGCACTTCGATACATCAAAGTGGCGATCGATCTTCATCCAACGGACATGAAGATCGTCGGCATGGTATCGGCGCTACCGGGTGAAGGTAAAACAACCGTCGCGGCGAGTTTTGCTGCTTTTTTAGCGAAAAGCGGATCGAAGACGCTTCTTATCGATGGTGACCTTCGCAACCCTTCGTTGACCAGAGCTCTGGGGTATAATGATGAGCCCGGTCTGCTAAACATGGTCGCGGAGCGGATAGACTTTCGCGATCTCGTGATCTCCGACCCGAGGTACATGTTCGACTTCTTGCCAGCATCTACGCGGATCAAGCCGACAAACAGCTCGGATATTCTTACGTCAGTTTCCATGAAGGAGATGCTGACGATAGCCAGTGCCGAATACGAATACATTATCGTCGACCTTCCCCCTATCCTTCCTATCGTAGACGTAAAGGCTTCGGCGCATTTGTTCGACGGTTTTGTATTGGTCGTTGAATGGGGTGGCACCTCTACAGATGAGATAGTCAAAGCGGTATCAGCCTCTCCGGTCGTCTCAGACCGATTGCTCGGTACGGTCCTCAATAAAGCCGATGAAGCTGTAATGCGCAGGTTTGAGGGATATTCCGATCGACGCTACAGCTACTACACTAACGAGGACCCGGTCGAAGTTGCTTAGTTTGCGTAACGAGTTCTCCGGGATGTTACGTGGACCGTATCTTCGGAAAGGCCTCATGCTCGTCTTGAGCTGCGCCGGCCTCACTTGGGGCTTTCATGTGTTTCCGGTCAGTGAGGATATCGACGAGTTACGCTCGCTTAGGAGCCAATTGCTGCATTCCGAGACCTTTAGCCAACAAGCACTCGCGACAGAACTTTCAATTTCGAACTCACAGAGCGACTGCGACAGCGACGCTCAAGTCGCGCTTCTCCTCATCGAAATGCGACTAGCAGAAGCAAGTTTGCGGGCGGGCGATGTTACCCAGTTCGACCAGCACGCGCGTTCACTTCAGCTCCGGGCAAAACGCACCCTTAGCTGCGCGCCACGTCAGTCTTTCGTCTGGTTGATAGCCTTCAGCCTCACGGTTCTACATGGGCAACTGGACAGTGATTCTATTGGCATGCTCGCATTGTCCTACAAGACGTCACCAGACGAGGCATGGATCGCAATGCGTCGTAACTTTGTCGCGGTTCCGATCGTTCAGCTGTTGCCGGAAGCTTTAAGTCAAGGAGTTCTATCAGAATTCCAGCAGCTTATCAGAGACGGGTTCGAAGCAGAAGCATCGAGATCTTTTTTGCGGGCTACGGGTCCAGTTCGAAGCCTGTTGCAGGCGCGAGTGGAAGGGCTGGACGAGCCTCGACAGGAGGCATTTTGGAAAGCCTTCAAGAATGTCGGATCTTGAAGGAAGCTGGAACCCCACTTTGGGTCGTCAAGTCCAAGCTGGCCGCGATAAGTTGGTTTTTTCTGAATGCGTCGGCGCAATGCCGAGTACTCGGCGGAGCCGATGAAACTTGCAACGAAGATGTCGGGCAAAAGAGGTAAACTGGCTAAGATCACATGACACGTGCAAAAGCCAGACTTGGGACCCCAATCGTTCTACTCGCTGCCCTATTTTCGGAGTTATCGACGCTTGGATCCCCGACAGGGTTGGCCGAAGAAATCCAAGAGTCAGCGGAGACTGTGGTCAGTCGGCAAGAATGGCAATCGCGGGTGGAAGACGCACGACGACGATCTGAGGAATTCGTCGCGCGAGCGCGCGCTGGAACTTTGGAGCCTCTTCAGGGTATCGAGGACGACATTAAGGCCGCTGATGCGCGGGCCCTAAACGACCCAAGCCTGAAACGGGGCGACATCGTTTCAACTAGCAAAGGTTTCTTTGTGTTCGTGGGACGTGATGAGACGGAGCGTCAGCAGAGCGATTTCCTTCCGGCTCCACAGGGCCTTGTTCCGGCTGCCCCGGCGCATAATCGTTAATTGTGCCGAGAGCCGCGACTTTGAGTTCCAATTATGGATCCTGGATGTGCGGAAGACCCTGCCTTATTTTAATCAAAAAATATAGCACTTTGCGACAATATTAAGCTGGCCGCGCGATTCCGATAGTAAATACAACCATTTAATAATTTACTTTAACGACTAATTTGCCTAGATTACGCCCTTGCGCTGAATTGTGCACTGCGTATTATTTTGCTAAATAGAGACTGAAATTTTGTGTTCAGTGAACTTGTTCGGGAAGTAGTCATGACCGAAGTAGCCAGCGTCCATGCTAAGCCCCCTTCCATCGCAATCGAACAACGCCCAATCGGAAATACCAGCAAGCGCTTGATTGACATCGTGTTTTCTGCATCAGGCATTGTGCTTCTGGCCCCTTTGCTTGTGCTATGTTTTCTGGCGATCATATTGACGTCGCCAGGGCCAGCCTTGTTTCGGCATCGCCGGGTTGGCTACGGGGGCAAACATTTCAGCTGCTTCAAATTCAGAACGATGGTCCCCGAAGCGGAGTTGCGCCTCCGCGATTATCTAGACTCTGATCCTGCGGCGCGAGCCGAATGGGCATCCTCTCGAAAATTGCGGTTCGATCCCAGAATCACTGCGATTGGTGCCCTTCTGCGGAAGACCAGCCTCGATGAGTTACCACAACTGTTTAACGTCATCAAAGGCGACATGAGCATTGTTGGCCCGCGTCCTGTCACAGACGAAGAACTCGTCAGATATTCAACGAATGTTCACGATTATCTTGCTTGCCGGCCTGGAATCACCGGTTTGTGGCAGGTAAGTGGTCGGAGTGGTACGACATACGCCAAACGGGTCGCATTAGATTCTTTTTATGCGCGCAACTGGAGCACCGCTTTAGACCTAAAGATTGTCATCGTTACGCTGCCTGCTGTACTGGATTCCGATACCGCATACTGAACGGAACAATCTGGGGTACTACAATAGGTAGTCTTCAGATGCCACAGTCCAACATCGACCTGCCAATCTTAACGCCGCCTCAGCCGCAGCAGGGGCGAGAGATGGCAAGAAAACCATAATGCTGGTGATGGGAACCGTGATGGTGCTGTCGATGGGGCGCGTGGATCAGCCTTTTGGGATGGGAATTGTTTAGTTAGGTCGCGCTCTCGTTAATCTCCTTCCCATGTAGAAAAATGAAGGGGTCGATTAGACAAATCGATCTTGAGAAGGACCCGCTCGGGCCAAGTCCTCATATTTCCTTGCCTCATGGCCCCGGTAGCTCTGAGGGCTGTTCGGAATGCACATCGTTTTGACTGGACGGGCGGCATCTATTCGCGCCGCGGCCCACGGAGGTCGGCTTGCTGTTCACGCCGGCTCGCAGCCCACACACTCGAACGGGATCTCGATACCTTTGTCAAAGCACTTGAGCTAGAGTATGCCGATTATCGATCCTGGCGGATGCAGCGATAACCGTCATGTCCTTGCTCCGTTACTCCCGCAATGCTGCGATGACT
>Ga0209526_10001415_pt1 | contig 16039 bp, 12 predicted proteins | sample JacPinW_OM2H0_M1_FD_188566 | JGI IMG/M metagenome (GOLD analysis project Ga0209526, IMG submission 188566) | Forest soil microbial communities from Algoma, Ontario, Canada - Jack Pine, Ontario site 1_JW_OM2H0_M1 (SPAdes) (version 2) | ecosystem: Environmental > Terrestrial > Soil > Boreal... | reverse complement strand
GCAAACCCGCGCACCAGATTGGGCCCCATCTGGAAATGATCGAGCATGCGAAGGCATTCCGATGGCGTATTCAACAGCGAGCCATCATTATTTTGTCCGCAACCCCATCCGGTGATGTGCCCTCCCTGCAGATGTAGCGCAGCGACGATATCGGGTACGACCTCGTGGTAGCCCCAGACATCGCCGGCTGTACGCACGAACCGCACGTCGCCGCCGGCCCCGGCAAAGTCCTGCCGCAGCTCCGCGAGCAATCCTTTGGTCGGGCTCTTATTGTTATCCACCGAATTGTAAGTGAGCGTGTAGCCGATGGACGATGTCAGAACCGACCCATTAGCAAGCTCCCGCCGAACCGCAAGCGACGCTTCGCCATTGAGGAAGCAAGGGTCGAGGCTAAAGCCTATCGATTGCACTCCCGGCCCGCCGTTGATGGGAGCATTCGGAGACAAGAGGCAGTCATTAAGATAGTCCGGCAGCGAAACTCTCTGTTGATAGAGCGAATATCTTACCGCGAACCCGAGATCTTCACGCAGAGCAAAACCTAGTCTCGTCCCGAAACCCACCGTCGTAGTGGAGTACGAAATATAACTCGTCGGGTTCTGGATCTTGCCAAATACGTCAAGACCAAAGGCGATGCGATAGCCGAGGAAATACGGGTCCACGAACGACAATTGCGCGCCACGGGCGTACTGGCCGTATTGTACCGATGCCTTGCCATACAATCCGCGGCCGAGCATGTTGCGCTCAGCGATGCTGACTTCCGCCAGCCAGCCATCTGAAGTCGAATAGCCGCCTGAGACCTGGAATTCACCGGTCGACTGCTCCTCCACGTCGACATTGAGAATGATGCGGTCAGGAGCGGACCCGGGTTCTGGCGTAATCTTGACGGTTTTGAAAAAGTTCAGATTTTTGAGCCGCCGCTCAGCCCGATTGACAAGCGCGCGATTGTAGGCGTCGCCTTCCGCAAGATCGAATTCGCGCCTGATCACGTAATCGCGGGTGCGGGTGTTACCGCGAATGTTGATGCGCTCGATGTAAACGCGCTGTGACTCGTCGACCAAGAAGACGATGTTCACGGTCCTTGTCTGGTTGTCGCGTGACGCTCGCGGCCGGACCGTTGCAAAGGCGAAGCCCTGCCGGGCGGCTTCAATGGTCATCTCCTCGACCGTTTTTTCGACACCCTCGGCGTTGTACACTTCGCCCGCAGAGACCCGCAGCTTCCACCACAACAGCCCGCGATCGAGCCCGCGCACCGACGACTGAACGTCTACGCTTCCAACGCGATATTGGTCGCCTTCTTCGATTGTGAAGGTAACGATAAACCCGCGCAGCGCTGGATCATATTCGCCCATCGCGGAGACAACCCGCACATCGATAAAACCGTGCTTGAGGTAGAACCGGCGCAACAACTCTCGATCGGCTTCAATGCGGTCCGGATCGTAGATATCGCCCGTCTGCAGAAAGGCGAGCAATCCGGTTTCGGACGTTTTGATCACGTCCTTGAGCCGGTATGAGGAGTACGCCCGGTTACCGATAAACTCGATACGCTTGATGCCGGTTTTGAGGCCTTCGTTGATTTCAAACACGAGGTCGACACGATTATTCGGAAGCTCAATGATCTTGGGCTCGATCCGAACGTCGAAACGCCCGCTGCGCCGATACACTTCCACAAGCCGGGCAACGTCAGCCTGGACAATTGGCCGCGACAAGGTCCCACGTTCTTTGGACTGAATTTCCGCCCTGAGTTGTTCGTCCTTAACCTTCTTGTTGCCTTCGAAAGCAATGCGATTGATCACCGGGTTTTCGATCACCACTAGAATAAGCCGCCCACCTTGGATGCTGGGTCGTATGTCCTGGAACAAGCCGGTGGCATAGAGGGCTTTCACGCCCTCGTCGATCTGGAAGGCATCAAGCCGCCCACCCGGCCCCGGACGGAAGTAAGAGCGGATGGTGTCGGCCTCCACCCGCTGATTTCCCTGAACGATAATGGTGTTAACGGTGACGGTTTGACCATAGGCATCACGCGCCGTGAATGACACAGCGCCTACGCTCAGGACAATTGCGCTGAGCACGAGGCAGGCGCTAGCCAAACCCCGCACTATCGACAAACCAAACTTCATTCCCCCACGCGCCTTTGTCGTCCCCTTCGGGCGCCGGCAACATTACCAACGCCCACGAAAAGGTCATCGTCCCCCGTGCACCGCTGTTATGTCTCGCCCCTCATCACGCGCAACCGCCTTCCCCCTTTCTATTATCCGCTTAAGAATTACTGATCGCGCGCTATGAGGCGGTCCATTGCGCGGCCAGATGCAAGATGTCGTTATAGGTCGCGAAGATCATCAGCATAACGACGATAGCAAGCCCGATACGAAAGCCGACTTCCTGTGCGTGCTCGGACAACGGCTTTCCCCTCACGGCTTCAATTCCGTAGAACAAGAGATGGCCGCCATCGAGCAGCGGAACCGGAAACAGATTAAGGAGCCCGATCGACACAGAAAGCACCGCCGCGAGACTAAAGAGGGATGGCAAGCCCTCGCTCGCAACTTGGCCCGACACCTGGGCTATTCGAATTGGGCCGCCGAGCTGGTCTGCGGTTTCACGACCCGAAATCACGCCGCCAATGTAGGAAAGGGTTCGTTCAGCGACGAACCACGTTCTTTCCGCCCCGAGTTGAAGCGCTTTGAACGGTCCAACTGGTTGGAAATTTGCATCCTCAGGGGAAGGAGATCGGGTGATGCCGAGAATGCCTTGACGGTGAACGTTCCCAAACCGGTCCTTGATCTCTTTCAGAGCGGGTGTGGCCTTGAGGGTAACCTGAGTGCCTCCGCGATCGACCTCAAACACCAATGTCTGGTCGGCGCTCATGCTGACGATCTGCTGCATGTCCGGGAAGCTTTCGATGGGACGGCCGTTGATCGTCAAAACGAGATCGCCCGGCTTAAAGCCTGCCGCCTCTGCAGCGCTTCCAGGCTGGACGGCATCGACTCGCGGCGACGTACTCGGCTTTCCGAAGATCACGAAGAGGCTCGCAAAAATCGCAACTGCGAGCACAAAATTTGCCAGCGGGCCAGCGACCACGATGGCGGCCCTGCGTGCAACCGGCTGATAGATGAAGCTTGCCTGGCGCTCTTGCTCGGTCATGTGAGCAAGCGCCGCCTGATCCGGTACGCTTGCAGCGTTATCATCGCCAAAGAACTTTACGTAGCCCCCAAGCGGGATCGCAGAGATCTTCCAGCGGGTGTGGTGACGGTCGTTGAACCCGAACAGCTCGGGACCGAAGCCAATCGAAAATACAAGGACCTTCACTCCGCACCAGCGGGCGATTAGGAAGTGGCCGAGTTCATGGAAGAAGACCACCAGCGTGAGGACGAACAAAAAGGGAACTACGAAGCCGAGCACCCCCGAACCCAGCGCGTTGATCCCGGACAGAAAATCAAAGTTCATGAAATGGATATCCCCGGCCGGCCCCAATCGTTCCCCAAGCCGGAGTCGTAGGATGCCTTTGCGGCAATTTCTGGCAAGATATCATGGGCCAACAATCTTGTATTATGGTCAATGAACAGTGCTTCTTCCAGCGTTTCGGGCTCACCTGTCCAATTTTGGTGCAACGCGGCTTCCAGGACGCGCTCGACCAGGGCTGCTATCCCGCCAAAGGACAGCCTGCGGGCGAGAAACTCGCCAACCGCAACCTCATTTGCCGCATTCAGCACTGTGGGTGCGGCACCGCCATGTTCCAGCGCGCCGCGGGCGAGTGCCAATGCCGGAAAGCGCGCGGTGTCGGGCGCCTCGAAAGTGAGCGTCGCGGTACGCGCGAGATCGAGCCGCGGCGCAGGCCCGGCAAGGCGCGCCGGCCAAGCCAGACAATACGCAATGGGAATACGCATATCGGGGCTGCCCAATTGTGCAATAACCGAGCCGTCGCAGTATTCCACCAAGCTGTGCACGACCGATTGGGGGTGAACGACAACATCGATCTGATCGGGACGAAGCGAAAACAAGTGATGCGCTTCGATGAGCTCAAGTCCCTTGTTCATCATGGTGGCCGAATCCACCGTGACCTTCGGCCCCATCGACCAGTTGGGATGCCGCAGCGCCTGTTCCACGGTTGCGCTCCTGATCACCTCGGGGCGTGCGGTCCGAAATGGTCCGCCGGAGGCGGTCAAGATTACCCGACGAACGTCCTGTCGCCGGCTTCCGCTCATGGCTTGGAATAGCGCATTGTGTTCGGAATCAACGGGCAGAACTGTGGCGCCGGCTGCCGCAGCCCGACGCATGAAGAGGCGGCCTGCGCAAACCAGGCTTTCCTTGTTGGCAAGCGCCACTATGGCGCCGCGCTCGGCTGCGGCGAGGGTCGACTTGAGTCCGGCCGTGCCGGTAATCGCGCCCAAGACCCAGTCCGATGGGCGCTGGGCCGCCTCGGTTAGCGCGCGCTCACCGGCGCCGACCTCGATGCCACTACCCGAGAGCGCCTCTTTGAGTTCGGCATAAGCTTGCGGATCACGCACTGCCGCGAACCGGGCGCCCAATTCGCGTGCCAGTGTTGCAAGCTGGGCGGCATTGCTATTGGCGGTGATTGCTTCGACACGATAGCGGCCGCGCTCGCGCTTGATGAGGTCGATGGTACTGGCTCCGACAGACCCGGTTGCGCCGAGCAGCGTGAGAGAGCGCTCGGCAATTGGGTTTGCCGATTGAGCAGAATTGCTGCGGGGCTGCTCTGCTTGCATTCACTTACCAGACCAACAAGCCACGCCCCGGCGCTGCAAATCCGCCGCGCAATATCCCGATCACCGCCGCGACAAAGCCGGCTGCGACAAATCCGTCCAGGCGGTCCATCAGACCGCCATGGCCTGGAATGAGACCGCTCGAATCCTTTGCGTCGAATCGTCGCTTCAGGAAAGATTCAAACAGATCTCCCGCCTGCGCCAATATTGATAGGCTGGCGGCAAGGACAGCGGTGACAACCGCGTCCAGACTCGACAGCTCGGCCACAACGAGCGCCGCAATGATTGCGCCGATTGCGCCGCCGAGCGCTCCTGCCCAGGTCTTCTTCGGGCTCACGCGTGGCATCAATTTGGGGCCTCCGATTGCCCGTCCCGCGGCATAGGCACTTGTGTCCGTTGCCCAGACGACGGCGAACAGAAATATGATAGCCAGAAACCCATATTCGAGGTCGGAGCGCAGCAGAATAGGCGCGGCGCCGAGCGAGGCGGCGTAGAGAACGCCCGCCGCAATCCATATTCGTCTGCCCATGGCTCCCAACATTGCGGCCCCGAGGCTTCCCACGACGATTACGGTCACCGCGAGCCGCGCGTATCCCGCCGCTGCAAGCCCCAGCGCGAGGGCAAGCACCAGCACACCGGCGATCAGTACCCGCTGCTGGCGTACAATCAACGAATTCCATTCGTATAGTGTTCCGATAGCCGCTGCAGACCAGAACAAAGCAAAGGGCCAGCCTCCGCAGTACGCCGCAGCGATCGCAAGGGGCGCAAGCACCAAAGCAGAGCAGACTCGCAACGCAAATTCGCTTTTTGCGATCTTAGAAATGGGCAATGAGCTTGCAGGACCCGGGCCCGTCACTGCATCATGATCCGGTACGTGCAACCAAGCCGCCGAACCGGCGCTCGCGCCGGCGATATTCGGTAATGGCGCTTTCGAGCGTAGCGTGATCGAAATCGGGCCAGTAGATTGGAACAAAGACCAACTCACTGTATGCCGCTTGCCACAGCAGGAAATTTGAAAGCCGTTGCTCGCCGCTGGTGCGAATGATCAGATCCGGATCCGGTAAGTCGGGGGCGTCAAGGTAGCTGGCAAGTTTATCGGCCGTGACCGCGCTCACCGCAAGATCTCCGGCCGAAACCGCGGCTGCCAAACGCTGTGCGGCCCTCGCGATTTCCTGTCGAGCCCCGTAATTGAAAGCGACCACGAGGACCAGCTTATCATTGTTTTTGGTCAACTGCTCGGCTTCGTCCAGCAGGCGCCGAATGTCATCAGCAAGGTTCTCACGCTCGCCGATAACCCGGACACGCACGCCGTTGCTGTGCAACTCGGCCAGATCGTGGCGAACAAAGCGGCGCAGCAGCATCATAAGCTCGCGAATCTCTGTCGACGGACGCGACCAGTTCTCTGCGCTGAACGAGAATATCGTGAGAAATTGAATACCGAGGTCCCCGGCCGCGCGTACCGTAAGGCGAAGCGCCTCTACGCCCCGCCGATGGCCTTCCGCACGCGGCAGTCCCCGCGCCGCGGCCCAACGTCCATTGCCGTCCATGATGATGGCAACATGCCGCGGCACGGCGATCGCATCGATATGCGCAGTACGCAGCAGCTCGCTCTTGGACATCCCGTTGCAACCCTCAAACCGTGAGGATTTCCCTCTCTTTTGTTGCGAGCATCCGATCCACTTCGGCGATCGCCTCGTCGGTAGCTTTCTGCACCTGCTCGGCAGACCGTTTGCCGTCGTCCTCGCTGATCTTGTGGTCCTTTTCCAATTTCTTGAGCACGTCCAAGCCATCACGCCGCACGTGTCGCACTGCCACTCTGGCGGCCTCAGCATATTTGTGCGCAACCTTGACGAGCTCCTTGCGGCGCTCTTCGTTGAGTTCAGGGATGCGCAAACGCAGGACCTGCCCTTCTGTGGAGGGGGTTAGACCAAGATTCGACGCCGCGATAGCCTTTTCTACGGCATGCACCATCGAGCGGTCCCAGACTTGCACAGAAATCATCCGCGGCTCGGGAATGCTGATCGTAGCGACCTGATTGAGCGGCATATGGGTCCCATACGCCTCGACATGGATCGGCTCCAACAAGCTCGCGGACGCCCGCCCGGTGCGCAGACCTCCGAGCTCCTGCTTCAAAAGCTGGATAGACTGCTGCATTCGGCGTTTGATCTCGTTGAGATCATGAACTGGAGTTGCCATGGCGGCCCTCAATACGTCATCGGGCGGAAATCAACCTGCCCGCTTGTGGTCTGGGACTGATCCGTCACTCGGCGACAACGGTGAAGCGTCCTTTTCCGCGCAGGACATCGGCAACCGCCCCGTGCTCGCGGATCGAGAATACGATGATAGGTATATGGTTTTCTCGAGCAAGCGCAAAGGCAGTGGTGTCCATGACTCTGAGATTGCGCTCAATGGCTTCCTGATGCGTCAACCGATCATAGCGTTTCGCATTGCTGTCCTTTTTCGGGTCCGCACTGTAGACCCCGTCAACATCGGTTGCCTTCAACACCGCACCGGCCCCCATTTCAGCCGCCCGAAGTACAGACGTCGTGTCGGTCGTGAAGAATGGATTTCCGGTACCGGCAGCAAGCACGAGCATTCGGCCCTGCTCCAGATAACGCAGCGCGCGTTCTCGTTCGTAGATTTCGCATAGCTGCGGGATGACCAGCGCCGACATCGTGCGAGCTACCGCTCCGGCCTGACCGAGAGCGCTCTCCAAAGCAAGGGCATTCATGACGGTCGCAAGCATGCCCATCATGTCGCCGGTGACGCGCGGAATTCCCTGCCCCGAGACCTTGACGCCGCGGAAAATATTGCCGCCGCCGACGACAACCCCAACCGCCACCCCAAGTTTTTGTGCAGCCACCAGGTCGGCGGCAATTCGATCAAGTGTTGGCTGATGAATGCCGAATTCGAGAGGCCCCATTAGAGCCTCGCCGGAGACCTTAACGATCACCCGGCGGTATTTCGGCTCAAGCATGATCGCTTGTCCCCCTCGTTGCTCCGTAGGTCACGGCCACAACGGCGGGCCTGCACATCAAGTGCGCGCAGCTGCGACTTCCGCGGCAAAGTCAGGTTCTGGCCGATCGATGCCCTCGCCCAACGCGTAGCGCACAAACCCACTGATCTTGATTGGCGAGCCGATGCGCGCCTCCACCTCCTTGATCGCCTGCGCCACGCTCTTTTCCGGTGCGTGGATGTAGGCCTGGTCCAGCAGACAAACCTCCTTATAAAACGTCTTGAGACCAGATTCGACGATCCGCTCGACCACGTTTGCGGGCTTGCCTTGCGCCCTCGCCCTGTCAGCGAGCACTTCTCTCTCACGGCGAAGCAGATCGGAGTCGAGGCCGCCAGTATCGAGCGCCTGTGGATTGGAGGCGGCGACATGCATCGCGACCATACGGCCAAACCGTGCCAGTTCTTCGCGGTTGCCACCCGATTCGAGTCCGACAATCACGCCGATTTTCCCGAGCCCTTCGTCAACGAAATTATGTACATAGTTCGCAACGACGCCTTCTCCGATCGAGAGCGAGGACGCGCGGCGCAGTGACATGTTTTCGCCGATCTTGGCGATGGTATCGGCAATGGCCTCCTCGATGCTCAGGCTCCCGACTCTCGCGGCCTTGATCCTCTCGACGTCGGGGCCGGTTGTGAGCGCCACATTCGCGATCATCTTCACCAGGCCTTGAAACAAATCGTTGCGTGCGACGAAATCCGTCTCGGAATTGACTTCGACGACGACACCTTTACGCCCTTCGACGGCGACACCGATGAGACCCTCTGCGGCAATTCGGCCGGCTTTTCGCGCAGCCTTGGCGAGGCCTTTTTTTCGCAAGAGATCAACCGCCCGCTCCATGTCGCCGGCGGTTTCGTTCAGCGCGCCCTTGCAATCCATCATGCCCGCGCCTGTGCGTTCGCGAAGCTCCTTCACCATTTGCGCGCTGATCGTGACCATGACCGATATCCTGATGGGTCGATTATTCCGCCGCCAATTCTTTGGCCTGGGCGATCCAGCCGTCCATCCGACCGGGGAGCCCCACCTCTTCGCCGATCTTGCGCGCGGCATCGCTGCTAAGTCCCGCCAATTGCCAGTAGTGGAAGATGCCGAGATCGTTGAGCTTCTTTTCGATGGCGGGGGATATGTGATGAAGTTTCTTGAGATCGTCAGCGACGCCACGGGGACCGGAGAGGACCTCGTAGCCTGGGCCTTCCGCAGCAGGAGGAAGCTCTTCGGTTATGGGCTCGGCAGCCGCACCCGCATCTATTCCGGCCTCGCCCTGCGCCCGTGAAATGCCGTCAATCGCAGCTTTGGCGATCAGATCGCAATAAAGGGTGATGGCGCGGCTCGCGTCGTCATTACCGGGTACGACATATGTGATCCCATCCGGATCGGAGTTCGTGTCCACAATCGCGGCGACCGGCAATCCGAGGCGCCGCGCCTCCTTGATGGCAATATCTTCTTTATTGGTGTCGATAACAAACAAGAGATCGGGTAGACCGCCCATATCCTTGATCCCGCCCAACGCGCGGTCGAGCTTGTCGCGCTCGCGTTGAAGCGTCAGCCGCTCTTTTTTGGTGTAGCCTTGCGATTCGCCAGAGGCCAACATCTCCTCGAGCTTGCGCAGGCGAGAAATCGATTGGGAGATCGTCTTCCAGTTCGTGAGCGTGCCGCCGAGCCAGCGCGAATTGACATAATATTGCGCGCTCTTCTTCGCTGCGGCGGCGATGGCGTCCTGCGCCTGACGCTTGGTCCCGACAAACAGGATGCGACCACCGTTGGCGACCGTGTCGCTCACGGCCTGCAAGGCGCGGTGCATCATCGGAACGGATTGCGCGAGATCGATGATGTGGATGTTGTTTCGGGCTCCGAAAATGTACTCCGACATTTTCGGATTCCAGCGGTGAGCCTGATGGCCGAAGTGAACGCCAGCCTCCAAGAGCTGGCGCATGGAAAAATCAGGAAGCGCCACGTGTTTACTCCGGTTAAGCCGCCGCGGACCCGTGTCAGGCTCCCCATTTCGGGATGCCCACCGGATGGCTGATGAGGCCAGGCCCGCGTGAGAGATTGCCGGCGTTATATAGGCACGCGATTGCCGGGGCAAGGAGTGCCGGCGAGGCTAAACTGCTTCGACCGCCACGACGCCAGGCACTGCCTTGATGGCTCCGGCGATCTGCGGAGATACCCTGAAGCGGCCCGGCAGCTTCACCTCGACCTCGGTGCCCTCGCCCAGCATGAGAATGAGCGCAACCTCGCCCTCCACCTTCTCCTTGACGGCCCCGTTGGGCGGCGGCTCCAATCGTTTGGCCACGCTCTCGATCGGCCCCTCCCCGCGCACGAATATGCGCAATCCCTTCGAGAGCCTCGCTGCCGCCTGGTCCAGCGGCTCGGCCATTTGAATGCGGGCCCGCACGTCTTCCCCTTGCGACTCCGCCGAGAGCGTTAAAAGCACGGCCGCTCCGGGTTCGAGCACATCCCGAAACTGCTGCAGGCCTTCTGAAAAAACCACTGCCTCGTAGTGGCCGCTCGGGTCAGACAATTCGACAATTCCCATCTTGCTGCCATTGCGTGTGCGTCGCTCGATGCGCGTCACCACTGTGGCCGCGAGGCGGCCGGCACTCGCGCCCGCGCGTACTGCGCGCGCAAAATCCGCCCAGGATTGCAGGCGTAAGTGTTTTAGCGTGTGGAGATAATCGTCGAGAGGATGACCCGTCAGGAAAAAGCCGATCGCGTCGAATTCCTTTTGCAGCCGCTCGGCTGGAGACCAGGGTTCAACGGCTGGCAGCCTGATCGCCTCCTCGTCGGCGGCACGGCCGCCGAACGAAAACTCCAATGCGCCGCTTGTGAGCACCTCGCGTTGGCGTTGCGCACGCGCAAGAATCGCGTCGGCGCCGCCGAATGCCCGTGCCCGATTGGATTCGAGCGCATCGAATGCGCCCGCGGCAATCAGGCTTTCAAGCACGCGCTTGTTGATAGCGCGCGGATTGATGCGATTGGCGAAATCGGACAGGTCTCGAAACGGGCGATCACCACGCGCCTCGACGATGGCTTCGACCGCGAGGCTTCCGACCCCCTTTAGCGCGGCGAGCGAATAATGAATTCTGTTGTCTTGCGCCCCGAACGCCACGCCGGAATGGTTGACCGAAGGCGGCTCCACCCGGACCCTCAGCCGCTCAGCCTCGGAGCGAAACTCCGACAGCTTGTCGGTGTTGCCCATGTCCAATGTCATTGAAGCGGCCAGGAACTCGACCGGATAGTTCGCTTTCATGTAAGCGGTCTGATAGGCAACGAGCGCGTACGCCGCGGCGTGACTCTTGTTGAATCCGTAATCGGCGAAGCGCTCGAGCAGCTCAAAGATGGTTTCCGCCTGTGTGCGATCGGTCCCGCGCTCGACGCAGCCCGATACAAAACGGCTGCGCTGCTTCTGCATTTCGCTACGGATCTTCTTCCCCATGGCCCGCCGCAGCAGGTCTGCTTCGCCGAGCGAATAGCCCGCGAGCAACTGCGCCGCCTGCATCACCTGCTCCTGATAGACAATGACCCCGAAGGTCTCGCGTAACACCGGCTCGAGCATCGAGTGAATGTAGTCGGGCTTCTCGACGCCATGCTTGCGCGCGCAATAGGTCGGGATATTGGCCATCGGCCCCGGCCGATAGAGTGCGACCAATGCAATAATGTCCTCGAACCGGTCCGGCCGCATGTCGAGGAGTGCCCGCCGCATTCCCTGGCTTTCCAGTTGGAAGATGCCGACCGCCTCGGCACGCGCCAGCATGGCGTAGGTTTTTTCGTCGTCGAGTGGAATGGAAGCAAGATCGACATTTATGCCGCGCTTGCGCAGGAGGCTCACCGCCGTCTGGAGCACAGTGAGCGTCTTGAGGCCGAGAAAGTCGAACTTGACCAATCCTGCCTGCTCGACCCATTTCATGTTGAACTGGGTCACGGGCATCAGCGACTTCGGATCGCGGTAGAGTGGAACCATTTCCGTAAGCGGCCGCTCGCCGATCACAATGCCGGCGGCATGGGTCGAAGCGTGGCGGTGCAATCCTTCGAGCTTCTGCGCGATGTCAAACGCCCGTTTCACCACTGGATCGCTGTCGCGGGCCGCCTGGAGGCGCGGCTCGTCCTCAATGGCGCGCAACAGCGTGACCGGATTGAGTGGATTGTGCGGAACGAGCTTGCAAAGCTTATCGACCTGGCCATAGGGCATCTGCAGCACGCGCCCGACGTCGCGCAGGACGCCCCGCGCCTGCAGCGTTCCGAACGTGATGATCTGTGCAACGCGGTCGCGGCCGTAGCGCTTGCGGACGTAGGCGATGACCTCATCGCGCCGCTCCTGGCAGAAGTCGATATCGAAGTCCGGCATGGTCACGCGTTCGGGATTGAGGAATCGCTCGAACAGAAGGCCAAACCGGATCGGATCGAGATCGGTGATGAGAAGTGCGTAGGAAACAAGCGAGCCCGCGCCCGAGCCACGCCCCGGCCCGACCGGGATGTTGTTTTCCTTTGCCCACTGGATGAAATCCGAGACGATCAGAAAATATCCCGGGTATTTCATTCCCTCGATCACCTTGAGCTCGAAGGCCAGCCGATCGCGGTATTCCTCCACAGTGTGGCCCGGCGCGAGCCCATGCGCCTGGATGCGCCGTTCGAGCCCCTCCTCGGCACGATGGCGTAATTCAGCGGCCTCGTCGATCGCGCCGCCGTTTGCGCCGACGGAGAACCGTGGAAGCACAGGTCCCGCAACCTGTGGCCGGAAGGCGCAGCGCTGGGCGATTTCGACCGTCGAGGCGATCGCCTCGGGAAGGTCGGCAAACAAAGCCGTCATTTCCGCCCGAGTCTTGAATCGGTGCTCGGCCGTGAGCTGGCGCCGCTCGGTCTCCATCAGCAGCCGCCCCTCCGCAATGCAGATGAGCGCGTCGTGTGCCTCGTAGTCGTCCGGTCCGGCAAAAAACGGCTCGTTGGTCGCGACCAGCGGGATGCCTTGTGAATAGGCAAGGTCGATCAGGAGCGGTTCCACATTGCGCTCTGAGGCGCTGCCATGGCGCTGGAGCTCGATATAGAACCGATCGCCAAAGAGCTGCGCCAGGACTGCGCAACGCGACTGCGCAAGACTGCCTTGCCCGGCCAGTAATGTGGCGTCCAGCGGGCCACCTGGCCCGCCGCTCAAGGCGATCAATCCATCGGTTTCGCCGTCAAGCCAGGCGCTCTTGACGTGGGGGCCGTCATTGGGCGCGGTTTCGAGAAAAGCGCGCGAGTTGAGCCGAATCAGATTGCGATAGCCCGCTTCGCGCGCGGCCAGAAGAACGATGCGCGGGCGCTCCACCCGCGAACCGTTGCCGGTTCGCCCCGCGCTCTCCTGATCGGCAAAGTCGATGGCGAGCGCGCAGCCGATGATCGGCTGGATACCGGCGCTTGCCATCTTCTCGGAGAATTCAAGCGCGCCGAAGAGATTATCCGTATCGGTCAGCGCGAGCGCAGGCTGGTGGTCGGCCTTTGCGACCTCGGCCAGCCGTGCAATCGTTAATGCACCTTCAAGCAGGGAATAGGACGAATGCACATGCAGATGAACGAAGCCCAGCATTCAACCCTCGCGATTCGCAGATAAACAGCGAATGTGAGAGGGAAGCCGCAGCCTGTCCACGGTGAGGCTCTCGCCTCTTGTTCTATCGCCTCCGATATCCCCACACTTCAGGCGCGCGTCGCTTCGGTTCAGAGCGTCGCAATGACCTGTGCCCAGATCGCAATCATGCCGATGAAAAGCGCAAGCGAGGCAAGAACTGGGGCCTCTTCAATGAACGCCCGGAACATCGCTACCTCCTCTCTTCAAACTTCCCCGCAACCCTCTCACAGCACTGTTGATTTGCCCGTTGGGTTCGTTTTGGCAAAATGGCCAAAACGGTTGCAAAACTACTCCTTTATACAACCCAGAGTAGACAGTGACAGCTCAGGGCTGACGAAGTGGTTTCCATGCAAGCTATATAGAACAAAAAGGGAACAATGTCAAGGCCCAGCGATGGCCCAGCAATGGATATGGATGGATATGGGTCTACTTGAGCTCGTCCACCTGCCCCTCGCGCAGGGTTACGCGGCGATGCATGCGTGCGGCGATGTCCATATTGTGCGTGGCCACCACGACGGCGAGCCCCGAAGCTTCCACGAGTTCGGTCAGCGCTGAAAAGACGTGCTCGGACGTGTGCGGGTCGAGGTTGCCGGTCGGCTCGTCGGCAAGAAGAAGGCGGGGCGCATTCGCAACGGCACGTGCAATTGCGACGCGCTGTTGCTCGCCGCCGGAAAGCTCGGCCGGACGATGGTTGAGACGCTCCTTGAGACCGAGATAAGAGAGAAGATCGCCGGCGCGTTTGTTCGCCTCCGCCCGCGACAAGCCGCGCACCATCTGCGGCATGACGACGTTCTCGAGCGCCGAGAATTCCATGAGCAGGTGGTGGAACTGATAAACGAAACCGATATCGGTGCGGCGGATACGCGTGCGCTCCGAATCGGAAAGCCCCGAAGTCGCTATTCCATCGATATAGACGTCACCCCCGTCGGGGTGCTCCAGCAAGCCCGCGATATGAAGGAGCGTCGATTTGCCAGCGCCGGAAGGGGCAACAAGAGCAACCGATTGTCCCGGCCAGACCGCCAACTCGGCCCCCTTGAGGATGTGAAGCAGGCTATTGCCCTGGCGATAATGGCGATCAACGCCATGCAGAAAGAGAATGGGTTTTTCCCCGGCGGCGGCCATTGAAGACGCAGACGTCTTGTTCTTTTGGTTTCTCAGAGTGGCGTCGTTCATAGCTGTTGCGTCCGCACGCACTAGGAACGCGGACAGTGGCCGGCGCGGCGTGCCCACGTGGGTATGTGAGGACGTGCGCGTACAGCGTCGTGAAGCTTTGGCACTCTCAGCAACGCTTTCTATGCCGCGCTTTCGCGCACCCGATGGGCATGATCTCACTCATAGCGCAGCGCCTCGACCGGATCGAGGCGTGCTGCCCGCCACGCCGGGTAGAGCGTGGCCAGCAACGACAACGCGAGTGCCATTACGACCACCGCGGCCGTCTCGCCACCATCGACATCGGCGGGCAGTTTCGAAAGAAAGTAGAGTTCGGGCGAGAACAGCTCAGTGTTCGTGACCCAGGATACGAAGCGCCGGATGGACTCGATATTGAGGCAGATCACCAGCGCCAGCATGAATCCCACAAGGGTGCCGACGATCCCGACCGAGGCGCCGGTGACCATGAACACCCGCATGATTGCGCCCTGAGTCACGCCCATGGTGCGCAGGATGCCGATATCGCGGCCTTTATCTTTGACCAGCATGATCAGGCCGGAGGTGATATTGAAGGCAGCAACGATCACTATGATGGTCAGGATCATAAACATCACGTTGCGTTCGACCTGCAGCGCGCTGAAGAAAGTCGCGTTACGCTGGCGCCAGTCGACCATGTAAATCGGCCGCCCCGCGGCATCGGACACGAGCCTGCGGTAATGCTCAATCCGGTCAGGGTTATCCGTATAGACCTCGATTGCGGTAACGTCGCCCGCCCGATTGAAATAGGCCTGCGACTCTACCAAGGGCATGAAGACAAAAGCCGCGTCATATTCCGACATGCCTACCTCAAAGACGGCGGCGACCTTGTAGGTTTTTATGCGCGGCGTTGTTCCCATCGGCGTCACTGCTCCGCGCGGAGCAACCAGCGTCACGCTGTCGCCCGCGCGCAATGAGAGCTGATCGGCGAGGCGCCGGCCAATCGCCACGCCCTGGCCTTCGTCGAAGCCATCGAGCGTGCCTTGGCGAATATTGTTTGCAACGGAAGGCAGCTTGCCCAGGTCGGCAGCCAAAACACCCCGCAGGAGCACGCCGGCCGCACTGAACGGCGAGGAAGCAAGGGCCTGGCCTTCGACAATTGGCGCGGCGAGCCTGATGCCTTCAACCTTGCCCACCCGTTCAGCGACCTCGCGCCAGTCAGTGAGCGGCGATTCCAGCGGCTGGATCAAAAGATGCCCGTTGAGCCCCAGGATTTTGTCGAGCAGTTCCTTGCGGAACCCGTTCATCACCGCCATGACAATGATGAGCGTTGCTACTCCGAGCATGATTCCGAGGAAGGAGAAACCTGCATTGACCGAAATGAATCCCTCCTGCCGCCGCGCTCGCAAATACCGCAGCGAAAGCAGCCACTCGAAGGGAGCGAAGGGGTGGACGTCGGTCGGGGCCGTCATTGGTCAGAGGGCAATAGCGAATAGCGAATAGGTCGCGTGCTCAGGATCGGTATCATATGATTCTGGCCCTTTCTTGTAGATTGCGCCCCGGCCGTATTCATTATTCGCC
>Ga0209526_10001414_pt1 | contig 16040 bp, 13 predicted proteins | sample JacPinW_OM2H0_M1_FD_188566 | JGI IMG/M metagenome (GOLD analysis project Ga0209526, IMG submission 188566) | Forest soil microbial communities from Algoma, Ontario, Canada - Jack Pine, Ontario site 1_JW_OM2H0_M1 (SPAdes) (version 2) | ecosystem: Environmental > Terrestrial > Soil > Boreal... | reverse complement strand
CCTCCACGGCGATACCTTCGAACGGCTGGTAAGGCGACTTGTCCGTAAATTCGAATTCCTGCCCGGGAGCCAAGCCGATCACGCGCCCCACCGTCAGCTTCTGTATGGCGAAATTGTTCTTCGCCTGTATCAACCGCTGTTGCCGGGTCTGGAGCTCAACCTTGGCCCGTAGGCCGTCGATGGCCGGCGAGGTGCCCGCGTTCACTTGATCCGTCGCTTGATCGTAGAGTGTCTGCGCCGTCTTCACTTGTGCTTCTGCCGTTTCGATGCGGGCCTGGTCGGCGATGGCCTGCAGATAGGTATAGCCCACGGCGAGCACAACGAGATCGCGCGCGTCCTTGAAGGTATATTGTGCGGACTTCAAGCTTTGATTGGCCGCGCGCACAGTGTTGATCGACTTCCAATCAAACAGAGACTGAGTCACGGCTACACGTGCATCGAAATAAGAAAAAGGGCCAACCGACGGCGGGATTTGGACTCCACCAAAACCGGTAAAGCCGAGCTCAGCGAGATTGATCTCCGAGGTCGCCACATAAGGTGCCGCAGTCACGTGCGGCAGGAGCGCGCTCAACTGTTCCCAGCGCTGTCCACGCGCCGAATAAATGGCGGCATTTGAAAGCAGCAGTCCGAGATTTTGCTTCAATCCGCGCTCGATGGCGTCCCGCAACGAGAGCGGCAAAATTCCTGGAACGAGCTTTGCCGGCGCGCTGCCCGCGAACGGGCTCACTCCAACTGTTCCGGGTATGGCTTGGCCCGGCGTGCTCGTGCTGGGTGTTGATTCGGTTTGCGCAAGACATGTGGCTGCCCTGTAGAACACGACCCCGGCCAGCAGGAACGCGCGGCTGGACAAGTGACTCAGCCTCAAGTGAGCCTCCTGGGTCTTGAATTTACGCGGCGACCGCGCCGAGGGGAGCTATCCTAGTCCGGCCGGCCATTCCGGGCAACCGGTATTTGGCGCGCGCGCGAGTCGATCAATCGCCTCCCTTATCGAGAGGTCTCGCCCAAGATGGATTGAAGCCTGAGAATTGCAACAAGATCAAAAACGTATGATTGTGTCGACCGCAAACATCAGCTGACCTCTTCGGGTGCCGTTGTCGTAAGGCCGCGCACTATATGCGTACTCGTACCTGAGTTCGGGACGGACAGAGATTAATTCATTGAAACGGTGCGTAACTCCGACGGTCCAACTCTCGTAGGTTGTGGCAAATCCGGTCCGCTCGCCTTTCTTGTCAACCAAAATATCGAGCGGGCGAATCGAGAGGAAGTCTTTCTTCGAAAATTTCCACTCTGTGTAATTCACGATACCAATCGCTGGAGCGTTCCCCGCGATAGGAGACCCTGCACCTACACCTTCAAACCAGGCATGCGGCGGTCCATTATTCACGGTTCCACCGACCAGCGCGTGAGACTGATAAATGTAATACGCCTCAGTGGTCGTCAAGAATGTTCCTGACTCGTTGAACCGATGCGTCCAAGTGAGATTAAACTGCTGCAGATTGTCGTGTCCCGCCTTGAACTTTCCGTTGTTGATCGAGTCGATGCCCCCAAAGAGCGAATCATTGTTGCTTTTCGATACCCATCGCACCATGAACATGCCCGTCGGATGTGCCGCAGCATTCCACGGAGCAATGTCATCGCCCGCGTGGATACCAGCCATAATCGACCACTGGTCATTCAGTTTTATGGTCGCGTTGATGCCCGTTTGCGTGTAGCAATCCACGGTAAACATCAGCGAATGAGTGAATAAGTAGTTGTCCGGCGACAACTGGGCTTCAATGTCCGGAGGTGAAATATACCGCCCCGCCTTTATGACCATCCCCTTCGCGACGTGAGGGACGTACAGCAAGGCATACGCCTCGACCGGATCAAAGCCGTACAGATAGTTGTGGTTCAGTAGCTGCCCACTGAACCATCCTTGCGCCGTAGTCCAGCGGTAGTCGATTCCATACATCGAGGTGAGACGAAAACCCCAATCCACGTGATCGGTCTGCACCGTGTCCGGGAGTCGTTCGATGCGCAACACTGCTTGGTCTAGTTCGACTCTGTTGGGAACTATGGCGTAAGATTCCGGAATGTTCGACTTGTTCGAGGTGCTTACACTGATGCCCGGGTTTATCCAGCCGTATACCTTGATCCTGGCGTCTTTGAAGGCCGGCACGATTGTCCATAGCGCCTTCGTCAGCGGATAGACCGGGTCCGTGTCCGGAACACCGATCAGTGGTGTCGGCCCCAGGTAGTCAGATCCAGGAAATATTCCATCGAGCGGCGCAGGCAAGGCTCGCCGCTTGGGTTCCTCGTTGTTCGTCGCTGCGGCGTTCGCTGCCGGCACTTGCTCTGTCGCCTTGGTGTTTCTTGCCTCTGCATCAGGTTCACGCTCGACAACAGTGGGCGCAGGCAGTTCGACACTCTTTTCGATCGACGCCACTGCTAGGCCCGTGAGATCGGCAAAGGGGGGCCCGGAGTCCGAGATTGTGCTCTCGGATGAATTAGTGCCGGTCCCTTGCACCGTCGGTAAAGTGGCGTTAAAAACCGTCGCTTTTTGGACCGCTGTCGGAATTGGCGCATCCGTTTTCGCCGAAGCTATTTTTTCCGGGGGATTTCCTTTGCCGTCGTCGTCAGCCAGCAGACAAGACGCAAACATGCCCACTGACAAGACGGTTATTAGAAATACACGAGCAAACAACTTTTTTCCGTCAAAGCTACGCATCTTCTCCTCCAGCCCCCTCTTTAGCTAGCACCCGCGATATTGCAATGCTTTGGTGAGTAATTCTTTGGGGAATGTCTGCGATCGCGACCGGTCATTCACCGGATTGATTTGTTTTCTGCCCGGCGTTCTTTGTGAATTTCACAACATGCCGTTGAGCCTTATGACTTCTCCCAGGGGTATTCGTGACAGTGAGCCTGGACTGAGTTTTGCGACGCCCGTCGCGAACCCATTGCAAGAGAACAAAGAGCAAGAACCCGCAGGCAAGAATGCAGATCGTCGATAAAAAGCATTATAGAAATGACACCATCAGGAGTCGAGCCAGAGGTTCTATGACTCTGTTATCGGTGCAAAGACCTCTCCAGCGTTCCCTGAGAAAACGATAGCAAAATGCTTGCTTGAAAATTCTGAGGGAATCATAAGGAGTTTATAAGTGCCCTCGGGTAAGTAGGTGTGCTTCCCACGCCTCGCTGCGGGATTACTGTTCGCAAGGTTTGACGCTCGATTCAAGAAATGCATTCACGCGATTCATTCTTTAGCACAAATTCTCACGACTCTCTTATGAACTTTTCTCTACCGTTCGCTCACTAGCCGGCGGGGATTTGAGCGATGGTCCGCCGGAGAAAAGGGGCCTCGAACATGTTTAGACAAATATCGGCACTCTTGATTGCAGCTTTGTGGCTCGGTTCATGGACCGTCGGCCAATCAACGTTTGGCGGCATCGTGGGAGCGGTAAAGGATCCCGGTGAGGGCGCTGTCGCAGGCGCGCAACTGACTCTCACGAACCTGGACGACCATACCCTGCGCAACACAATCGCGGACGGTAACGGAGGATTTGAATTCGTTAATCTCAAACCCGGGCGCTATCAAATCGAGGTTCATGCACAGGGCTTCGCTGACTACAAGGTTTCTTTCCTCCAACTCGATGCCCGCCAAAGCCTCCGCCTCGATGTGCCGCTCAAACTTGCGACGTCCATGCAGACCATCGAAGTAAACGGGGAAAGTGGCCCTGTGATCAACACGGAAAACGGCACCATTGGCGACACCAAAGATTTCCAGCAGATCACCAGTCTTCCCGTAAATTATCGCGGCGCCACAACTAGTCCGCTGGCCATGCTGGGTACCGTTCCCGGCGCGCAGCAAGACGCCAATGGTAACGTTTCTGTCGGTGGCGGCCTTCCCTCCCAGGTCCAGTATTCTGTCGACGGCTCCTCGACTGTGAACATTCGCCAGAACGGCGCCCTTGGCAACATGAACCCATCCTCGGAACTCATCAGCGAATTCAAGGTTACGCAATTCAACAACAACGCTGAATTTTCCCAACTAGGTGACGTCACCATTTCCACCAAGAGCGGGAGCGACCAATTTCACGGGAGCATCTTCGAGTATGCACAGAATGATGCTTTCGACGCAGAAGTCTGGAACTCCGGGGACAAGCCGCATAAGGCATACAACACGTTTGGCGGCAGCCTCGGTGGGCCGCTGGCGATTCCGAAGCGGATGCACGGCAAGGCGAAGACTTTCTTTTTTGCGGACTTTGAAGCGAACCGCCGGCGCTATTCCACGCCACTATTTCTCTTTGTTCCATCAAACGCGATGCGCCACGGAGATTTCTCCGCGATTTCCAATCCGCTTCTGGATCCGTTCACGGGCCAACCGTATCCTGGAAATAAAATCCCCAGCGGCAGCCAGTGCACGAATTCGCAGGATTGCATCAGCCCTGTTGCGCAGAGTTTGCTGAACAACTATCTTCCCGCGCCGAACATCAACGTCAGCACCGCGAATTTCGGATCACAAGCAAACTATCTGCAGCAAACACCGACGCCCAGCGATACGAACGGCTTCGATATGCGGTTCGACCGCACGATCACCTCGAAACAAACCATGTTCGTGCGGTGGAGCTGGAAGCATCTGAGCGCGCAATCCCTGACGGATACCGCGCTGAGCACGGTGAACAATTTTCTGCCGCCGGATCAGGACACGGAGCACAACAACAACGTCATTGTTTCGCACAACTACCTGATCACCAACAATCTAGTGAACGAAGCGCGCTTTGGCCTCTCCTTATGGCAGTTCCTGGTGAAGTTTCCCATTCAAGGCGCAACTGCGATCTCAACGCTCGGCCTGACCGGCCTTGACCTCCGCGATCACCCAAACACCGGGGCGTTCCCGATCTTCAATTTCAGCGATGACCCCGGGAATTATTCGGCCATCGGGCGGGACAAGGATGGCCTCACCAAATCACAGACGATTCAATTCGCCGACAATTTCACTTGGGTCAAAGGCCGGCACACGATGAAATTTGGCGTGGATGTGCGGCGCGTGGCTTACCAAGACCTCGAAAGCTTCGGAGGCGCGGACGATTTCGGTTCGTTCACGTTTGACCAGGGTATTTTCACGGGAAATGCGTTCGCAAATTTGCTGCTCGGCTTGCCGACGAAGACGTACGTGGCTCAATCCGGCCCTGACGTCCGTGCCCACACGGTGCAAACCGGCCTCTACGGGCAGGATGAATTCCGCGTCAATGGTCGCCTCACTTTGACGTATGGGCTTCGTTGGCAAGCTCTGCCTGCGTTCGTCAGCGATCTCGGGAATCTGACTGCGTTCAACGTTCAGAACGGCGGCATCATCATCCCTGTCGGCAATCAACCGCGACCTGGCTTTCTGGCTTCCATCAATAGCTGCAACCCCGCCGATCCAAACAATCCAGCCGATCCCTGTGGCACGCCCACTCTTGCCGACATGGCGCTTGGTTGCGTTCCCGTGCTGGGCGCTGGTCCAAACATGCCGTGCGCTCCCGTCCAGTTTGCCAACAAAGCCGGACTCGGCCCGGGCTTGCGCCAATTCTACGGAAGAAATTTTCAGCCGCGCGTGGGCTTCGCCTATCGCCCGTTCGGCAACAGCAAAACGGTCGTGCGTGGAGGCTTTGGCATCTTCACGATGACGAATCTCGGGCAGCTTTCGTTCAACACGACCAACATTGATGTTTCGGTAGTCCGTACCACAGCCAATTCCTTTGCAAACGGCAAGCCGGCCTATCAATTTCCCAATGCGCGAACACAAGATACTCCTGCTGCGATTGCCGGCACAGGCGATTTCTATCAGAACACGCTGACGAATTACCGCGACCCGCAATCCGCGCAATGGAATCTCACGGTGGAACGCGAACTGTCGCGCGATATCACCCTCCGTGAAAGCTACGTAGGCATGAGCTCCTATCGCATGAGCCAGACCATTGATTTGAACCAAGTCGAGCCCAGCGCGACGTCCCCGAATCCGAATCCCAAGTCGTATAGCAATTGGGGGCGAATTCTCTCGACCACCAACTCCGGCCACGTCAACTACAACGGATTGCAATCGGAGCTGAACATGCGCGCGCGTAGCGGACTGACCTTTCAGGCGAGCCACGTGTGGGCAAAGAATCTAGGCAACGTCGGCGGTGACGCGCCCACCGCGTTCAACCCCGAAATCATCTACGGGACGCCCGTAGCCAACCGTTTCGACCTTTCCGCCAACCGCGGCAATATGGCGGGTACACGCCGAAATCGCTTTCTGCTCTCCGCCGTGTACGATCTCCCGGTGGGAAAAAATCGCAAATTCCTCGCGCACATGAACCGAATTTCGGAACTCGCATTGGGTGGATGGTCCATCAGCACCGTGAGCCTTTGGGAAACGGGTCCGTATCTGACTCCGATCACGAGTTCGAGTTACGATCCAGGCAGTCTCAGTCTTTCCTATCGCGGCGCGTTTCAGCGCCCGGATTGCGCGGGCAACGGCAACATCGCGAATCCCGCGACAGGAAGTATGTTCAATAGCAATGCGTTTAACCCGATTCCTGTGGGCCCGGTCGGAAACTGCGGCATAGGAATTCTGGAGGGTCCCGGCACCTCGGCCCTTGCTGCGGGATTGTCCAAGACGTTTCATCTTACAGAACGGCTGCGGATGCGGTTTGAAGGCACGTTTACGAATATCTTCAACCATCCAAACTTCGCGCCGCCTCCGACGAATGTGACGTCTTCATCGTTCGGGATCGTGCAAAACGTTCAGACCGCGGAGAACAGCGGAAACCGCACAGGTCAGCTCAGTCTGCGGATTGACTTCTAACCACCAGCCAATTAGAAAAAACGATAAGCCAACCATGATCACGGGGTCGCGCCATCAGCGTGGCCCGGTATGTTTTGGTTGGCTAGCGTCATAGCCTTTCGCATGGCCAGCAAAAGTCTCCAGTCAGTCTTCCCCGCTTTGCTCAGGCAATTCCTCAGTTTGTGAAGGTATATGCTTGTCTGAACTCCCCCAAACGATAGCATTTGAGTTCTTCGGTCAGCATCCTAGTTTTTTTGCAGTCGCCAATTTTGGTGATTTGGTGACAGTCGAGCCATCCTTTTGAGTTCCGCCGAGCTGGAACTCTTTCGGACTGCACGGACGCAAGAGTAAGACGATCTTCTTGGGGTTTTGCACGCTTTGGCTCGCTGGATTGCGCTGTTACTGTTTCGTCCGATAGAAGATCGGCTGCGGGCCGTCCACGATTTTGAAATCCGCCGGCACGGTAAATAACGACGGGCTCGGCTCGGTGCGCACGATGTTCGTAAGGCGGAACGTCTGCTCCCCCATGCGTGGATCGCTCCGCTTGCTGTAGACTACGGTCTTCAGATCGGGCGAAGTCCAGACCTCCGTAACGATCGTGATGGGCCGATCATTTCCGATTTGTCCTGCCGGGATCGTGTGCGTCGTCTGTACTCCGTTCACGAGGACGCCTTCCATAGTCTGAGAACCAAGGTCCTCCGTATTCCCCTGATCCTGCTCACTGGTAATCAGATGCTTTTCGAAGAATACTCCTGGCGCGGGAGCAGCCATGGTCGTCGGCATGGCATCGGGTGGAGGTAACGGCCCTCCGCTTCCTTCGACGACTCTCATAGTGACCGTTGCGCCCCCCACGCCCGCAGTACCTCCCGCAAGGGGAGGAAGCGCAGGCATTTTCTGCGCTGTCTTTTCCGTCAGGTTCAGAGTGTAGGAAGTCTGCGCGACCGGGTCGTGGATGAAGATCAGATGTGGCGCATTGGCCGCAGATAGATTCCCGATCGCCGGCAGGACCGTGTCCTGACGCGTGCGACCTTGCGAATCGCGCGCGGTGGTTCCCGTGCTCGTCTGCACCAGGCGATTGCCGTCTGCGAGAGTCTGAAGGGATTCGTTCGTGATCGTGGCCGAATACGGCGCTCCCAGTACAGGACCAGCCGCTCTGTCGAATCCGCCCGAGGCAACGGCGGCCACGGCACCAGTGGTCTGATAGATCACGTTCCCCTTTTCTTGCGCGAAGGCGCAGGATGCGGCTGCGAGAACAAGAAGCAATGCGCGTTTCATGGTGGTGACTCTCCTTTTTTAGGTCAACGAATTTACTGCCGCAGACGAACCTGTTTGACAGATCCATCCGGAGCAATACTCAGTTCCGCGATGAAATTCATTCCTTTCGGCATCGCGCCCGGTGGAAACATTGCTTCCGCCGGAATGGCGATTTGCACAGCAGTTTCCGTTGCCTGCCATTTCACGGCTCGCTCCTGGACGGGCGGAACCGCGCGCCGCCGGTGAATCGTCTTACGTGGAGCAGGCTCCGCCGCGTGATGAGGTGTGGGAACAGGGACAGAAGTAGCCGCTACCGTCGGAGTGAGAACCGGCTGCGGCTCGACCGGTCTCTGCGGGAAGGCCAGAAACATCACCGCCGCAGCCACAACAGCGCTTGCAAGCACAGGCACCCAGCGCGGAACGCGGCGACGCTTCTTCGCCGCCATCACCGCATCGCAGTAGACATCAAAGGTCTCACTCACCTGTTGGTACGTCTCCAGTCGGCTGCGACATTCCTGGCACACTTTGATATGGCGATCTAGGTCGGCTGCCTGGTCCGAGGAAAGCTCGCGGTCGAGCCAGGCGATTAATTTCGCTTGAACGTCACACATTGCATTTCTCCGCTAATTTCTTGATCGCCCGCTCCACTGTGTCTCCCACCGTGGACACGGCCATTCCCAGGACTTCTCCGATTTCGCGGTACCGTAATCCTCCCGCCCTTAGCAGGAGGCACTCCCGTTCGGATCCCGTCAGCAATCGGATCGCGGCTGCGAGACGCCGGAATTTTTCCTTTTCAAGCACCCGTTGTTCTGGTGTCGCATCGTCCGCCAGAAAATCCATCTCGCCGTCGAGTGGTTCAATGAATCGCCGATGGTAGCTTGTCTGACGATTCCTTGCCTGATTGTGGGCAACGCGGAAGAGCCAGCCGCGAATGTTTTCCTGTGTTCCATCGGAAGCCAGATGCCGTTGCAGGCTGAGAAACGCGTCTTGCACCACATCCTGCGCTTCGTCGCTCGAAAGTCCGAGACAGACCAGGTAGCGCAGCAGGGGCTTGCGTAGTTCGCGATACAGAGTCGTGACCTCCAAGGAGCCGGCGGCCAACCGGAGCAGCGGCAGCGCCAGGGGTACGGAATCGTCACTCACATGAGCCTCCGCATCGCGCCTCTATCTATAGAACAAGCGAGAGTCCCGGTTTTCCGGGGGTTGTCCACGGAAGACTCTCGCATGGGAAGACACTTGGGTTCTTAGACGCACTGCATGCACAGCAGTGGTCCCCAGGGGGTTCTCAAAGAATCGCAACCTGAGCCGTTTCGAAGTGTTTGCGTTATTCTATTAGTGAGTATATACTCACTAATGAGGAAAAATGGCCAGGCCAAAAAGCGAAGATAAACGCAACGCCATCCTTTGCGCAGCGACTCGGGTGTTCGCGGAGCGGGGGCTCGGCGCTCCGACCGCAGCCATCACGTGCGCGGCTGGAGTGGCTGAGGGCACCCTATTCATCTATTTCAAAACGAAGCATGAACTCGTGAATGCGTTGTATCGCGACATCAAGCTGGAACTGGCGGATGCCATGATGTCCGGCTTTCCGCGCAAGGCAAGCGTGCGCCATCGATTGCAACATGTCTGGGATGAGTATGTGCAGTGGGGCGTCGCCCATCCCGTGGCGCACAAGGTCCTCAAGCAGATTGAAGTTTGGGACGGCCTCAGCGAGGAGTCCAAGGCCGCAGGATCGGCGCCGTTTGCTGAGATTCAGGCGATGGCGCAGGAAGCGGTCGCACACCGCATCCTTCAGGACCTGCCGCAGCAATTCATCGCGGCGACGATGAGTGCCCTGGCGGAGACCACGATGCAGTTCATGCGCGAGAACCCGAAGAAAGCGGACGCATACCGGAGCTCTGGGTTCGCGATGCTTTGGGCGGGCATCGCCCGCAAACGATGATTTTTTGTATAACCAAATGAGTGCATAGGCACTCATAGTAGAGAGGGAAAGGGAGGACCGAAATATGGCAACGTGGACCATCGCAGATATCCCATCACAGAAGGGCAAGCTCGCCGTGGTTACCGGGGCGACCGGTGGCCTTGGATACGAAACCGCACTCGGTCTTGCCACCGCTAGCGCCGAAGTGGTTCTCGCGGGCAGGAGTGACGAGAAAGGACGCGATGCGCTTCGACGAATCCAGCAGCGCGTTCCGTGGGCAAAGCTTCATTTTGAAGAGGTGGATCTCGGCAGTCTCGCTTCGGTTGCGGATTTTGCGGACCGCCTGTTGGACCAAGGCCGATACATCGATCTTCTGATCAACAATGCCGGGTTATGGCAATGCCGAAGCGCCGGACGACGGTGGATGAGTTCGAGTTGCAGTTTCGGCACAAATCACCTCGGCCACTTCGCTCTTACCGGGAGGCTTTTGCCACTACTGCGTCGTGGCCGTCAGACTCGTGTCGTGACTGTGAGCAGCCTTGCGCATCGCCTGGGAGGGGAGATTCATTTCGACGACCTGCAATGGAAACGCCTGTACAAACCGAACGCCGCCTACGCGCAGTCGAAGTTGGCGAATCTTTTATTTACGTTCGAACTGCAGCGGCGCAGCGATGCGAACGGGTGGGGCTTACTAAGCAACGCAGTGCATCCCGGCGCCGCGAGCACGGACCTGATTGCGAACGGGCCCGGGACGGACACCTTGCTCAAGAGGTTCAATGCAAAAATATTTGTGCCGCTGATCGGCCACTCCGCCGCGGCCGGCGCCTTGCCGACCCTCTTTGCCGCGACTTCACCCGATGCCCGGGCCGCCGGCTATTACGGTCCAAATGGAATTTTCGAACTCAAGGGCAGCGTCGCACCCGCACGTGTTTCTTCGAAAGCAAAAGACGTCTCCGTGGCGCGAAGACTCTGGATGGTATCTGAGAACCTGACCGGTGTGTGCTGGCCAGGTGAGGAACGAATCCTAATGCCCGTTCCCGACTCTCGACACGAAAGCGTTGCGATCTAGGAGGACAAGATGACTCCCTGCCGAACTAACCAGGAGTTTGACCGTCACTGCTGAGGTGCAAACGGATTTCTGGGCAGCTATCCGTCGGCGAGTCGATTCAAAGCGTCTGCTTGTAAGAGGACTTGTTTCCATTCGTCGAAAAACTCGCCACCCAATGACTTGTAGAATTTAATTGCCGACTCATTCCAACCCAGCACTTCCCAACGAATGCCATAGGAGCCTTCCTGCCGGGCAATTCGAGCAAGCTGAGACAGAAGCGCCCTGCCTATCCCTCGACCGCGAAACGTTTGCCGTACGAAGAGGTCCTCCAGAAAGATGCCGGAGCCTTTCAAACTTGAATAAATGCCAAAGAAGAGCGCGTAGCCAATCGCTTGTCCGTCCCATTCCGCAATCAGGCTGCGGAACTTCGGCCGAGCTCCAAATCCGTCCTTGATCAGTGTTTCTTCCTCAATGACCACCGCGCCGGGTTGGCGCTCGTACTCCGCAAATTCGCGGAAGAATCTCAGCAGCAACGGCACATCGCTGATAGCGGCAGCGCGAATTAAGAGCATCAGGGATTCCTCCATCACACAAAACGTGACCCCGCTGCGCTACGCTTCGAGCAAAATGGGGTCGCCGGTCCGCACCTCGCCGGGCGCGAGGACCGTCGCGTAGATTCCCGCGCACTGCCCGTGCTTCTGAACGACGCATTTCAGAATTTCTGGGCTTGACTCGCCGGTGGCCGGGTCGAGAGAGATCATCACGCAACGCTGATCAACTTCTGTGATCGCGATTCTCGCTGTGTTGCCAATGCGAAGAGTTCGGCCGACCCATTTCAATTCGTCGAAAGCCTCGGCTTCCGTCAAATCGACGAGCAGATTAGGACGAAACCGCCACGAATCTTCCTTCGTTCCACTTTCTTGTGCGATGCGCGCGACCGTCTGTTGGCTGATGAGAGAAACTGGGGCGACATCATACGAGCCACGGTAGTCGCGCAGCAGAAAGAGCGACCTTCCCGATCGGGCCTCGAGCACCTTGCGGAGTTCGTCGCTCCCGACGGCCCAATTCTCGCCGCGCGGCGTCGCTACCGTCACGAACGCCTCTGGCGAACCCGCCCTTTCGACCGAGGTTCGGTAATAGAGTAGCTCCGGCAGCTCGCGCGCTGTGAGCCACGGAAATGAGCTGTGCGAGGCCGCCTGAACGAACGCGTAGCGCCGGTCCTCGTCGAATCCCTGAAGGGTCAGGGCAGCGGAAAGCAGAGCCTCACCCTGCATGGATTTGACGGGATACCGCGCAAGTTGCCGAATCACACCTACAGATTGCATATAATTTCTCCCAGATCCTCCCGGAAGCGTTCAGAGCGTGGCCGTTGCGAAAAAGTGATCGAGCCTCAGTTTTATCTCGTAACAATGTCCGTTCCCTGTTGCCTCATTGATCCGCGCTAGTATACATCCGGGTTGAATCTGCTAATGCCGCGCGTTGCCTGCCAACCGGCAAGTGCCTGGTAAACGCGCCGTTACCGGACAGGTTTGCCCCAGTGCCCAAGTTTATCGGTAATCCGACTTACCGTCCGCTGACCCTGTGTGACCTTAGTCATAGCGCGCAGTCATCGTCCATGGCGTCCTTTCTGTCGCCTTCCGCATCTGTATCCTTAGGAGGTCAAGGTCCAATGAGTACAGCAGCTCCAAAGAGTACGGTCGAGGCTGAAATTGCCGAACTCGAAGAACGTCTCCGCCTAGCCGAACCGGGTCCGGATCCCAAGTTCTTCGAGGAAATCCTGGACGACAACGTAGTGCTCGTCTCTGAAGACGGCCAACCCTTCTTTGCGAAGCAGAAAGTGGTGGGCGCTCACCAACCTGGAACGAGACCAAAGTTCACGCGTGTTGAGATGAGCGACATGAAGATCATCGATCACGGCACGGCGGCTGTCGTGACGTGCCGGGGAATTTATGAAGGTCCCAACTCCAGCGTCTCGCTGAAGTTCATGCGCGTGTGGCTCAAGAAGAACAACCGCTGGAAGATCGTGGCGAGCTCGATCTCAAGACCAGTCAACCTCAGCAGCTAACGCTGAGAACTACATGGAAGACGCGGGATCTTGGGGCTTATTGCTCGCTGTCTAACGCCTACGCGAACGAAGGACAGAATAGGGCCGAAGTCCTTGGCAAACATCCGACAGCTATTGGACGCAGAATTTTCACGGCCTACAGACAATCCGATTGAACTCAGATAGCCGTCATCCCTGGGAGAGATGGGCACTAGCAGCAACATCTCCGGTAACCCGTTTATCAGGCAAGTGGAATCATTCCATCTCATGTCCGGCACGGAACGCAACCATAGAACACAACTGTTCGCGCTTAGCGACCGGTCATTTTTTGCAGATTTTCCGGGTACCGAGCCCCTTGCACTGTAATCTTCGAGACGGCGCTCTCGATTTCGCGGAGATCGTCGGGCGTGAGGGTGACTGAAACTGCTCCGATGTTTTCTTCGAGGCGCGCCAGCTTGGTCGTGCCAGGGATCGGAACAATCCATGGCTTCTGGGCCAGCAGCCAAGCCAGCGCGATCTGAGCAGGTGTGGCCTTCTTTTGTTCTGCGAGCTTGCTAAGCAGATCAACCAAAGCCTGATTCGCTTTCCGAGCCTCCGGCGTAAAGCGAGGAACGGTGTTACGGAAATCGGTACTATCGAAATTTGTATTCTCGTTGATCTTGCCTGTAAGGAAGCCTTTGCCAAGAGGGCTAAATGGAACGAATCCGATCCCGAGTTCCTCCAGCGTCGGTATCACTTCCGCTTCAGGTTCTCTCCACCACAGCGAGTATTCGCTTTGGAGTGCAGTCACAGGCTGAACCGCATGTGCGCGACGGATTGTTTGCACCCCTGCTTCAGAAAGGCCGAAGTGCTTCACCTTGCCTTGCTGGATCAAGTCCTTCACGGCTCCCGCCACATCTTCGATTGGCACTTCCGGGTCAACACGGTGTTGGTAGAAGAGATCGATGGCATCGGTCCTGAGTCGCTTGAGCGAAGCCTCAGCGACCTCCTTGATGTGCTCTGGCCGACTATCCAGCCCGGCCTGTTTGCCAGTTTTGGGATCAAGTTTGAACCCGAACTTGGTGGCGATCACCGCTTGCTCATGGAAAGGAGCGAGGGCTTCACCCACGAGTTCTTCGTTTGTGAACGGGCCATAGACTTCCGCTGTATCGAAGAATGTGACCCCGCGTTCCAGGGCTGCCCGGATGACTGAGATCATCTCCTGCTTGTCTCCGGCGGGGCCGTAGCCAAAGCTCATTCCCATACAGCCGAGTCCGAGGGCCGAAACCTCCAAGTTGCTATTTCCAAGTTTGCGTTTCCGCATTGATCCCTCCATGCTGACGCAACGATACAACTGCCAACGTCGGCGTCGCAATTGGGACCCAAATCCGGCGGACTAGATTCATAATTGGTGGTGTGCGATCTGCGAAAGAATGACTCCATGAGGGAAGGCAATCAGAGTGACAAGATCGACACGCGCCGGTTGGCCGAGCTGCTGCGCCTCAATCCTCGCAGAACGGGAGAGATGCTATGGACAAAAACGAGCCAGGCAGTCGCCGGCTGAACTATCACGTCGTGATGAGCCTCGACGGTTACATCGCTGATCCGAAGGGCGGATTCGACTGGATCGTCCGGGACCCGAGCGTTGATTTTGCTGCACTCTACCGCCGATTCGACACCGTCGTGATGGGACGCGGCACGTTCGAGGTGGTCCTCCAACAAGGCAAAGGAGGCGCGATGCCGGGACTGAAAGTCTTCGTGTTCTCCCGGACCTTACGGGCCAGCGATTATCCGGCTGTCACTATCGTCAATGACCGCGCGGAGGAATGCGTTGCCAAGATAAAAGCGAAACCCGGCAAGGATATCTGGCTATTCGGCGGCGGCGTACTATTTCGAATCCTGCTCGACGCCGGACTGGTGGATGTCGTCGAAGTCGCGGTCATGCCGGTGCTGCTCGGCGGGGGCATTCCTCTCTTGTCGCTTGGACGGCGCGCGCCACCACTACGCCTGACCAGTTGCGAAAGACTGCCTAGCGGGATCGTGCTGCTTGCTTACGAATTACGGCAGGAGGTATCGGGCGAATGACAATGGCCAGCCCGGCCCGTAATTGGTAACTGTCGATAAATCCCTTTCTCACCAGTAATCAGTCCAAACAGCCCCGAGCGTTTCGAGCGAGTCAGAACCACATGACAACGGCGGGATTCCTGGATTGAGTCGCATAGTGCAGAGCCGTTTTTCCGATGCTCGCACGTTGGTTGACATCAGCGCCCTCGCGCAACAATTTTTGCACTCAGGACAGGTCACCACCGTCGGAGGCTATTACAAAAGGCGAAGCAAGCTCCCGACTTACCGGTTAGCCCCGGCTCGAGCTCATCTTTTTTCCGCACAGGGATGAACGGAGCAGTTTGTGGAGCAATTGCATTATGACTGACCGCGAAAAGGCCGGCCTTCGAAGCCCAGCCCGGATTCGCATGCAAGAATGCGAGCATCGCGGCGTCTATAGGCATTCAACCGAAACCATATATGACGTTGTGGAAAATCTTCTCGCCATTCGCTCTATCCACCTTGACTCGCAAGATTGGGTCAGCACTGGACCTACGCTCGACGCCCGATTAACGCAGGGACCGGAAGAGTCGACCGCGGTACGACCTTGTCCGAAAACACATCAAGCAAGTAGAACGCGCTTCTGAAAATCAAGAATCACTCTGGATTGTCACAGGCTAGTAGGGCGATTTTGGTCATTATGTCGCTTGCGTATAGTGTGACGTATACTCCGACTGCGGGGAGGATCTGAAGGATGGCGAACATGTTAAACAAACCATTTTTTGCCAAATTGCAAAAGAGCCACAAGGGCGGATGGACCTATGTGGTCTGGCCGAATTCAGTCAAGTTTTTCGGTACACGTGGGCTGGTTAAGGTCAGAGGCGCAATTGATGGTCATCCCTTCAAAAGTTCGTTCATGGCTATGGGCGACGGCAGGCACATGCTGCCTGTAAAGGTAGAGATACGC
>Ga0209526_10001413_pt1 | contig 16041 bp, 14 predicted proteins | sample JacPinW_OM2H0_M1_FD_188566 | JGI IMG/M metagenome (GOLD analysis project Ga0209526, IMG submission 188566) | Forest soil microbial communities from Algoma, Ontario, Canada - Jack Pine, Ontario site 1_JW_OM2H0_M1 (SPAdes) (version 2) | ecosystem: Environmental > Terrestrial > Soil > Boreal... | reverse complement strand
CCGCAGGCGAGCGGGAGACGCAGTGAGCGAGCGGGAGACGCTGTGAGTGTCCTAGAGCCGGGCTTGGAGGTCGGCGTGGAGCCTGGCCAGGGTCCCGGCGCGGGCGACCCGTCCTTCCGTGAGTACGTGGCCACGCGCAGCGCATCCCTGCTCCGGATGGCATACCTGCTCACCCATAACCGCGCGGACGCCGAGGACCTCGTGCAGGCTGCCCTGGCCAAGGCCTACCAGGCATGGGACCGCATCGAGGACCGGGGTGCGGTGGACGGCTACGTGCGCCGGGCGATGGTCAACACGCACATCTCCTGGTGGCGAAGGCGCCGGGTGGAGGAGTATCCGACCGACGACATCCCCGAACAGGCCGTGGCCGACCACGCGGGCGACAGCGAACTACAGGATGCGCTGCGCCGCGCGATCGAGCGGCTGCCGCGGCGGATGCGCGCCGCGGTCGTGCTCCGTTACTACGAGGACATGAGCGAGGCGGAGATCGCCGACGTGCTCGGCGTGAGCCAGGGCACGGTCAAGAGCACTGTGTCCCGCGCGGTCGCCAAGCTCCGGATCGACAACGAACTCCTCGGAGGATGACGAATCGCCCCACGTCGTGACACGATCCACCCGGAAGGCGAACACGTGCCTGGTGAAGCCGCCACTGGGTGCGACCACGAGGAGGTGGGCCGTGCAAAGCACGATGATGGATGTGCCTCTGACAGTGACAGCGCTCATGCGTTATGGCACATCGGTCTTTGGCGACCGGGAAGTCGTGACCTGCACGGCGGAAGGCACCCGGCGTCAGTCCTACGCGGCCACCGGCGAGCGGGCGGCGCGGCTGGCGAACGCGCTACGCATGCTGGGCGTACGCGGCGACCAGCGGGTCGCAACGCTGCTCTGGAACAACGCCGAGCACCTGGAGGCCTACCTGGCCGTGCCATCCATGGGCGCGGTGCTGCATACCCTGAACCTGCGGCTCGACCCTGGGCAGCTCACCTACATCGCCAACCATGCCGAGGATCACGTCGTCATCGTGGACGCCACCCTGGTGCCACTGCTCGCGCGGGTGCTGCCCGATTTGGAAACGGTCCGTCACATCCTGGTAACAGGACCTTCCGGCCAAACGGATCCAGCCCTGGCCCAGTCCCTGGTCGGCCCTGGCCGTCAGGTGCACTCGTATGAGGAACTGCTGGCCGCCGAGCCAGCCACATTCGAGTGGCCTGAGCTCGACGAAAAGACCGCGGCGGCGATGTGCTACACCAGCGGCACGACCGGCCGGCCCAAGGGCGTCGTCTACAGCCACCGGTCCACGTACCTGCACTCCATGGGCGTCTGCCTGGGGAACGCGTTCGCTCTGTCTGAGCGGGACCGGGTGCTTCCCGTTGTGCCAATGTTCCACGCCAATGCCTGGGGTCTCGCCTATGCGGCCGTGCTGTCCGGCGCCGACCTGATCATGCCGGACCGGTTCCTGCAGCCGGCCCCGCTGGTACGGCTGATCGAGGCCGAGCGGCCGACGGTGGCCGGCGCCGTGCCGACGATCTGGAACGCGCTCCTCCAGCATGTCCGGGAGCACGGAGGTGACCTGTCGTCGCTGCGGCTGGTCCCGTGCGGCGGCTCGGCGGTCCCGCATGTGTTGATAGAGGCGTATGAGAAAGAACTCGGGGTGCGGATCGTGCAAGCCTGGGGGATGACCGAGACCTCCCCGCTGGGCAGCATCGCGCATCCGCCCGCCGGGTTGCCGGCCGAGGAGGAATGGAAGTACCGGGACACGGCGGGCAGACTCTTCTGCACGGTGGAGGCCCGGCTGGTCGGCGACGCAGGCAACGTGCTGCCCCACGACGGCGAGGCGGTCGGCGAGGTCGAGGTGCGCGGTCCCTGGGTCACCGGCTCCTACTACAGGGACGATGACCCAGCCAAGTTCCGCGACGGCTGGCTGCGCACCGGGGACGTCGGCGCCATCGACCGGCTCGGGTTTGTGCGGCTGACCGACCGGGCCAAGGACGTCATCAAGTCCGGCGGTGAGTGGATCTCCTCCATGGAACTGGAGAACGCCCTGATGGCCCACCCGGACGTGACCGAGGCCGCCGTCATTGGTGTTCCCGACGAGAAGTGGGGGGAGCGGCCGCTGGCCACGGTGGTGCGCCGGGAGGGCTCCGCGGTGACCGCGGAGCAGTTGCGCGAGTTCCTGTCCGGCCGGGTGCCGCGCTGGCAGCTTCCGGAGCGGTGGTCGTTCATCGACGAGGTGCCGAAGACAAGCGTCGGAAAATTCGCCAAGACCCGGATCCGTGACGCGTACGCCAAGGGCGACTACGAGGTGACCGAAGTCCGCTGAGTTCCGGCACCGCCGTCCGCCTCGTCCGCCTCGTCCGTCCGCCTGGGCGTTCCAAGATCACGGTATTCCCTCAGCCGCGGCGGCTGAAAGAATACCGTGATCATGAAGGAACCGCTTTGGCGTGCCTTGTGGCGTACCGGTACGCTGAGGCCGACCATCTGGTCGTCGGGAGGCTTCGCCTAGTCCGGTCTATGGCGCCGCACTGCTAATGCGGTTTGGGTCAACAGCCCATCCGGGGTTCAAATCCCCGAGCCTCCGCCCCTCCTGACCAGGGCCTTCTCTGGGATCGCCGATCTCGGCGGAGGCCCTGGTTTTCGTGTTTGGGGCCCAATGTGCGCACAATCGGCGCGGGAACGCCGGGCCTGGGGCTCTCCGGCCTTGCGGTCCGCCGCGTGTGCGATCCTCTGGGCGCAGGTGAGTCACCGACCGCTTGTGTCTGCCGTCGCCTGACTTGGGGTCCCGGTCATGGCTGACGTGCTGCGCCCGGCCAGGCTGAGCGGTCAGTTCTTGTAGCGTGCCGGTGGCGGGGCGGGGACCGGGGTGCCGATCCAGTGCGCGTAGCTGGCGGCCCACTGGCCGTCGGCGCGCAGCTGGGCGAGCACCGCATTGACGAACCGGACGAAGTCGGGGTGCTGCCGGGGGATGGCCAGGCCGTAGGGGTCATTGGTGAACCGTGGCCCGACCAGCTTGGTGGCGGGGTCCTGCGCGGCGAGCCCGGCCAGGATGGCGTCGTCGGTGGAGATCGCGGCCACGTCACCTTGCTGCAGCAAGACGAGGCAGTCGGTCCAGTAGGGTCTCGCGACCGGGATCGGATGCGAGGGGGCCGCGCGGACGTTGGCCAGCGACAGGGATCCGCCGGTGGCGCACACTTTCTTCCCGCCGAGATCGCCGATGCCCTTGACCGGGGAGTCTTTCTCCACGAGCACCCGCTGGCCGGTGTCGAAGTAGACGGTGGAGAAGCCGACGAGGCTGAGCCGGGCACACGTGATGATCATCGTATGCGCCACGATGTCAACGGTGCCGGACTTGACAGCCCGGACCCGCTGCGCATCCGGGATGGACCTGAACTCGATCTTGCCGGGATCACCGAAGATCGCCTTCGCGATCGCGTGCAGCATGTCAATGTCGAACCCCTCGAATTGCCCGTCGAGGGGGTTGAGGAAACCGAAGTGATAAGTGCCAGGATCTACCCCGGCGATGAGGTAGCCGCGGGCATGGATCCTGGCCACGAACGAGCCCGGGACCACCCGCGGCGGCCCGCCCTGCCGCAGGCTCGCCTCCGGATCGCAGGACGGCGCCGCTGCTAGCATCGCGGCCCGCCTGGTGACGGCGGCTGCGGCGGCCGGGCCCCGGGCCTGCGCCGCCTGGTCCCGGGCCGGCGGGGACCGCGGCGCCACGGCCGTGCATCCCGCGAGCAGTAACAGCGCGGACATGCCGAGCGCCAGCGCGATCTTGCCGGTCATGGTCAGGCCCCCGGCCGGCTCGCGGTCCCCGGCCGGGGCTGGCACGGCAGGGGCGGCTGGCTGGCCCGGCGCTGCCTGCCTGCGGGAAGTCCCTCGCCAGTCATGCCGCCCGCTCCCTCTGGTCGGTATCACACTCTATGTAACAGGTTCGGCAGATCGCTGACCTGCGCCGAAAGCTCGATGACATGCGCGGCGAACGTGACGAGTACAAGCAGGCGGCACAGTCGCGCCCGCGCCCTGAACGTCCTCACCCATGGGGCATTGGCTCAAGGGCTGGCGTTGACGGCCGTCATCCGTAGGAGCCTTTTCCCTTTGGCCCTGACGTGATGATGCGGTGAGTACCTGGGCTCGGGGGCACTGGGTCGAACCAGAGCCCATGCCAGGTAAATGACGTCGCCCACACCGCGAAGCCGGCCAGCACGCCAAATGAAATAGCAAACATGCCAGGTGTCGTGAAACGGCCAAGTGCGATGAAAAGCAGCACCCCCGCGCACAGAGCCCCGGCAGCGATTAAACGCATGATCCGCCGTATGCGGCGTGCTGCGGCGAGGCTGCTCACCTTCATCCCCAAGCCGTTATCGCAAACGCCGCAGGTAACCTGCTGTATTTTCCCGCCCTGATCCGGCCGATGAACCGTCATCGGCGCAGAATCATTGTATTGTGTGGTCGTCACGCGCATTCCGGGGCGATATTTTGTCCTCTCGCTGTGTACATGCCGTATGATGACGACCTGCTGCCGCTCCAGGCTCATGAGCGACCACGCGCGTAATAGTACGCCGTAACCAATTTCCGCTTCATTGCCGACAGTGTCCTTCCCGAAATAATAACGGATACCCCATCGCGGACACATTATGGCACGTGACTAGTATCGCGTGGTAGCCAGTGAGCCTTTTTCATCCTGATCTTGGAGTGGTCCGGCATATGCGCTGATCACGGACGGCCCGCCGCTGGAATGAGCGCTGGCCCGCCGAAGACGGCGGGGCGGGCATCACCGGCCAGGTCGCGCCCGCATGTACGCGGCGCTCGACCTGCGGCTGTGGCCCCGCGACCAGAACGATCTCTACTTCCTGGTCGGCTGCCTCAATTGCTCCGACGGTTCGGCGTAACCACCGCACGGACTTGAACAACTCCCGCCCGGAAACCCTGAACATATCTGATCGAACGAGGATCGCCAGGTGCCCTGGCGCCAATTGATCGCGCCCGGTCCGGGCTGCTGACCTGGAACGAGCAGGTCGTCACTGGCAGCGTCGCCAATAGCCTACTGGGGCGATCAGTCATTTCATTGGCCAGGCGACACCAGAACTGGTTCTTCTGCAGTCTGTCCGTGCTAGCACTCGCGCTCCAGGCAGCCCTACATAGTCGGTGGGGGAGGATGCGTGTGCGGCGGCCCGCTGGGAAGCCGACCGAGGGAACGCTGATCGCCCGGAATTGCTCATGATCACCTTCACCCGGCCACCAGATTGTGCCAGCATGGCTAGACAGTAGAGACAAGCCTGGAGCCGTTGCTCACGAAACCCGGATTTTGCTCGTCCGGTGCTCATGATCATCCGGAATTGCTCACGGATCCCGGATCCCACCAAGCCGCCCGTGCGGTTCCACGACCTGCGCCATGGCGCGGCCTCGCTCTCCGGTCAGGCCGTCGGGCTCGATACCAAGTTCATCAGCGCGATGCTCGGCCACTCCGGCCATGCCGGGACCGGTCGGTCACGGTCGGAATCGTAGGCTTTAGCAGGTCACACGGCTTCTTTATTGGAGGTGCAGGTGACGCCGTTACAGGGAGATGACCCTCAGCGGATCGGCGCCTACCAGCTTTTGCAGCGGCTGGGATCCGGCGGGATGGGCCAGGTCTTCCTGGGGCGTTCCCCAGGCGGCCGTATGGTCGCGGTCAAGGTGATTCACCCCGAACGAATCCACGACAGCGATTTCCGGGCCCGGTTCCGCCGGGAAGTGCAGGCCGCCCAGCGGGTCAGCGGGGCGTTCACGGCGCCGGTGATCGACGCAGATCCGGACGCGCCCACACCCTGGCTTGTCACCACGTACGTGGCCGGGCCGTCCTTACAAGAAGCAATCGCCGCGCATGGGCCGCTGCCGATGACGTCAGTGCGGGGTCTGGCCGCCGGGCTGGCCGAGGCGCTGGCGTCGATCCATGCCGCGGGGGTAGTGCACCGTGACTTGAAGCCGTCGAACGTGCTGCTCGCCGCTGATGGCCCCAGGGTCATCGATTTCGGCATCGCCAAGGCGGTCGATGCGAGCCTGATGACCCGCACCGGTTTCACCGTCGGCACTCCCGGATTCATGTCCCCTGAACAGCTCACCGGCGGTCAGGTAGAGCCGGCCAGCGACGTGTTCTCGCTTGGCGCGGTCCTGGCCTTCGCGGCCAACGGGGTCGGCCCGTTCGGTCACGGGAATTCGCGCGCGCTTGACTACCGGGTCGTACACGGCGAGCCGGATCTGGATGCGCTACCCGATAAAGCCTTGAAGCAGTTGATCACCTCTTGTCTAGCCAAGGATCCCGGCCAGCGGCCCAGCCTGGCCCGCGTCCTGGCTCAGGCAAACCCGGACAGCAGCAGCGAACGGCTGACAGCGGCAGTACCAGGGGCAGACTGGCTGCCAACGGCCGTGCGCACGGAGATCGCCAACCGGGAGATCGGGCCGGCCGATCGTGGCGGTCCCGGTGTCACCGGCACCGCCATGACCAGGACAGGCGCCGGGCCGCCGGGTCGCACAGGCGCGGCCCCGCGCACGCATTCCGCCGCCCCTGCCCCACCGCTTCACGCCGGGTCGCCTAGCGCCGTAGCCCAAGCTCCGCCCGCCGGGCCTGGCACGGCATTTCCGGCCCGGCCCGGCGACCGGCCTGCGGATCAGGCCGCACCGCGTCCTATTGCCCGGCGGCGAGTCCTCGCGGTAACGGCCGCAGCCGCCGGCGTCGCTGTTGTGGGAGGCGCCTCCTGGGCCTACATTCGCGCCCTTCGCCCTGATGGGCTGATTGCCACCCTGGGTCACTCCAGCTTCGGCACTCTCTTCCCGGTCGCGTTCAGCCCGGACGGACGCACCCTGGCTACGGGCGGCGGGGCAGACAGCGCCGGCTATTCCAAGGCGGCCGAGTTGTGGGACATTGCCACACGCCAGGTCATCGCCACCCTGCCCTTGCCCGAGAACGATGGCTGGCTCCAGTCCGTTGCGTTCAGCCCGGACGGGCGCACGCTGGCCACCGCCAGCAGGGAGGCACGCCTCTGGAATGTGGCTGACCGTAAGTTGGCCGCGACGCTCCCCGGCTCTCTCTACTCGCATAACTACGACGGCCTACCCTCCGTCGCGTTCAGCCCGGACGGGAGCACCCTGGCCGGGGGTACCTACGGGACGGCCACAGTGTGGGACGTGGCCAGCCATCGCCCTTTAGCCGTCCTGGCCGGTCACGACGACCTCGTCTATACGGTGGCATTCAGCCCGGACGGGCGCACCCTGGCCACCGGCAGCCAGGACGGGACAGTCAGGCTGTGGGACGTGGCCAGCCGTGCCACCGTGGCCACGCTGACAAGCGGTTTCCCCGTCTACGCGGTGGCGTTCAGCCCGGACGGGCGCATCCTGGCCATTGGCGGCAATGACACGACCGTCAAGCTATGGAGCGTGGCCAGCCGTCAGGCCGTGGCCACGCTGGCCGACCAGGGCATCCCTGTCAACGCCCTGGCGTTCAGCCCGGACGGCCACAGCCTGGCCGTCGGCAACGAGGACGGCACAGGCCGCCTGTGGAACCCGGCCCGCCATCGGGCCGTGATCACGCTGGCAGGCAAGGTCAATACCTCGGTCATCGGGGTAGCGTTCAGCCCGGACGGGCGCACTCTGGCCACTGGCACCAACGATGGCACGGCCGCACTCTGGGATGTACGAGCCCTGAGCCCCGCCCCCCCTTGACGGGAAGGCGGAAGATATCATCCGGCCCCGCCTACTCCGGCAGCGCGGGCACTATCCGGTTCCTGCTGGACCGCGGCTACGACATCGAATCGCGCGACACCATCCGGGACAGCACCGCCCTTTGGTTTGGCGGCGAGCACCCCAGCAGCGGCCGGTGATTGACGCCGGGCTCGTTCGCTGCCCGCGTTACCCGAAAGTTTCGTCTTCGATTCAGGCGGTTGCGTGCGCCGCGGCCGGCTCGTTCCCAGGTACGACGGCTGAAGCTGGAACGGCCGCAGCGCGCGCCGAGGGCCAGCGCCGGTGTTGGCCTTGACAGCTGGGCTGTTCGAGCTGACGCTTGCGGCATACAGCGTTGTGGCTCCGGGTAGGTGAACGCTTAACGGCAATTGTTAGCGCTAACAACCAGGCCGAGGCACGGATTGCCGGGTGGAGCAGGAGAAGGAGCGAGGGATGTTACAACGCCGAGGCGGCAAGCGATGGCTTGGCGGCGTTGCCGGGTCCTTGCTGGTCTTGTCGCTCGGCGGGATGACGGCCGTCCCGGCTTCCGGAGCCGCCGTGGCTTCCGGGACCGTCCCGGCTGCGGGGACCGTCCCGGCTTCCCGGACCGCGGTGGCTGCCGGGCCGCAGCGATCGGCTACCCGAACCCTGGGACAGTCACGGGCGACGTCCGGGTCGGCCGGTCGGCCCGCCCCACCGGCCCGTACGTGGACGAGAGCGGTACCCCGATGACGGCGGGTGGCGGCACCCAGATTCTCGCCAGTCACGGCCACGTCATCGGCCCGGGCGGGCAGAGCGTCATGCACGACGCCGGCGGCGACCTGCTCGTCTACCACTACTACGCGGCCAACGCCCATGGCACGCCCGAACTCGGTATCAACCTGCTCGGCTGGGACTCCGCCGGGTGGCCCTACGTCATGTGATCTCCAGAGGTGGCAGCCCATGTATCCGATGAAGCAAAGAAGCTCACGCAGCGCCGCCCCCCGGCTGGCCCGGGCCTGGAAGCTGGTACTGGCTGCCGCGCTGATCCTGCCCGCCGCGCCGGTCATCTCGCTTGCGTCCGCGCCAGCAGCGAGCGCGCTGGGCAATGGGCTGGCGCTGACCCCGCCGATGGGATGGAACGACTGGAACGCCTTCGGCTGCAACGTCAGTGAACAGCTCGTTGAGCAGACCGCGCTCGCCATGCACAACGACGGCCTGCAGGCGGCGGGTTATCAGTATGTCAACATCGACGACTGCTGGATGGCGTCAAGCCGGGCTGCGAATGGCAATCTCGTGCCCAGCTCGTCGAAGTTCCCTGACGGCATAGCCGCGGTAGCGAGTTACGTGCACTCTCTCGGCCTCAAGCTCGGCATCTACGAGGACGCTGGCACGGCGACCTGCGGCGGGTTCCCGGGCAGCCTGGGGCACGAACAGCAGGACGCGAACCTTTTCGCCTCCTGGTCGGTCGACTACCTCAAGTACGACTGGTGCAACATCCCGTTCAGCAGCTTCCCCAACCAGACCCATCAGCAGGTCGCACAGACCCTGTACACCCGGATGCGGAACGCGTTGAGCGCCACCGGGCGCCCGATGGCGTTCAGCATGTGCAATGGATGGGATTCCAGCGTCCAGCCATGGACCTGGGCCGCCCCGATCTCCAACCTCTGGCGCACCACCACCGACATCCAGGCCAACTTCTCCAGCATGCTGAACAACTTCCACATCAACGTGGGCCTGGCCTCGTCCGCCGGGCCAGGCGCGTGGAACGACCCAGACATGCTCGAGATAGGCAACGGGATGAGCGCCGCAGAAAACCAGTCGGAGTTCAGCCTGTGGGCAGAGATGGCGGCGCCGCTCATCGAGGGCAGCAACCTGGTGAATGCGAGTGCCGCCACCCTGTCCATCCTGACCAACAGGGCAGTGATCGCGGTCGATCAGGACTCGCTGGGCAAGCAGGCCACCGAAGTCTCCTCCTCAAGCGGGCACGACGTACTGGCCAAGCCGCTCGCCAACGGCGATGTCTCGGTAGTCCTGTTCAACGAGACTGGATCTGCCGCCACCATCACCACGACAGCCTCCGCCATCGGCAAGACCGGAGCGTCGAGCTACACCCTGACCAATCTGTGGACCGGCGCGACGTCCACGACCAGCAGCACCATCAGCGCCTCTGTCCCGGCCCACGGCACCGTCATGTACCGGGTGGCCGGCGGGACCACGGGCACGAACCCATCGGGCGAGATCCACGCCATCGGCGCCAGCAAGTGCCTCGATGTGCCGGGCTCTTCGCAGACGGACGGCACCCAGCTCGATATCTGGACCTGCAGCGGCGGCTCGAACCAGATCTGGACCTCCACCTCCTCCCACCAGCTGACGGTGTACGGCGGCGCCAAGTGCCTGGACGCATTCAACAACCAGACAACCGCCGGAACGAAGGTCGAAATCTGGACCTGTAACGGCGGAGCGAATCAGCAGTGGCAGCTCAACTCCAACGGCACCATCACCGGAACGCAGTCGGGGCTGTGCCTGGACGTCACCGGCGCGAGCACTGCCAACGGGGCCCTGGTCGAACTATGGACCTGCAACGGCGGATCCAACCAGCAATGGACGCTGGGGTAACCGAGCTAAGGTTCTGGACCTAGGTCTCTGGACCTTATACATAAGTACGGACGAACCTGGGCGGCGATGCGATTCGCCGGCCCCGGTCCCGGCCCCGGCTAACAACGCCGTCGTGCTGTTAGCCGGGGGCCGGGGGGACGACGTCGATCATCGTCAGCAGGATCCGTTCCGTTCCCTCGTTCCCATAGGCGTGCGGGAGGCCTCCTGGGAACCTGGCGCATTGCCCGGCGGAGACCTGATGCCGTATGCCGGCCACTGTCAAGGTCAGCGTGCCCTCTTCTACCCACGCCATCTCCCGGGTCGCCGGGGCGTGGGCGTCCCCGCCGAACTGCTCGCCGGGCAGCAGGGTGAACCGCCACAGTTCGGCCGCCCACGGGGGATCGGTCGCCGCGATGATCGTGCCTGTCCCGCCCAGCGGCCCGTGCCACAACACCCGTGACTCGGCTGGGCCGGTGATGCGCACGCTCGGCTCGTCGGGCACGTCCACGAGGCGGGTGACCGGCACGCCGAATGCGTCACTGATCCTGGCCAGGGTGCCGAGGTTCGGGTTGGAGCGGCTCTGCTCCAGCGCGACGAGCACGCCTTTGCTCACTCCGGACCGCGCGGCAAGCTGGTCGAGCGACCAGCCCCGTTCGGCGCGCAGGAACTGGATGGTCCGCGCCAGGGCGCCTGAAAGATCAGCAGCAGCAGCCATCGTTTTATCCGTTTCCATCGTCGGAACTCGGTCGGTAGAGTGAACCAGATAGTGCGTTATTCCGACCGATCTTCATCGGAGCATGCTCGTGGTCGTGGTTTTCGGCCTGGTGGCCGCGGTTCTCTATGGCAGTGCCGACTTCCTCGGCGGCGCGGCGTCGCGGCGCGCGAGGGCACTGTCCGTGCTGACGGTGTCAGCGCCGGCCGGTGCCATCATTATTCTCGCTGCTGCGCTGGCCGTTGGGGCTCCTGTGCGGGTGGCCGGGCTCGGCTGGGCCGTGGCCGGCGGTGCGGCGGGCGGTGGTGGGCTCATCGTGTTCTACGCGGGCCTGGCCGCTGGGCCGATGAGCGTGGTGGCACCGGTCTCCGCGCTGGTCTCGACTGTGCTCCCGGTGAGCGTGGCGCTGGCCTCCGGTGAGCGGCCCGGGCCAGCGGTCTACCTGGGCGCGCTGATCTGCCTGACCGCGATTGTGCTGGTCAGCCTGGACGGTGGCGCGCCCACCCGGCCGGCCGGCCAGCCCGGCGCGGCCCGGGGCATCGGATGTGGTGTGGCATCCGGGGTAGCGTTCGGGCTGTTTTTTCTTTTCCTGCGCAACGCGGGCGCATCGGGCGTGCTATGGCCGGTCGCCGCCGCCCGGATCACCGGAATGGTGATCGTGATCGGTGCTGCCGTCTGGATGGGAGCGCCGCCGGCCTGGCGGGGCACGAGCCGCCGTATCCTCCTTGCGGCGATCGCGTCGGGGGTACTCGACGCGGGAGCGAACGCCTGCTACATCCTGGCCACTCGGGCGGGCCTGCTCGGCATGGCTGTCGTGCTCACATCGCTCTACCCGGGTGCGACGGTGCTGCTCGCCCGCGTGCTGCTCGGTGAGCGGATGCGCTCGGTGCAGCGAGTGGGGCTGTGCCTGGCCGCGGTCGGCATCGTGCTCGTCACAGCGTGAGGGGCGGGTCATCGAAGCGTCCGGGCAGGCTCGTGCGGCCGGACGCCTCAGCGCGATCGTCCGGCCGCACGAACCCCGGGGAAGGGGAGAACCCGGCGGTCGGCACGATCAGTCGTCGCCTTCGTCCTCCTTGCCCGGAAATATCAGTCTGCATATCTCGAGATACAGCTGCTCCGGGTAGGGAACGTGGTCAACCCTGTCCAGTGCCTGATCCTGACCCGCCGATTCAAGGATGAACGTACCGTACCCCAGCACCCGGCCGCCGAAAGAGCGGCTGAAGGTCATGTCGGTCACCTTGACCAGCGGCATCATGAGCACCTTGCGCGTGATGACGCCCTCCACCTGCAGCATCCGCTGAGAGGTGACCACGAAGTACCCTTCCCACCACTCGAGGGCCTTCCAGCCCAGGCGCAGGATGAGCAGCACGCAGACGAGCAGCAGGATCTTGTCAGCGGTGGCGTTGCCCTTCAGGACCGTCGTGGCGAGCAGCAGCGCGAGGAGCAACCCGACCAGCGTCGTGGTGATCGGGCCCGCGAGGATAGCGGGGTGCTTCCGGACGGTGACGACCCGTTCCTCGTACGGCAGAAGGTACTTGCTGACCGCAGCCGGGCCCATCTGGCCCGGCGAGATCAGCCTCATCTAGATCAGAGCGAATTCAGGAACGTGGCCAGAGAATGCCCGGCCGTCCCGAGCAACTTGAAGAGGTTATGCATTGCGTTAGCCGCTCCTGTGGGCTGGGTGAACAGGTAGTACGCGATGAAGATGACGATCGCCCATGTGACGATCTTCTTCACGTTCATGATCAGCTCCCAGGTTACCCGCGCGCCGGTCAGTCATCTCACTTTAGCCCAGAGTAATTGCTATACCAATGCCCGCGATCCGTAGAGAGCCAAACGTACCTGCTTCGAGATCATGCTGGTACGTCCGGCGCCGGTTCGGCGCGAATAGCCGCGCGCCCTGTCCCGAAGGTAGCGCTTTAAGCCGATCCGCCACGATAGGTGCCAATCATGCTACTGTCAGTAGTGACGCCCTTTTCTGGCCATCACGGCCTGGACCCTAGGCTGTGGAATGCCGGGCGGGGAAGCCGCCGATCTGACACCATTCCTTGCTGGAAGGGCCTGTGAGGTGGCGATGACGGACGTAAGTGACGGCGACGTGGCCGTGATCGTCTACCGGGAGGACGAGACCTGGGACACCGAGGTGCTGCCGACGGCCCTCACGGAGGACCTGAGCGGGCTCATCCATGCCCTCCGTCAGCAGCCCAGCATCGGCGGAACCATCGGGCTGGTCACTGTCGGCGACGATTTCTTTGTCGCGCTCCGGGTGATCGGCGGGCGGGTGTCGGTGTTTCTGTCGGACCTGACGGCCGCTGCGGACTGGCCACTGGCCCGCCAGGTCCTTGAGTACCTGGACATTCCGATCCCGGGGGACGACGACCTCGACCAGGTGCTCCCGGCCGGGGACATGTCCATCTTCGCTGATCTGGGCATTGACGAGATGGATCTCGGGGCGCTCGCGGGTGACCTCGATCAGTTTCCCGACGAGGCCATCGCCAAGATCGCGACCAGGCTCGGGTTTGGCCACGCGCTGGACCGGGCCCTCGACGTCGTCTTCGGCCCGTGAGGCCGGGTCTGTGAGGCCCGAGTCCGTGAGGTGCGGCCCGTGAGGCCGCGGCCCGTGGCGTGACCGCCGGCTACCGCACGACATTCGAGCCCGCCATGCGGGCCGCCCTCGCGGAAGCCGTCCAGGCGGAAGCCGTCCAGGCGGGAGGCCCTCGCCTCGACGTGCCCGTAGGGGCGGTGGTGCTCGATCCAGCGGGCACGATCATCTCCCGCGCGCACAACAGGCGCGAGGCGGACTCGGATCCGACCGCGCATGCGGAGATCGTGGCCATCCGCGCTGCCGCACGGGAAGCTCGCGACTGGCGACTGGCCGGCTGCACGCTCGTCGTCACGCTCGAGCCATGCACCATGTGCGCGGGGGCGGTCACCGCCGCCCGGATTGAGCGACTTGTGTATGGCGCGCCAGACCCCGGGGCAGGCGCCGCCGGGTCGCTCTGGGATGTGCTCCACGACCGCAGACTCGGCCACCGCACCGAGGTGATCGGCGGCGTTCTGGCCGATGAATGCGGAGCCCTGATCCGTGAGTTCTTCGCCCGCCTGAGGCGCGAAGAGGAATGAAGCCGTCCTCCCGCTGCGCTGCCCGGCGGGCCGCACGGCACGCAGCGATCCACGGGACGCGCTCAAGGCGCGCCCTGACGCAGCAGCGCGAGTCGGGCGCTCTAATGCAGCAGTGCGGGTCGGGTAGGCTCAGCCGCGGTGGAGTCGCCTAGTGGCCGAGGGCGCACGCCTCGAAAGCGTGTGAGGGGGCAACCCCTCCGTGGGTTCAAATCCCACCTCCACCGCCAGTGTCCTGAGCAGCGAGATCCGTTGGTCACCGCCCGGCGCCGCAGCCGCCACTCGAACGCAGCGGCCTGCCGCGCCGGCCTTCCGGGCTGAGGGGAGTGGAGTGCTAGCGCCGCAGAGCACCGCGCTCTTCCTGCTGCTCATGGTGGCCTTCTGCGGGCTGCTGTGCTGGGTCGCCTTCGCCAGGCAGGCGGTCTTCCGAGTCCTCGCCGCGTGCCTGGCCTTCATCCCGGCGATGCTCTTCGGCGTGGCCGCCGTCAACAAGTACTACGACTATTACCAAACCTGGGGCGCCGTGGCTGCCGACCTGGGCGGGCCGGGCGCCAACCAGGGGCCGAGCCTGCCGACGGTTAACACCGCCTCCGGCCAGAACCTGAGCGCGATCCTCGGCAGTACCATCAACGTCACGCTCGCGGCACAGCAGGGTCAGACGTTCCGGCTCACGGTGCGCGGCCAGACCAGCCACCTGACCAGGCAGGTGTACGTGTACCTGCCACCGCAGTACTTCCGCCAGGCATACCGCAACTACCGGTTTCCGGCTATCGAGCTGATCAATGGTTTTCCGGGCGGACCGCAGGACTGGATCAACGTGGTGGGTGTCACGGCCGCGTATGCCACGCTCCTCAACGACCGGGTGGTCAAGCCCGTGGCGCTGGTCATGCCCGACCCCAACGGCGGCCGCCGTGTTTCACTCCAGTGCCTGAACGTCGTGCACGGCCCGCAGGATGCGACGTTCCTCGCGGTGGACCTATCCCAGTACCTGTCGAGCGTCCTGCGACTGCAGCCCCCGGGCCCGGCGTGGGGTATCGCGGGATACTCCGAGGGCGGCTACTGTGCCGCCAACCTGGCCCTGATCTACCGGCTGCGCTACGGCTATTCCGGAGTGCTCAGCGGATACTTCGCGCCGTTCAAAGATCTCCTGGGCAACCCGCCCCGGCTCATCTCCCCGTTCGGCCGGGACACCGCCTTGCTCAGGCAGAACACGCCCTTCTACCGGCTGCCCACGCTGCCGGTCAGCGCCCGGATCCCCATCTTCTGGCTCGGGGTGGGGAGCAAGGATATAGGCGGCGTCGCTGCGGTCCGGAAGTTCCAGCAGTTGCTGCTGGCGCGCCAGCCCGGGGTGCAATTGCACATCGAACCGGGTGGCGGCCACACCATGACCACCTGGCGGGCGCTGATGCCGCCGCTGCTCGAATGGATGACGCCCGCCCTCACCGGGGCGGCACGGCATCCCGTGCCGAAGAGGCTGACCGGTCCGGCTGCGGCGGCGCATCGAGATCGAGCACTCGGGCGTGCAGCACAGAGCGCTGGTGCAGCGCGGCTCCGAGCGCACGATGCAGGCCGTCCTCCAGGTAGAGCTCACCGCGCCACCGGATGACGTGCGGGAAGAGATCGCCGTAAAACGTCGAATCCTTGGCTAGCAGCAGATGGAGGTCGAGCACGGCCTTGGTCGTGATCAGCTGGTCCAGCCGGACCGGGCGGGGCGGCACCTGGGCCCACTCGCGAGTGCCCCGGGCGTGATCAGGATAGGGGCGACCCTCCCCGATCTGCTTAAAGATCACGCCACGAGTCTAGATGAGGACGGCCAGTACCGCCGGCAAGCTGCGCCGCGCGTCAGCCCGGGGCGGGTGCTCACTGTGTCTCCCGCGCCCCTCCGGGGCCCCGCCCGCCTCCCCATTCCCCCTTCACTGCGCCGCCTTCCCTCGTCGCTC
>Ga0209526_10001412_pt1 | contig 16045 bp, 15 predicted proteins | sample JacPinW_OM2H0_M1_FD_188566 | JGI IMG/M metagenome (GOLD analysis project Ga0209526, IMG submission 188566) | Forest soil microbial communities from Algoma, Ontario, Canada - Jack Pine, Ontario site 1_JW_OM2H0_M1 (SPAdes) (version 2) | ecosystem: Environmental > Terrestrial > Soil > Boreal... | reverse complement strand
CACCGCCTCCGAGTATATCCGGTGCTCCTCGGCCAAAATCCGCGAGGAAAGCGTCTCCTCCGTGTCGTCGTCGCGAACAGGCACCGTGGCTTGCAGCACAATCGGCCCGGCGTCCAGGTTCTCGTCCACAAAGTGCACCGTGCATCCCGCAAACTTCACCCCATACTCCAGCGCCTGCCGCTGCGATTCCAGCCCCGGAAACGAAGGCAGCAACGAAGGGTGAATATTAAGGATGCGGTTCGGAAAGGAAGCCACAAAAAACGGCGAAAGCAGCCGCATGTATCCGGCCAGGCACACCAAATCCACTTTGTGCTCGTTCAAAACCGCCACAACTTGCCGGTCGTAGACCTCGCGCTCCAACCCCTTCGAAGGAATCACCCGCGCCGCTATCCCCCGCTCTTTCGCTCTCTCAATCCCCGGCGCCCCCTCCCGGTTGCTGACCACCACTGCAATCTCCGCGCTCGGTATGCGCCCCGCCGCCACGCTGTCCGCCAGCGCCTCAAAGTTCGACCCGCGCCCGCTCAACAGCACCCCAATCCGCTTAGCCATAAACAAAGAAAATTAGCACACAAGCCGCAGCCGACAAAATCACCGTCACATAAAGAGTCGAGGGGTATCCTATCGCAACAAATGGACCGCTATTTCGATAGGTTGCTCAGGAGTGTCGCGCGTGCGGTCTGCACCTCCGCCCTGGCGTGATTGATGTTTGTGAACGATGGCGTAGTGTCGCGGTAGAAAGGATGTAACGTCTTAACAGAATCTTGTAGTGCGCGAAGCCGGTCTTCCACTTGGTCCGGCGGTAATCGTAGTGCTGACTCCGCAGTCGCCATCAAGTTGTGAAAAGCGGCCGCATCCGTTGAAGTGGGTATAACAGACATTCCAGGAGCCGGTTTTCCGGTCATTTCTTCATAGTAGGCGCGCGGATTCTCCACCTCCGCCATTTTCTTTGCGCCAACATCGAGGGAATTTTGCTCGTACCAAAGCGCGTCGCTCCAATCAAACCCCGTTTCCGGCAGTACGCGAATTGCTTCCTCGACCTGCTTCCGTTCTAAATTGCTCCACACGCCGCCCTGTGCGGCATGTGTCAAAGCATTGAAATTCGAAAGCAGTGCCATTTTTGCGACAAGTGAAAAAATCAAGCTGCCGCCTCGGGCGAGATGCTGCGAAAAGCGAATGCCGGTAAGCCAAGTGTCGATGGCTTCTTGAGTTTTGCCGTTTGCCGCCAGGCGCATTCCGTACAACGTGTTTAAACGCGCAAGAACCCGCGCCCTTGGAACATACGCGATGGATGTTGCCGGACCCTGGTCGTACTCAAGTCCCCAATCGCACTCCGGCAGCTTTGTAGCGCGCTGCATCATCAGAATCGCGCCTTTGTTTCCGTCGAGAATGGGTCCCAGTTTTGCTTCGTCCCAGGGCGCTTCGCCCGCTGCTGTCTTCTCCAGCAAGTCTGCTGTGGGCTTATTCGTTGGCAAGTCCTGCAATTCTGCAAATGCCATCCAGTAACGCAGCGCGGCATTGCGCGTTTGGGCCGGCCGTTTGGCTTGCGCGAAGGCAAGCGCCGCGGCAAAAATCAAAGAAGTAGCAACAACGGTCAATTTTTTTCTCGTCAACACGCGTTTTCTCCGCTCATTCTTTTGCAAGAACGCGCAATGTGCTCTTCTCGCCTCGAAAATCTGGCAGAACTTGCCGCGAAGCGGCCGTCAGTTCGGCATCCAGCCGCGCGGGATCTGTCGCCGCAAGCTTTGTGAGTGGAACGATGGAAAGCGGCACCCGTATGGGTTGCGCAGTTGTCACCGTTTGTAATCCATGCCGCCGTGGCGAATGGAGCACAAGCGACAACGACATTCCCAGGGCAACCATCACGCTAGCGGCCGCAGCGAGACGCCTCCAGCCGTCCGGAGCCGATTGTCTCATCGGTTGGAATGCGCGCGGCCTTCGCGCTTCGAACTCGCGCAGGTAATTCTCAAATTGCTCGTCATTCCCGTCCATCACAGCTCCTCAGTTTTCCGCAATGGCTTCAGCTTCTCCCGTAGTTTTTGCAATGCGTACCGATAACGCGACGCTACGGTGTTCAGCGAAACTCCAGTTGCCGCCGCAACCTCCTCGAGCGTCATGCCGCTCCAGATGCGCATGACGACCGCTTCGCGCTGGTCGTCGGGAAGCTCCGCTAACGCTACCTGCAAGGCCAGCGCTGCTTCAGTGTCGCCGCCGCGATGCACGAAGCAAGAATTGGCTGCGTCCAATGCCGTTTCGCGAAAGCCATTGCGGCGCGCATTCAGCGCCGCGTTTCGAACGGCGCGATATAGATATGCGGCCGGCACATCGGGAATCGACGTGGCGCCTTCCAGGAGTTTCGCAAATACTTGATGCAACAAATCTTCCGCAATCGAGCGATCTGCGACGAATAAGGACGCATAGACAAGCAAGGTCGGACCATGCTCGTGGTAAAGACGCATCACGTCCTCGCGGCTGAGTCTTCTCGGCTCCAAGGCATTGGCCCATCCCGACCGCCTGCACTTATATGACACTTCAGCCACGCAGAATTGTCTAAATATCTGCTGAGAGTAGCCATTTCCTATTACGCTAACGGGGCAGAGGGATTGTGATTTTCGAGCGCAGCAGCCAAAGCAAAATGCCAATCGGAATCGCCCGGCCTTTCCATCCTTCGCTGCAGCACGATAGCCGGTGGCGCGCTCGCGGCATCAACAACGCTACGCTAAGAAATCTTGATGCCTCGGGACGACGACGCTCACGAATTTCCTGGAGCGTTCCTTTTTGAAGGATTATTTTGATTTCTGCTGCGCGATCCACTTATCAGTCCGAGCCTCCAGCATGTCCAGAGGCAAGGTTCCGCCATCGAGCATCTCATCGTGGAAAGTGCGGATGTCGAACTTCCTTCCCAGTTCTCTCTGTGCGCGATCGCGCAGCTCGCGAAATTTGAGTTGGCCAAGCTTGTAACTAAGTGCCTGCGCAGGCCACGCAATATACCGGTCAGTTTCCGATTGGATAGTGGGCTCATCCACCGCGCCCGACTTGCGGAAGAAATCCACCACCTGATCCCGTGTCCATCCTTTGGAGTGGATGCCTGTATCCACGACCAACCTGACGGCCCGGAAAAGTTCGGAGGAAAGCCGTCCGTAGTCCGAAACCGGGTCCTGATAAAAGCCGACCTCCTTTCCAAGCTGCTCTGCATAGAGCGCCCAGCCTTCGGTGTAAGCATTGAAGCCCAATCCGTGCAGCCGGAACTTGGGCAACCCGCTGAGCTGCTGCTGTACGGATAGCTGCATATGGTGGCCGGGAACGCCTTCATGGTAAGCGACCGCTTCGTCATCAATCAGTGAGCGCTCCGCGAAGTTAGATGTCGCGACCACAACGCGGCCGGGCCGCTTACCGTCCGGAGTGCCAGGCACATAATGACTCGCCGCGCCGGGTTGGAAGGCCGGAATCGCCTCGACAGTCACAGGCGACTTAGGAAGAAGGGTAAACAGTTCAGGCAGTTTGGGCTCCATTTGGGCGATGTAGTGGCGGAAGTCCTCGAGAATCTGCTCAGCCGACGCGGGCTTGTACTTTGCATTGGTTTTTAGAGACGCGCGGAAAGACGCGAGGTCCGAGAAACTCTCTTTTTTCGCAATCAGCGTCATCTCGCCTTCGATGCGGTCGATTTCCCGCAGGCCGAGTTGGTGGATCTCGTCAGCGGTCATATGCGTGGTCGTGCGGCCGTAAATGTCGTTCTTATAGCGCTTCTCGCCGTCGGATAACGAAGTAACAGCAAGCGTGGTGCGTCCATGCGGAGCATATTCCGTGCGAAGAAACGCAGCAAAAGCCTTGTAGGCAGGGATCACTTCCGTGTCTATAGCGGCGCTAATTTGTTGCGTGAGCCGCTTCTGCTCTTCGGCGGAAATGCTGCCGGGATACTTCTTTGTCGGAATCAAAAACGGATCCGAATCTATAATGCCCTGGCACTGAGCCGGAAGTTTCTCTAGAAGAAAGCGCACCGGCATAAGGTTGTCCTTAATGCCTGCGCGGAGGACCTCAGTGGTCTGGCTGAGCACGCGAGGGATCTGATGAAGCCGGGATATGTAATCTTCATAATGCTTCACTGAGTCGAGGGGAACCGAAAGTGGCAGATCGGCAAGTGCCGTGTGGACGCCGTTAAACTGGTTAACCGGCATCTCATACTCTTTCAGGTTGAAGTCGCCGATGCGCTGCTCGAGCACTCGAACCAGAAGGTCATGGGAGAGCTGATCCTGGTCCGAGAAGTCGTTCGTGGCGATGGCAGCAAGGCGGCTCAAGAACCCCCGGTCCGTCTCGTTTCGCTGGGCGACGGCAGCCAGTGAGTAATCGCCAAGCTTATCGTTGTATCGGTAATCGCCATACGCTGTCGCGCGAGTGGGAAAGTTGCGCAGGTCCGACTCGTATTGCTCGTCAAAGAGAGCGTTCTGCGCGGCCGCGCGATCAGCAGCCGATTTGACATCCTGCGCAAACGCGCAACCGCTCAGCAGTAGTAGGAAAAAAATGCTTTGGTAAAGTCGCATGCGTGTGAGCCTAGCAGAGGTCAGAAGTTCGTTGCACGAAGAAATTGGCGCAGCGAGCAAGCCGGGTTCCTTATTCCGCTAACGGAGCAGTGGGATTGTGATTTGCGTACGCAGCAGCCAAATCAAGATCGCAATCGGAATCGCCGCCGCCAAGATCACCGCGCATAACAAAATAGCCAAGAACATCCAATCTCTGCCTGTGCTGGTGCCTGGTTGTTCCCGTTCTCGAAGCAGCAGCCGGTAATTGCGTCGATTGGCCTTCCAAATTATGTGAAAAATGTCGCCGGCTACCGGTATGGCTCCGATTGCAGTTTCCAGGAGCACGTTAGCGATCATGCGCATCAGGGTGACGGCCTTCGCACCGCGACGCCAGGACGCAAACACAATTAAGAACGATGCGATGCCGGTCATGGCATCGCCAATACCCGGCACCCAGCCAATCAACGCGTCGAGGCCAAAGCGAATCTTGGTTCCAGGAATCCGGAACATGTCATCGAGCAGCGCGGCAACGTAATCGAGGTGTTCATTCGAAGCGAGTTGGCGCGGCATAGGGCCAATCACAGTAACACTTTTTGTCAGCCCAAATTGGTGCTTGTCGGCCTGGAACGCGCCTCCCACAATAGCGGGACCATGAAAACGACAAGTTCGCGCAGAAGGACGAGTTCGCACGCCACCCCAACTTCGCGGCCGCGCGGCGCTCAGACCAATGCGGTTCATGCGGGTGAAGGAAACAAACATGGAGTCGGCGTTGGAGTGGGCACGCCGATCGCGCGGACTAGCACGTTCACGTTTTCTTCGACGGCGGAAATGAAATTGTGGGCGGAAGGGAAGAGCAAAGCGTACATCTACACGCGCTACGGCAATCCGACGCTGGCGATCGCGGAACAAAAAATTGCGGCGCTGGAAGGCGCGGAAGCCGCGGTAGTCACTGCATCGGGAATGGCTGCAATTTCCAGCGCACTTCTTGGCGCGTTGAAATGCGGCGATGAATTAATTTCCACCGCGCAACTCTACGGCGGAACTTATCGACTGATGCGCGATGTGTTCTCCGACCTGGGAATCAAAGTACATCACGTGGGAACCGACCTTGCGGGAATCGAAGAGCTGGTGAATTTGCGGACGCGCGTTCTGTATGTGGAGAGTCCGACCAATCCCACTGTGCGATTGGTGGATATTGAGAAGGCGGCGCAGTTTGCGAAGAAGCACAAACTGATTTCGATCATCGATAACACGTTTGCTACTCCGGTGCTGCAGCAGCCGATCAAACTTGGGTACGACATAGTGGTGCACAGCGCGACGAAAGCGCTGGCTGGCCACTCCGACGTGATTGCGGGCGTGGCCGTAGGAAACAAAAAATGGATGGAGCGCGTGCAGCACATGGTGATTTATCTGGGCGGCTCCATGGATCCGGAAGCGGCCTACCTTTTGAATCGCGGAATCAAGACGCTTGGTCTGCGCGTTCGGAAGCAATGTGAAAACGCAATGGCCGTCGCAAAAGTTTTGGAGAAGCATCCTAAAGTTGGGCGCGTTTTTTATCCTGGCTTGCCGTCGCATCCGGATCACAAGTTAGCGAAGAAGCAGATGCGCGGATTCGGCTCCATGCTCGCGTTTGATTTGAAAGGCGGCTTGCCGGCGGCGCGGCACGTTTGCGATCGCGTGCAGTTATTCTTGCTGGCGGCGAGCCTTGGCGGCGTGGAGTCGCTGGTGGTTTTGCCGGCTTATACTTCGCACTACAACATGAGCGCGGAAGAATTGGCGCGCGGTGGGGTTACGCCGGGCATGGTGCGCGTATCTATTGGCATCGAGGATGCCGAAGATCTCATCGCTGATTTGCAGCAGGCGCTCGCCTAGTTTCTTCTTTTCCAACCCACAAAAATTCTTACGCTTTGGCCGGGGCTGGTGCAGAGGCCGGGGCGTGGACGGCGTAATCTTCTTTCACGGGGAGTAGGGACTTCACTATATCTTCGAGTTCGTGGGAGCTTTGCGCGTTTTCGGGGTAATTGTGGACGCTGGTCTCGAAGGCGCCGCCGTGTTTGGCGCGCACGGTTTGCAATTCTTCTTGCAGGCGCACGGCGATGCGCTTGGCGTTGAGCGTATCGGTCTCGGGGAGAACCAGGCCAAAAATTTCTGGGGCGAGGCGATAGATGGAATCGCTAGGGCGCAGCTTGCGGGACATGGCTTTGGCGGCATCGCCGAGCGCGGAGGTATTGTCGCCGTCGGCGGAGGCGCCGAGCTTGGCCTTGACGATGAGCAGGGAGAGATTGCGCTGCATGGTCATGGCGCGGCGATACTCCATGGTGAGGCGATCCCAGAAATGGTTGATGTCCGGCATGGTGTGAAGCAGGTCGGCACTGGCTTGCAGGCGGAGTTCGATATTGCGCTCGAGCTCTTCGAGAATTTGCGCTTTGAGCTTGCGGACGGTGCGCTGGCGCTCGAGCAAATAGCCGATGAAGAGAAGGGTGAGCGCGCAGAAACCGAAGAAGGCGACGCGGAGAGTCCACTTGTTGGCGGCGTCGGCGTGGACGAAGACGAGCGGGTACATGAAGACGGCCAATCCGCTGGCGAGCACGAAGACGAAGACGGCCGCGATGATGGTGAGCTGAAGCTCGCGGCGTTCGAGCTGATCGAGTTCTTGCCGATTGATGGTTGCCATGCCTGTTTCCACCTGGCCGCTGAGAGACGGGCAGCGCACGAAAGATCGATTGGGTGCGTCTTGGCAATGGTGGCGACGAGTGGAGGTTGGCGCAATAGGCTCGGGGTACTGGCGTGGCGGAAGCGATAACTGCGAAGGGACCGTTTGAACGTTGGCAGATTGAAGGTTTGAACGTTCGGCGAAGAGGGTACCACCCGGGGGTGTTTTGCCAAAAGAGGCTGCAAGCGATTGAAAACAAATGACGGAAGTGTGGAAAAGAGGGCAAAGAGTAAACCCGCGGAGGGTGTTGTATGGATGTGAATACAAAGGGTTTGCGGGAAAGGGATTTGTAAGATGATGAAAACAAAGGACGGCAGAAAGTGGGTCGTCAGCAGTGAACCGTGGGACAGTGGAAAGAGGGTAACCTCACCGCGGGTGTTTTGGCGAAAGAGTGTGGATTTGCTTGATTCCAAAGGAGTTGACTTTTTTGGGAGCGACAAAGAGTTTGCAACAGTATCGGACTAAAGGAGTTAGCTTGGTGGGAGAGTGTCGAGGAAGGATTATCTGTCTATCCAACATGACGTACGTTATCATACTAGTATACAACCTGTCAAGCGATTCCTTGGGGCGAGCAACCTAAGGTGGGGGTTGGCTGTGCTTTTGGAGGAAGGCCGAGCGAAGCTCGGTGTTCAAAATTGAACAGACGGCTAACGGGGTCGAAACGTATGCTGCATCGGCCCAGAAGTAGGCTCTTGCCGCGTCCCAGCAAGCCGGGAGCTACCTATGCCCTCTTTCCATGTGTTGAAACTTGAACCCGACGGCAGTTCGTTGTGGGTCGAATCCATTGCTGAGTTGGAAAAAGCGAAAGCGCGTATTCAGGAACTGGGTTCGCAAAACCCTGGCCGGTCATTCTTCGTTTTCGATTCGACAAATGCGACGGTAATTGCTGAATTTCCCAAGGCAGAACATTCCACGGAAGCGGCTTGAGGCTTCCCACGTACATAAAGAACTCTTTTTCGCGATCGCCATAAGAGTGTGTCCCGGAGGAGATGGCGAACTGGAGTTCAGTTCAATTCAGAACGACGTCCACCATACGCGTTAGGCGCTGCCATAGCAGGGCCGGGTGTCCGATTCGCGCATCGCGGCCAAAGCGAAAGCTCAAGCTAAGGCCAGTGAGATGGACCGAACGCAAACCGCCGGGATAACTTTGTCCCGCGAGACGAGAGGCGCGCATACCGGCAGGTCCAAGTTGGCCGTTCTGAATGTGAAGCGTGCTCTGAAAGGCATCCAGTTGGAGGCGCCCGCCCCAGAATTGGACGAGGGGCAGGCTCGACTGGTTGAGAATCAAAGTCCTAACCTCGTCCATTGGCGAAAAATGCTCGAGGCGGTAGTCACGTGGGTACGCTGCCGCGAACGGGAAACTGAAATGGGCATTGGATTTTTCGGGGTCCTGGGATACCAGGAAGGAAAAGGATGGCAAAGCGGTCGATATCGTTGGGAGTATGGTGATGATCGGCGCGACGTGTTCTTGAGCGAGAACGATGCGTGGTGCGAGTGTTTGTGCCAGGGCCGGCCGGTAGCTACCCAGAAATATTCCGAGCAGCAAAATAAACGGCTTGTACATCATTGTTGTCTCTTCTCTTTGATTCCTGCTTTTCACGAATGCCGCGAAGGAATGGCTCCGCCCTCTGGGTCCCCTTCGCTATCACCTGAAAATGAGCGGCCGGATTTGCAATCGAGAGGAACTAGAGTGCGGATGACGAAATAAGACTACCGCGTGTGGATTCGCCAGTCTGTTCAGATACGGACACATTTCAAGGATGGAATAACTTTGACGGAATCGCCCTGCGCCGTTCTTTCGTACTGAACACGAGGCGGATTATGTTGCGCGTACGAGTTGCGATAGGTGCCGCACATCTGTTGGGTACCCGACACGCCAGAGTGGTGGGATAATCGCTCCGCTTTGTCCGGAGTAGTTCCCCCATTGGAGTTTGGATGGGCTTGCCCTATGCGTTTTTAAGGTGCAACGAGACGGCTGCCTGCATTTTGTAGAGGCGACACCAACGCTCGCCGATGCTAAAGCGCGTGGGCAAGAACTTGGCGAGGCATGGCCCGGCGAGTACGTCATCCATTGAGGCCACAGGCAGCGGGTGTCCATTACGGCAGGCCGGAAAACGAAACAACGGTTTTGACTAAACGGCCCGAATCAGGCTTCAGGAGCCGGTGCGAGACAAGCCGAGGCGCCTCATTTTATAGAGCAGGGTAGTGCGTTTAACGCCAAGCCGTGCCGCCGCGCCATCCGGTCCGCCGATAACCCAATCTGTGGTTCGCAACGCTTGCAGAATGTGATCGCGTTGTACTTCGGCGAGGGAGCGAACCTCGAGGGAGTCGTTCGGCTCCGGAGGCTCTGAATCACCCAGGATGGGATGAGCAAGAACTGTATTGGATGACAAGATCACGCAGCGCTCGATAACGTTCTGTAACTCTCGCACATTGCCCGGCCAATGATGGTTGGCCAGCGCGTCCATATCGTCTGCCCGAATGGTTTCAATGCGCTTGTTCATGCGCTTCGCGTACCGGGCAACGAAATGCCACACAAGGTCGTGGATATCTTCGGGACGATCGCGAAGAGCGGGAAGTTGGATGGGAAAGACGTTGAGCCGGTAGTACAAGTCGATGCGAAAACGCCTGTGCGCAACCAATTCGGGTAGATTCCAGTGCGTGGCCGCTATCAAGCGAAAATCCACGTGCAAAGTCTGCGAGCTGCCTAGCCTTTCGATTTTCTGCTCTTGGAGGACGCGCAGGAGTTTGGGCTGTAGCTCCAGCGGGATGTCACCCACTTCGTCAAGGAAAATGGTTCCTTTGTCGGCCAGTTCAAAACGACCGACGGTGCGCGCGACTGCGCCGGTAAATGCGCCCTTCTCGTGTCCGAATAATTCGCTTTCGAGAAGTCCCGCAGGAATGGAAGCGCAGTTGGCGGAGACAAATGGGCGGTCGTGGCGTGAACTGACTTTATGAATCGCTCTAGCAATAAGCTCTTTGCCGGTGCCGGTTTCTCCCAAGATGAGCACGGGCGAATCCGTGGTGGCAACAGTTTCGACCTGGCCGAGGACGTGCTTCAGACTGCGACCCTTGCCGACAATCGCGTCGAGCTCGCGTTTCTGAGTCACGGGGGACACCATCCGTGCCGTCGCCCAGAGAGTCATCTACCACACTCCGTCAGACCATGCGCAGCGGTTGAGTGCAGTATAGAAAGTGATTTAGGAAGTTCTTGCTTTCGGTGGAAGGAAATTGCGACTTTTTGAATTCTAAAAATGTATTCAGAGAATGCGAATCAAGCATCTGCGCGCCAGCGTGCCGGGGTTGTCCCAACTAATCTACGGAAGACCATGGTGAAGTGGCTCTGGTCAGAAAAACCGAGACGGTTGGCCACGTCAGAGATGGCGAGCGTGGTTTTCTTAAGCAAGCGCTGGGCCTCTTCAATGCGTAACTGAAGGATGTACCGGTGTGGAGATTGGCCGGTGCTCTGCTTGAATGACCGGCAAAAGTGAAAAAGGCTGACGTTGGCCAAGTCTGCCAACGCCTGAAGGCTATTATCTTGCGCTAAGTTCGCCTGGATGTGGTCCACGACGTGGCGGAGCTGGTACTTTGGCAAACCACCCCTGTACTCCACAGTTCTGGGTGGAAATACGGCGTATGTGCGAAGCACATGTGCAGCCAAAGCCATGCCCAGGAACTCGCCATAGAGGCGGCCGGTCGGGCAACCCGCTCTCACCTCTGTTTCCAGGAGTGATCCAATGGCGCGAATCTTGCGGTCTCGCGTGTGCTGCAAGGCCTGAAGTTCCACTTTTGCATCGGCTACTGCCGCATTGAGGAGGTTAGGACTGAACGAAATAATCAGGATATCGCTAGGCGCGAAGCAGCGGCCCCATACAGGAGTATCTTTGGCCGTGATGCCAATTTCACCGGGCTGCATAGACCTTTGTTTCAGTGAACTGCCTGCGATGCGCCATTCCACGGGGCACGGCTCTTTCATTCTGTCACTGAAAAAATGGACATTCGCCTCAGGCAGGACAATCTCCATCTGCTCGTGCGCGGGCCGGCGATGATGTTCTACCTTGAATGAATCACGCCACGGAGAGTTCGAACTGGAGAGGATGACCCCTTCGGGCCGTACCAAGGGTACGGTCTCATTAGTGGTGACACGTCGGCCGAGTATTTCGGATTTGGGCATAGAATGCAGGGCCCGTCCTGGTAGATTTGCGTAGACGGCACGACGAGTGGCGCTTGTATCTGGCGTTTCTAGCATCGTGCTTGCTATCGACGCCAAGGAACACATGGCAACACATGCACTCGGTTTTGTCAATTTAATGGGGGGATGGAGAAACCCTACATGCGCACCTCGTGACGCGGAAGAGAGCCGATTCAGGACACGACGTGTATAGGAAACTTTAATTGTTGCGCTTAGCAGGCTTTGCTGTGGTGGCCTCTGGTTCGGCTTCGACGGTAACCTCGACCTCAGCACCTTTTTTCAAGCGCACTTCCTTGCCTTTACTGTCGATCAAAGTATTGTCGATACGAATCTCTTGGTACAGTTCATCGGCGCCTTCGACAGCAATCTGGGCCTTTTCCGGGATGGTCGGGTGGGGAGATTCGATGATTTGTTCCACGACTCCCGGTAAAGTGACGCTCGGGTTTTCTATAGAGGCCTTTTCTGGCATAGGTTGCTCCTCGGGGCGTAACCATACCAGCTTGAGCTTGGGTGACAATACGGCGAAACTGGTAGCACGAAACTGGTATTGCCGCAGGGAAAGGGAATATTTCCGCGACCTGCACGTCAGGGCTTGAGGTTCAGGACGGCTTTGCCGGTGTCGAGATCAATAGGGACGGAAATGTGGTCATGGATGGCTAGCCATCGGCCGTGCGTTTTGCGGTAGCACTCGGTAAAGCGCACCCAGGCGTCAAATTGTTGGCCGTTTTTCAATGCGCCAGTCATGCGCTCGAGTCCGCGGCTGAAGGCGACCGTGTCGCCGGCGAAGATTTTCAAGTCGCGATATTCAATATCGACAGGACCCTGAAATTGATCGAGGAATTCCTGGTAATCCTTCTTGTACGCTTCAAACCCGGTGTATTGGAGCGGGGGCACGACGTCATACGAGACGAGTGCGCCTCCCGGCTCGTAGATGGACATGATCCCATTCAAATCCTTGGCGTGGAAAGCCTTGGCCCAGTGGTCCAAGAGTTGGCGGATTTCGGCTTCATCGTTCGCGGCGGTGCGTGCTTTAGGGATCCAGGGAATGCTGGCGCATGCCAGAATCAGCGCAAAAAGCGGGACGAATCTTCTCATAACCGGGGTCATTGTCGGGCGCTCCTTTCGGTGCGTGATTACAATATGCGTGACCAGGTAGCTGGGACCAGGCCGGGAGTATACGAGGAAACGGCTGGATTATCTGGCGGGCGTTCGGCGCCGTCAAGCGAACGAGAAGCTCGATCCTGACCAGGAACGGCGAGGGCAAAAAATTAAGGGCGCAACGACCGGTTAAGGTTATTGCGCCCTCTTAAACTGAAGCCGTAAAGTTTTTCAAGCTTCTTGGTTCAAGTCTGGTGGCGCAACCGCCGTTAGGCTGAAGCGCCCTCTAAACTGAGCCGTAAAGTTTTCAAGCTTTTCGGTTCAATCTGGCGTGGAAGATATTCGTTGTGCTGCGAGGCGTCAATCGAAATCGGCGGAGAAGTCTGTGCAAATTTGTGGATGGGTGTGCAAAAACGAGGCGATGCGTTCTGACCGCAAAAGCAAAGGGCGAAGAAGCCGGTAAAGCACGGCGCGGGCACGGCAGTGCCCGCCCCTACGAAGATTATTCGTGCACGGCGGCAGCTACTTGCCGGGTAGCGGGTTTGGGTTTGCGGCGCAGGGCGGACATGGCGGTATCGTCGGCGGGGAGGAAGTAGCCTACGACGATGCCCATGGCGCCGGCTGGCAGGGGCTTGCCGGTGGTGTTGTCGTAAGTGGCGGTGATGCGCAGCTCGTCGCCAGCGGCGAATTTGTAGCCACCGCGGTCGAAGAAGGTAACTACCGGCATGCTGACCAGCTGGCCCTTTTCGTCAACGTTGGCGTTGAGGGTGGCGACAGTTTCCTTGCGGGTGGCGTCTTCGAGCGTGATTTGCTTGGCGTAATCGTGCATGTGGCCGCCCACGCCGAGGAGTATGCCGTTGTATTTCACGATGACCGTGCCGGTGTTTTCGTTTTTGCCGGCGTGGAGGTCGTAGCCGGAATTGCGGCAGGATTGCACGTCCATCCAGGTGGGGTAAACGCCTTTGGTGGAGGCGGTGGAGTCCGCGTAGGGAATTTTTACCTCGAGGTAGACGTTGTTATAGGCGGTGCCGGTGGGATTGTGGACCATGGTCTCGATGCGGATTTTGTCGCCCTTTTGCAAGCGATAGCCGTAGCCGGGGATTTCCATCCAGTCGGTGAGCTCGCTGCCGGCTCCGAAGATGTGCTCTTCCTTATTCGGGCAGAGGAAGTCGGAGCGGTCGGTGTTCCAGAATGCAGTGTGATGGAGGACGGTGCCGGGGACGGCGTTGCCATTGGCGTCGACCAGGCGCGGGGTGTAGGCGCGGAGGAAGGCGTCGATGGGGATGGTCCAGAAGACGTCGGGAGGTTGCGGCATCTTCATGTGGTCGGTGTTGGCGGGGAGGGTGAGCGGGCCTTCGCGGAGGGTGATGGTGTGGGTGGCGGCGTCGACTTGCTGGCCGAGCTTGATACCTTTGGCGACGGCGTGGTGCATGCCCTGTTGCATGAAGCCGCCGTGGTTGTGCTGCATGTGGTCCATGTCGTGTGAGGGTGGCGCGGGCTGCGGTTGTTGTTGCGCGGCGGGGGCAGCGAGCGGCAGGAGCGCGAGGGCGGTGCTCAGCAGCGCCACGGCTGCGGCTCCGGCGAAACGAATCTCTGTTTTGCGCTGGGAAGACTTCATAGTGGCACCTCGCTTGTTCGTCACGGACACGTTCATCAATGGAGAAGGCGTGCTGGTTGGGCACACCGCTATCTCTATGATAAGCCTGCGGCGTGGTAGAATCCCGCCGCTCGTTTGGGAAGGATTCTCATGCGGAAACGCTGCCTGATTGCTTTGATGCAGATGACGGCTGTGACGTTTGCGCCAATCGAACGCGGGGCGGGCGTAACGGTCGTGCGGTGACACAGAAGACTAATGCCGCTCGCCTGCTGGATCAAATCGGAATCCGTTACGAACTGCGGGAGTATGAAGTGGAGCCCGAGGATCTTGCGGCCGAAGGCGTTGCCCCCAAGATTGGCCTGCCACCTGGGGCAACTCTTCAAGACACTCGTCGCCGAGGGTGATCGGCACGGCATCTGCATGGCAGTCATTCCAGGTGATACGGAATTGGACCTGAAGGCGCTTGCCGCTGTCACCGGTGATCGGAAAATTCACCTCGTTCCCGTAAAGGACCTCCAGAAGCTCACTGGGTACATCCGTGGCGGAGTAACTGCGTTAGCGGTGAAGAGAGCATACCCGGCCTATGCCGACGAGAGTGTCGAACGATTCGATGTCACTTCGATCTCTGCGGGCATGCAAGGATTGCAGATTCTCCTTGCACCCGTGGACTATCTGAGGGCGGCGAAGGCAAGGCTAGCCGCAATTGCCCTGAGCAAGCGCTAGGCCAACGGCAAGCAGCAAAACCGTCTCAAACAGGGTTCACTCCATTGTATGAAAATGCGACGGAATGGATTTTGGAATCGGTGCAAATGCTTTAGAATTAGAGGGAGTCCTGCTGTGGGCGTGTAGCTCAGTTGGGAGAGCACCTGCTTTGCAAGCAGGGGGTCGCCGGTTCGAGCCCGGCCACGTCCACCAATCGTTTTCTTGAAGTCCCTCAACATCCGCAGCAGAGGCATTTGACTTTATTTCCCCGGGACCTCTAAAATTTGCGGCGCTAAATCGCAGCGAAGTGAAAGGTGGTCCAGCATGAAAATAGTGCGAGGCTTTGGTGTGGTCGTTGTATTCCTTTCCTTCGCGATCAGCGCTGGTTGCAAGGCCCCGGCGGCAGAGACAGCGGCAAAGCCCGGCGATGTGACGGAGGCGCGAGTGATTTCCGAATCAAGTGCCGGGACGAACTGGCTTCTGAACGGGCGCACATTCGACGAGGCGCATTTCAGCCCGCTGAAGGAAATCACCGACAAAAACGTGAACGGCCTAGGTCTCGTGTGGTACCTGGATATCGATGGCGCCATGGGCGTGGTGGCGGAGCCAATCGTGGTGGATGGAGTGATTTACGTGAGCGCGCCGCAATCGAGAGTGTATGCGGTGGACGCGGCTTCCGGAAAAGTGATCTGGAAATTCGATCCGCATGTGCGGCTGGACATGGCCATCAACGGATCGTATTCAGCGCGAGTCAATGCCGGCGTCGCGGTGTGGGAGGGGAAAGTCTACGTGGGCACAGGTGATTGTCGGCTGATCGCGATCGACGCTGCCGCGGGTAAGCAGTTGTGGGAAGCGACTGTTTGCGAGCCGACGCAGACTGGAATCACCGGAGCACCGCACATCGCCAAGGGCAAAGTGCTGATGGGTTACAACGGGTCGGACGACGGCGTGCGCGGCGCATTGGCCGCCTACGACGCGAACACGGGAAAAGAGGTATGGCGGTTCTGGACCGTGCCGGGCGATCCAGCAAAGCCGCTCGAAACGAAGGCGCTGGAAATGGCGGCGAAGACCTGGTCTGGAAAGGACTCGTGGAAGATCGGCGGAGGCGACGCTTGGAATGCGATTACGTATGACGAATTGACCGGACTCGTGATTTTTGGGACTGCGGGCGCTGGGGTGGAGTACGGCGAACTGGCGTCTATTAAGGTGAGCGGGGACAAGCTCTTTTC
>Ga0209526_10001411_pt1 | contig 16048 bp, 14 predicted proteins | sample JacPinW_OM2H0_M1_FD_188566 | JGI IMG/M metagenome (GOLD analysis project Ga0209526, IMG submission 188566) | Forest soil microbial communities from Algoma, Ontario, Canada - Jack Pine, Ontario site 1_JW_OM2H0_M1 (SPAdes) (version 2) | ecosystem: Environmental > Terrestrial > Soil > Boreal... | reverse complement strand
TTCTGTCTGCAAATGCAATGCCGTTCGAAATTCGAATCCGTCGTCCCTGCGAAAGCAGGGACCCATACGCCGCGGCCTCTCTGTTTAGCGCTGGGGCCAGACGGCTTTCTAGCAATTGGCATCGGTAGCTATGGGTCCCTGCTTTCGCAGGGACGACGAAAGAAATATGCGCGCGAAAAAAGTCTAGCCCGCGCCCTGCTGCCGCGCTCGCGAGGCGTGGGACTGCAATGCGCGGATGCGTTCGGCGAGCGTGCCGCCGCCTTCGGGAACGGTGCCGGCCGCGGCCGCGCCGTTAGCGGATTTCGCCGGGACTACCGGCTCCGCCGCCAGCATGGCCTCGATCGGCGAGTTCGGGCCTTCGAGCTGCATCGCAAGCTTTGCCACTTCGGCGGCGATATCGTTGATGCGCTCGCGCAAGAGCGCATTCTCCATGCGCTCGGTCGCCCAGGAGCTTTCGGCCCGCTGCTGGATCGCGTTGATGTCGCGCTGCAGTTTGGCGCGTTCGTCGCGGGCAATCCGAAGCTGCTCTTCGGCCGCGGTCTTTTCGGACCTCAGCTTTTCCAGCGCCGGCGATCTGCCGGTGTTGTTGGCGGCGAGCTCGACGCGCAATTCGTTCAAAGTGCGCTCCGCGACCGCGTTGGCCTGGCGCAACTGGTTGTTCTCGTAATCGCGCTCGGCCAGAAGCTTGCCCTGGGTGGCGAGCCGGGCTTCCAGATCGTTGACGCGGTTGCCGAGCATTTCGGCTTCCTTGACCTGGACGATCAATTGGCGATCAAGATGCGTGACGCGCTGGCTCAAATTCTCGACGCGGCTGCGCGCCTCGGAAAGCTCCCGCGTCGCCTTCTCGGATTCGCCGCGCTCCTGCGTCAGCCGCGCTTGCGTGGTGGCAAATTCCTTCTCGGCATCGCCGACGCGGTTTTTCAGCTCGTCGATCTGCACCCGCACCGCCATCAATTCGACCTGGCGGCTCTCCGCCATCATCGAACGGTCAGACAATTCGGTGTTGAGCTTTGCCAGTTCGCTCCGCTTGTCTTTAAGGGCCTTTTCGGCGTCACGCAGCGCTTCGGTCTTGGCGGCGAATTCTTCTTCCGTGGCGCGCAACTGCTCTTTGATGGCTTTCTCGCGCGCTTCGAGCGAAAAGATGGTGGCGTTCTTTTCGCCGAGTTCGATCTTCATGCGGTTGATCGCATCGGTTTTCTTGCCGAGTTCGGCGAGCTGGCTGGTGGTCTTGTTCTTGAGCTGGTCGACGCTCATCTCGAGCCGCCGCGCCGACATCGCAAATTCCGCGCGCAGCTGATCCTTGTCGGCCTGGATTTCGGCCATCGACAACGGCGTCGCCGCCTCGAGCCGTTTGGTCGTCAGCCGCACCGCCCGGTTATGCACCAGCGGCACGATCATCAGCCCGAACAGCATCGAGACCAGAAAACCGATCGCCAGATACATGATCGGTTCGACCATGAATGCCAACTCCCCGCTAGAAAATGCTTAAGATCACAATGCCATGGGGGACGGTGAAAAGGCCAGCCCATCGCCGCGTTAACGTCAATTCGTAACCTGGAAAATTGTGGCGCCGAAATCCTGCGCCCGGGGCGCCATTAAAATGGGTTCCAGGTCGCGTGCGGGGTATATTTGAGATAGCCGACATTGGCGCCAAGGCGTAAGCCGAGGCCCGAACGGATCGGCACCAGCACGATGTTGTTGGCGGTCAGCGCGGTCATGCCAAAGCCGCCGATAATATAGGCGGAGCCGTCGATGCCGACGAAGCGCTGGTAGATCGCATTCGTCGCCGGCAGGTTATAGACCAGCGTCATGGTGCGGGCGCCGTCGCCGCCCCAGTCGAAGCCGACCGAGGGGCCCTGCCAGTAGACCCGCAGATCGCCGGCATTCTTGGTGTAGAGCGTGCCTTCGCCGTAGCGGAGGCCTGCGACAAAGGCGCCGGAGCCTTCCTCGCCCAGGACATAGCCGTTCGGCAGGCCCCATTGGCTGACCGCGCGCTCGATCACCGAGGCGAGCCCGCGCGAGACGTTGCCGAAAAACCGGTGCCCGGCGCCGACCAATTCATCCGGGCCGTAAGTATTGGGGCCCGGCTGGCGTTGCGGCGGCAATTGCTGCGGCGGCGGCGCTTGCTGGGCGAAAGCCGGCATGGCCCAGCACATCAACGCGGCGAGGCTCGCCGCGGCAAGGCGTGATGCGAAAGTCATAAAGAACCCCTGCGTATCGAAATCCTGGCTGCTTCCTTAACCTGATGCCAACAAGCACGGCTTTAGGTTGCGTCCAGTGTCCCCCGACTCGAATGTTATCGGCATCAACTATGACGGCACCACGGCAGGAAAGAAACGACATCCGTCCAGATGCGGGCTTTCGCCGCGGAATGGCCTTGATCTCGCGGCTGGCCGCCCTTGGATGGGTAAGCCTTGCTGTATTGGAGTGCCTGCCGCACCCCGTCCGGGCCGCGACCACCGAGCGGGTGGTGGTGAACCGTTTTAGCGGTCTGGCGATCGAGGGCTTCGATCCCGTCGCCTATTTCGTCGACCAAAGCCCGATGCTGGGGCTGCCGGCCTTTGAGGCGGCGGAAGCGGGCGTGGTCTGGCGCTTCCACAACGAGGGCAATCGCGCATCTTTTCTGGCCCACCCCGAGATTTATGGCCCCCAGTTCGGCGGCTACGACCCGATCGATCTGGGGCGCGGCGTTACGGTCGCCGGAAACCCCCGGTTCTTTCTGGTCTCGGGACAGCGGCTCTATCTGTTCGGCCGCGAGCAAAACCGCGATGCCTTTGCTGCCGATCCCGAGCGCGCGTTGCGCGCGGCGAATTTGCGCTGGCCGGCGCTGGAACAGGGTCTCGCGCAGTAGCGGCTACGAGCACGAGCGCACCGCCTCGGGATCGCCCCAGGCGATGAATTCCGGCACGATGAAGCCGTCACGCCGTTGGCCGAATTTCAGCTCGCCGCCGTGTCCGTCCGTGACCTTGCCGCCGGCGGCGGTGACGACGGCGTGTCCCGCCGCGATGTCCCATTCCGATGTCGGCGCCAGGCGCGGGTAGATGTCGGCGCCGCCTTCGGCGATGAAGCCGAATTTGACGGCCGAGCCGAGCGTCTTGCGGATGGCGCCGGGGCGGGCGTCGATAAAGGCTTCGGTCCTGATATCGCCGTGCGAGCGGCTGACGGCCACGATCCAGGGCTCGCCGCGTTTCGGGTGGCGGCGGGTATGGATCGGCTGCGCCACTGTGACCTTATTAGCGTCGATGGTCAGCCGTTCCGCGCCGCGACCGACCAGCCCCCGCCAAATCACGCCGAGCGCCGGCGCGCCGACGATGCCGAGTAACGGCGTGCCGTTGGTCACCAGCGCCAGATTGACCGTAAACTCGTTGCGGCCGGCGACGAATTCCTTGGTGCCGTCGAGCGGGTCGATCAGAAAGAAGCTGTTGTCGTAAGGCGGCTTCGCCATCTGCACGCGCTCCTCCGAAAGCGTCGGCACTTGCGGGACGAGCCGTGCCAGCCCCTCGGCGATGATCCGGTCGGCGGCGAGATCCGCTTCCGTCACCGGCGACCCGTCGGCCTTGCCGTCGATCCTCATCGCACCCCGGTTGACCGCAAGAATGGCGGCGCCGGCCGCAATCACCAGATCGGTCAATGGCTCCAGCAGCGCGGCGGCTGCGTCGCGGTCGATCGCAGGCCCGGTCGAAGCTGCCTCATTCATAGGCGGGTCTCATAGGCTGTTCGTCCTTCACCTGTAATTCCTCAAGCTGTTGGCAGCACGCGCATCCGCAGTGTATCAAGCCCGCGAGCGCGCGTGATTCGCGACTTGTCCGCGCTGTCCCGCGGATTTGCAGGAACACCTTATGTCTGGCACCCCATCTTCCGGTCCCGCCCCTGACGCCCTCGAACTGGCGGCCTTGTTGTGCTCGCGGGTTTGTCACGATCTCATCAGTCCAGTTGGGGCCATCGTCAATGGGCTTGAGGTCCTCGACGACAATCCGAAACCCGAAGATCGCGAATTTGCGCTCGAACTGATCCGAAAGAGCGCCAAGACCGCCTCGGCGCGACTGCAGTTCTGCCGGCTGGCATTCGGGGCTGCGGGATCGGCGGGCGCCCAGATCGACCTCGGCGACGCGCAGACCATGGCGCGCGGCCATCTCGAGGATGCCAAGACCACGATCACATGGAATCTGCCGCGCGTGCTGCTGCCGAAAAACCGGGTCAAGCTGCTCCTGAACATGATGGTGATCGCGCAGCAGACCATTCCGCGCGGCGGCGTGCTGACGGTCGATTCCGTTGGCGAAGGCGAGCAAATCGGCTTTCGGGTCGCAGCCAGCGGGCTAAACGCCCGCATCCCGCAAAATATCGCCGAGCTCTTGAGTTCGAGTGCGGCCGCGGCCGATGCCCATTCGGTGCAGCCTTATTATACGCGCCTGCTGGCGCAGGCCTGCGGACTAAAAGTGGGGCTGGCGCCTGAGGGCGATGCGGTGGTCGTGACGGCTTCTTAACGCCGAGAAGCGCTCCAAAATAGGCCAAGCCGCAAGATTGTGGTTAACCAACCCTTTACGCGGGCTCCCGATTTCGGGACGGTCTTCTTACCTCTTTGTTGATCCCGTTCTTTTCCAATTACTCAACTAATATTAAACGGTTTGCGGAGAAGCTGGCCTAATTCGGAATGGCGTGTCGAAATCGCGCGCCCGTGCGTTCGAAGGCCTGTTTCATGGATGATCTGCTTCGGGAATTTCTGACGGAAACCAGCGAGAGCTTGGATACCGTCGACAATCAGCTGGTCAAGTTCGAGCAAGAGCCGAACAACGCCAAGATCCTCGATAACATTTTTCGCCTGGTCCACACCATCAAAGGCACCTGCGGTTTTCTGGGCCTGCCGCGTCTCGAAGCGCTAGCCCATGCCGGCGAGACGCTGATGGGCAAATTCCGCGACGGCATGCCGGTGACGGCCGAAGCGGTCACCCTGATCCTGAGCAGCATCGATCGCATCAAGGAAATTCTCGGCGGACTAGAGGCGACCGAAGCCGAGCCGGATGGCTCCGATCAGGATCTGATCGTCAAGCTCGAGGAAATGGTGGAGCGTGGGATGGCAGCCATGTCAGAGCCAGTTGAGCCAGCCATTGCCGCCAAGCCTGCGGTAGCGCAAGGCACCTTGGTGCCGCAGACCTTGGAGCGGGCACTGCGTCCCGGCGAAGTATCGCTGGATGATCTGGAGCGCGCGTTCCGCGAGACCGCAATCGAGGCCGCACCGGCGCCCACGCCGAAGCAGCCCGCCGCACCCTCACCCGCAGCCGCACCCGCACCCGCCGAGGCACCTGCCGCCGAGAAGCGCGCAGCCGCAGCAAAAGAAAAATTGGCCGCGAAGAAAACTGTCGTCGATCCGGAAATAATGTCCGAAGGTGACCGCATCGCCAACCAGTCGATCCGGGTGAATGTGGATACGCTGGAACATTTGATGACGATGGTGTCGGAACTGGTGCTGACCCGCAATCAGCTGTTGGAGATTTCCAGGCGCAACGAGGATACCGAGTTCAAGGTGCCGCTGCAGCGGCTGTCCAACGTCACGGCCGAGCTGCAGGAAGGCGTCATGAAGACGCGGATGCAGCCGATCGGCAACGCCTGGCAGAAGCTGCCGCGCATCGTGCGCGATCTCTCCGGCGAATTGAACAAGCAGATCGAACTCGAGATGCACGGCGCCGACACCGAGCTCGACCGCCAGGTGCTCGACCTGATCAAGGATCCGCTCACCCACATGGTGCGCAACTCCGCCGATCATGGGCTCGAGACCCCGGCCGAGCGCCTGGCCGCCGGCAAGCCTGAGCAGGGCACCATCAGATTGTCGGCCTATCACGAAGGCGGCCACATCATCATCTGCATCGCCGATAACGGCCGCGGCCTCAACACCGAGAAGATCAAGGCCAAAGCGGTTTCCAACGGGCTCGTCAGCGAGGCCGAGCTCGAGAAGATGACGGAAGCCCAGATCCACAAATTCATCTTCGCGCCCGGCTTCTCCACCGCCGCCGCGATCACCTCCGTCTCCGGCCGCGGCGTCGGCATGGACGTGGTGCGCACCAATATCGACCAGATCGGCGGCACCATCGACATCAAGTCGGTGGCCGGCGAGGGCTCGTCCGTCACGATCAAGATTCCGTTGACCTTGGCCATCGTCTCGGCACTGATCGTGGAAGCCGGCGGTGACCGTTTTGCGATTCCGCAATTGTCGGTGGTCGAACTGGTGCGGGCGCGCGCCAATTCCGAGCACCGCATCGAGCGCATCAAGGACACCGCGGTGCTCAGGCTGCGCAACAAGCTGCTGCCGCTGATGCACCTGAAAAAGCTGCTCAAGATCGACGACGGCTCCTCTTCCGATCCGGAAAACGGTTTTATTGTCGTCACTCAAGTCGGCAGCCAGACCTTTGGCATCGTGGTCGACGGCGTGTTCCACACCGAAGAGATCGTGGTCAAGCCGATGTCGACCAAACTGCGCCACATCGACATGTTCTCCGGCAACACCATTTTGGGTGATGGCGCCGTGATCATGATCATCGATCCCAACGGCATCGCAAAGGCGCTCGGCGCCTCGGGTGCAGCAAGCCATGAAATCGCCGACGAGAACGCCGCGATGCGGGCCGGCGCCGCCGAGCAACTGACCTCGCTTCTGGTGTTCCGCGCCGGTTCCACCCAGCCCAAGGCGGTGCCGCTCGGCCTCGTCACGCGGCTGGAAGAGATCGCCAGCGACAAGATCGAGCTCTCCAACGGCCGCTACATGGTGCAGTACCGCGACCACCTGATGCCGCTGGTGCAGATGGAAGGCGTCAATGTCCAGACCACAGGCGCCCAGCCGATCCTGGTGTTCGCCGATGACGGCCGCTCGATGGGGCTCGTGGTCGACGAGATCATCGACATCGTCGAGGAACGGCTCAACATCGAGGTCGCCGGCTCCAAGGACGGCATTTTGGGCTCCGCCGTGATCAAGGGCCAGGCCACCGAGGTGATCGATGTCGGCCACTTCCTCCCCATGGCGTTCTCCGACTGGTTCACCCGCAAGGAGATGCGGCCCTCGGCCTCGGCGCAATCGGTGCTCTTGGTCGACGACTCCGCGTTCTTCCGCAACATGCTGGCGCCGGTGCTCAAGGCCGCCGGTTATCGGGTGCGGGTCGCCCCCAACGCGCAAGAGGGTCTCACCGCGCTGCGCTCGGGGCAAACCTTCGACGTGGTGCTGACCGATATCGAAATGCCCGACATGAACGGGTTCGAGTTCGCCGAGACCATCCGGGCCGATCAACATTTGAGCGCGATGCCGATCATCGCTCTGTCCTCGCTGGTGTCGCCGGCGGCGATCGAGCGCGGCAAGCTCGCCGGCTTCCACGATTATGTCGCCAAGTTCGACCGTCCCGGCCTGATCGCGGCGCTGAAGGAACAGACCGCCGGGCTCGACCGGGCGGCATGAACAAGTTCAGCCAGGGCGTGAGGGATTTGAGAGCATGACCAGCAAGACCGACACCGTCGAAGGCGCCGTTGCCGAATACGTCACCGCCGTGATCGGCGGGCAATTGTTTGGCTTACCGATCTCCCGCGTCCAGGACGTGTTCATGCCGGAGCGGCTGACCCGGGTGCCGCTATCGTCGAGCGAGATCGCCGGCGTGCTCAATCTGCGCGGCCGCATCGTCACGGTGGTCGACATGCGCGCCCGTCTCGGCCTGCCGAAGAACGACGACGGCAAGGCGCCGATGGCGGTCGGCGTCGATCTGCGCGGCGAGTCCTATGGCCTCCTGATCGACCAGATCGGTGAGGTGCTGCGGTTGCCCGACTCGGGGAGGGAAGAAAACCCCGTCAACCTCGATCCCCGCATGGCCAAGCTCGCCGGCGGCGTGCATCGCCTCGACGGTCAGCTCATGGTCGTCCTCGACGTCGATCGCGTTCTCGAAATCACATCTGACATGCTGGCGGCATAGACCGGCGGCAACCCGGCGTAAAAACTGAACCGCAATGGAAATGTCCCTTTTGGGGAAGAAGCAGAGGCTAAAATGAGAACATGTCTTGTTGTCGATGACTCAAGCGTCATCCGGAAAGTCGCAAGGCGCATCCTGGAAGGTCTGGATTTCCAGATCCTCGAAGCCGAGGACGGCGAGAAGGCGCTGGAAGTCTGCAAGCGCGGACTGCCCGACGCCATCCTGCTCGACTGGAACATGCCGATCATGGATGGCTATGAATTCCTTGGCAATCTGCGCCGCATGCCTGGCGGCGACCAGCCCAAGGTGGTGTTCTGCACCACCGAGAACGATGTCGCGCACATCGCGCGCGCGCTTCACGCTGGTGCCAACGAATACATCATGAAGCCGTTCGACAAGGACATCGTCACCGCGAAGTTCCAGGAAGTCGGCCTGATCTGATCCGTCTTTCCCGGGCCCGGTGGCTGAAAGCCCCTCGGCGTTACCGCTTCAAGTGTGCCGTTTTCAGCCGTGCCTGGTGAATGATGAGTGTTGCGTTGACAAGTTCCCCGATCCCGGCGTCGGCGCGGCAACAGCCGTTGCGGGTGATGGTGGTCGATGACTCAGTCGTAATCAGAGGGCTGATCTCGCGCTGGATCGGGGCCGAGCCGGACATGGAGGTTGCGGCATCGCTGCGCACCGGTCTTGATGCCGTCAACCAGCTCGAGCGCATCAATCCCGACGTTGCCGTGCTTGATATCGAAATGCCGGAACTCGACGGCATTTCCGCGCTGCCACAGTTGCTGGCGAAGAAGCGCAATCTCATCGTCATCATGGCTTCGACCCTGACCCGCCGCAATGCGGAGATCAGCTTCAAGGCGCTCTCGCTTGGCGCGTCCGATTACATTCCGAAGCCGGAAAGTACCCGCGAAGTATCCGCCGCTGAAATCTTTCACCACGACCTGATTCAGAAAATTCGCTCGCTCGGCGCCAAGCTTCGCCGCGCGGCACCCATGGCGCCGTCACCGCCGTTGGTGCCGGCGCCGCACGCGCTGGATCGGTCGCGCGAGCCGTCGCCCCGGCCGTCGCTGGCTCCAGTGGCACATCCGCATCCGCAACCGCAACTGGTGCGCCGTCCGTTCAGTATCCAGGCGCCGCGGGTGCTCTTGATCGGCTCATCGACCGGCGGCCCGCAGGCGCTGATGTCGCTTGTTGCGGAGATCGGTCCGGTGATCGACCGGTTTCCCGTGCTGATCACGCAGCACATGCCGCCGACATTCACAACGATCCTTGCCGAGCACCTGGCGCGCTCGAGCCATCGGCCGGCGCACGAAGCCGTCGACGGCGAGATTATCAAGGCCGGCCGGATCTATCTCGCGCCGGGCGGCCGCCACATGCGTGTCTTCCGGCACGGCATCGATGCGGTGATCGCGCTCGACGACGGCGCGCCGGTGAATTTCTGCAAGCCCGCCGTCGATCCACTATTCGCCTCCGCGATCGATGTCTGGCAGGGCGCCACTCTGGCCGTGGTGCTGACCGGCATGGGTTCGGACGGCATGCGCGGCGGCAAGGAGATCGTCGCGGCCGGCGGCAGCGTGATCGCCCAGGACGAAGCGTCGAGTGTGGTGTGGGGAATGCCGGGCGCGGCCGCCAATGCCGGCATCTGCGCCGCCATTCTGCCGCTCAATCAGATCGCGCCGAAACTGGTTCGGATGTTTTCGGGAGATCGTTCGTGACACCCCTGGACTACGAGTATTTGCGTAAGCTTCTGAAAGAGCGGTCCGGCCTGGATCTGTCCGCGGACAAGCAATATCTGGTCGAAAGCCGGTTGGTCCCGCTGGCGCGGCGGGCGGGTTTGCCGGGGATCCCTGAACTCGTTTTGAAAATGAAAAGCGGCGCCGACGCGCTGACCTCAGATGTGGTCGAGGCGATGACCACCAACGAGACCTTCTTTTTCCGCGACAAGATTCCGTTCGATCATCTGCGACAAACGGTGTTGCCCGAGCTGGTGCAGGCGCGCGCCAGCCGTCGCTCTTTGCGCATCTGGTGCGCGGCTTCCTCCACCGGGCAGGAGCCGTATTCGATCGCGATGTGCGTCAAGGAATTTGCCGGCCTTGCCGGGTGGCGGGTCGAGATTGTCGGGACCGATCTGTCGCAAGCCGTGCTTGAAAAATCCAAGGCCGGCGTGTTCAGCCAGTTCGAGGTGCAGCGCGGCCTGCCGATCCAGATGCTGGTCAAGTATTTCACGCAAGTTGGAGAGCTGTGGCAGCTCAATGCCGATATCCGCGCCATGGTTCAGCACCGGCAATTGAACCTGCTGCAGGACTTTTCCCATCTCGGAACGTTCGACGTGATTTTCTGCCGCAACGTCCTGATCTATTTCGACCAGGATACCAAGACCGGCATTTTCGAACGCCTTGCCAGGCTGCTCGAAGGTGATGGTGTGCTGGCGCTGGGCGCGGCCGAATCCGTGGTCGGGATCTCGGATGTCTTCAAACCCTATCCCGATCGGCGCGGGCTTTATCGCGTCAACCCCGACCGGGCCCCGCGCAAGGCTAGCGCGGCCGTGCCGTTGAAGGCGATCGCGACGCGCTGAGCGTCTTCACTGGATGGCGTGCGGCAAGAACCGCGAATTGTTGCCGGTGATCGGGTTCTCGTCCTCGCGGATTGAGAGCCCGCAAGGGGTGTGGTCGATCAGCCAGCTCCCAAGCACCGGGTATTGACCGGAAAAATTCGGCAGCGGCGCCAGCGCCTGGCGCACAAAACCCTCGGCGCCATATGGCCCTTCCTGCTTCACAAGCGTGACGCCTTCTGAGACCAGCGCGACATTGGCGCCCTCGCGCGAATAGAGCGGCTTGCGCACGAAGGAAGCGCCGAGCCGGGCCACGTTGGGGTCGTCCTCGAAATAGGCCGGCAGCAAATTGGGATGACCGGGAAACATCTCCCACAAAAGTGCAAGAATGCCCTTGTTGGAGAGGACGGCTTTCCATGGCGGCTCGATCCAGCGCGTCGGCGCCTTGATCAGCCGCGCACCGAACGCATCGTGAAACATCCACTCCCAGGGATAGAGCTTGAACGCCAGTTCGATTGTACGCTCGTCGAGATCGACGAAATTGCCGTCGTCGCGCCATCCGATGTCCTCGATGTCGATTCCGGTGGTGGCAAGCCCGGCCTGCCGCGCAGCGTCCTCCAGATAGGCCAGCGTGCCGGCATCCTCGGTGCTTTCGGTCATCCCCGCGAGGTGAAGATGGCGCCCTTGGCCGAGCTTTTTCCAGGCCTCGATCAGCCGCTCATGGATCGAGTTGAACTGGTCGGCATGCGCCGGGACGATCTGCCGTTCGATCGCCTGCTCCAGCCAGGTCCACTGAAACACCGCGGTCTCGAAAATCGATGTCGGCGTATCCGCGTTATATTCCAGGAGTTTCGGTGGCCCGCGCCCGTCGTAAGAGAGGTCGAGCCGGCCGTAGAGGCTGGCATCATCGCGGTACCAGCTTTCGGAGATCAGCGGCCAGAACGCTTCGGGTATTTTCAGGCGGCGCAGCGTGCGTTCGTCCTCGATCGCGTGGGCGACGAGTTCGAGGCACATCGCATCGATCTCGCTGGTTGGCCGTTCGATCTGATGTTCGATCTGATCCAGCGTGAACGCATAATAGGCGCGCTCGTCCCAATAGCGCTCGCCGTCGATGGTATGAAAATCAAACCCGCATTGTTCGGCTGTGGAACGCCAGTCACCGCGCTCCGTACAGGCGAGGCGCTGCATGGCAGCGCGCTAGCCGCCGCCATGGGCGTGGCCGTGGCCGTGCCCGTGAAATCGATGCGGCGCGCCGCCGAAGCCGCCATAGGTTGCGCGGCAATAAGGCTTGCCGTCCATACCAGGCACCACCGTCAGCCCGGGGCCGCAGCCGCTACGCGGCACGAAACTCATCGATACCGCGCCTGCGGCCGCAGTACCCATCATGGTCAAAACGACACGGCGCGAGCGTTTCATGTTGCGGCCTCCGCAATCGAGGGGCTGGTCCGAACGGCCGATAGTTTCCATCACATAAAGCCGATGGGGCAAGCGAAAGCGCATCGCTTCACAGCATCGTGCGGCACAAGGCCGCTTTGTCAACTGCCCGAAAAACCAAACGCGTGCGCAAAGGAGCCAAATCCGCCGCGCGTGACGCCGCTAGATGCGGAATCGGATGAAGCGCCAGACGCCAAATGGCTTGACGAGGAATCGCCGCCGAAGAAATTGCTGCGCGACGACCATCCGCCGGACCAGCCGTGGCCGCCGGGCAAGTATCCACGCGACGTGCATTCGACCTTGGGCTGCAGGTCCGACGCCATTCCAGGCTGGCTCGGTCCGCAACTCCCTCTTGGCATCAGCGCATAGGCGCCACCGCCGACGGCAAAAGTGCCCATCAGCAGCAGCGCCACATGGCTGGAGCGCTTCACGGGCTGAGCGGTTGGGATCGCAGGCCTGCGTTTGCCGAATTCCTTAAGGGGTCTCTCTGGCATGATCAGTAGATCATCGAGGCGGCGTTGAGCGCGCCGGCGGCGAGCGAGGAGAGCCCGAGCCAGATCGCGGCTCCGAGTTCACCCGCCGCGATCTTCGCCGACAGGTTCGGCACCGGTATCTTGACGAGATAATAGACCGCGATCTGAACGATCAGCGCGATCACGCTCCAGATCAGACAATCAACGATATTGGCTGAATGCGCGATGGCGCTGACCACCGGCAGCACGAAACCGAGCAGGCTCAAGCCCAGCGCGATCGCGGCCGCCGGGTCGTTGTCGCGGATCAACTGGAATTCGTCGTGCGGCGTGACGCGGGTGTAGACAAGGAGGTAAGCGACGACGGCGACAATGGCGGTGCAGAAATAGACCAGGAACGCCGGCAGCCCGGCGAGTGATTGAAGGATCATGTGCGCCAGCCCCTAGCCTCGAATCAGTCGTGCCAATATAGCGCAGTTACCCGACCATGGAACCGCGCTTATCGTTGCGTTGCACACGCCGCTGCGGTCGGAATCCAAATCAAGTCCAATTCATTCACGTGCTTTTCACCACGATCCATCACGCGATGTTAAGCCGCGAAAATCTACCCTTGCGAGTTCGGCCACGAGTGGCGTTTGCGCCGCCATACGTGCCGGCCAATCAAAACAGCTGTCGCAGTAAGCGACACAAAACAACAAAGCCAAACCGGGGGTCAAAAAAGGAAACCGATGACGAGTGCCGCGCCTTTGCCCGGAAGGATGAACCAGGGCATCGCTGCGAAGACTCGCGCGCTTGCCAAGCGTGGCCTGTTGCGGCTTGTGTTGCCGTTTGTCGCGGTCGTTCTGTTTCAGGCCGCGCTCGCCTGTCTCAGCCTTGAACTGCTGTCGTCCGTGCGAGCCTATGTCGGCGGGGAAAGCCTTTGGTCGAAGGGCCAGAAGGATGCCGTGCATTTCCTCACGCTTTATTCCCAGACCGGCGAAGAACAATATTTTCACCGCTTCAAGCTGGCGGTCGGCGTTCCCTTGGCGGATCGCGCGGCGCGATACGCCCTGGAACGGGAGGTGCCTGATCTGGACGCCGCACGCGATGGCTTCATTGCCGGCGGAAACCATGCGGACGATGTTCCGGGAATGATACGGTTATTCCGCTATTTTCGCGATGTTCCCTATATGGCGACGGCCGTTGCGTATTGGCGAGCGACCGATCCCTTCCTGGATCAATTGACGGCTCTTGCCGACGCGATCTACGAGGAATTCAACGGCGGCTCGGATGTCGGCGCGCGCGCCAAGGCACGCAAGCAGCAGATCGATCTCATCAACCTACGGCTTGCCCCTGCCGCCATCGCCTTCTCGCGGAGCCTTGGAGAAGGCTCCCGGTCCATCAAGCTTGTGCTCACGGTCGCCAATTTGCTGACCGCGGTCTTGCTGATCTCCCTGATCGTTTTTCACACCCGCAAGCTGATGCGGCAACGATTTGCTTTCGAGAACGCGCTGAAGGCCGAGAAAGAGCGGGCTGAAGTGACGTTGGCCTCGATCGGCGAAGCAGTAATCTCGACGAATGCCGACGGGCGGCTGGACTACATGAATCCGGCGGCGGAGCGCTTGACCGGGTGCAGCACGGCGGCGGCACAGGGTCTGCCGCTCGGCTCGTTGTTCAGCCTGGTCGACGAAGCCACCGGAAAGACCAATGACCGTTTGATCGATCAAAGCCTCTGTGAGGGTGTGGTGGTTGATCATCAGTGGCTGGTCAGGCCAGATTCGAGCGCGGTAGCGGTGTCGATCGTTGGCGCTCCCTTGCACCCGGACGGAGAGGCTGCGGGCGCGGTGCTGGTGCTTCACGATATGACCCGAGAGCGGGAGTTTGTCGCCCAGCTGTCCTGGCAAGCGTCACACGACGCGCTCACGGGACTAGCCAATCGCCGCGAGTTCGAATTGCGTCTTGAGCAGGCGCTCGGCGATTTGTCACATCAGTGCGGCGGACATTCGCTGATGTTTCTTGATCTCGATCAGTTCAAGGTTGTCAACGACACCTGCGGTCATGCCGCCGGCGACCAGTTGTTGAGGCAAACGACCGGCCTGCTGGAGCGAAACATCGGCGCGGGCGCGCTGCTGGCGCGATTGGGCGGCGACGAGTTCGGCGTGCTGCTGCGAGATTGCGACGCCGGTTCTGCGGCGGAAGTTGCGGAGCGGCTGCGGCTGGCGGTGCAGGAACAGAGTTTTGTCTGGAATCGCCGTGCCTTCAATATCAGCATGAGCGTCGGTCTCGTTCACGTCACGGAGGCGACTTCCGTTGAGGAAACGCTGAAGGCGGCCGACATGGCGTGCTATTTGGCAAAGGAGAAGGGCCGCAATCGCGTTCAGATCTATCATCCCAGCGATACCGAGCTGCTGCAGCGCGTCGGTGAGATGGGTTGGGTGCAACGGATCAGGAATGCGTTGGACGAAGGGCGGTTTTGTCTGTTCGCTCAGGAAATTCGTGCGCTTGACGATGACGGGGCCGATCATTCGCGTGTCGAGCTGTTGCTGAGGCTGCGCGATGAAGACGGCAATCTCGTTGCGCCAGGCGGCTTCATACCGGCGGCCGAGCGCTACGGCTTGATGCCGCTGCTGGACCGCTGGGTCGTCGGAAATGCCTTCGCCCTGCTTGGTGCCCGATTGGACTCCGCTGGATCCGGCCCGCTGCGGAGCTGCGCCATCAATCTCTCGGGCGCGACGCTGGGCGACGATGATTTTGTCGATTTCGTGTGCCGGCAGCTTGAAACGCACCATATCCCGCCCGAGCTGATCTGCTTTGAAATCACCGAAACCACCGCGATCGCAAACATAGCGAGCGCCCAGCGGTTTATTGGGGCCTTGAAGAAACGGGGCTGCCGCTTCGCACTCGACGATTTCGGCATCGGTACCTCATCGTTCGGCTATCTGAAGCATCTGCCCGTCGACACCATCAAGATCGACGGCAGCTTTGTGAAGGAAATCCTGAATAGCGATGTCGATCGCGCCATGGTCGAAATGATCGTCCACATGGCCAAAGTGATGGGCAAGGCTGTCGTCGCCGAATGCGTCGAGAGCGAGGGCATTCTTGCGGCGTTGAGAGAAATCGGTGTCGGCTACGCGCAAGGCTATGCGATCGGCAGGCCGCGATTGTTTGAGAGCGCGTATCCGCTGCATCAGGAGATCGGTCGGGAAGCGGTACGAAAACGCCTGGCCATCGCCTAGGAGGCGCAACCGCGACCGCGCTCCAGGACGCCCCAAAAGACACTCTAAAAACAAAAACCCCGCCGTTTGCGGCGGGGTTCAGTCTGAAGGCGAGGGCCGGACCGGCCCTCCAAAAACGTCGGTCAGGCCGGAATCCGCTCTTCGACCTCGTGCGGCTCGCGCAGCACATAGCCGCGGCCCCACACGGTCTCGATGAAGTTGCGGCCTTCCGAGGCGTTGGCGAGCTTCTTGCGCAATTTGCAGATGAAGACGTCGATGATCTTCAGTTCCGGCTCGTCCATGCCGCCATAGAGATGGTTCAAGAACATTTCCTTGGTCAGCGTGGTGCCCTTGCGGAGCGAAAGCAGCTCCAGCATCTGGTATTCCTTGCCCGTCAGATGCACGCGCTGGCCGCCGACCTCGACCGTCTTGGTGTCGAGATTGACCACGAGATCGCCGGTC
>Ga0209526_10001410_pt1 | contig 16055 bp, 17 predicted proteins | sample JacPinW_OM2H0_M1_FD_188566 | JGI IMG/M metagenome (GOLD analysis project Ga0209526, IMG submission 188566) | Forest soil microbial communities from Algoma, Ontario, Canada - Jack Pine, Ontario site 1_JW_OM2H0_M1 (SPAdes) (version 2) | ecosystem: Environmental > Terrestrial > Soil > Boreal... | reverse complement strand
CCAAGTAAGGTGAGAGGCAACATGCCCGCCCGCGCCCGCAAGACCACCGTCGACCTTCACGGCCACGACGTCAGAACAGCCGTGCGGCTGGCGCTGAACCGCGTGGCGGAGGCCTACAACAACGGCTTCGAGACCATCGAGCTGATCCACGGCGCCGGTGACATCGCAGAGCCGGTGGCGGAAGGCCGCGGCCGCATCAAGTGGGAACTGCGCCGCCTGGCCCAGAGCGGTGGCTTCGACCGCTTTGCCTATCCCGACCGCACCTGGCTGAAGAACGGCTCTCTTGTGCTCACCCTCCGATCGAATCCGAGGCCCACCCGCACCGCCTGGTCCTCCGAGCCTCCCCGAGCTCACTACAGGCAGCACTGACCGCGCAGGCTGCGCAGCCCCTGTCCGAAGCCGCTCTACCGCTAAGCCCGGATCCACCGATTTGCGGCGCCGTCGTGGATCGGTGGACCCGGGCTAAGCTGACAGCGTGGCCGAGAACTCTCTCCCCGACCCCGGCACCGCGTTCGGGCAGCGGGTCCAGCGCCGCCTCCGGGAGGAAGTCGTCGTCTGGCTGACCACGGTGGGCAGCGATGGCACGCCGCAGCCGAACCCGGTCTGGTTCATCTGGGACGGGTCCGCGATCCTGGTCTACAACCGTCCGGACGCCCATCGCCTGACGCACGTTCGCAGCCGGCCGCGGATCGCACTGCACTTCGACGGCAACGGTCAGGGCGGCGACATCGTTGTCATGAGCGGCCGGGCGGAGCTGGCGGACGAGGAGGCCGCCCCCCACGAGGTGCCCGACTACGTCGCCAAATACGGGCCGCGTATGAACCGCGTCTCCGGCAACCTTGAGGAGTTTTCCCGCCAGTACCCGGTCGCCATGCGGATCACAGACGTCCGCGTGCGGGGTTGGTGACGGACCTCTCCGCCCCGCTCGAGGAGATCGTCGGACCGACCTACGTCCTGCGCGGTGAGGCGGCGGAGGACTTCACACACGACGCGACCTTCATGCAGCACGGTCTGCTGGCGGTGGTTCGGCCCGCGAGCACCGAAGAGGTCGCGGCCGTGGTCAACCTCTGTGCAAAATCCGGTACCCCGGTGGTGGCCAGGGGCTCGGGCACCAGCCTGGTCGGGGGACCGGTGCCGCTGGCCGGCGGCGTGGTGCTCAGCCTGGACCGGCTGACCAGGCTCGAGATAGACCTGCCGAACACCGTGGCAGTTGCCGGCGCGGGGGTCATCACAGGTCAGCTGGACGAGGCGGCCAACGCGGTTGGCCTGATGTATCCGCCCGACCCGGCCAGCGTCGGCATGTCGACGATCGGTGGCAACGTCGCCTGCAACTCAGGCGGCATGCGCTGCCTCAAGTACGGGGTTACGGCGGACTACATCACCGGCCTGATCGTCGTGCTGGCCTCGGGTCAGGTACTGCGCCTGGGCGGCAAGCTCCGCAAGCGGGCTTCCGGATACCGGCTGGCGCAGCTCTTCATCGGCTCCGAGGGCACCCTGGGGATCGTCACCGAGGTGACCGTCAAGCTGGTTCCTCATCCGCGCCACAGGGCAACTGCCATGGTCGGCTTCGCCACCGTGGAGGACGCCGCTCGCGCGGTCTCGCGCGTGCTGGCTGCCGGCCACTTTCCGGCCGCCCTGGAGATCATGGATCGCGGTGCGATGCGGCTCGTCAGCGACCTGCTGCCGCCCCGCTTCGATCCCGACCTTGAAGCGGTGCTGATCGTGGAGCAGGACGGCAACCACGAGGAGCACGTGCAGCTCGACCTGATGCGCATCGTCGAACTGCTCGAGGGGGCCGACAACCGCGTCGCGCAGTCCGGCGCTGAGCGGGACCGGCTCTGGGAGGCGCGCCGGAGCTTCGGCAAGGTGCTCATGGCGATGCCGCACAACTACTTCGCCGAGGACGTGGCCGTTCCCGTGGCGAGCATTCCCGAGATGATCGCCCGGGTCCGCCGGCTGGCAGCCGAGACGGAGCTCCAGATCTGCATCGTCGGCCATGCCGGGGACGGCAACCTGCACCCGACGATCATCTTTGATGACGAGCAGAGGCCGCTGGTCAGCCGGGCCGCGGCCCATATCTTCCGTGACGCACTGGAGCTCGGCGGAAGCATCTCGGCCGAACACGGGCTGGGGGCTCTCAAGCGCGACTACGCCGAGGCCGAGCACGGCGTGGAAGCGATGGCGCTGATGCACCAGCTGAAGGAACTGATGGACCCGCGCGGGATCCTGAACCCGCACAAGGTGTTTCCTGAGCAGCCGGCCGACGACGACTTCCTGAACCGCATGCCGGGTTGGTTCCCGGATCCGGGGGTGAGGAGCCGCCGCACCGAAGCCGGCGTCTGACCGCCGACCTGGGAGGAGGACCGCCATGAGGCGCAGAAGCGATCGCACATTCGAGGCGATGACCGCGGCAACCACGCGAGCGGGTCAGACGAGCCGGTTCTGACCGATATCTGAAAGAGGCAGCAGACCACGGTGAACCAACGGCTGCTCCGGCTCCGCGTTTCGATGGCCGCGCTGGCGATCGTGCTGTCGGCCTGCTCCGGACCGCCCAATCCGCTTGCCCGGCCTAAGGGAGCCGTGCCGCATCCCAGCGCCACCGTGCAGGGTGGCGCCGCGACGGTCGCCAGCCCCGGCACCATCGATGCGTTCGTTCCCGCGGCCGTCCGTTTCGTCGAGTCGCACCGCGGTCTTCGCTTCAAGCAGCCGGTCAAAGTGGATCACCTGGCCGACCAGGATTTCCAGCAGCGCATCATCGACCTTCAGCGCGCGGAGCGCGCAGACACGGACCGGGCGGCGAGGCTCCTGCGGGCGCTGCGCCTCGTGGATCCGACGGTCGACGTAGAGAAGGCGGAGGAGCAGCTGCTCGGCGCCGGTGTCGTCGGGTACTACGACCCGAAGACCAAGGAGCTCGTGGTGCGCGGCGACGCGGCCACCCCGTCGGTCCGCCACGTGGTCGTTCACGAGCTGACGCACGCACTGCAGGACCAGTGGTTCGGGCTCGACGATGGACGGCAGGCGCACACCGACGACGGGTCGCTGGCCTACACCGCCCTGGTCGAGGGTGACGCCGTCCGGATCGAGCGGGAGTACATCGCCAGCCTGCCGCTCGCCGAGCGCCGGCAGCTGGCCGGCGAGGGATCAGGCGGCCCGCCTGCCGGCGTGCCTCGGGTCTTGATCGAGCTGCTCGAGTTCCCCTACGTCGCCGGACCGCCCTTCATAAAGGCCGTGCTCGGTGGTCGGGGCCAGGAGGGACTGGACCGCGCTTTCAAGGATCGCCCGGCCGCCACCAGCCAGATCCTGAATCCCGATCGCTTTCTCCAGGGCCAGCAGCCGCAGCCGGTGCCCGAGCCGGCCGCCGACGCGCCCCCCTTTGATCGCGGCGTCCTCGGCGAAGCACAGCTGACGGTCCTTCTGAAGGGCGCCGTGAGGTCCGGATCACTCACCGCGGAGCAGGCGCAGGCCGCCACCGACGGGTGGGCGGGGGACCATTACGTCGCCTGGGCCAGCGGCAACTCCTACTGCCTGCGCGATCGCTTCACAGCCCGCACGCCCGCGGATGCCGCCGCCCTCACCACCGCCCTGCAAAAGCTCTCCACCGCCAGCTCCGGTGCCATCGTCGAACCGGGTCCGCAGCCAGTCCTCACCACCTGCGGCTAAGCCTCCGCCGCGAGGATGCCGCACAGCCGGCGGCGGGCGTCCAGCAGGCGCTCCAGCTCGCCCTCCACGAGCCCGAGCAGCCGGCGGCCCTCGGCGCCGCCAGGCAGGTCGGCCGGATCCAGCGAGCCTCTCCTCCGCAGCGCGGCATCGGCCACCAACTCGGTGAGCGCCTCCAGATCGATGGCCTGGGCGGCGTCCGACCATGCCAGCGGAGGCGTCGGGTGCGCTTCCACGAGGAGCCCGTCGGCGCCCGCCGCAAGCGCTGCCCGGGCGAGGGCCGGGACCCATTCACGGTTGCCGGCGGCATGGCTCGGGTCGACGATCACGGGCAGGTCCGAGAGCTCCCTGACCACCACGACCGAGCTGAGGTCGAGAGTGTTCCGGGTGCGGGTCTCGAAGGTCCGGATACCCCGCTCGCAGAGCACCACATCGTGGTTGCCGCGGCGGCGGATGTACTCGGAGGCGGCGACCCACTCGTCGACCGTCGCGGAGAGCCCACGCTTCAGGATCACGGGGCGCCCGATCTCGCCCAACGCTTCCAGCAGGCGCACGTTCTGCATGTTGCGAGCGCCCACCTGGTACGCGTCCACGTGATCCCCGATGGCCTCGGCGTCCTCGGCGGAGAGCACCTCCGACACCAAAGGCAGCCCGGTGACCTGCCTCGCCTCGTCCAGCAGTGGAGCGGCGTCCGGGCCCAGGCCCTGGAAACTGTCGGGATGCGTGCGGGGCTTGTAGACGCAGGCCCGGAGCGCATCGACGCCGGCGCCGGCCAGCTCGGCGGCCTGGGCGACGTAGCCGGGTTCGACCGCGCAGGGCCCGGCGATGATGATCGGGCGGCCGCGGCCGACGGCCGCCTTTCCTATCAGAACCTCGCGCCGGACACCGGTCCCGGCGCTGTCTAGCTCTATCACTGCTCTCGTCTCCTGCTCAATCCACCCCGCCTGCGACCGTTGCCGGCGGGTGGAGCTGGGGACGAGGGGGTGCGCTATTTCGTCCGGCTCCGGCCTCCCGCCGGCCCGGTAAATCCGAAGAAATAGCGCCAGATACGCGATCCCAAGACCACGACGCGGGTAGCTTAGCATCCGCCGCGGGCAGTAGTAGGGGTGCAGGACGCCGGACACTCTGTAACAGCGGAGTCAGGCGCAGCGTTCAGGATGGGGTCGATGCAGAAGGACGTCGGATCCCACGCGCCTTGCGCGACCTCGTCAGCACGCCAGGGGCAGCTCAAGCCGACTCCCAAAGAGGTCTACATCGAGCCGACGAACCGCTGCAACGAGCTCTGCCTGACCTGCCCCCGGACCTTCTTCCAGAGGGAGCCGGAGGCGGATCTGACCTACGAGGCCTTTGTCCGCATCCTCGACCAGTTCCCGGGGGTTGAGCGCGTGGTGCTGCACGGCGTCGGCGAACCGCTGCTGGCGCACGACCTGCCCGGAATGGTGACCGAGGCGAACCGGCGAGGGGCCAGGGTCCTTTTCAACACCAATGCGCTGGCGCTGCACAGACGGCTGGCGGGGCAGTTGATCGACGCCGGTCTGGACGAGCTGCGGGTCAGCATGGACGCCGCCGACCGGGAGACCTACCGCGCGATTCGCGGCGTGGATGGTTATGCGAAGGCGATGCGCCGCACTGAGGACTTCTGCGTGCATTTGCGCGAGCGAGGCGCATTGCGGCCGCGGGTATCCATGTTTTTCATGGCCATGCGCGAGAACCTCGCCCAGCTGCCCACCGTGATCGAGGCCGCGGGCGCCATGGGCGTGGGGACCGTCGTCCTCCAGCGGCTCGTCTACTTCGACCTGGGTCTGGCGGTGGCGGGTCAGTCCGTGATGGGCGACGCTGGAGCGGAGGTCGACCAGCTCCTGGAGCGCTGTGAGGAGGCGGCGCTCCGCGCCGGAGTCGAGCTGGTCGGGACCGGCCGGCGGCCGGCCGAGCAATCGCTGCGGCCGGTTGACAGCCGGCGCCCCTGGTCGGGCTGCTCGCGGCCCTGGCGGTCGACCTACGTGACAGCGAACGGCAACGTGCTGCCCTGCTGCATCGCGCCCTTTGCGACCGAGGACTATGGAGGCCTGATCCTGGGCAACCTCTTCCAGCGGCCCATCTCGGAGGTCTGGTCCGGCGCGGAATACGAGTCCTTCAGGCGGGCCCACGCCTCCGACGAACCGCCTGAGCCGTGCCGGGGCTGCGGCACCCGCTGGATGTACTGACCGCCCCGGTGCCCCGCCTTAACAGCCAGCCTTGACCACCACCCGCCCCCCGCATACTCTGCCAGCCGTACCCCCCAGGGTGGGGGGGTATTGGGGGCGGGTGCAGGCGAGCCGTGGGGGGCTCCTGGTGGGGCCAGGTCTGGTGCCGGCCGGAGCCGCGGTGCTGATGTTCGGGCTGATCGCGGTCATCCTCCTGCGCCGCGCGCAGGCATTGGGCCTGCCCGCCTACGACAGCGCCTTCTTCGAGCAGGTGGTGTGGAACCTCGGCCACGGGCGCGGCTTCTCGGCCCCGGGTTTCTACCCCGCAGACTTTCTCAGCCTGCACTTCTCTCCCCTCCTCGCGCTGCCAGCCTTTCTCGAGCTGGCCTGGCCCGACCCCCGGCTCCTGATCCTCCTCCATGCACTGGCGCTCGCCGTCTCGGCGCCTGCGGCGTTCCTGTTCCTGCGCCGTCTGCTCGCGGGCCAACCGCGCGGGGACTGGGTGGCCGCCGCCCTGGCCGCGCCGCTCCCCTTCTGGCCGGAGCTCCAGGAGTCGGCGAGAGCCGGCTTTCACACCGAGGCCCTGGCCCTCCCCATCGTCCTCCTCGCCGCCTGGGCCGGCCTCGGCGGCCGCCGCTGGCTCTGCTCGGGACTCATCCTGGCGGTGCTGGCGGCCAGGGAAGATCAGGTCTACGCAGTCGCCGTGGTGGGGCTGCTCCTCTTCTTCCACGGGCCCTCGAAACGCTTTGGCGTGGCGATTCTCGCCACGGCCGCAGCCTGGGGGCTTGTGACCGAGTTGGTGGTCATGCCCGGTCTCCGAGGGGCCGTCGTCAGCCAGGTCGACGACTACTATCGCTGGCTTGACACTGCCTCCCTGGCCTCGCTGGCCGCGGCGCTGCTCGCCCCAGCCGGGTGGATCGCCTTCGGCGGCATGGTCGTTGCCATGGCCGGCCTTCCGCTCCTGAGGCCCGGCTGGCTGGCCCTGGCCCTGCCGCCCCTGGGCGCCGACCTGCTCAGCGCCCACCAGCCCCAGCCCCAGCTGCTCTTCCAGTACGGCCAGCCGCTGGTGGTGCCGCTGCTGGTCGCGGGCGGGTTGGGTGCCAGCCGGCTCTTGGGGCGCGGCCCGGTCTTCTGGTTGCCAGCGAGGCGCCCTGAATGGCCCTTCCAGGAGCGGCGTCCGGCCCCGCGGCCCTGGCCGCCCGGTTGGGCCATCGCCGGCGTCGCCTTGGTCCCACTCCTGCTCGGGCTCGCCTTCGGCCCGCTGGCTCACCCCCTCCAGCCTCCCTCGACGGCGATGGAGCGCCTGCTGGCGTGCACCTCGCGTCTTCCCGCCGGCGCGCCGCTGGCGGCCGATGATGCCGCAGCCCTGCCACTCTCCGCTCGCCCGCTCTTGAAGCTCAGCACAGAGGCCGGACCGGCCGACTTCGTGCTGGTCGACAGGGAAGGCCGAGTGCCGGCGTACATAGATACCCCGCGGCGGCAAGGCGTTCTGGCCGGTCTGCCGGCCGGAGGGCGCCGGGTGCTTTGCGACGACGGACGCTTCCAGCTCTGGAGCCAGGCGGGTGGCTGACCTCTCGGCTACCGGCCACCGGGTCGCCGCCGTCGTCCCGACCTGGAATGAGGTCGCCTCGATCGCCGCTGTGGTTCGCGACCTCCGCCGGGCCGGCGCCTGCTGCGTCTTGGTGGTCGATGGAGGCTCCACCGACGGCACCCAGGAGGTCGCGCTCGCCGCCGGGGCGAGGTTGGTCGAGGAGGGGCGCCCGGGCTACGGTCGCGCCTGCCTGAGCGGGACGCAGGCGGCCCAGGCGGACAAGGCCCACGGGCTGATCGCCTTCCTGGACGGTGACGGCTCCTGCGACCCGGCGGACCTACCGCGGCTGGTCGCTGCCGCACGGGACGCCGACCTGGTACTGGGCCGGCGGGTGGTCGTGGCAAGCGGGGCCCTTCCCTGGCACGCCAGGCTCGGCAACCGAATCGTGGCTGCGCTGCTGAGCCTCCGCAGCGGCAAGCCGGTCCACGACCTGCCGCCCTTCAAGCTGACGCGAGCCTGGGTCCCCGCCGCGCTGGCGTTGGACGACGAAGGCTACGGCTGGACGGCCCAGCTGGTCGGGCGCGGCCTCGGCCATCCCGCCCTGCGCGTGGTGGAGACGCCGACCACCTTCCGCCCGCGGGCGGGCGGTCTCAGCAAGGTATCTGGACGCCTGGGCCCCTCGCTTCATGCCGCTCGCGGGATGCTGGAGCGCTCCTGGACCGCAACCCGCTCCCGGGGGGCGCTGGTCCTGATGGCCAAGGCGCCGCGAGCCGGGCATAGCAAGACCCGGCTGGAGCTGGAGCTGGGTACCGTGCTCGCGACCAGCTTCTGGTCGGCCTGCCTGCGTGATTCCGCCGAGCGGCTGCGCCGGGCCGCGGATCAGGCCGGAGTCGACGTGCTCGCGATGACGCCGTCGACTGAGGATGCTACCGCCGTGCGGGACATCGCCGGTCTGCCATGCCTGGTCCAGAAGCGGCCTGGATTGGGGGCCGCGCTGCTCGAGGTGTCAGAGCTGCGGGTGCCCTTCACGGTGGCGGTCAGCGCTGACACCCCCGCGCTGCCGGTCGAGAGGCTGCTGCAAGCCGTGGCCGTCGCCCGGGCCGGCAAGCCGGTGCTCGGGCCGGGCCTCGACGGCGGCTATTACCTGGTCGGTCTGCCGCGGCGCTTTGACCAGGTCCGGCGCGTCCGCGCCTTCTTGGGGAACTCGCTGGGCGGCGACGGCGCCCTGGCCCAGGCGCGAGCCGCCCTCGGGGAGGCAGAGCTGCTCGAGCCGTGGGCCGACGTGGACACCGCGGCCGAGTTGGAGGCTCTGGCGGATCAGCTTTGCGGCGAACCGGACCTGGCGCCGGCGGTAGCCGCATGGCTGGACGGGCCCTGGCGAGATCGGGCCGGGCTGGCGCCGGGCGCCACGGCGGCCCGTCGGCAGTGAGCCCTCAGGCCACCCGTTGGGCCGCCCGGTCTACCTCGACCGTCTGCCGCTGAGCCCCGAGGTGGGGGAGTAGATGGCGGACCGTCACAGCCACGAGCAACGCGTTCCGGGCTCCGATCAGCGCGAGAAAGACCACCGGGTAACTATCCGGGGTGCTGAGCCCGTAGAGCTGGTACCCGCGGTAGGCGAACGGGTAGATGAGCGTGGTGAGGAGGCAGACCGCCAGCCAGATGGGGTCATATCTCCGCTCTATGGCGGCCACCAGGGGGATGACCCAGATCAGGTACTGCGGGCTGAAGACCCGGCTTGTGCAGATGATCACGAGCGTGCAGCCGAGGAGAGCCCGGCCAAAGCTCAGGTGCCCCGTGAGCTGCCGCCAGTAGATCCAGAGGCAGCCGCCGACCAAAGCCAGGGTGGACAGCGAGTTGAGCACTCCCGTCAGGGGACCAACCAGGTTGAAGGAGTGGAAGGAATGATCGGGCCAGGCCGGCAGACCGAGCCAGGAGCCCACCCAAAGAATCGTCGCCGGCACAGACTCCACCTGGATCGGCCGGATCGTGTTGTAGCTGAAGGGCGAGAGCCAGCCCTCCGGGTTCAGCACTCGGGCGATCGCGAAGCCGGCAATGACCAGGCCCCCGAAGATGCCGATCCCCCGCAGCAGTGGGCGGGGGGGCATCGACAGTAGCCGAGGCGATCCGAGCGCGCGCCAGTGTTCCAGCAGCAGGATCGGCATCAGGAGCAGGGGATAGAGCTTGGTGAGCGTGCCGGCCGCGATCAGGACGTAGGCGATGTCGAAGCGGCGAGCGCGCGCCAGCCAGTAAGCCGCAACTATGAGAAGCGCCGGGATGAGGTCAAAGCGACCGAGCAGAGTGCTCACGCCACCCACCACGCAGTAGACGGCGAAGACCTCGGCCGCCCGGCCGGACTCGTAGCGCCGGAAGGCGAAGTACCCGGCTGCGAAGATCGCCAGCATCCAGATGGCGTAGACCGTGATGTAGTCACCCAGCGGCGGCAAAAGCGTGAGCGAGAAGGGTGCGATGGAGAGCGGCGGGTATTCGAGAGGAAGCGAGCGAAGGGGCGGAGAGTTGAAGGACCCCAGCCAGAAGACCTGCGCGTAGCGGTGGTAGAGGTCGATGTCGCCGTGGCCTAACTTGCTGTGCAGCTCCAGCGGGATGAGCGCCAGCAGTGTGAGCAGGACAGCCGCGGGCACAATGCGATCGCGCTGTCGCCATTGAGTACCCTGCGACAGGACTTCGAGGCGGCTGGTCTGCACCTCTAGTCTTCTACCAAAGGGGTAGGCTCTAAGGCCAGAGGGGTCGCACTCTCCGCAGGCGGCTCTAACTTCACACCGTCGCCATCCAATAAGTCTGAACGTCGGAAGCACGGCGGCAGTGACGGCGCGTTGGCAGGAGGCGTCAGCCCCAGTACTCCACTGACGGTTCCCGATAGTACCCGGTTGGCAGGGGCCCCTTCCCGTCATGATTCTGATTCGTGACCGCATGGCAGGCGATCTTCATGGGGCTGCTGCAGGGGGCTACGGAGCTGTTCCCCGTCTCCTCCCTGGGCCACGCCGTGATCCTCCCGGCGCTCCTCCACTGGTCGTACCGGCAATCCGACCCCTCGTTCGTCCCCTTCCTGACTCTCCTCCACCTGGGAACCGCGGGGGCGCTCTTGGTCCTCTACTGGCGAGACTGGGCGGGCATCATCAGAGGCTTCTTCCGGGCTGCGCTACGAGGGCGCATCGCCGCCCCCGAGGAGCGGCTGTCCATGCTTCTGCTGGTCGCCACGGTGCCCGCCGGAGCGGTGGGCCTGCTGCTGGAGGCTCCGCTCAAGCAGCTCTTCGCCACGCCGCGGGCGGCCGCCGCCTTCCTCGTCGTAAACGGCCTGATCCTTCTCGGCGCCGAGGTCCTGCGCCGACGTTCGGAGCGCTCAGGCGTCAGCCGCCAGGAGCAGGAGGAGCAGTTCAAAGTGGCGGAACAGATCAGCTTCCGGGCCGCGGCCATAACAGGTGCTGCCCAGGCCCTCGCGCTCCTGCCTGGCATCTCTCGTTCCGGGGTCACGATGACCGGAGGTCTGCTGGCCGGGCTTCGTCACCAGGAGGCGGCACGGTTCTCATTCCTCCTGGCGACCCCCGTGATCACGGGCGCCGGCGTGCTGGAGGTGCCGCAGCTGTTCCACAGCGCCGCGCCGCTCGGACTGTATGCCACCGCCGCGGTGGTGGCCGGCGTGGCCGCCTACCTGAGCGCCCGCTTCCTGATCAGGTACTTCCGCTCGGGCCGGCTGGATCCCTACGGCTGGTACTGCCTGGCGGCCGGCATCCTGGCGCTCCTCTTGCTACGCTAGACCGCCATGCAGACTGGAAGTCGACCATTGATGCTCGCCCTGGTGGCTCTGGCGGTTGTGTTCGCGGTGCTCGCGGTCCTCTACCTGCTCGCCGTGATCAACTTCTTCTCCACCACCACCGGTTCCCCGCACGTGAAGCACGCCGCCGTGCTGGGCGTCCTGGCGATCGCTTGCCTCGTTGGGGCCAGCTTCCTCAGGCCTCGGGTCTCCTCCTCGCTGAACTGAGCCGGCCGCGGCGGTCCCTTCCATCGACCGACTGATGGGGGGCTGTCGCCCTAACATCCTCTTTTGATCAGCAAGCGTTCCTTGCCAGGAGGTCGAGCATGGCGATCGCCTCGGAACACGTGGACCCGGTGTGCGGAATGATGCTCCGGCCGGAGTCCGCCGCGGAAGAGATTCGCCGCGCCAGCCAGACCTACTACTTCTGCTCCGCCGAGTGTGCCGACAAGTTCAAGGACGACCCCGACAACTACACCGCCAGCACTGAAATCTGAATCTCCATCCCTGCAAGAGGGACGGGGGAACTCCTCAGCCTTTCTTTCTGGAGAGGGCCAGGCGTTCGCTCAGGCCGACGGGGTCTTCGGCGGCCCAGTGCATCAGCAGCGCCCGGAGCCTGATCAGGTTGCCATCCTTGCTGTTTAGCTCGTCGGCAATGCTTTCCAGCCGGTTCTGTGCCCGGCGGGCTGCTGCCGGCATCTCCTGTGGTGCCAAGTTCTCATCTCCGAATCTGGTCGCGACGGCTCCAGAGCATCTCCTTATAAGACGCGCCAGGCTGCGTTTCGGTTCAGCCACATAGGACGCTGCTGAGCCTCCGATTTCCAGGACGGTCCAGTAAAGAGGCGCACACCGCCCCAGGGGCCGGTCCGGCCGGCGAAGGCTATCCTGTGCGGTGACGTGAGGATCCAGGGAGCCGCAGCGCTGGTGACTGGCGGCGCTTCCGGACTGGGACGAGCGACGGCGCGGATGCTGGCCGAGCGAGGAGCCCGGGTCGTCATCTTCGATCTCCCACGCTCCTCGGGCGAGCAGGTGGCCGGCGAACTGGGGAGGGAAGCCACCTTCGTACCCGGCAGCGTCACCAGCGAGGAAGACGTCAGGCAGGCCGTGGCCGCCGCCGGGGAGCTGCGGATCCTGGTCAACTGCGCCGGCGTCGGCAGCGCCGCGCGCATCGCCGGACGCCAGGGGCCGTTTCCCCTGGACGCCTTTCGGCGGGTCATCGACGTCAATCTGGTCGGCACCTTCAACGCCCTGCGGCTGGCGGCCGCCCGGATGTCGGAGCTGGAAGCGCTGGACGGCGAACGCGGCGTGATCGTGAGCACGGCGTCCATCGCCGCCTTCGAGGGCCAGGTCGGCCAGGCGGCCTACGCCGCCTCGAAGGCGGGCATCGTCGGACTCACGATCTGCGCAGCCAGGGATCTGGCCGGTCAGCTGGTCCGCGTCTGCACGATCGCCCCCGGGACCTTCGACACGCCTCTTCTGGGCGGCCTGGACGAACGCGTCCGGGAGTCGCTGGCTGCCGCCATACCCCATCCACAGCGGCTAGGCCATCCTGACGAGTACGCGCAGCTGGCCTGCCACATCGTGGAGAACCAGGTGTTGAACGGCGAGACGATCCGGCTGGACGGCGCCCTGAGGATGGCCCCCCGGTGAAGTTCTTGCTCGAGGTCCTGCTCGCTGTCTTCCTGCACCCGATCGCGTTCGTGCTCTGCCTTCTCAACATCCTCGGCCGCTCCGACCTGAGCGGACTTCAGAAGCTCGTCTGGATTCTTGTGACCCTTCTCTGGGGCATCGGCCCGATCCTCTACATCCTGGTTGGCGGAGGCAGGATGTGGTAGCAGGAGACAGGATTCCGCCGGGCCGCCCCTCGCTCTGACCTGTCAGGCCGGGTGCGAGAGGGCGCCTAAGCCGACTCGCATCGATCGAAGCGTCCCCCGGCGCGTGAGGCCGCCTCGGCCATCGCCTGCTGCAGGTCGGCGAGGTTTTCCGCTGTCGGTTCGAGGTCTGCTGGGGCCACCACCTGCCAGGGTTGGTTTGGAAGCCGGGGAGCCCTCAACTGGGGCTGAAGGCCCGCGACCAGCACCGCGTTGACGAGGCGGCGAGCCGCCTCCTCGGTCGAGCAGCTGAAGTAGCTGACGAAGATCGCCACGCTACCGGCAGCCCGTCCCGGGCCGCTCGCACTCGGGAGTGGTGCCCCAGAGCCGGGACAGCCAGCCTCGATTTGCGGCCACCCAGCGGTAGCCCCGCTCCTCCGCCCAGGAGAGCACCGGCAGACCGCCGGCGGCCGCGATCCCCCTCCAGACGCCGCCCAACCGGGAGAGGGCGGCGTTGACCGCCGCCGCCCCGCTCAGCTTTCGCCCGTCGCTGTCGACGGTCCATACCGTGCGGTCGACGTCCGCGTCGCTGAGCCCGAACCGCTCAGCAAGCCCGGGCAGCTGGTTGGGCAGAGCCGACACACGGCCGGCATGATCGCGCGCACGCAGCCACTGCACGCTCCGCGTTCAAAAGCCTCAAGTCCCGTCGAAGAGCAGGATCAAGGGCGCCCCGGGGCCGGAGGGTCCCTCGGAGCGGGCTGCGCCCTCTTCTCGATCAGACGACTTTCATCGCCTCCAGCTGTTCGTCCACGTCGTGTCCGAAACGTGCCACATGGAGATGTTCGCCCATCTGATGGTGGTAGGGCACGCCGCTGAACAAGTGGTGGCTCCTGGTGGGGACCCGGTCGCCCTCGGCCCACTCCCGGCGCTGCAGCTCGATGTAGCCGTCCTGCTGGCCGGCCTTGAGCGCCTCCAGCAGCTGGCTGAAGCCCTGGCCCATGGCGTGCTGGGCGGCGAGCGTGATGAAGATGAAGCGGACTCCCATCTGCGAGAGCTCGTCGAAGGTCATGGGCTGGGCTTCGTTGAACCACTTGAACGACGAGGAGTAGTTGAAGGCGAAGCGCGCCTCTGGGAAGCGCTTGCGAATCTCGTCGTGGAAGCGCTCGGTGGGGGCTCGCTCGGCGGTCGGGAACTCGCACCAGAGCAAGTCGGGAACACCGGAGTCGAGGTAGCGCAGACCGCGCTCGATGGCCAGCTCCAGGCCCCGTTTCGACTCGGGAGCGTCGGTGGCGGAGACGCCGTCGGTCCGGGCGATGATCACGAAGTCGGAGTGGCCGAGGTCGTCGGCGACCGCCCGCATCATTCGGAGCTTGGCGATGTACTCCTCGGCCGACACCAGCGCCTTTCCTGCAATGTGTCCGCACCGCTTGGGCATCACCTGGTCTTCGATGTGTGCTGCGGCCAGCCCGGCGTTCACGTACAGCTCGGTGGTGCGCTGAACGTTGAACACGTTGCCGTAGCCGACGTCCATGTCCGCCAGGACCGGCGGAATCTCGAGGTGACGAGGCGGCTCCCCCTTCTCGGGATCGCCGACCGCCATCGTCAGCTGGAATTTGCGCAGACCGCTGACGATGCGGCGGGCGGCATCGGCGATCTCAACGCTGGAGTAGAGGTCCATGTCGGTGGTGCCCAGGTGGCCGATCGCGAACGAGTAACCGCTGAAGTAGACGGCGTCGAGACCGTGGTACATGATCAGCTGGGCCCCGTGCGGATCGAAGATGCCAGGTCCGAAGACGTACGGCTGAGAGTCCAGCTTCTGGCGCAACACCTCGCTCGGGCGCGTCCAGCGGGAGGCGGGAACCTTGAATCCTTCCGGTAGCAGCGGGGTCGAGACGAGCTCCATGCGAGAACTCCCTGGTTCAGGCGCCGCGGCCGGCGGCGCGGGCTTCCGAGGCCTCGGCGGCGAGCAGCCGCTGAGAAGAAGACGACGCCGACGATCGAAATCGTCTATCCATGCGGTTCAAGCTATCAAAGGATCCGATCGAAGGCCAGAGAAATGAGATCGGATTCTTCGATTAATCGATGAGCGGCTCTGATATCAGGCTTCGATGCGCGTCGAGGACAGCGACTCCAGGAAGGCCGCCACGACGCCGCTCGGCGCACCCGCGTCTCCCCTGCGCATGGCGACGATGCTGCGGCGGATCGGCGCCCCATCGCTCAGCTCAACGCGAGCAAGCACGCCAGCCGCGAGCTCGCGGCTGACCGCGGTTCCGGGCAGCAGCGCCACCCCGAGTGCCCGCTCGACCATCTTCTTGGCGGCCTCGATGTTGTCCAGCTCCATCATTCCCCGCAAGGAGACCCCGGCCGCGAGGAAGGCGGCGTGCGTGATCTCGTAGTAGCTGGAGGTTCGGTCGAACATGATCAGCTGCTCCGAGCCCAGCTCGGCCATGGTCGCCTTGCCCTGCCGGCCGAAGGGGTGGTCGGGCGCGACGACCAGGACCAGCTCCTCCTCGTAGAAAGGTTGCAACACCACGTCGGGATGCCGGAGCGCCCGGCCCAGCCCTACCTGGGCCTGGTCGCTGAGAACCATCCGGAGCACATCTTCCGAGTGCCCTGTTTTGACAGCGACCTCCACTCTGGGGTGCGCGGCCACGAAGTTCTCCAGCACGGCGGGCAGTATGTAAGTGGAGACCGCCGGGGCGGCGGCGAGATGGAGCTGACCGGCGTGTCCCGTCTCCAGTTCCTCGATAGCCCTCCGGCCCTCGCGCAGGGCACGCACAGCGCGCTCCGCGTAAGGCATGAAGGCTCGCCCTGCGTCAGTCAGGCGCATTCCGTGCCGAGCCCTGACGAATAGCCGCTCTCCGAGCTCCCGCTCCAGCGCGTGCAGCCGGGCGGTGAGGGTCGGCTGCGTCACATAAAGGGTTTCCGCCGCGCGGCTGACGCTGTTGAGCCGGGCGACTTCAAGGAACCCCTCGATGTGTACCAGGAGCATTGAGAACCCCTATAGGTTATGCCGCCAAGTACAAGCCGGCTTTATGGGCGGGGTTAGTCCTGGCCTGCGTCGAGGCTGATCGCGCGGTGCCGGGTCGGCTGGTCATTAAAGG
>Ga0209526_10001409_pt1 | contig 16060 bp, 10 predicted proteins | sample JacPinW_OM2H0_M1_FD_188566 | JGI IMG/M metagenome (GOLD analysis project Ga0209526, IMG submission 188566) | Forest soil microbial communities from Algoma, Ontario, Canada - Jack Pine, Ontario site 1_JW_OM2H0_M1 (SPAdes) (version 2) | ecosystem: Environmental > Terrestrial > Soil > Boreal... | reverse complement strand
TAAGCCAGTCGCACTCAGCGTCACCGTTCCCGTGAAGCCGCTCAATGCGCCGATGGTCACCGTGTAGGTCGTCGAGTTCCCGGGATTCACGGTCTGAGATGCTGGAGAGGCGGCAATAGAGAAGTCTGGCGCGCCCGCGCCAGTGCCGTACGTCCAAGTTACGATCTCCTGCATCGCCGTGACGCCGCCGGTGCCTGCCGTGAAACCTGCAAATGCCGTGCTGGCCCCGACCGTCGCTGGGATGTTGATCGGCCACGAGATCGTGAAGGTGTCCGCCGGAATAGCCGTGTCCGTAATGGTCATGGTCAGCGTGGTGCCGTCGTAAGTCATGTGCACCTGGAAGATATCGCCACTGTGCAGATCGACCCCACCACCGAAGGTCGTCGCCGGAACCGTGGGTGTCGCGCCGTTGGTATACAACCCCGTGGAGTTGGCGCCCTCTCCGGCATTGTTGTGCAGGTCGAATTTCACCGCCACGCTCTTGGCGATGCCTGGTGTACCGCCATAGCCGAGGTTGCTGCCGAATGCCCCGATGGCCGTCGGACCAACGCCCTGGAGCGTGAACGTGAAGCCATCGGCGTTCGGGTTCGTTAACTGGAACGTGAAATCGTTGGTGAATGTTTGCACGTTGACCGCGGTCGCCCAGAAAGCGCTGGCGACCTGGAAAGTCGTGGTTGTATCCGTGAGCTGCAGACGAGTGCCATTCAGCTTGGTATGTCCGTTGAACTGCATGCCGGCAGCAGAGGTGAAGCCGGAACCGAAATTGATCGGAGTGCCGCCGCCGCTCTGGATGGTGATCACCGAGGTTGCAGTCGCGCTCGTGGAGAAGTTGGTGGCGGTCGCGATAGCCATAACGGTTGTGGTGCTGCTGACGTTGAACGGCACCGTGTAGGGCGTAGAAGATGCCGTGGGCTGAGTGCCATCCAGAGTATAGAAAATGGAGGCACCCGACGTGGTGTCAGTCATGCTAACCATCTGCGCAGAGGTGAACGAACCCGTCGCTGGAGTTATCACCGGAGTCGCGGCGGGAGGGGGTCCCGTGGCACCGGTGCTATAGGTCCAGCCTAAGATCTCCTGAATGGCGGTGCTACCCCCCGTGCCTGCCGTGAAGCCAACAAATGCCGTGTTGGCCCCGACCGTCCCTGGGATGTTGATCGTCCAGGAGGTCGTGAACGTGTCGGCCGGAACCGCTGTGTCGTTGAGGGTCATGGTCAGCGTGGTACCGTCGTAGGTCATGTGCGCACGCAGGATATCGCCGCTGTGCAGATCGACCCCGCCGGCCAACGTGATCGCCGGCAGCGTGGGTGTGGCCCCGTTGGTATACAGTCCGGTCGAGTTGACGCCTTCCCCGGCATTGTTGTGGAGGTCGAACTTCACCGCCACGCTCTTACCGATGCTTGGTGTGCCCCCGTAGCCAAGGTTGCTGCCGAATTGTCCAATAGCGGTCGCACTGATCCCCTGGACGGTGAATGTGAACCCGTCGGCAGAGGCGTTCGTCAGCTGGAAGGTGAAATCGTTTGTGAAGGTTTGCACGTTGACTGGCGTGGTCCAGAAAGCGCTCGCGACTTCGTTGACGGTGGATGCATCCGTGAGTTGCAGACGATTCCCATTCAGCTTGGTATGCCCATTGAACTGCATCCCGGCCGCAGAGAAGCCGGAACCGAAATTGATCGGGGTTGCATTGCCGCTCTTGACGACCGTGAGCGCGGTGGTCGCAGCGTGACTGAGAGCTCCGCTCGTAGCAGTTACCGTCAGAGTGTAGCTACCCACGGGTGTAGCGGCGCCCGCTGAAACCGTCATGGTTGAGGAGCCTGAGGTCGAGACGGAAGGAGGGTTGAAGGAAGCAGACGCACCGGAAGGTAGTCCGCTGACGCTAAAGGACACATTCCCAGTGAAACCGGTACCCGCAGTGGCTGTGGCCGTGTAGGTTGTATTGCCGCCTTGGGCGATCGATTGCAAAGTCGGTGACACGGCCAGAGAGAAATCGGGCGGCCCGTTGACCGTGATCGTGCGCGTCGGCGGATGCGGGTCGGTAAGACCTGCGGAATCCGTCACCGTCAGGGTAGTGACATAGGTGCCTTTGGTGGAGTAGGTGATGCTGCCGGGATTGGCAAGATTGCTGGTGGCCGGGTTGCCACCGGGGAAAACCCAGGAATAGCCGGTGATGCTGCCATCGGGATCCGTACCGCTACCGGAGTAGGAAACCGACTGACCAGCGGTAATGGTCACATCGGACGTAGGATTCGTGATTGTTCCGGTCGGAGACTCATCAGAGCCTGTCGCCGAAATCTGGACCATTTTCGCCACCGAAGGAACCCCGGCGGTGTTCAAGAGGAAGAGCATGTAAAAGCCCGGTGGCGCTATCATGCCGTTCGGCGGCGCAGTTACATTGAGAACGCCAGAACCCGTGGTGAAGGAGAGACCGACATGGCGCTGGTCCATGTTAAAGGCGTGAGTGACCGCACCGTTGCGCATCAAAACGACCGTGGAGATGCTGGCTGCGTCCGGAGTGTTCACCTGAAAAACGCTGCTGTAACCGATAACCGAGGAAGACAGGCTGGCAATGGAAGGCCGCGTGGCCAAAGTCCCATCCGACTTGAAAAGATAGGCGGGTGAATAGACTTCCATGTGTGACTCGAAGAAGCTGCGATTCGGATTACTGCCAGCGACCCACACGGTGCCGTCGGGCATGAGGAGACTAATCGAGTGATAGAGGCGCGCAAACGCTTCCGTGCCCGCGGCGCTGAAGGTATTCGCATTGGGGTCGTACACGTCGGCATTAAGACTAGCGGTGGCGGTGTCTTCGTCATTCAGGGAGCCCCCGAGTGTGAGAACTTTGCCGTTGGGGAGAATGGTCGCGTTCATCTCGATGCGTGGCTGAGACATGCTTGGACCATTCACCCATTTCGGGGTGGCTGCCGAGAGATCGATGATTTCTGTGGTTGCGGTCGAAGGATTGCCGCCGCCGAAGATCATGACCCGAGGCTTGTAACCGTTGGCCGGGGTAAGTGGCAGGAGGACCGAGGAGCCGTAAGTGCGCACACCGCTGAAGTTCGTGGATGCCACGTTCAGGGTCCAAGCGTTGGTGGTCGGATTGAAAATGCTGGAGGTGGTGGTCGAGCCGGAGTAAAAGACGTTGCCGTTTGGCAGCAAATGCATGCGTGGATACAGGGGGGGAGTCCACGGGGCCGCAAGCGCAGGGCCCCATCCAGAGCCTACCGTGTAAATCTCAACCGCCGAATTCGTGCCGCCAGTATCCTTGAGACCCGAGAAGACCATGACGCGGCCGTCGCTGAGGACGACACCTGTGGGATACCAACGGCCGCGCGCCATATTTTGCTGATCCGTGAATGAATTGCTGGCTGGATCGTATACCGCCGTTCGCGGTTGCCCCAAAAATGGATCAAATCCCAGAGTGCCGCCCATGATGAAAGGTCGTCCGTCGGGGAGGACCACCATGCCGTTGCAGAACATGTCCCAACCGATGGGCTGGGTAGTAATGGTGCCCGCCTGGGGGTCCCACAGCGCGGCCTGGAAATTCTTATTCGTGGGAACGTTGCCTGAACCGGAGACGATCAGCACCTTGCCATTGTTTAAGAGCGCGGCGTGAACTGGGTTGATGGGCATGGTGTAGGGTAAGGTCTGCCACTGCCCCTGAACGTTCGCCTGCGACATGGCCTGAGGTGCAAACTGGGTGAGAATGCCAAGGGCAAGAGACAAAATTCCGGGTACGAACAGACGTTTAGCCGAGCTGTTCATTCGCAAACCTCTCCAAACATCCCTACCTGGGACAGGAAGAGCCTAGCGGTCGCATGTACGTTACCATTCTCATGGCAGGGTGACTTTATACGGCCTTGACAACACTAGCCTTACAAAACCCTCGGCAAAGCTCAAATACGCCGAAGTGAAAATAATTGGGATAAACCGTCCAACGGATGGAGCATTGGGGAAATTCGCTGGCCAGTCTGTCCCGACACCCAGCGAGCATTCTGTGCCGCTAACCAACAGCCATCCGGATGCGTTTTCGACCGCAATTCCCTGGTCTTCGCCGACGGTGAGGAGCTTCGCCGGTGCGTGGTACTTCTAGATCTCGAATACCTGAATGTAGGCTTGCCGCGCGGCTGCGGAAGAGAACCGCTCCTGAACTGTTCTGTAGGCTTTTTCGGCGTACCGGTGACACAGATCTTCATCCTGTAGCAGCACGAGCAGCTTTTCGCGCAAGCTCTTCGCATCTCCGGTGGTGAAAAGCATCGCCGCTTCGCCGCTATTGGTGATTTCCTTGTGTACCGGCAGATCGCTGAAAAGACATGGCAAACGATGAGCCATCGCTTCCAGGGATACGAGCGGCAGTCCTTCCGGGCCGAGAGACGGCATGACAAATAGGTCCGCCTGCGCGAAGAAAGACTCCGGAGCGGACTGGAACCCTGCGAAGCGAACGTTCAGGGCTGCCGCCTGTGCCTCGTACTCGGCCCTGCAGGCGCCTTCTCCCACGACGGTGAGCTCGACATTCTCGATTCCATAGAGAGCCTCCAGCAACAAATGCAGGCCCTTGTGTTTCTGCAATCGTCCGACGAAAAGAATGCGCTTTGTGGATGGAGCGTTGCGTTCGCCGAATCCGTTCGCACGGATCTGCGACAACCAATTTGGAATTACGACCACGCGGTCTGCCGGCACCAGCTCCCGTATTTGCTGTCCCACTACATCGGAGACGCAAACGATGCGGCTCGCAAAGCGCGCGCATCGTTTGTAGACAAAGCGGGCCAAGAATCCGCCGGGTGCATCGTACCAGTGCTCGGCGGCGACATCTAACGTGAGATGTCGGGTGCAGATCGGCGTGCACCCGGCGAGTCTGGCGGGAAGCAGCAGGATCGATTCCGCGTAACCGTTGATTTGTACGATGTCGATTCTGTAGAGCAACAACAGGGGCACGAGGAGGGATGCGGCAATGAAAAAGGTCAAAGCCTTGAGGGGTCTTGGAAGGTGGGGTAGCCGAATGACCCGCACGGAATGGGCGCGCAGGTTCTTGACCAGCTCGGGTTGGAAGCACAAGGCGAAGAATTCTGCTTTGCCATCCAACAACCCAACCAATTTCTGTAGATAGACTTCTACCCCCCCGAAGTCATAACCCAAGCTGACGAGCAAAATGCGTTTCTTTTTTGTTTTCAAGGTCGACACAAAGGGTGGTCTTCCTATCGGGCTCGGGACATCCTAACGTAGGCGCACGCGGATTTACGGCCTGAAACACTAGCCCGCTCACGGTTGCGAAATTCTGACGGGAAAGTGAACAGCCCAGGCGTGGGCGCTACCACGGGGGGAACCTCGCTAGCGATCCAGGACGAGTGGTAGGCGGGCTACGCGGAGACCAACGGCTCGCTGGGGGCACTCCGCCGAGCCGCGCAAAGGAGGTGGCCGAAAAGCCGGCCTGCTCACCCCAGCGAACACTGGTTGGAAGTGGGAATGGGAAGACTTACCGAGCGCTTACACAAGAAGGCCAAGACACACCAGTTTAGGGCTCCCAAACCGGCGTCCGTCAAAAGACTTGCCCACGCGGCGCCGAGCCACCCGTGCGCGGGGATCAGCCATAGGTTCAATGCAAAATTCGAAGCAGCTGCCACGACTTGAGTGGACGTACGATAACGTTGCAAACCCGCTCCGGTCAGAGCGCTGCCGGTCATCTGATGTACGCTACGAAAAAGCGGGATAAGGCACAACCAGCGCAATGCCACCACACTCGGTGCAAAATCTTGCCCAACGATGTGAGGAATGATGGGAGCGATGACAAACAAGACGATCGCTGACGCGAGACCCAGCAGGGTAGCCCGCCTGAGGAGCCAATTCGCAAGAGCCGCGGACTTTCGAACCCCGTTGGCTCCCTGCGCAAAGAAGCGAGGCATGGCAGCATCTCGGATCGAGAACACCGGGATGGTAGCAATGTCCACCACTCGATAAGCCATGGAATAGATGCCGTTGGCCAGGTTCATGCCGTAGTGGCTTAGCATCGTTTTGTCGAGGTCGTTGTAAGCGGAAGCCGTCGAGGAGGCAAACGAATATCCGATCCCTTCCGCGGCGTGCCGCGTGAAAAGTCGCGGGACGAATTTCGGGCGCCCAAAGTGCACTGTCACGGTAACGACCGCAATAGCCGCGCCCACGAGAGAAACAATCATGGAGACCACGGTCCACGTCCAAGCCGTGGTGTGATGGAGGATGAGTACCAGCGCCGCCGCCGTCAGCATGCGCAGCAGATTCGTAAGCAGATTCATCAGTGCGGTTACGCGAAGCTGTTCGAAGGCCTGGAAGACCTGGCCGGCGCTGTAGGCCACTTGAGTGCAGAAGCAGACGCTGATGGCCGCCGGGAAAACGATGGCGGCGCTCGCCGGGTTGAGCACATACGGGGCCAGCAGGTGGAGCAGAAGGCTCAAGACTGCGCTCACCGCTACGACCACCAGAAGGATATTGCCCCAATAGGCGGCAAACTTCTTGGGATCGGCGCTCACATAACGCACGAAGACGGTTCCCGAACCCAGCGCACTATATTGACTGGCGATCGAAACCAGAGCAAACGTGCCGGCGTAAATACCGTACTGGGTGCTACCCAGCAGCCGCGCCAGGAGCACAAAATAACCGGCCTGCAGAACGAAGCCCGCGCCCTGCCCGACCACCATCCATCCGGCATTCTGGGCGAGCGTACTCGTTCGCAGCTCTTGCAGCTGCTGGCGCACGAGTTTCATGCCGTTTGTAGCACCCTGAGTCGCTGGGCCTCCATGGCGAGCCCGACATCGGCAAGGATGTACATGGTCCATTCAATCGCGTGCGGAACCATAAACTTGTCTCCATCAACGAGCGCAAGCAGCGTCAAAAATAGGAGCGATATATACCAGATGACGTATCCCGGAGAGTCCGCCCGGAAGCAGGTTGCGGCATTCTTACAGGTACGCAGAAGCATCAGGAACAGCACGGCCACGCCGACCAAACCAATCTCCAACCACAGTTGTAAGACCCCGTTTTCCGCGTTGCCCAGCCCCGCATACCCCGTGGCCAAAGCCAGATTCACGGCTTCTCCTTTGAAGCCGATCCAGAACGCGCTGTATCCAAATCCCAGCAAAGGGCGTTTGACGACGGACATCAAGGCCGCCGCCCAAATCACGGTGCGTCCGGTGAGCGTGCTGTTCTTTCCAAGCAAGGCCAGCAGGTCCTGGGCGTTCAGGACCACCAACCAAACGAGACCCCCGAGCGCGAGGGGCAACGATAAAAACACCAGCCCGCGTTCCATTCTGCGGAATCGCCGCAACCGATTCAGGAGGTATACGCAAAAAATGCAAAGGACACCGGCGATCCATCCCGTTCTCGATGTTGTTCCCGCGATCAGCACGGTGACCAACAGGATGTAAAGGACGCGCCGTATCTGCCCGAGACTTCCGGTAAACCGCGTGGCCAGAGCCGGCAGTAAGAAAGATACCATCACGATCGCGCAGATATTCTTATGCGGAAAAACGCCTTGCCAGCCGATGGCCACATTTTTGTGGTCGATGCCTGCCTGCGGAAGCAAAGCGACCACCAAAAGGCTCGCTACGGCAAGAACCGTTCCCGCGAGTAGGAAGATTTCCATTTGCTGAGCGGGCGGAAACCGGCGGCTCAAATAAATGGCAAAAAACGTGTTGATCAGTGCCAGGATGGCGAACGCCGCTGTTCTCGACGGTTCCTGGGACCAGGCCGTCGACAGCAGAGCCAAAATCGGCAGCGCGAACACCAGCTTATTCTCTAGGCCGGTCTGCAGAATTTGCTTCCACATCGGCAACATCGCCAGAACCGCAAGCCCATAGATGCCCAACATTTCGATGGTGTGGGTGAGCGAGCCAGAACCCGACGATGGAATGGCCAGGCCGCCATAGGCACCGACGGTTCCGTTGTTGAGATCCTGATATTCAAAAGAAAATGAGCCTCTCGCCCCGAAAAATAGCAATGGTAAAAGCACGGCATAGGTGATCGCCATCTTCCAGGCGGATGTGCTCGGAGTGAAGGCGGAGGCGCGGGACGCGAGGGCCGCCGTACTGGGCATGGTGATCGTATTCATATGTTCGTGCTTGGCGAACTGTTGTGTGACCGCAGATTCTGCCCGGCAGGGCTTACCGAGAAAGCAAGGAAGGCTAGGACCAGGGTTTTTTCATCCAGGAGCTCCAGGATTCCCGCCGCCAATATTCCACTGGAAGGCTTCAGGTGTAGCGCTTGTGTCCCGTTCGGGCTTGCGGGCGTGGGCAACATGCCACTTCACTTCTTCCGATGCCTTACCTTCTTAAGCATGCGCACGACAATAGGTGGCGTGACATCCCTCATGATACGGCGCACCGCCGATTTCTTTCGGCCGTAGAAGCTGGGCGCGTAGATCGACGTATGAGGAGCTGCGTCGCTGTTCGAATTCGCCGCCGTATGGTAGTACACCAGGAAGGAATTCCGGCTTCTCCCATTCGGGCACAGCACTGTCTGGGGAACGCCGTGAAAGTTGTTCGCAGCGATCTCAAAAATCATGGTGCGGTTGAACAACGGTTCGACAACGGCTTCTTGGCGTGTCCCGTCGGAGTTCCACAACTCGAACTGACCGCCATACTCGTGCTTCCAATCCTTGTTCAGGTAGATGATCAGCGATAGCCGTCGGGTCAGACCGGTTTCGTAGGCGATATTGCGGTCCGCATGCACTGCGAACCTTCCGCCCCTTGGTATCATGTGGTAGCCGCTTCCCTGCAGATATGGATCCGGCAGCAATTGCCATATGCCCGTCAGTTCGGAGAGAAAGTACAGGAAGGCCGCGGAATGCAGGAACGCCGTTAACTGGTACCCCGTCTCGCCGAGTTCCACAGCCGAGCGCAGATTGTATCTTTCAATGTTTTCATCGTCCTCATGAACCCAATGATCCTCGGTGATCGATGGTATTTCAGCGACAAGCTGATCGAGAAGCTGGTCTGGAAACAGGTTGTCGATGGCGATGTGGGGATACGGCCGGGCGGCCTTGAAACGGGAGCTAAGTTTGTCCAGGCTTTCCGGGAGAGTGATCTTGTCACTCAGCATCGACATGATACCAGTCGTCATGGTGGAGGCAGCGTCCCGGCGCCCCGCTGTATCTAACGAGTCGTCTGAAAGGCCCTTTCGTTCTGCGGTGGCCCACGCCAGTTTTGGAGTCAAGATTCTGTCCAAGGTCTATGGAAACCTGAAAACAGCCGCCGAAGAAGCCGAACCCAAGATCGATTGGGTTCCTAGGAGTGCGTGCTTCAGGTTGCTGAAAGGCACGTAAACGATATCGCGGGGCTGCAGCTCAATATCCTTCTGCTTCCCGTTCATGATGTCCTTGAGCGCTATCGACCGTTCTTCATATCCGTTGGGGGTGGGCCGCAAGAGCCGGGTATGATTTTCGGATGCAGTCCGGGTCGCCCCGCCGGCCATGGTTAGTGCCTGCAACAGCGAAATTTTACCATTTTCGCTCATTACATATCCACCGGGACGGTTGAGGTCGCCCAGCATGTAGACTATGCCGGCAAGTGGCACCACCACTTGGTCCCCGGGGTTCACCTCCACCATGGGCCCGCTGAGCGACTGTCTATCTCTTCCCAACTGGACTCTTTCCGGATCGCCAGCCTGCCCTTGGCGCCGAATCAAAATCTCGGTGCTGGCGGTATCCTTCAAGCCACCCGCTGCGGACAGAATGTCCAAAACATTGCGACCCGAGTAGATCGGAACGATGCCCGGCTTGGCGACTTCACCGATCACGGCAACCCCCTGGGTCGTATACTCCTCCACGAGGACGTTTACGCTCGGGCGTTTCGCAAAGTCACCTTCACGCAACTTCGTCGCAATCTCCCGGCTGAGCTCGTCCGCCGTCATGCCGGCCACTTTCAGTTCGCCAATCAAGGAAAGCGACGCCGTACCCTGGTCCGAGACGCGAAAGCGTTGATCGAGTTCAGGCATGTCGTAGACGCTGACATGGACCAGGTCTCCGGGTCCGAGCTTCAGGGAAGCCTTCGGTTCGGTGGCCGCAGGAGCCGGCTGGTCGCGACCTGTCGACACCGGAGCCTGCGCAGAAGCGACCAAGGCGTACGCCGAGAAAGAGACTACAAAGAGGGCGAGTTTGTTCATCATGACTGTCGGCTCCCGGTTGCATCTGGGCTTTGGAAATAGCTCTGATGGCCATAATAGCCGTAGTAGCTGTCAAACGATTTGTCGATGGCATTCAGCAGCACACCGAGGATGTTCCCTCCACCGGATGTGAGCAGGTCGGAAGTCCTCGAAAGTGCCTCCCGGCTTGTGATTCCATGGCGAGCGACGATAACAATGCCGTCGACTTCCGGCGCAAGGACCACGGTGTCGGTCACCAGCAAAACGGGAGGGGTATCGATAATAACGAAGTCATAGGCCTTTCGCCATCTGTCGAGGCACGCGGACAGTTGCGGCGAGCCCAAAAGGTCCGCAGGATACTGTGGTTGGGGGCCGGGTCCGAGGAAATACAAGTTCTTGTGGATCGGCGAATGCACGACCGGGGAATCTTCGCTTCCCGATTTTAACGCCGTGCTCAATCCTTCCGAACGGGTCGTCTCCAGTTTTAGTTCTTTTTCGAGCGTTGAGCGGCGCATGTCGGCGTCGATCAGCAATACCTTGGATCCTTTCTGCGCCAGGACCAGCGCCAGATTGAGCGCCGTGGTGGTCTTGCCCTCTCCCGGCAACGGACTGGAGACCGCGATCACTTGCGATTTCTTAAGGTCTTTGCCTGCCAAGAGCACGGCGGTGCGCAGTGCCCGGAAGCATTCCCCAATCATGGGGTCCCTCTCGACGAACAAGCGCTGGCGGGGTAGTTCCGACGGCACGATGGTAGTTCCGCCGCGAAGCCTGTTTCCGTTCTTCGGAGGCGGGAGCGATTTGTATCGGGGAACGAATCCGAGCGACGGGAGGCCGGTGATGCTCCCGATCTCATTGATCGAAGTGACCGTACTATCGGCCGCTTCCAGCAGTACGGCCGTGCAAACCCCTCCAAATAGGGCAAACACCAGCCCCCCGGCGATCAGTAAAAGGGACCTCGGCCGGGCCGGCTTGTCCGGAATGCGAGCGGGGTCCACGATATGAGCGTTTGTCGCCTGGAGGCTTCCCATCACTCCGGCTTCTTTCAGTTTTTTCAGCAACCCTTCATATAGTTCTTGGGAAGAACTGGCCTCATTGGCCGCAATCTCGTACTTTATCGCCTTGCTACTCAAGCTATCCGCCAGGCCCTTCTGATCCTGAAACACCTTCCGAGCCATACCCTCGGTGCGAACGGCGATGTCTAGATCACTCTTGGCACGTTGGGCGAGCCGGCCGGCTTCCTCTTTGATGGAGGTCTCCAAAGATTGGAGTTGTTGCTCGCCTTGGAGAACTTGCGGATTCCGAGAACCGTATTTCTCACTCAGCTGCGCGAGCCTTGCTTTCTGTTCGGATTCCTGACGGCGCATCGCCTGAATCGTGGAAAGCTCGTTGGTCGGCGGTGCGCCGCCACCTACGACCCCCACGCTCGAGCTATTTGCCAGTCCGGCGCTTACTTCCGGATCACCGGCTTGGATGGCCCGGTAGGCCGCCTCCTTCAAGATGCGGGTCGCCTGTGCCGTGGCCAGGGCCGCGTCGAGCGCCTCCAGGCGACTCAGCGTGGCGTTGTGCTTGTCTTGGCCAATCCCATAGATTTCGGCTTCCGTCTGCAGTTTGGCTGCGCGGGCTTGATCGGATTGCATTTGTGATTTGATGTCTTCCAACTGCTTGCTCAACCAACCCGTAGCCTGGTTGGTTGCGAGATACCTTGTTTGAAAACTGAAGTCAATATAATCGCTCAGTAATTTGTTGGCCACCTGTGACGCGCGCTCGGCTTCGGTACTTAGGAAGGTGATCTTGATCATGCGCGAGCCGGTCAGCAATTCCACTTTCAGGTTCTTATGAAACTTCTTGAGTACCTTGGCTCTCCGCCCCGTGGCCTGGTCCAAAGGCAGATTGGCATCGGAAGGTTCCGCCGGCAGGAAAAAACCGACCACGGAATCCAATGCCGTCGGTCCGTAGTCGGGCGTTTGATCGAGGTTGAACTCTTTTATGACTTGCAGAGCGAGGGTGTCCGACTCCAAGATCTGGGCCTGCGTCTGCAATGTAATGTTGTAATCAAGACTGTCGGAGATGCCTCCGGCCGCGGCGTTCACTCCCAGCATGTCGGCATTTTGCTTGTCGAACTCCAGCGTGGCTTCTCCTGCATAACGGCGAGTTGCAAACGTCAGGTAGAGCGCGACCAGTGCCAGCACACCGCAGGCAAATATCAAGGCTGCCCTGCGCCGACGCTTCACTACTCTTAGGACGTCTTGCAGCGTCAGGGGCTGTCCGGCATCGGGGGCTGGAACGTTGAATGACAGACGCTGACCCGTCGGCAGTTCTCGATATCGAGATTGGATGCTCGTTGCTGTGTTCATTGAATTGTTTCCTCGATCCATAAATGTGTCCGATGCGCTCGTAGGGGAAGAGAGTGCCCGCCTTTATTTCCCTAGACGGTTGCGAGCGAATTGCTGTCTCGGTGACTCCTTGCGTTGCCCTCGGGATTTCTTCCTGCGCTAAGATCGCCTGGGAACTCCGGCAATATCATCGGTGCATTTTCCCAGTGCGGGACTATTTGCCCGCCCGCAACCACTGACGCCCGACGATCCCCAGAAATTGCAGGTTTCCGATGAGATAGCGCCTCCACAAACGGCGGGGCTCGGCCGATAGCCGGAACAGCCACTCCAGGCCGATATTCTGCAACCACTTGGGCGCACGGGGAGTGATACCCGCGACCATATCGAAAGCGCCCCCGATGCCGATGCTCACGCGCACGTCGAGGTCGCGATAGTGCTCATGTATCCAGTACTCTTGCTTTGGGACGCCCAGACCGACAAACAGTAGATCGGACTGGGAAGCACGCACCCGCTCGATAATTCGTCGCGTCTCTTCTCGATCATTCTCAAAGCCCAGCGGAGGACAGTACGTGCCGGTGATATGAATTCCCGGGTTCCGCTCCATAAGCACCTGCGCCGCCTTTTCCGCCGCCCGGGGGAGCCCTCCCAAAAGGAAAATCCGGAATCCAAGCTTAGCCGACTCAAAACACAATGCTTGAAACAGATCGACGCCCGTGACTCTCTCCGGCAATCTATGCCCGAGCAGTCGAGCGGCCATCACGAGCGACATACCGTCGGCAAAGACAAAGTCAGCCTGGTCGTAAATTGCTTTCAGCCGCGCATCCGAGTGCAGCATGACAATATGCTGCGCGTTGGGCGTAACCGCGTAGGCGGGCGGCGCGTCGCTCCGGATATGCTGCCCGATCGATCGAATCGCCTCCGCAAACGTTACAGAATCTACGGTGGCCGCACCGATCTGAACTCGCTGGCCTTTGTTGCGGAAAGGCCTGTTGCTTGTGACGTGGGGATCCAGAAAGCTCTCCCGCGCCTGCTCCAATCCGGGTGGCGTCATCATTTCTCTCGCTGCTTCCATGCTCATCCGAGTATCACATCAAATCGAAGGCGGGAATACTTCAGAGGTCGCCCTCCCAGAGGTACCAAGAGCACGTCATTGCCCAGTTCCAGCCAACACCACGGCAATCGTTCGGAACAGGATCTTGCAATCCAGCCACACGCTCCAGTTGTTCACGTATTGCGTATCGAGCGCGATGTAACTTTGAAAGGAAGGATCTTTGCGCGCCGCAACCTGCCATAGTCCGGTAACTCCAGGAAGGACATCCAGCCGTCGCAGGTGCTCGAGAGCATATTGTCGGTATTCGCTCGGAACCGGAGGTCGCGGTCCCACCAAGCTCATGTCGCCTTTCAAGACGTTTAGAAACTGAGGCAACTCATCGATGCTATATTTGCGCAAGAAACGCCCAACGGTTGTAATCCGAGGATCGTTGGAAATCTTAAATAAGATATCCTCGCGTTCGTTGAGGTGGTGCAGCGAGGCTCGCAATTCCTCCGCGTTCGCCACCATCGTACGGAATTTGTAGCAGATGAAATTTCTTCCCTTTTTGCCGACTCTCGTCGAACGATAGAGTATGGGCCCGGGGGAGCCGATCTTCACCAACAGCGCAACGAGCAGTAGACCAGGAAAGAGGACGATGAGAGCCGTTATCGCGACGAGGATGTCCATGCATCTCTTGATCGCCAGTCCAACCGTGGGAACGGACTGATGGCACAACGACATAATCGGGATATGCCCAAGATATTCAATGGGAGCTGCTGAGGCGAGCCCATCGTACAGATCCGGCACAATGCGGGCATCCACTCCGCTGCGACGAGCCTCCAAAACCAAATGTTTCACCAGTTCCCGGTTTTCAGGAGAGGTGATAAAGACTTCATCGATGAAATTGCTGCGCGCCACGCGGGCGAAGTCTCGGATGCTTCCGAGGATTTTCAAGTCGTTCCGGGCGCTCCGCCGTTCCGGATGCTGAGAACGCGATTCCTCTTGCCGACGGTCCAGATATCCCTTTACCGCAAATCCCAGGTGCGGGTTTTGCGAAAGATGCTTTTCGAGATCTCGGCCCAGGGGACCGGCGTTCACGATCAGTACGTTTCGGCAATTCAATCCTTCTAAGACCCGTTGCCGTCGCAGGAGACGCCAACCCATCATCGCAATCGTACTTAGCACCACCGTTTCCCCAACAACGATGCGAGAAATGATTTTCACACCCGAAAGGTAGATGAATGCTGCGAGCAGGAGTGTGGCCATGGCCACGGCCTTTAGCACCGCGGACTGTTCGTGTCGCGTGGACCGGATTTCCTTGGCGGCATAAACTTTGTATGCATGACAAGACAAGATCAGCGATCCCGCGTAGAGACCAAGGAAACCAAAATGTTTGACAACGTTAACTTCATTCCAACTAGCGGCCGTTATCGGGAAACGTGAAAACGTCGCAAAGCAGGCAGAAGCCACAACGATTAAAAGATCCACGGCCGGGAACAAGATTGTGGGGTCGTGCCGCGAACTTCCCGTTCTGTGGCGACTGGCAACGGCCGTAGCCGGCGCCGCCGACGGGATCTGCAAGTTGAGTGCGTTCTGGACTTCCCCGGATGTAATCTGCGACATACTACCCCTATCATCTACGACTAGAAATCATTCTTGGTGAGACCGATGGTAAACCTTCCACGTCGAAGCCGACTGCTTGTGACCAACATCGAATGTGCGATTACACGGCAACCGCGAGAGTCATCCCCAGTTTTATGGACGCTGACGGCGAGAGAACGCTCGAGCAATTCGATGGAAATGACGAATCGGGATGCAGGTCCACAAACGAGGAGAGTATTTTTCGTTTCGCGCGTGATCGGTCCGAGGATGTTCCCGGAGATCCTAACGGCAACTCTTTCCTTCCGTGAACGAGACGGAATGGCGTACCAAGAGCCTAGGGTTGCTGAGACCGGGTCTTCCTGAAAACGACACACAGCTTCGCCCCTTTAGTCACAAACCACCATCAACTTTGTAGGGACCTTGTTCACGACACGCCTGCGGGGGAGGGTTCGCGAAGCTTCGTCGACCAGACTGACAGTGCTACGTCACTCCAACATTACTCGGAAGAAAAAGTCCTTTGGAAAAGAACTGTTCATGTACATCTTGTGTGAATGCATCCTACTAGAATTATTTTATTTTTTCCACTCAAAGTTCGACATCGATCTATTGACGGAATTGATGACGGTATTCTCGGTACTCCCGGTACTTCAGTACTGACTCGGGGAAGGTGAAAAATTCATGCACCTGACGGGCTGAGTTCCGGCCGTTTTCCGCGCGTGACCGAGGGCCTCACCGACAAACGTTGCGACCTCGTTGATGACGGTTGGTGCGGCAAAGCGCACTCGAGGGTCGGCGGTGTCGCGAACTTTTTGAAGCTGGGGAATCCGTTAGACCACCACCCTACGGGCGGGGGCGGATGCGGATGCCCACGCTGCCAGCCGTTGTCCTGGTCACGGTCCGGTCACGGTGATAATGGCATTCGCAGACTTGGTAGCATCGGCTACAGAAGTCGCTTTGAGAATTATTGTGGCGGGATTCGGAGGGATGAGTG
>Ga0209526_10001408_pt1 | contig 16062 bp, 14 predicted proteins | sample JacPinW_OM2H0_M1_FD_188566 | JGI IMG/M metagenome (GOLD analysis project Ga0209526, IMG submission 188566) | Forest soil microbial communities from Algoma, Ontario, Canada - Jack Pine, Ontario site 1_JW_OM2H0_M1 (SPAdes) (version 2) | ecosystem: Environmental > Terrestrial > Soil > Boreal... | reverse complement strand
GCGCCGCCCGGGCTTCTCCCGATCAGCGTGCTGCCGCTGCTGGAGCAAGTCGTAGGGAGTAGCGCAAGAAAATCGCGGCGGGCGGCCCTATGCCGGAGCACGTGGCTCGATCCCTCGGCCCCCAGTCCTGGTGTGCTCACGCCTGCACGGAAGGTAGGTCGCCGGTCGTTTCTTCGCCCCCTCATCTCCCACCCTTCACTTGGTAACCACCATGAACGCAACGATCTGGCCCGCTGCTGGGTACTCCTTGCCGCCGTAGCCACGGCGCTCCTCCCCGCGAGGGCGGCACGCGCCGCGACCTGCGCTGAGCTGAACGGCACTTCGATCCCGAAGGAAGCCCTCGGGCTTCCGACGACCGGAGCGACGGTCACCACTACCGCGGTCACACCCCCAGCCGGCGATTACTGCCGCGCCGACGTGGCCATCAACCCGGTCGACCCGAGCGCGCCGGACATCCTCGCGCGGGTGAACCCGCCTTCGACATGGAACAGCAAGGCGCTGATGCAGGGAGGCGGCGGCTACGACGGCAGCATCCCGAACGCCACCGTCAACTTCACCAACGGGCCGCTCGCGAGCACGCCTCCCCCTCTCGCCCAAGGTTACGCGACCTTCAGCAGCAACTCCGGACACGTCGCGAACGGCCTCGGCAGCCAGGATGCATCCTTCGGCGTCAACTCCGAGGCGCTCCACAACTTCGCCGGGGACGCGCTCAAGAAGACGCGCGACGCAGCGGTGTACCTGATCGTCAAGCGGTAAGGCAGCGCGCCGCGGCGGAGTTACTTCGTGGGCGGGTCTTCGGGAGGTCGTGAGGCGCTCTGGGTCGTGCAGAACACGCCGAAGGACTTCGACGGTGCCGTCGCCACGTACCCCGCGTGGAACGCCGCCAGCCTCGATCTGCAGTTCGGGCGGACCACGCGGGCGTTGGCGAAGGACGGCGCTTATCCGAACCCGGCCAAGCAACTCGTGTGGGTGAACGCGGTCGTCAACGCCTGCGATGCTCTCGATGGTCTCGTGGACGGGCTGGTCAGCAACGTCGCGGCCTGCCATTTCAAGCCGGAGACGGTACGGTGCCCGGGCGGGGCGGACACCGGCGATGTCTGCCTGTCCGACGCGCAGATCGCGTCGATCCGGGTGTACGGGACGCCGCTCTTCATTCCGTATCGCACCGGCAGCGGCGAGTTCTTCTACCCCGGATTCAGCGTTTTCGTCGGCGCGGACCTGACGGGAGGCCTCGATCTGAAGACGCAGCAACCGACCCACGAGCTGATGACCTCGGACAACGCCGCGGCGGCCGCATGCAACCCGGCGACCCAGAGCTGCCCGTACAAGGCGATGCCGTACTTCTCGGTGTTCTGGGATCAGTGGGTGAAGTACTTCATCACCGGGAACTCCGGGTTCGACTCGCTCACGCTCGACCCGCAGCGGCCGGGACCGTACCGCGACCGGGTCTCGGATCTGCTCGGCCTGCAGGACGTGAACAAGACCGACCTGTCCGCGTTCGCGAAGCGAGGCGGCAAGCTGCTCCTCATGCACGGCCTCGCCGACGGACTGGTCGCGACCGAGGCGACGACGGAGTACTACGTCCGGCTCATCGGCGACATGGGCGCGCGCAAGGTGCGCAAGTTCGTGCGCTACTACACCATCCCGGGTCTGGGACACGTCCTCGGGAGCCCGAGTGCAGCGGGCGGCGGGTTCTTCGCCTCCTGGGATCCGCCAGGCGCCGTCGGGCCTCGTCACCACCGATCAGAATGCCGCGACCAGGGGGCGCACCCGCCCGGTCTGCGAGTGGCTGTCCTGGCCGAAGTACGACGGCGCCGGCGATCCCAACAGCGCCGCGAGCTTCACTTGCGCGCGCTCCGCCGGAGGCGGTGAGGACGACGGAGACGACGACTGAGCCGCGCGGCTGCCCACCGGAATACGGGCCCAGGCAGTCGCCCGGGCCCGACCGGTACGAGCAGCGCCTATACTTGGGACCCATGAAATGGGAGCAGCTCCGCAAGCTCGCCCGCGAGTTGCCCGAGGTCGTAGATGCCCCCTGGTACGGTACGCCCGCGCTCAAAGTCCGTGGCAAGGGGTTCGTGAGATTGAAGGAAAATCGCAGGAGCGTCGTGCTCCTTCTGGAAAGCGTCGACGAGCAGGAGTGGCTCATCCGCGCTCGGCCGGAAATCTATTTCATCACCGAGCACTATCGCGGCTGGCCGGCCGTGCTCGCGAGGCTGTCCAAACTGTCCGTGACTGAGTGCCGGATGCGGCTCGAGCGGGCCTGGCGGCTCAAGGCGCCCCCTGCACTGTCGAGAAGGCTCGACGAATAGCGAATGGGTTAGTCGCACGCCCGATCCAACTCGGTGGCGCTCCCAAGATATATCCGCTATCGAGCCCGCGCCCGCAGCCGCTCGATCAGCTCCTGGACCTCCCGAAGTCGCTTGTCCACCTCCGCGAGCTCGCTCGCGAGTCCAGCCTTCGTGGCTCCCTTGTCGACGGCGACTTCGAGGTCCGTGACGGCAATTCCGAACAGCTTCAGCAGGCGGCGGGTCTCTTCGCTAGGCATGGCGATTCCTCCCGACCAGATTACGACGAGTGAAGTCCGAGGGGGGTCAGTTCTGCCTGGTGGCGTCGCGCGCCGACAGGAAGCGCGCGCCCGCCGCGGCGGCGAGCCGGCGATGCGCGTCGCTGATGCCCACCACTAGAAGCCGCGCCGGATCGATGTGCTCGCGGCGCGCGAAGTCGAGCAGGAGTCCGGGCAGCGGCGGACGGCACCAGCAGCGCGGTGGTCCGGCTGGATGAAGGCAGGCGGCGGTCTGCACAGGAAGGCCGCGAGTCGCAGCGGCCAGCGCCGCGTCGCCGTCCGGCAGCCAGGCGAAGACCAGCCGCGGACCCGGCTCGCCGCGATCGAGAACCGGAGGGCCCACCGCTGCGAGCGCCTCCAGCGCGACGGCCAGTCCCGCCCGGTTGCGCCCCGCCTCCGGCCGGCGCTCGAAGGCGACGCGCTCGATGGAATCCAAGCCCTCGTCCGCCTCCGGTGGCTCTTGTTGCCGCGCCTGCGTCCAGAGCACGCGCGGCGCGAGGCGCGTCGGATCGTCCTTGCCGCGCGAAAGCGCTTCCGGCTCCAGCAGCGCTCCGTGCTTCTCGAGCATGCGTTCGATGGCGTTGCGCTGCGCCTCGGCGAGCGGTGTCTCCAGCCACAGACAGCGAACGCGCGCCCCATGCCGGCCCGCCGCGCGCAGGACCGACTGCCGGCTGGAGCGCGTCAGGTAGGTGTTGTCGAGCACGACCCGCGTCGCGCCGGCGGCGAGCCGGTCTTCGAGCGCAGCGGCGATGCCAGCGAGCGTCCCGCCGCGCTCGTCGCGGTTGAGGCGCGTGTAGCCTTGAGCGGCAAGGCGCTCCGCCAGCGTGGACTTGCCGGAGCCGGAGAGTCCGGCGATGAGCACCACTTCCGCGTCGGCCCGCGCTGGCGCGCGAGGCGCGGGCTGGAGCGAGCCAAGCCGCTCGTCGAGCATCGCCCGCGTCTCCTCATCGACGACGAGGCGCGCCGCCGCTGCCGAATCGTGCGCCGTCTGCGGCCGGCGCGCGCCTGGCAGCGCGACGACGCGCGGGTGAAGCGCGAGAAGCCAGGCCAGCACCGCCTGCGCCGGGCTCGCGCCCAGCCTCTCCGCCGCCCGCGCGAGCGCGGAATCGCGCGCGAGGCGCCCGGCGCGCGCGGGGCCGCCGAAGGGCGCGTGCGCCAGCACCCACAGACCGCGCTCGAGGGCGAGCGAGACCACTCCTCCGCGCAGCGCCCGATCATCGCCGGCCCCGAGCGCCACCTCGACTGCGGTGAGCGGGGCGAGCTCGAGAGCCTCTGCGAGCTGGCTCCGGTTGACGTTGGAGACGCCGATGCGGCGGATCAATCCGCGATCGACGAGCGCGGCGAGCGCACGTACGCTGGTCGCGAACGGAACGCGCGGATCGGGAGCGTGCAGGAGGAGAAGGTCGATCGGTCTCCCACCGAGGGCTTCGAGACTCTTCTCGCAGTCGGCGGCGATCGACCGGGCGCGGCCATCCGCGCGCCAGGCTCCGCCGGGACGGGCCATGCCGCACTTGGTGACCACGCGCGCGCGCCCGCCCAGCGGGTGCGAAGCGAGCGCACGCGCGAGGAGCCGCTCGTCGTGTCCGAGTTCGCTATCGTCGAGCGCGTAGGCGTGGGCGGTGTCGAACACCGTGGCGCCGCCATCGAGCGCCGCGTGGACGGTGGCGAGGGCTCGTTCTTCGTCACGGTCCTGCTCGGTGGAGAGGCGCATGCAGCCGAGGCCGATCCTCGACGCGTCTGCGGCAAGCCAATCCTGCGGAGTCACGCTCACGTTCAGGGCCGCTCCTCGTCGAGCCAGGAGGCGATGCGGCCCGACATCGCGTCGCGGTTCGTCCGGGTGACCTCCCACGTTTCGGCCCGGGGATGGCGCTTTACCCCCGCGATGAACCCCCTCCCGCGCTGGGCGACCGTCGCGATCACCGGGCAAGCGGCATCGAGCTTATCTGCCAGGAGGTCTTTGACCCTGCGCATTACGGTCGTCTTGCCCACGCCGGGAACGCCGGTGATGAGCAGCACGCGATCCTTCATGTCCGCATCTTGCCTTGGGCGGAGCTCAGCTGCGCTTCATGTGAACCTTCGCCCGTCGCCGCTCGCGCGCTCAGGCGCGGCGTCTGTACACATCGGTGCTCAAGTACTTCAGCCCGGAGTCAACCAGGAGCGTGACGACCTTCGCACCCGGCCCCAGCCGCCTGCCCACCTCGATCGCCCCGAGCACGTTCGCACCGGAGGACGTCCCGGCGAAGAGCGCTTCCTCGCGGGCGAGCCGTCTCGCCATCTCCTTTGCGTTGTCGGTCTTTACGGCCAGTATTTCGTCGACGAGGGTCGCGTCCCACAGCGGAGGCGCGTAGCCGATTCCGACTCCTTCGATCTTGTGAGGTCCTGGCGGCCCGCCCAGCAAGACCGAGGATTCGGCGGGCTCGACGGCCACGATCCGAATCCCTGCCCTGTGCCGCTTCAGCACACTGGCGACGCCGCGAGAAGAGGCGGCCGTCCCCACGCAGTGCACGAATGCCTCGATCTCCCCCTTCGTTTGAGTCCAGATCTCCTCGCCGAGCGGGTGGTAACCGCCGATGCTGTCCCGGTTGTTGAGCTGGTCGGTCCAATAGGTATGAGGCTCCTCGCTCAGTTTGCGAGCGGCCTCGATCATGTCGAGGATGAGCTTCTTGGTGGTGAGACCTCCTTCGCTGGGCACGAGAGTCAGCTCGGCGCCGAGCGCCGCCATGTGATCCCGCTTCTCCAGGCTGAACGCATCGGAGGTGACGATCCGGAGCCGATACCCCTTGGCGGCAGACACGAGCGCGAGCGCCGTTCCGGTGCTGCCACCCGTGTACTCGACGACGGTGTCTCCGGGTTTCAGCCGGCCGTCCTCCTCCGCACGCAGGATGACGGCCTGGGCCATCCGGTCCTTCATGCTGCCGGTCGGGTTCTCCCACTCGAGCTTCGCGAAGATGTCGGCACAATCCCTCGGAACGACCTTTCGAAGTTGAACGAGGGACGTGTTCCCGATGGCGCTGAGGATGTCCATGATCTGGTTTCTGATGCGGGGCGCGGCAGGCCGTTGCTCGAACCTGTCGCGGACGACGGCATCCACGGCGGCCGCATGCGCGTTACCGGTACGGCGCCGGACGAGCTCGTCTGGGAGTTCGGCTTGCGGCGCAGTTACGTGGCCGCCGCGTGAAACCTGAACCTCCGCGCCCTCCACAACTTCGTCCGTCCACGGACCGCAAACGACCAGAGTCACTCCAACGCGCTCGAGCTCGAAACGCGAAACGGACCGACAATCTGCGCGAGGTATGTGCTCGCGACGCGGCCGTCCGAGATGCCGTAGCCTCGCGGCCAGCGTGTATCCGGCAGGAACTGCGTCCCGAACATGCGGTCGAGGATCGGAAGGTGGACCGCAAAGTTCTTGTCGATGGCCTCGGCCTCGGCAGCGTGGTGGAAATGGTGGTAGCGGGGCGTCACCAGAAAGGGCTCCAGCCACCTCAGCTCCGCGCCGAAGTTGGCGTGGATGAAGACCGCGTGAAAGGAGACGAAGGCCAGGTAGAGCGCCACCGCGGAGGGGGACGCGCCCGCGCACACCAGGACGGTCATCACGCCCGCTCGAGTCGCCACGGCGTCGAGGGGATGCATGCGTGAGCCGGCCAGCCAGTCCATCGCCATGCTCGAATGATGAACGGCGTGGAGGCGCCAGAGGAACGAAAGCCGATGAAAGGAGCGGTGGATCCAGTATTGGGTGAAATCGGCCAGCGCTAGCACGGCGACGAACTGGACCGGCAGCGGAAGCGATCCGAGCAGGGCGAATCCTCTCTCGGGCACCAGCGCGTCTCGTAAGATCCCGGATGGAAACAGCGCCACCCAGCTGAACGCCTGCACGAGGAGATGGCTGACCAGGAAGTGCGCGCCGTCCGTGGTCCACTCCGGCCGGAACACCCGCTGGTCGCCATTGCGGGGAAGCGCGCGCTCGAGCGGCACGAAAATCAGCGCAAGCACCAGCAGGTTGAGCGCAAACCATTCGAGGCCCAGGCCGAACTTCGTCTCCACCGAATCGGGCAGGGGCACCGCAGCACCGCCCAACGCCATGGCCGAGACCGCCAGGAAGATGCCCGTGAGCCCCAGGACCTTTCGACGGCGGCGGGCGACACTGAACAGTCCCAGCGACGCCGACGCGATCAAGACGGTCTGCAGGACTCCGCGCAGCAGTGCCACCGGGTAGTGCGATCGAAGGACAGGCGCAGTGAGGAGCTGGGGAAAGTGCAAGCAGAGCACACCGAAGAGGCCCAGCGCGCCACCGAGCAGCGAAGCAATTCCACCGACCCAGCCGGAGCCCAATCCGGTGAGTTCGTCGTCGCCGAAGATTCGACGGAAATAGCGGTCGAGCGCGGTAGGCGCGGGATCAGGCGACCGCATGCATCCAACTCTAGTCGAATCGAGCGCCTCGAAAAGAAAACGCCCCGCCCGCCACGTTCCCGGAATTCGTGCCTGGCGCTTGCCCGCATTTTCCGGGCAAGCTGGTATGAGGGGGCATGGCGAACGAGGCTGAGCCGGGCCGCGTCGAGTGCATCCACGTCGCGATCAGCGAAGGGGAGCCGATGCGGGCGACGGCTCGAATCCGGCTGCTTGCAGGACTTGGCCTGGAAGGCGACCGGTATGCGACGGGGCGGGGTCACTTCTCCGGCACGCCGGGCACTGGCCGCGCTCTCACTCTAATCGAGGCCGAGGCGCTCGAATCCCTGCGCGAAAGCCTGGGAATCGCGCTGCCGCCTGGCGAGGCGCGCCGCAATGTCACTACCCGCGGCATCGCGTTGAACGCGCTGGTCGGACGTCGCTTCCGCATCGGCAGCGTCCTCTGCGAGGGGAAGCGCCTGTGCGAGCCATGCAGGTATCTCGATGGCGTCGTCTCCAAGCCGCTGCTCGACCCGCTCTCGCACCGCGGCGGGCTGCGGGCCGACGTGCTCGAGGACGGGGAGATTCGCATCGGCGACGAACTGCGGCCCGTGGAGCCGTAGCAGCGGGTTCGTCTCATCGCCCGCGTCTTCGGGTCGACGAGGCAGAGCTAAATTGCGAGCCGAACTGACGCGACGCGTTGGAAGCGCCGTTCGTCTGAAACACGATCACCCGTTCGGGCGTAATACTGCTGGCGCGGCAGCCTGCCGCGTGCGAAGGCGAACTGCCGTTCCGGCGCGGAGGCCGGACATGGCTCTGGCAGAAGGCGCTGTACCAAAAGGAGGTTCGAGAGATGAAGAGCGGCACGATGAAGGGCGTGGCGATCGCCGGAGCGCTCGCCACAATGATGGCTCCCGCGGTGGCCTTCGCCGCCAAGGCAAAGGCGGCGAAGGGGGTCCATTGCGAGGGCGCGAACGACTGTAAAGGGAAGGGCGCCTGCAAGGGCGGAACCCACGACTGCAAGGGCAAGAACGACTGCAAGGGACAGAGCTTCACCATGGCCAAGAACGCGAAGGCCTGCGAGGCCAAGGGCGGCAAGGTGGAGTCGAAGAAGATGTAGGGAGCCTCGGGCCGGAGGCCGTGCTTCCGGTCCGAGTTCCGCATGAGCATTCCGCGACCCGGTCTGGGACATGGCATCGGGCTCCGGCCGAACCACTTCGGCCGGCTGCTCGCCGAGCGGCCTCCGGTCGACTGGATGGAAGCGGTGAGCGAGAACTACCTCGCTCCCGGCGGCCGGCCCGTCGCTGCCCTCGAAAAAGTGCGGAGCGAGGTGCCGGTGGCGCTGCACGGCGTCTCGCTCTCGATCGGGTCCACCGATCCGCTCGACAAGACCTATCTGACGGCGCTGCGCGCCCTGGTCGATCGCATCCAGCCGGCGATCGTCTCTGACCACCTCTGCTGGGGACGCCATGGCGGCCGCTACGTCCACGATCTCTGGCCGCTGCCGCTCACGGAGGAAGCGCTGGCGCACGTCGTCGAGCGCGTCGGGCAAGTGCAGGAGGCGCTCGGGCGACAGATCCTGCTCGAGAACGTCTCCTCGTACGTTGCCTTTCGCGAGTCGACGATCAGCGAATGGGAGTTCATCGGCGAGGTCGCCCGGCGCGCGGATTGCGGCATCCTCCTCGACGTCAACAACATCTACGTCAGCGCGCGCAACCACGGGTTCTCCGCCGCCGGGTACATCGCGGGAGTGCCCGCAGACCGCATCGCGCAGTTCCACCTCGCCGGGCACAGCGACAGGGGCGCCTACCTCTTCGATTCGCACGACGCGCAGGTACCCGAGTCGGTCTGGGATCTCTACCGCATCGCCGTCGCCCGCTTCGGCCCGGTGCCGTCGCTGATCGAGTGGGACGATCACATCCCGGAGCTCGAGGTCCTCGTCGGCGAGAGCCGCAAGGCCGCAGCCTTCGAGGCGGAGGTTCTAGGCCGCAGGGCGGTAGCGTCGTGAAGCTCGCCGAGATGCAGCGTCTGTTCTACCAGCTCGCCGCGCGGGCGCCCGGAAGCGCGGACCTCGATCCCGCGGCGCTGCTCGCCGGTACTGGCGAGCTGGATGCGCCGGCGCGAATCGGGATCTACGCCGACATGTTCATCTGGCGGCAGATCGATGCGCTGCGCGAGGACTTTCCCAGACTCGCCCTTCTCCTCGGCGCCGGGCCGTTCTACGCCATGGCAGAGGATTATCTGAAGGCCCACCCGTCGCGACACGCCTCGCTCTCCGAGCTGGGACGCCAGCTGCCCGGATTCTTGCGCGAGTGGCGCGGGGAGGGCGCGCGGGGCGACCTGTCCGATCTCGCCGAGCTAGAGTGGGCGCGAGCCAAGGTCTTCGAGGAGGCGAACGTCGAGCCAGTGCCGCCTGAGAAGATGCGCTCATTTTCCGGCGATGAGCTGCCGCGCCTTCGCCTGCGCTTCGTGCCGGCACTCCGGGTGCTCGAGCTGGGAAACGATCTCGGCGATCTCTGGCAGGCGCTGGAAGATCGCGTTCCGCCAGGTCCCCCCTCGGCGCGCCGGAACACGGTCGCAGTGTGGAGAAAAGGATTCGAGGTGCTGCACGCGCCGATCGACCAGGACGAGGCCAGGGCGCTGGCCCTGGCGCAATCGGGAGCGCCGCTCGGCGCCGTCTGCGAGGCGTTCGTGGAGCGCCCCGATGCGGTGGAGGTGGCCTTCCGTGCCATCTCGAGCTGGTTCGCAGAGGGTTGGGTGTTCGCCGCGGAGGCGACATGACACTGCCCGCACGAATCGAGGGAGCGCTGCGCCGCCTGACCGAGGCGCAGTGGGTGCCGCAACTTCTCGTGCGACTCTTCGTCGGCTACTTCTTCCTCGAGACCGGGTGGGGGAAGATCCACAACCTGGACACCTTTGCCGAACGCTTCGCCGAGTGGGGCATCCCCGCGCCGGCCTTCAACGCGGCTCTCTCCGCGTGGACCGAGTTCCTCGGTGGCCTGCTCATCGTGCTGGGTCTCTTCACCCGGCTCGTTTCCATCCCGCTCTTCATCAACATGCTGGTGGCCGTCCTGGCGGTGAGGCTGAAGAAGGTGGAAGGGCTCGACGACTTCGTCGAGCTGGACGAGCCGCTCTACGCGCTCAGCTTCCTCTGGCTCTTCTTCTCGGGCCCCGGATGGGTCAGCCTCGACCATCTCCTCGGTCGTGTGCTGCGCAAGAAGTACGCAGCGCAGTTGAAGCCGAAGGTCCCGGTGTGACCGCCTTCGCCGCGGCCGTGGTCGTCGCGGCCGCCCTCCGCTACGAAGTGAAGGTCAGCCCAGGCGCCCGCGATCTCGCGATCGAAGCGCGGATTCCGCCTTTCCCGGATCGCGAGGGCGAGCTGAGCGTCAGCGGTGGGGCGGAGGAGTTCATTCGCGAAGTGGCGATCCTTTCCGAGGAAGGAGAGGCCCGCCTCGAGCGGCGCGGCGACTCCTGGTTTGCTCCCGGCTGCGCCGCTGGCGGCTGCCGGATCCGCTACCGCTTCGCCCTACGCGAGGCGGGCGAAGCGCGCGACGACGATGACGTTGCAGCGGTCTACGGAGACGTCGTCGAATCGCCGCCCGGCTCCTGGCTCCTGCGTCCCCTGCGGACACCGGAAAAAGCCACGGCAGAGCTGAACGTCTCCACGCCACAAGATCTGCGCTTCGTCGCGGGACTGCCTCGTGGACCGATCAGCGCCTCCGAGCTGGGCGATCTGCCCTACGCGGCCTTCGGGGATCTGCGCGTGGAGACGGGCCTGCTCACCGTGGCCATCGCCAAGGTGCCGCGCCGCCAGAGCGAGGAAGAGCTGCTCGGCTGGATCCGCGATTCGGCTGCGCTCATCGAGCGATACTTCGGGCGCTTCCCCGCCGACGGCGCACTCCTCCTCGTGCTGCCCGCGCGTGGCCACCAGATCCACGGCCGCTGCCGGGGGACCGGCGGCGCTTCGATCCTCTTCACGTTGGGCACGGAAGTGGACCTCGCGGAAGCGCGCCGCAGCTGGGAGCTGGTGCATGAGATGGTCCATCTCGGCTTCCCTTCGCTGCCTCGGCGGCACCTTTGGGTAGAGGAAGGCCTCGCCACCTACGTCGAGCCGATCGCGCGAGCGCGGGTCGGCGAGCTGAGCGCCGGGAAGGTGTGGGGCGATCTCGTGCGCGGCCTCCCGCAAGGTCTGCCCCGGCAGGGCGACGAGGGCCTCGATCGGACGCATACCTGGGGCCGGACCTACTGGGGCGGCGCGCTGTTCTGGCTGCTCGCCGACGTGGAGATCCGGGAGCGCACCGGCAATCGTTTCGGGCTCGAGCACGCGCTTCGCGCCGTGGTCGCGCAGGGGGGAAGCATCGCCCAGCGCTGGCCGCTCCGGCGCGCGCTCGAAGTCGGGGACCGCGCAGTGGGAACGAAGGTGCTCGAGGAGCTATACGCGAAGATGGGTTCGGCGCCCACCGAAGTCGATCTCGGCGCTCTCTTTCGCCGGCTCGGGGTCGCGCTGCGGGGCACGGCGGTCGAGTTCGACGATCTTGCGCCGCTTGCGCCCATCCGCCGCGCCATCACCGAGCCACCTGCCGCTGCCCGGTGATCCCAACTGCGCCGCGAGCTTCCTTGCGCGCGCTCCGCCGGACGCGGTGAGGACGACGCGGACGACGGCTGAGCCACGCAGGCTGCCCACCGGAATAGGGGCCCAGGGCAGCTCGCCTGGGCCCGACCGGCACCGAGCACCAGGTGCACAACGAGAGCCGCCAGCTGAACCAATGCCACGTCGAATGTCAGAGGGGGCTGCTACGCTCATCACATGGGCGAGGCGTGCACCGAGCTCGATGCCAGGCTGGAGGCAGTGGCGAAGGCCGCCGCTCCGCTCGGCTCGAGGCTTCCGCGGGTGCGGGATCCAGCCACCGCCCGCTGGATGGCGCACGCCATGGATGCGCTGCTCAGGAACGTCACCAGCGGTTACGACGCTCTCGATGTCGCCCTCGGCGAGGGCCTGGACGCCTTGTCCGTCGGACGCCGGGCGATGGACCTGAGCTACTCCAACATCGGCGACTACGCCCGGGAAGAGCTGGGCATCAACGCGAGCACGGCGGTGAAGATGGCGCGGCTGGCGCGGAGGCTCCGGGAACGGCCGGCCTTGAGAGAGGCAGTGCGGCGGGGGGAGCTGAGCGCGCGCAAGGCGGAGATCATCGCGCCGGTGGCGGTCGGCGGCGATCAGGTCCGGTGGATCCTGCGGGCGAAGGGGGAGACGGTCCGATCGCTCAAGGTAACGGTGAAGGCGCCGGCTGACTCAGACGAGGAGGAGTGGTTCAACCTTCGCGCGGAGGTCTCGCCCGAAAGCTGGCCCAAGCTCGACGAGGGATTGAGGGTCGCCGGAGTGATCCTGGGTGCCTCGGCGACGAAGAAGCAGCGGGTCGCCGTCTGGGGAGAGGAATACCTGGGCTCGCATCCGGCGCCTGCCGACGAGCGCGCGGACGACGTGCTGTTCGCTCCCGACGACGAACTCCAATCCCTCAAGGAACTGCTGGAACAGGAAAGCCGCCAATGGGCTGGCCTCGCGACGGTTGAACCGCTCGAGGCGCAGCAGTTCAGCGGGGAGATCGATCCCTGGCGCATCGACGCGGAGCTTAAGGGGCTGGTGGAGAAGCGCACCCGCTGGGACGAGGTGTTCGGGCACGTGGCGATGGTGTTCAAGAGCAGCCGCGCCTGGGAGCCTCTCGGTTTCGCCAGCTTCGGCCACTATTGCGAGGAACGGCTGGGAATGGCCGAGCGCACCGTCGCGCAGCGAGTCGCGCTCGAGCTCAGCCTGGATCGGATCCCGCTGCTGCGGCGGGCGCTGCGAGAGAAGCGGATCAGCTACGAGAAGGCGCGCATCATCGCGCGGCATGCGGATGGAGAGGAGGTGCAGGGCTGGATCGAGAAGGCGGAGACCATGACCTGCGTCGCGCTGCGTCGTGCCATGCAGGACAAGGACGAGGCGCAGATGTGCGCGCGCGGGACCTTTACCGTCTGGATGCCAGTGAGCGTCGCGGAGATCGTCAAGGCCGCGTTCCGCGCAGCCCGCGCGGCGGCGAAGCGCTGGTTGGGGGCGGGAGAATGCCTTGTGACGCTGGCGGAGCACTTCGTGGAGACCTGGAGAAAAGAAGTCAAGCAGGCGAACACGCTGCAGCGCCGCATCCGCGCCCGCGACAGGCACTTCTGCCAGGTCCCGGGCTGCAGCAGGGCCGCGGTGCACGCGCACCACATCAAGCCGCGCTCGCAGGGAGGCAGCGACGAGCCCGAGAACTTGATCAGCCTCTGTGCCGCTCACCACCTGTACGGTATTCATGGCGGCCGCATGCGCGTCACCGGCACGGCTCCGGACAAGCTCGTCTGGGAGTTCGGCCTGCGTCGCAGCTACGTGGCCGCCGCCTGAAACAACTCGCGCCGCGCGGCAAGCATTTCTCGCGACGCTCCCGTCCGCTGCTCTGCTCGAAAAGTACAATCGCCTCCGCGCGGCGGCGCTTCAACGTCCAGCGTCCCCAAGAAAGCCAAGTCTTCTGCGACGCATCCCTCCGGTTCACCAATTTGAAACCGCAATGTTGTTTGTCCACGGCGTCTGCGCCGTGAGATGCCGCGCCACCGCAAAGCAGCTCGCATCGCGAACGCAGTGCACGGCAGCAACAAGGAGGACCGCAGATGAAGACGAAGAAGCTTCTTGCCTTGATCACGTCCTGCATCGTCGCTTCAGCCGTCCAACCCGCCTTCCAGGCACGCGCCGAGTCCCAGGAGACGCCAAAAGCGGCCTCGCTGCAGCTCGCTACAGGCCAGTACATCACGCCGACGGCGCTGCGCGGATCGACGCAGCAGTTCCTGAATCCACAGCTACCCGCCTACCCGAGCTTCGTCGCCGGCGAGGCGGTGCGCTCGCAGCTGAGCCCCGACGGCGCCACGCTGGCGATCCTCTGCGCCGGCCAAAACTCGCTCGACGATGCCGCCGGCAACCTCGACGTGGCCAACTCGACCCAGTACATCTTCCTGTACGACGTGAGCGGCCAGCACAAGCAAGCGCCCGTGCTCACCCAGGTGATCCAGCAGACGAACGCCCACGTAGGCCTGGTCTTCTCGCCGGACGGCAAGCTCTACGCCGCCGGAGGCAAGGACGACGCGGTCTACGTCTACACGAAGACCGCCAACACCTGGTCGCGGACCGCGACGATCAGCCTGGGCCATGCCGGCAAGGGAGTCGGCGTCGGCGTCGGGCCCAACGCCAGCGGCCTCGGCATCTCTGCCGACGGCACGACGCTGGTGGTCGCCAACAACTACAACGACTCGATCAGCGTGGTCGACACGGCGAGCGGCACCGTCCGGTACGAGCACGACCTGCGCCCCTGGTTCGCCAACAACGAAGGCACCAGCGGCGGGGTCGGCGGCAGCTTCCCCTTCGCGGTCGCCGTCAAGGGCAACGGCACCGCGTACGTGTCTTCGGACCGCGATCGTGAAGTCGTCGTGATCGACATCAGCTCCGCGAGCGCCGGCCGCCTGGTCAAGCGCATCAAGCTCGACGGCAATGCCCTGGGCATGACGCTCGACTCCCAGGGTTCGAAGCTGTTCGTGGCGGAGGACAACGCCGACCAGGTCGCCGTGATCGACACGGCGAGCAATGCGGTGGTCGCGAAGATCGATGCGCGCGCCCCGGCTGGCATCCTGGCCGGATCCCAGGAGGACGACGGCGTAGACCAGCGTACCCGCCACACCGGCGCCGCGACCTTCGCGGTGACGCTCTCTCCCGATGGCAAGACCCTCTACGCCGTCAACGCGGGCGCGAACTCCGTGGCGGTGATCCCGCTCCGGGGCGAGCATGCCTACCGGGTCGCAGGCCTGATCCCGACCGCCTACGAACCGCACGACGTGACGTTCAGCGCCGACGGCAGCTGGATGTACATCGTCAACGGCAAGAGCATCACGGGGCCGAACCCCGGTCACCTGGCCGGCTCCACCGCCAACATCACCCTTACGCGTCCGGGCGGCCCGCCAGTCGGTGCCGCGGCCGCCGCTGCGGCCAGGGCCTCGAACCAGTATCAGTTCCAGCTCGAGCGCGCCTCGCTGGTCAGCGCCCCTGCGCCGACCTCGGAAGATCTCGAGCGCCTGACCATGCGGGTCGCCGCGAACAACTTCTACAGCGCGGACCGCGAGGACGACCAGAAGGTGATGAAGTTCCTGCGCCGCCGCATCAAGCACGTCATCTACATCGTCAAGGAGAACCGCACGTTCGATCAGATCCTGGGCGACCTCGGCAACGGCGCCAACGGCGATCCCTCGCTGACCCAGTTCCCCGAGAGCATCACGCCCAACTTCCACCGCCTGGCCCGCCAATTCGTCACCCTGGACAACTTCATGGATCCGGGCGACGGCAGCATGGACGGCTGGGCGTGGAGTCTGCAGGGTCGCGTCACCAACACGGAGACCATCACGCAGCAGATCAACTACGCCTTCGTCAACCGCGGGCTGTCCTACGAGTCCGAGGGCACGAACCGCAACGTGCCGGTGAACTTCGGCACGGTCGCCGAACGTGACGCCGCCGCCGGACCGGCAGGGACCACGAGATACTCGGCCGCCACAGCGGGCGTACCGGGCGGGACCGCGAACGTCCTCACCGGCACGGGCAACCACGCTTCCGCCGATGCTCCCTTCGGCATCCAGGAGGGCTACATCTTCAACGCCGTGATGCAGGCGGGCGGGACCGTGCGGAACTACGGGTTCCTGACGAACAACATCGGCAGCATCGGAACCAAGGCGTCGCCGATCAGCGATCCGTTCGCCGCGGGTGTGGTGCAGGTCGCGCCGCTCGACCCGTCGCTCGCGCCGGTCACCGACGTCTACTTCCGCGGCTACGATCAGAACTATCCCGATCTGTGGCGCTACAACGAGTGGAAACGCGAGTTCGACCAGTACGTCGCCAACGGCAACCTGCCTAGCCTTTCGCTGATGCGCGTGAGCCACGACCACATGGGCAGCTTCGGCACGGCGCTCGGTGGCGTGAACACGCCCGAGACGCAGCAGGCCGACGACGACCTCGCGGTCGGCCGGCTGGTCCAGGCCGTGTCGGAGAGCCCCTACGCTGCCGACAC
>Ga0209526_10001407_pt1 | contig 16067 bp, 14 predicted proteins | sample JacPinW_OM2H0_M1_FD_188566 | JGI IMG/M metagenome (GOLD analysis project Ga0209526, IMG submission 188566) | Forest soil microbial communities from Algoma, Ontario, Canada - Jack Pine, Ontario site 1_JW_OM2H0_M1 (SPAdes) (version 2) | ecosystem: Environmental > Terrestrial > Soil > Boreal... | reverse complement strand
CGCCAGGCTGATCGTATGGGTGCCCGAGCCGATGTCGGTGACCCCCAGCTTCTTTCCCTTGAGGTCCGCCGCGGACTTGATGGAGTCCGCCTTCTTCGTCGCGACCATCTCCGCCTCACCCGGCGCGATGCCGAACTGACAGATGGTCTCGATCTTCTTGCCCAGGGCGTTCAGCTCGATCGGGTGGCTGTAGGCGCCCGAGCCGGCGTCGACGTTACCGGCGACGACCTCGAGCTCGGTCCCCTGCCCGGAGCCCTCGTCGACCAGGGTGATGTTGATTTTCTGCTCGTCGAAATAGCCGAGTTGCTTGGCGAGCATGTTCGGCAGGTAGATCTGCTTGTTGAGACCGCCGACCATCAGCTTGAGGTCGACGGGCTGCATCGTTCCCGAGGATCCGGTCGACGCGGTCGAGGTTCCGCCACAGGCACTGAGGGCCACCGTCGCCCCCACCGCGACAAACGCCTTACGACTGAGTCCGTACATCTATCGTTTCTCCTCCCTAAATCGGTATTTCGCCGCTGACGCGACTGGGTCGCCATTTGATGAGCCGGTTTTCGAGCGCGCTGATGAGTCCCTCCGCAATGAGCGCGAGCACCGCCAGCACGAACATGCCCGCGAACACCCCGTTGACGTCGAAGGTGTGTCCTGCGTTGTAGATGAGCTGGCCGAGTCCGGCTGTGGCCCCGAACAGTTCCCCGACCACGGCGCCGACGATGGCCAGGCCGAAGCTGATGTGGAGGCTCGCGAGAATCCAGGACAGGGCGGACGGGATGATGATCTCGGTCGTCAGGCGGCGGTTGTTGGCGCCGAGGATGCGGGCGTTGGCGATCAGGTTGCGGTCCACCTCGCGCACGCCCTGGAAGGCGTTGAAGAAGACGACAAAGAACACCAGCACCACGGCGGTCGCCGCTTTGCCCCAAACGGACAAGCCGAACATGATGGCAAAGAGAGAGCCGAGTACGACCCGCGGGATGGCGTTGGCGGCTTTGATGAAGGGCGAGAGGCCCTCAGCGAGCAGCTGGATGCGGCCGAGGAGGATGCCGAGCACGACGCCGAGCGCCGAACCGATGACGAAGCCGAGCACCGCCTCCTCCATCGTCACCGCCGCCTGCAGCCAGAGTGGCCCGAGCGCCGTCCCTTCGGTGATCCAGGTCCAGAGACGCGACACGACTCCCGACGGCTGACCGACGAAGAAGGGGTCGACCCAGTTCAGGCGGCTCGACAACTCCCAGCTGCCTATCCAGAGGACGGCGAACGCAACGCGCAGCGCGTAGACGATCAGGCGCCGGCGGAGCGCCGCGCGTGACCGCCGGGCGATCAGGTCGGCGTCGATCGACCCGGGCGGAATTCCCTCCCCCGGGTTAAGTGCTCCCTCCCCCCTTGCGGGGGAGGGTCGGGGTGGGGGGTTACCCACCTCAGCCTGCGGCAGCGTGCTTCTGACGTTCATAGCTCACCAGCACCTCATCGCGTAGCTGACTCCAGATCGCCTCGTAGAGCTGGGTAAACCGCGGCTGAAAGCGAATCTCGGCGACGTTTCGTGGCCGCGGCAGGTCGACGACAAAGTTCCCTTTGACGGTCCCCGGACCTGCGGTGAGCACGAAGACCCGGTCGGCGAGGGCGATCGCCTCTTCGAGGTCGTGGGTCACGAAGACGACCGACGCGGACGTCGACGCCCAGAGGGTGAGGAGCTCGTCCTCCATCAGGCTGCGCGTCTGCACGTCGAGCGCGCTGAAGGGCTCGTCCATCAGCAGGATCCGTGGGTTGTTGATCAAGCTCTGGGCCAGCGCCACGCGCTTACGCATGCCGCCGGAGAGCTGGTGCGGGTAGCGGTCCTCGAAGCCCGCCAGCCCGACGCGAGCGATCCAGTCTCGGGCGCGTTCGCGGGCGGCCCGCCCCCCGATTCCCTGGTACCGCGGGCCGGCGGCGACGTTCTCGACGACGGTCTTCCAGGGAAAGACCGCATCGCTCTGAAAGACGTAGCCGATGCCATCAGCGATGCCCTTGACGGGGCGACCCTCGACCCGGACCTCGCCGGCGCTGGCCAGCTCCAGGCCGGAGATCAGCGCCAGCGTCGTCGATTTCCCGCAACCGGTGGGCCCGACGACGGCACAAAATTCACCCGGGGCCACCTCCATGGTCAGGTCCCGCAACGCCGTGTAGATGCCGCCTTTCGGGGTGGCGAACCGCTTGGTGACGCCCCGCAGCTCGATCGACGGGCTGGCCATTGCCGCCACCGTAAATGGGCAACACGGCCGTTGAAAAGCCTTGCGGAGTTTGCGACCGTTTTGGTCGTTGTGGTCGCTTCCCGCGGGCGCAATCAGAGGCTACGATGGATTCGCATGCATCGCCTCCGCCTGAGCCTGGCGTCGCGGATTCTCGTTTTCCAGCTCGCGATCGTGCTGGGCGCGCTTGTCGTCGGCGCGGTTATCTCGATCGCGGTGGAGCGCCAGCGGCTCGACTCGCAATACGAACAGAAGGCGCTAACCGTCGCGCAGTCGGTCGCCGGCATGTCTGCGGTCCGCGATGCGCTGACGACTTCGAATCCGTCAGGGACACTCCAACCGCTCGCCGAAGGCGTCCGCCAGGCGACCGCGGCTAGCTTCATCGTGATCGCCGGTGCTAACGGCATCCGCTATTCGCACCCGAACGCCGCGCTGATCGGCAAGCCGATCGATGAGGACCCGAGCGCAATCCTCAAGGGTCAAACCTTCATGGGCATCCAACAAGGCACGCTCGGACCCTCCGCCCGTGGAAAGGCGCCGATCTTCGACGGCACCGGACGAGTGGTCGGCATTGTCTCCGTCGGCTTCCTCGAGACGGCGCTCGGTCCGGGTCGCCAGCTAATGAATGAGGTTCCGTTGCTGGCTTCGTATTTGCTGGTCGCCGTGGCCCTCGGTGTGATCGGGTCACTGCTGCTGGCGCGGCACCTGAAACGGCAAACCTTCGGACTGGAACCCCAGGAGATTGCAACACTGCTGGAGCAGCGAGAAGCCAGCCTGCATGGCATTCGCGAAGGAACGATCGCGAACGACCTCGAAGGACGAATCACGCTAATCAACGATGAGGCGCGACGCCTGCTCCGGTTGCCGGATAACGTCGAGGGCAAGCGACTTCGTGACGTGCTCCCGCCCGGCCGGGTGCGGGACGTTTTGATCGGTGAGACGACGGGTGCGGACGAAGTCGTGCTGGCGGCCGACCGGGTACTGGTGGTGAGCCGAATGCCGGTCGTCGTGCGGGGCCGCACCATCGGCTACGTCGCAACCTTCCGCGATCGCACAGAGCTCGAGAGCCTGCTGCGCGAATTGGACAACGCCCGCAGCGTCACCGAGGCTCTACGCGCCCAGGCGCACGACTTCTCCAACCGCCTCCACACGATCGCCGGCATGATCGAGCTCGGACACCAGGAGGAAGCGATCCAGCTGACCACCGAGTCATCGAGCGTTTCGCAGGAATTGACCGAATCCTTGCTCGAGCGCGTCGGCGACCCGGTCCTGGGCGCATTGCTCCTGGGCAAATCGGCTGTGGCCGCGGAGCGGGGCATCCAGTTTCGCTTGTCGCCCGACAGCCGACTCGATGGCGACGCCGGCCACCCGCGTGACTTGATCACGGTGGTCGGCAACTTGATCGACAACGCGCTAGACGCTGCCGCCACCTCATCGAACGGAGGTCCGCGCTGGGTTGAAGTCTCGATCCACAAGGCGGACGGCGATGTCGTCATCCAGGTGCATGATTCGGGACCTGGGATCGCCAGCGATGAGCTAGGGCAGATCTTCTCTGAGGGCTACACCACGAAGCTCGCCGGCCCCGGCTCTCGGCGGGGACTCGGCCTCGCGCTCGTGCAGCAGGTGGCATCGCGTCGGGGCGGTGAGGTCACGGTCGTCAACGAGGGCGGCGCACTGTTCACGGTCCGGCTCCCACTCAGCGCGAAACCGGTGTCGGTGGCAACACCATGATCCGAACGCTGATCGTCGATGACGACTTCCGGGTGGCGGCGCTCCATCGCGCCTACGTCGAAAAGGTTCCCGGGTTCACCGTGGTGGGCGAGGCGGGCACCGGCGCCGACGCACTACGCCTGATTGCTCAGACGAAACCCGACCTTGTCCTGCTCGACATCTATCTGCCCGATATCTCCGGCCTGGACGTGATGCGCTCCATCCGGGAAGCCGGCGCTTCTCGCGTGGATGTGATCGCGATCACCGCGGCTCGCGACGTCGAGAGCCTGCGGTCGGCGATGCACGGGGGTGTCGTCCACTATCTGATCAAACCGTTTCGATTCGCCGCACTCGAGGAGAAGCTGCAGAGTTATGCCGCCATGCACCGGCGGCTGACGCAGCTTTCGGAGGCGGACCAGCACGCGGTCGACACGCTCTATCACATCCTCAGGCACGGTGCCGGCGAGACGCTGCCCAAGGGCCTGTCCCGGCCGACCCTCGACTTGGTTACCCGCATACTGCACGAGGCCGAGCACGACCTGGCCGCGGCGGAGGTCGCCGACCTCGCCAGCTTGAGCCGGGTCACCGCCCGGCGTTACCTCGACCACTTGGTGCAGTCAGGACGGGCCGAGGTTGTGATGCGGTACGGATCGCCGGGCCGGCCCGAGCACCGGTACCACCTGGTCGCGGCTCGCTCGCTGACGGGGCCCGCGACTTAGCGGGCGCGCCCCAACGTCATCGCGGCGGCCGTTCTCGTTCGGACGCCCAGTTTGTCGTAGACGTGCTCGAGGTGCTTCTGCACCGTCCGCGGGCTGAGTGAGAGACGACCGGCGATCTGGATGTTCGTCTTGCCATCGCCCACCAGGACGAGGACCGCGTGCTCTCGACTCGTCAGCGAGGCCTGGGTCGTCGCGGGCGTGGACGAGAGCAGCCGCTCAGCCGCCTCGGCGCGCTCTCGGAGCGCGGATCGTCCGGCGATATTCCGGTAAGCCTGCACCAGGTGGGGCCGCACCAGGTCGAGCACGGACCGGTCGCGCTCCGAGAAATCCCGCCGGGCGCGGTTCAGGGCGATCCCGATGACCAGGCCATTTGACGAAGGGATGGTCACGGCCATCTGGTAGTTGATCCCGACGGCGCGAAAGAATTCCTGGTACAGGTCGAGCCGCCGGAATTCGGTGAGGCTGAGGAAGTCGGAGACCTTCCGGGGTTGGCTCTCGCGAGTACGCGCGTAATGGTTGATCAAAGGGTGCTGGTAAGCAAGGCGCTCGAAGGTCGCGATATGTGCGGCACCGATCGCGCCAGCAGGCTCCTGGACCGTGAAGGCGCGCTGGCGCCGCGTATCGATCTCGTTGTAGGTAAGCATGTCGCTTTCGATGAGGTGGCTGACACCCGCCATCGCCCGCCGCGGAAAGTCATCCATACGCTGGATCGCATGGATCTGGCGTACGAAGTCCAACACCGACTGGTAGTCCGACGGTCCCAGCCGCTCCACGAACCCTCTCCTGGCAGGCAGCATACGCCTTATGGCGTATTGACGCCACGGATGAGACCGCTTAGAGATAAAGGGAAGGCGACCGTGCGTGGTGCCTGGAGCACCGAGGAGGGAACATGCGTGCACGAGTGCTGGCGGCCATCGCCGGCCTATCAACCGTGATCTGGATGGCGGTGCCCGTCACCGCCGCCGCCGCGGCCTCACCCCAGACCTTTACCATCGGCGTCGACCACGCTGATCCGGCCAACCAGCAGCTCGACGCCAACGGCGTTCCTACCACGCCGCCGGGCGTACAGCCGAAGGTTTTCGAGTACACGGATTTCTTCACCCGCTCGCTGAAGGTGCACCAGGGGGACACCGTCGATTTCCGCTTCGCCATTCCAGACCACCTGATCCAGGTGGCGTCAAACGAAGCAGCCGCCCGTCAGCAGCTGCCGTTGTTTACACCGGATGAGAGGACCGCGACGGAGGGGAACGCTCTCGGTTCGGGCGGACCGAAAATCGTGCTCGGCCCAGCCGTGTTCCTCGGCTTCAGCGGCGCTGGTCCGGACTGCGGAACGCTGGATAACAAGTGCGTCTTCGATGGCTCGGGCCCATCGGCTCCCGGATTTGTTGGGTCGTCCCCAGACTGGTTGGTCCAAATCAATGTTGCACCTGGCACCTACACGTACTTCTGTCACCTTCATCCAGGGATGCGCGGATCGCTCAAGGTGGTGCCGAACAACGCCGCCGTTCAGTCCCAGAATCAGATCGACCGAGAATCGGCGACGCAGTTCCGTCGCGACCAGCGCGAGGCCGTGGCCCTCTATGACGAGGCAAACCAGGTGGATGCGCAGCAGGAGAATTCCGGACCCGCGGTCTACAACGTCCATGTTGGCGTAACCAGTCGCGATCGGCACATCGCAATCCACGACATGCTGCCCTCAAAGCTAAGCGTCAAGCCCGGCGACATCGTGCGCTATCACTGGCAAACCAACGTGATCCACACGGTGGAGTTCGCGCCCGTTTCGCCGTTCGGGGTCGATTGCGAGACGAGCTATGCGCCGCTGACATCGTCGGGTGACCTTCCGTCCTGTCCATCCGGTGCGCCCGAGTTCACCGAGCCGAGCCCGCCGCTAGCCCCGTTCGAAGTCATCGGCGATTCAGGGAGTCAGGCACCTGGTGCATTGCTCACCGATACCTCGGACTCAGGCTTGATCGTTGGTGCGAGCTACGCGCAGTACTACGGCGGGCTGGGGGCCGACCACTGGTCCGTCATGGCGGGCGCGACTGGCGCACATCAGTATTTCTGTGCCATTCATGATTGGATGACCGGCACGATCACCGTCGGTAGCTGAGCAGTTACGCGATCGGGGTCTGGCGAAAGTCAGGCCCCGGGCTCGTCCGCAAGCCATCATCGAGCTCAGCAGTTACGCGGCTGAGGCTGCGTGCACTCAACTCGCCGCATTGACACACCCGGCCCGGAAATGGTTCGGATAACGTATCGGCAAGCTACGAGGCGATGCCTGTCCGTATCCGCGCCCTTTTCCGGGGGACTTCGACGCCTGCACGGCTTTCGAGCGGGTTGACTATTCTCCAGCTGCACCGACCGGTGAGCCAGTTCGGATGGTGAGCACCTGCGGGCATCTCATCGTCGGCATGTACTGGGACGGCACCAGGCATCGCTATGGAAAGTGCCGTCTCGGAGATGCGACCGCCCGGTTGGCCTACCTAAAGAATCAGATCGCCGAGAGCGATTCGTACATCAACTGGCACGCAGATCCCGACGACGTGGCGCCTCCTCCGATCATGCCGCCCCGTTAGGGTAGCCTGCCGGGATGGAGCTCACGCACATCCTGGTGGTTAGTGATCTGCAACGATCCCGCGCCTGGTACCGGGATGTCCTCGGGGCGTCGTTGACAGGTGAGTATGGTGGCACGTCCGCGGTGTTCAATTTCGACGGCGCCTGGTTGTTGATCGTCACGCCGGGCGGCGAGACACCGGACAAGCCAGGAACCGAGTTCGTGCCACCGCCTGATCCTTCAAAGATCAGCCACAGCATGACGATTCGGGTCTCGGACTGCCGTGCGACATATGAGATGTTGCGTTCTCGCGGCGCAGAGTTCATCACCGAGCCCCACGAGTCCGACTGGGAAGTACGATGTTTCTTCCGCGACCCGGACGGGCACCTCTTCGAGATCAGCGAGCGCAAAGGCTAAGACCTTATAGAGTCAGTGCGGGAGTTGGCGGATTTTGAGGAGGGGTAGTTCATGCTGAAGACAGAGCTCTGCGATCGACTCGGCATCCAACATCCGATCCTGTCGGCTGGGTTCGGTCCCGGCGCCGGACCGGAGGTGGTGGCGGCGGTCTCGAACGCTGGCGGTTGTGGCGTGCTCGGCGCCAGCGGTTTCAGCGTGCCCTACCTTCGCGAGCTGATCCGGCGGGTGCGTGCTCTGACGAGCAAGCCCTTCGGCGTCAACCTCGTTCTCGAAGACATCGAGGAGGGGCCGATCGAAGCATGCCTCGATGAGCGGGTCCCGCTGCTGGTCTTCTTCTGGGGCGATCCCGCGCCCTACGTTGGCCCGGCCCACGCGCGTGGCGTGAAGGTCGCGATCCAGGTGGGGTCGGTCGAGGAGGCGCGCGAATCGGCTGCGGCGGGTGTGGACTTCGTCATCGCACAGGGTGTCGAAGCGGGCGGTCACGTGCGGGGTACAACATCGGTCTCGGTGCTCGTTCCGGCGGTGGTGGACGCGGTCGCACCCGTCCCGGTGCTGGCTTCGGGAGGCGTCGCCGACGGTCGAGGGCTTGTCGCCGCCCTCGCCCTGGGTGCCCAGGGAGTCTCGATGGGCACGCGATTCGTCGCCAGCGAAGAAGCGTTCGTGCCACTCTTGTACAAAGAGCGAATCGTCGGCAGCAGGGCGGAGGACACCGTCTACACGGAGGACCTCTTCCACGTCGGCTGGGAGAACGCACCGCATCGCGTCCTCCGCAATGCCATCGTTCGCGAGTGGGAAGCCGCTGGAAAGCCGCCGAGCGGACGAAGGCCCGGCGAGGGCACCACCGTGGGAAGCCGAACGCGCGCCGGCGAGACCTGGGAGGTGCCGAAATACGCCAGCATCACACCGACCCCTGAATACACCAGCGACCTGGAGTACCTGCCCTTCTGGGCCGGACAGACCTGCAGCCTGGTCCACGACATCAAACCCGCGGGCCAGATCGTCCGAGACATCGTCCGGGAGGCTGAGGAGGTCATCGACCAGCTGGCGCGGATTCGCTCGACACCGCAACCCGTTTAGCCTGACGGCGTGAAATCAAGACGGACCTTGGCGGGCGGCATCATCGCCGGCTTGATGCTGGTCGCCTGTGGCCAAACCGCGCAGGGTACGGGCCAACCGTCAGCCACCCCCACCCCGAAGCCGGCGACCCCGCAACAACTGACCGACTTGGGCGCGCAGATCTTTCCGTATCTGCCGCAGTTCCAGTACTACACGACCTGCATCAACTTCAAGGAGAACGGCGCCGAGCCACCCGGGGGCCACGACTATTCCGCCTGTCCGATCAGCGACGGGCTGCGCGCCCGTCTGCAGGCGACTCAGGCGAATTTCTGTCCGTGCGACCAAAACCCGTCCACCACTCGCGAGATCAAGGTCACCCCGCGACCAGGCGGCGGCTTGATCATCGTCCTGCTCTACGTCAGCCAGATCAAAGTGGAAATGGTGGCCGCCAATGTGGGCGGCAAACTCCTGGTCACCAACCTACCGGCGAAGGGCGACGTCGAGAACGGGACGAGCACCCCGATCGACTTCGATCCCAGGCCGTCAGCCACTCCGACGGCCCCTCCCCTGCCCACCGCCCCGCCGGGGAACGGATCCCGTGTGCTGAAGGTGCCCTGGTTCCACCAGGTTTACGTGCTCAGCTGCGAATCGGCATCACTGCGGATGGCACTCGCCTACCAGGGCATCGCCACCACCGATCGAGCCGTGCTCGACATCATTGGTAGCGACCTGAGAGGTCCGGTGTTCGACAGTTCCGGGATGCACTGGGGCGATCCTTTCGCGACCTTTGTCGGCAACGTCAGCGGTAGCGAGGTTGCGCTTACCGGCTACGGCACCTACTACCCGACCATTGCGCACGCCGCGACGGTGCTCGGCGGGCACGTCCTGAGGTCCGGCCAAAACATCTTGCCGGCCGAGATCTATGACGCCGTCCTGACCGGACACCCGGCCGTCGCCTGGGTTACCTACCACTGGGTCAGGCTGACGCGTAAGGATTATGTCGCCTTCGACGGCAAGACCGTGCCGTATGCCGGTCCCGGCGAACACGCCGTGACGGTGGTTGGGGTGCAACCCACCAAGGTGCTGATCAATAACCCATCGACCGGCGTGGAGTGGATCGACAAGCGGACCTTCGAGGCCATTTATGCGATTTATGACCACATGGCCGTGATCCTCGCCTAACATTCTCTCTCAGTGCCGGTCACCCATGGCGCCCCGACGATCACCATCAACCATGATCATCAGTTCTTGGTGTCCGACCCCGATGCCACCTTGGTGCCGGCGGGTGCCTTCGGTTTCTTCGCGCGGGACACCCGATTCGTATCCGGCTACTCGGTCACCATCAACGGTCGGGCACCGCTCCTGCTGGATGCCAGCAATATCGACCACTTTGCCGCGCGCCACGAGTTCACCAGCCCCGAGCTTCCGCTGGCCAGCACACGCGACGGCGCCGAACACGACATCCTCCTCAAAGAGCACGCGATCGGCTTCCGGCTGGACCGCACGATATTCGAGGGGATCCATGAGGACTACGACCTCGTCAGCTACGCACCCCACCCGGTCCGCCTGATCCTGGAGGTCGCGATCGAATCGGACTTCGCCGACATCTTCGATGTCCGGCGACGGCGGCTGGTTCGGCGCGGCGACCTGCAGAGCTCCTGGCACGAAAAGGCCGGCGAGCTGCGGACCACCTACGTCAACGGCGCCTTCAAGCGCGAGCTGATTGTCTGTGTGGAGCGCGAGGACTCGCACCCGGAATTTGCCAACGGCCGGATGCAGTTCGTCATCAACCTCGCGCCCAAGGCGACCTGGCATACCTGCGTCGAATGGCTACCGGTGATCGATGGCAAGCGCGCCCGCGTATTGCCCTGCAAGGCCGTGGAGAACCGCCATCCGGAAATGGCCACCGGCGTTCTACCAGCCGTTGACGTCTCGAGCAGTCACTCGACGCTACCGGCGATCTGGCGCCAGGCGGTCGACGACATGGAGGCACTCCGGATGACCGACTTTGCCGTGCGCCGCAGCGTGTACATTCCCGCCGCCGGAATTCCCTGGTACGTGACCTTGTTCGGCCGCGACACGCTGGTGGTCGCCATGGAGAGCATCAGCGGCTTTCCCGAGTTCGCCTTCGGCGCCCTCGACCGCCTGTCTCGGGTGCAGGCGACCGATGACAACGCCGAGCAGGACAAGGAGCCAGGAAAGATCCCGCACGAGCTGCGTTACGGAGAGCTGGCCAGCCTCGGCCTCCTTCCTTTCACGCCCTACTACGGCACCGCGGACGCCACGCTGCTCTTCTTGATCGTCTTCTCTTACGCGTATCAGTGGTCCGGCGACAAAGGAATGCTCGACCGCTACCGGCCGAATGCCGAGGCCGCGCTGAAATGGATGCTCGAGTACGGGGACCGTGATGGCGATGGGTTCCAGGAATACAAGACTCGCTCGCGCGTCGGCTATTTCAACCAGGGCTGGAAGGATTCGCACGACGGGATCCAACATGCAGACGGCACCCTCCCGTCGCTACCGATTGCCCTCTGCGAGCTGCAGGGCTACGCCTTCGACGCCCTGCTGCGGATGTCGGAGGCCTACCAGATCTGGGGTGATACCGCGCGGTCCGCCGAACTGCGACAGCGAGCCATCCGCCTCTACGAGGAGTTCAACGAGCGCTTCTGGTGGGAGGAGGAGGGCACCTACTATCTTGGCCTCGACGGCCACAAGCAGCCGATCCGATCGGTGGCGTCGAACGCCGGCCATTGCCTGGCCAGTGGCATCGTCCCCCCGGATCGCGCCAACCGGGTGGTCGACCGGCTGATGCGGCCCGACATGTGGAGCGGCTGGGGCATCCGCACCCTCTCGACGAAACATCCGTCCTACAACCCGAACTCCTATCACCTTGGATCGGTCTGGCCGCACGACAATGCCACCATCGCCGGTGGCTTTCGGCGGGCCGGCCGGCACACCGAGGCGCAGCAGATCGCCGAAGGCATCTTCGCCGCGGCCCAACGCTTCGAGAACTACAGCCTGCCCGAGCTCTGGGCGGGGGTGGCGCGCGAGCCGGGTGCCTATCCGGTCCCCTACCTGGGGACCAACGTCCCGCAGGCCTGGGCGGCAGCCTCCATCTTTCGCCTGATCGCGATCCTCTGCGGGATTCACACCGTCGGTACCGCCAAGACCATCTATGTGAATCCGGACCTGCCGGACTGGCTGCCCGACCTCACCATCACGAATCTCCGCGCCGGAAAGGGCGCCGCGCAGCTTCGGCTCAAGAGGGACGATGTCGAAGTCTTGAGCAATACGACGGGATTCGAGATCGTCCACGGCCGCCTCCCGCGGCCGCCCATCCAAGAAACGCCGCTGGCGCGGACCTAGAAGACGTCTCTTTCCCTCCCCCGTTTGCGGGGGAGGGTGATGGCGCCTATGAAGCGGGGATCAGACGGAGATCCGGCTCCACCCATTGGCGCCTCGCCTCGTCGCTGCCCATCCGTTCCCGCGTCCAGTGCCGGAAGGGCAGGTTCTTGTCGAGCAGGTGTGGCTCGGCGGCCAACAGGTCGTCGAACGCGAGCGCGGGATGACGGTTGATGCCCAGGCCGACGACGCACAACCAGAATCGGGTCATCGTCTCGTGGTAGCGGTCCGCGTGCCCGTGGTGGGCAGCAAATTGCCGGATCGCCCCGGCGACCGTATCCGATGCCCGCTCCAGACCGAGCCGGCGGATCTGGATCCAGGCTAGCCGCAGGTGATCGCGGTGGTGGAAGTTCTGGTTGCTGATCTGGCCCGCCTCGAAGGCGGCGAGGAACTGCTGATCGGACGGCGTGACCGGTTTCTGTTCGAAGTCCATGGACGGAATTATCGCTGTGCTAGGTTGGCGCCATCAAGGCGTCCCCTCCCTGGCCGGCGCTCATCTTGCTCGCCGCCGCCAAAGTCGGAGTGACGATGTCCGTGGCCGACCGCTACGGTTGGCATCGCGACGAGCTCTACTACCTTGCATCGAGCCGGCATCTGGCGCTCGGCTACGTCGACTATCCCCCCGTCACGCCATTGCTGGCCCGCGTCGACCAGGCCATCTTTCCCGGCTCCCTTCCCGGACTGCGCTTGCTCACCGTCCTCGCCGGCGCCGCGATCATCATCGTCGCGGCCCTCATCGCCCACGAACTCGGCGGAAACCGCCTGGCCCAGGGACTTGCCGGGCTCGCCGCGCTCATTTCGCCGATGTTCGTCGGCGCCAACATCCTCTTCCAAACCGTTAGCTTCGACCAGCTGGTGTGGGCCGTCGCCTGCCTGCTCTTCGTTCGGCTCCTCCGCGGCGCCGATCCCCGGGAGTGGCTGCTCCTCGGACTCGTTTTCGGGATCGGGCTCGAGACCAAGTACACCGTGATCGGCCTGGGTATCGCGATGCTGGTCGCGCTCCTCGCCACCCGGGCACGACGGTTGCTGGTCAGTCCATGGCCGTGGCTCGGCTTCGGCCTCGCCATCCTTCTGTTGCTTCCAAACCTGATCTGGCAGATCGGACACGGCTGGGACAGCGTCGCCTACACACTGAACCACCGCGGCGCCACCGATGGTCCCGTCGCCTACTGGGTTCAGCAATTGCTGCTGATTGGCCCGCAGCTCGTCCCCTTGATCGTCATGGGCGTCTGGTGGCTGTGGCGCCACGATCGATTCCGTGCGGCCGCCGTCATGATCATCGCCGTCGAGCTGTTGTTCTTCTTGGCCGGAGGAAAGGCGTACTACCCGGCGCCGATTTACACACTCGCGTATGCCGCCGGCTGCGTCTGGTTCGTCGAGACGGTGCAGCGGGCCTGGATCCGCAGGGTCGCCGTCGCACTCGCGGTGGCGCTCACGATCGCGCTTCTGCCACTTGGACTGCCCGTCTTGCCGGCCCAAGCGATGGCCGACTCCGGCCTCTGGAAAGCGCGAAAGGACTTTGCCGACATGTACGGATGGCCCGAGTTGGTGCAACAGGTGACGGCGGTTTATCAGCAGCTGCCGCCAGCAGACCGCGATTCGGTCATGATCCTCGCCGGCAACTACGGCGAGGCCGGGGCCCTGGACTTCTATGGCCGCGGCCTACCGACGGTCGTGTCACCGCACCTTACCTACTATTACTGGGCACCGGCGCACATGGCGCCATCGACGGTGATCGCGATCGGCTACTCGAAGGACCAGCTGACGCGCTTCTTCGGCGACATCAAGCAGGCAGGGACGGTCGGGAACGCCTACGGCCTGCGCAACTATGAGTTTGGCCTCCCGATCTACGTCTGCCGCAATCCACTCATGCGGCTCGACCAGGCCTGGCCGCGGCTCAAGGCGCTCGACTAGAAGCATCTCCCTCCCCCCTTGCGGAGGACGGCTCCAAAATCTCCCTCCCCCCTTGCGGGGGAGAGTCGGCTCCAAAATCTCCCTCCCCCCTTGCGGGGGAGGGTCGGGGAGGGGGGTTCGATAAAGTTTCGACCATCGCGAGCGAGGTTACGATCGGCTACCAGGGGGAACCGGGCGCCTATTCCGAGGAAGCGCTGCACGCCACCTTCCCCACCGCGAAGCCACAGGCCTTTCGCACGCTGCGGCATGCCTTTCACCGGGTTGCCGATCAGTCGGTGGACTTCGCCCTGGTTCCGGTCGAGAACTCGCAGGGAGGCAGCGTGCTCGAGACCTACGATCTCCTGCTCGAGTACCGGGCCCTGGTGGTGGCGGAAGTGGCGCTGCAGGTGGACCACTGCCTGCTCGCGGTGCCCGGCGCCAAACGCGGCGAACCGAAGCGAGTCCTTTCACATCCCCAGGCGTTGGCGCAGTGCGAGGCCTTCATCGTGCGGGAACACCTGGAGTCGATCCCGGCCTACGACACGGCCGGAGCGGCGAAGCAGATCCAACAGGAAGGTCGTTTGGACCAGGCGGCGATCGCCGGGCGGCGGGCCGCGGAACTCTATGGGCTCGAGATCCTGGCGGAGCGCATCCAGACCGTCCAGGAGAACATCACGCGCTTCTTCCTGATCACCCGGCGGGGACCGCGCCGGCCAAAGCCGCCGCGCATCAAGCGACCGCGCTACGGGAAGAAGACCTCCGTGGTCTGCGCGGTGGCCAATGAGCCGGGCGCGCTCTTTCGTCTACTCGCCTGCTTCGCCGAGGCGGGCGTCAATCTCACCAAATTGGAGTCGCGCCCGCGCCGCGACCCGCCCTGGGAGTACCTCTTCTATCTCGACCTGGACGGTGGCCGATCCGAGAAGCCGGTCGCGGCATCGCTGCGGGCCGCGCGACACGCCACCACCTTCCTGCAGGTCCTTGGCACATATGCGCGGGCGCTTCCACCGGCCGCTCCGCCGAAGCGCCGCAGCCGAAAGCGTCGCTCGCCGGCCGAGCCGTAGATCAGCCGGTGTTCTGCAGGCCGGCCGCGATGCCGTTGATGGTGCGCAGCACAGCCTGGAGGTGCGCGGGCCGCTGCGGATCATCCGCGGGGAGCCGTCGCAGCTCTCGCAAGAGCCGCACCTGGAAATAGCTCATCGGGTCGATGTAGGGATCCCGGAGTCGCAGGCTCGCCAGGAGTTGGGGTTGCCGCTCGAGAACGGACGACTGCGCAGTGATGTGAAGCACCGCGTGATGCGTCCGCTGAAATTCCGCTTCGATGACGGAAAAGAGACGTTCCCGCTCGCGCGCATCGGACACCAGGTTCGCGTACTGCCGCGCGATCCGCATGTCCGCCTTGGCGAGCACCATCTGGAGGTTATCCACCAGCGAACGGAAGAACATCCAGTGCTGGTGCATGTCGCGCAAACATTCGAGGCCGCCCGGCCGTTGGGCAAACTCGGCGAGGGCCGAGCCGGCGCCGTACCAGGCCGGCAGGAGGTGCCGGTTCTGCATCCAGGCGAAGACCCAGGGAATGGCCCGCAGGTCTTCAACCGCGAGGGTGCCGCTGCGACTGACCGGCCGTGAGCCGGTATTGAGCTGGGCGATCTCCTCGATCGGGGTCGCCTGCTGAAAGTACGACTGGAAGCCACGGTCCTCGTAAACCAGCGCGCGATACTGGCGGCGGCTCTCCTCCGCCATCGCATCCATGGCTTCTCGCCACGCCGGATGCGGTTGGCGGACTTCAGGTGGCATCAAGACGTGCTCCAGCGTGGCGCCGAGCACCAGCTCGAGGTTGTTCCGCGCGGTCTCCGGGCGCGCGTACTTTCGATGAATGACTTCGCCCTGTTCGGTGATCTTGATCCTCGGGTCCGGCGCGGAGGCGGGTTGAGCCAGGATCGCCTCGTGGGTCGGTCCGCCGCCCCGACCGACCGTTCCACCGCGCCCATGGAAGATCCGCAGCCGGCGTCCATGGCGAGCGACGACCGTGGCGATGGCTTCGTGCGCGCGGTCGAGTGCCCAGGCCGCCGAAAGATACCCGACCTCTTTGTTGCT
>Ga0209526_10001406_pt1 | contig 16069 bp, 11 predicted proteins | sample JacPinW_OM2H0_M1_FD_188566 | JGI IMG/M metagenome (GOLD analysis project Ga0209526, IMG submission 188566) | Forest soil microbial communities from Algoma, Ontario, Canada - Jack Pine, Ontario site 1_JW_OM2H0_M1 (SPAdes) (version 2) | ecosystem: Environmental > Terrestrial > Soil > Boreal... | reverse complement strand
ACCCGATAATGCAGTCGCGTATCGTGATCCTGTTGCTTACCCCGCCATAAGGAATCCCGTGCCCGGCGCCGTTAAAGAGGGTCAAGTTTTGAACTATGACGTCGCTGATGCCGTAGCCCCAAATCATGTCGGCATCGACCCCAAGCTCCAGGCCGGGCATCGCCGTGGCGGGGTTGCCGACGGAATACATATGCACCTTCCAATCGGTTGTGTTGAAAAGCCATTTGCCTTGCGTCGTCAGGGAGGCATCCGACTGCCCTGGCAAATCGACCATCGAAGCGATCGACCTATTCGGATAAGTCCCCCATGTCACGAGGCCCACGTCGTTCGCATTTTCGACCGGCAGGCCATTCGTTCCCCCTACCGGCTGAAACACGGAATTGCTCGTCCAAATGTTTCCGCTGGTATTCGTCCAGTCGCCGGTCGTTGAGGCCGCGACGGACCCCAAGAATCGCGGATTGGCCCCGGTGCCATAGGCGTCGTAGACGATCGGATTGCCGTTGGTTCCGCTTTTGGGCCGCAATTGCGCGGTCTTGAGCCCGCTCGCCGTTCCGCCGCTGCCGTCGCGCCAGGTATCCCCGCGCTTGAACAGCACCGATGTTCCCGCCGCGAGTGTCGCGCCGTTGACCTTTGTGATTGTCTGCCAGGGGCCTGTCGTTCCGCTGACGAATGCCGGAGTTGTTCCGTCCCACGCGTCGTTACCGGCGGACTGGCTGACGTAGAAGACGGTCGTCCCGATTATGGGGCCGGGGGCAACGGGCGCGATCGCCTTAACTCCCGTCTCCCACACGGGAGCGAGTTTATTATAGCCTCCCTGGTTCGGATGCGTATTATCCGGCAAGAGATCTGAGGAGGTGAGAGCGGCGCGAAGATCGACAAAAGAGACGCGCGATCCTTTTGTGCCAACAAGAGTCGCAAGATTGGAATTAAACGTATCAACCCATCCGTTGAATTGGACAAGGCTCCCGCATATTATTTTCACACTTGGAAGCTTACCAAGAATGTCGTCAATCAGGGCGCTATAATCGGCATTGGCCTGCGCGGTTGACCTGCCAGCAAAGAAATCATTGATGCCGACCAGAAGCAGAATAACGTCGGGCTGGACCGAGAGCCAATTGAGGGTGTCTACACCATTTTGAATATTTGTGGTTCCACCTACTCCGGCGCCGGAGATTGTATAGCCGCCATGGCCTTCATGATTTGGGAATGGGAAGCCGGTCGTCCCATTACTAGACCCCGACCCAACGTAAGATATGTTGTATCCATCATTTTGCAGGCGATACCAAAGGGGCTCCCGGTATCCGCCTAGAGAATTAAAACCTTGCGTGATCGAATCGCCGAGCGGCATAATCTTGATAAGGCCGGCGCTGTTCCCGGCCAATGCGCTTCTTGCCGGTAGACTGCCGCCGCCGATATTCGAGGCGATGACCTTGACGGTGATCAAGGAGCCCAAATCGGCCGTCACGAGCGTATAGGTTGAGTTCGTTGCGCCGCTGATATTTGTCCCCTCGCGCTGCCACTGATAGGTGAAACTCGCCGGGCTGTTCGTCCAAGTCCCGTTGGTCGCGGTGAGCGTCTGGCCGACTTGGGGGGTTCCGTAAATCGCGGGGAGCGCGATGTTGACGTGGAGCGCCCCTGCCCCTACGTTGGTGAGAAACAGGCTATTCATGGTGCCTGGAAGCCCTGCGCGTTCACATAGAGCGCGCTACTGACGCCGCCGGCAGTAAGGGTCACAAATTCCATCAGCGTATTTGCGGAGCCGCGGAGAGGCGGATCGAACGTTATCGGGGGGATGTTGTTTGCCTGGTTCGCGGTCATAAAACCGCGCCAGATAACCGTTCCCGCCGCGCCGTCTCTGATCGCGATTTCCCCTGCCGCATTCGTCCCGTTTGTATGGACGCTAAGGCTCCGGCAATAATTACGAACGCCAGCGCCGGCCGCGGCCACAAGGGTGACGGCGGTCGTGGTGTTGATGATGCCCCCGGACGCGGCATTAAATTGCCAGCTCAGTTCCGGTATCGAGAACGGGTAGACGATCTGCGCCCCGGCGAGCGTCGATACCCCATAGACAGCTTGACCGCTCGCCACCGACAAGTTCGATGTTCTGGCATCGAACCCTATGGCGACCGGCGGCCCAACCATAAGTGTACCTGACGCGGACCTTCCGTTAACTGAGCCAACCGCCGTCGGAATGACGTGATTGGATTTAAGGAGGCTGTAGATGACGGTAACGGTTCCACTTGTGTACGTGCTAACCCGCGCCCGGAAATAGCGGCCTCTCCTTGGGAATGTCATCACCGCGGCCGAGTTGGTTGTGTTATTTGTGTCAAAGCCGCTCACATATGCAGAGGACATCCCGGTTGTTGCGAGCCAGTTGATGTTGTCTTCACTTGTCTCGTAGGTAATCGTGCAAGTCGTTCCGGGAGATGTCACATGGACCGCGATCCCTTCATACCCAGTCATGTCCTGGGTGAAGATAGTGGTTGCCGATGTGACCGAGGCTGGCGAGACCTGTAGGCCATCAGGCTCCGAGACCTTTACCCCGGTGCCTTCCGCACCACTTAATGTGAACCTGGCGACGTTTCCCGATGAATCCAGCGCCGCCATCATGACGTTATTCGCGCCGGTCGGCGGGGTACTGCCCACCGTGCCCCCTTGGATAGAAGTCGCGGAAGCGTCCACCACGACGGGGGTCATGCCAGCTTTGCCCTGTACCGTGATGACATCCGCTGAAGCCGTGCCAGCGGTGCCGGGCGCGGGCTGTTTTGCCGCGGTCGCCGCCCCCGCCGGGAGAGGGAGAGAAGCGGCAGACACCGGCTGCGTGACCGCTGAGCCGTCCACTTTCAAGGCCGTCATTGATGCGACGCCCTGGACGGTGATTACGTCCGCTGATGCGGCGCCAGCCGTGCCAAGCGCGGGCTGTTTAGCCGCTGTAGCGAGGAGCGATCCAATCTGATTTCCAGAGGCGTCATAAAGAGCAATATCCATGCACTCGTGGTTCGCCCCAGAGGCCGTGTGGGTAATATCCGCATTGGTGTTCGTTGTGCCCTTTTGCCCCCCACGCGCGATGGTCTTTGCGGCCCCGCCGGTGAGTGTCGTGTCAAGAACCAGCGCAGAGGTATTAAGGTTTGTTCCGGCATTGGCGGTGACAGAGCCGCCGCTATTCTGCATCGGCGTGCCGAGCGTCGTGTTGATCGTGTCGAGCTTCGTATTGGCGCTCGTCTGGTTGCCTGAAGTGGCCGGGTCGATGAGCGTTTCATCCGACGCCTTGGCGAGATAGGTCGCCTGGGCAATGTTTCCCGTGCCGCTTTCTGTCGCCATTTCCAAGTTAAACGAGGCGGCGGCGCCGTCCTTCGCCGTCTTGGAAGTTTTTGTCGCTGTCATTTCAAAGGACTCCTATGCTGCGATCGGGAAAGCCTGAGACATGTCGAGGAGAAGCTGAAGAACCGGCGGCGTCGCAGCCGCTATAACGGGGGACGTCGCCGCGCTCGTCGCAGGGGAACTCGAGCCGCCCGAGTTTATGGCGACGACGGAAACCGTCAGCATATTCCCAATGTCCGCCGTAGCGGCGGTGTAGTTGGCCGTGGTTGCCCCGGCGCCTGTGGCGTTGACGCCGGCCGATTTCCACTGATAGGCGTAGCTGGCCGGGATGTGGGTCCATGTGCCGGTTGTCGCCGTCAAGGTCTGGCCCACCTGCGCGGTTCCAGAGATCGTTGGGACAGCGCTGTTCGTCGGGATGATGTCGATGACGGCGCTGGTCACCGCGCTCGTCGCGGGCGTGCTGGAGCCGGAACCGTTCGTGGCCGTGACCGAGATGGTGAGGGTATTCCCAACATCCGCAGACACCGGGACGTAGGTGGAAGCCGTCGCTCCACCGATTGGCGTTCCCGCGTGGTTCCACCGGTAGGTGAAACTCGTCGGGCTGTTCGTCCAAGTCCCGTTGGTCGCGGTGAGCGTCTGCCCGACTTGAGAGGTCCCCGAGATTGTGGGGAGCACCGTATTCACCGGCACGCTGCCCGCTGCCGCTACCGCACTTGTCGCGGCGCTCGTCGCTGGCGCGCCTGAACCACTAGCGTTCGTGGCAACGACGGAGATCGTGAGCGTACTTCCGATATCCGCGACGACAGGGACATAGATAGAAGATGTTGCGCCCCCGATCGGCGTTCCCGCGCGGTTCCACTGGTAGGCGAAACTTGTCGGGCTATTTGCCCAGGTTCCATTGGTCCCGGTAAGCGGTTGCCCGACCTGGGCGGTTCCGGTGATGGTTGGAACTACCGTGTTGACCGGAATTGCCAAGACTTCGGAGATGCTGAAACCAATGGTTTGGTTCGGCGTATTCGTGGCGCCAGTCAAGGTCTCGACAAGATTGAACGTGACGGTGTCCGGGGTGCCCGATGGTGTCGGGCCAACCAGGAGGCTCGTTCCGGCGATTTGCAGGGCACCTGCCGTGCTGAGAGAGTTAAATGTGATCGTGGACCCTGACGATGCCCCGAGGATCATCCCAACGACAGTTCCTTGGGGATCGCCGACACGGAAGGTCGCCGCGCTCAAAGTAAGCGTTTGAAGCGTGACATCGGTGAGCTGCACCAGAGCCCAGCCGTTTGCTTGCAGCACTGGCGCGTCGAATGGTTGAACCTCGATGGATACGCCTGGCGTGGTCGCATAGGTACGGCCGTTGAGGGTGAGCTGATTATGGACCGCGTTCGCTGGCGGGAGCATCGTGATGGTGGTTTTCCCAGCGGCCGTCGAATATGTCGTCCACCCGTTCGCTTGCAAAACCGCCACGTCGAAGTCAGGCACGGGGATTGGAACCCCTGGAACGCTCGAATAGCTGCGGCCACTGAATGAAATGCTATTCCGGAGTCCCCGGTTCTGCGGCCACATTTGAATTATTGCCATTATGGCAACTCCATAAAAAATCCCGCCGTCTGGCGGGCTCGCTAGCTAAGGAAAGCGCGTTGGCGCCCCGGCATTTTATGAAGTGGGGGGACTCAGAAGAATGTAGTGAACGACGAATCTGATCGCGCCAGCGGTGAAATTTGTTCCCGCGTGAGAGGTCAGAAGAAGAGAAACTGGGGCTGGGTCGAACCGCACTTGATTCTGCCCATAGATGACCGTCGCGCCAGCCGTGAGAGTCGGCGATTGGATTGCCGCAAAAAGTGTTGCCGATCCGGTAACTCCAAAGTCGATCGTCGTGATGCCCGTTATCGTCGTCTTGACAAGCCACCCGGCGCCCATGATGAATTTGTACCCAGCAGGCAATCGCACAGTGGATGTGTAAGTCGTTACGCCTGTCGTGAGCGTCTCGCCTCCAGCTCCAGCGCTTTCAATGAGCGCTGGTTTGCGTGCAAAGGAGCCAAAGGCACCGTAAGTTCCACCGGCGCCGAACCCGCCATTTGTCGCGCCGTCTTGGACGAAAAGCTCATGCGTGTCCGTGCTGATAAAGACCTCGCCGAGCGCGCCATGATTGGCAAGGACGTTCGCGAGAGTGTCGCGCCGAAGTTGAACCTGGACCGACATTCTTAAATCTCCTATGGAATGCCGGCGCCGAGATCGCCGGCCGCAAGAAGGAAGCCGTCAGTGACGACTCCCCATTGGTCCGTTTCCGAAACCGTCGCGCTTACCAACCCAAAATCAAGGCTTGTGCCAGCCATCAATGCCAGCGTCACCGGACCTGGCATCTGCCCGGCGCCGCTTGGCGTATAGGGGTAGACCGTGCATTCGGACAAATCCTCGACCGATTGGCCGAAGATGTTGAAGCTCTGGAATTTCAAGAAGAGTGGGACGCCGATAAACGCCGCCGGGAGCGGATATTGGAATATCGCGCTATCGAAGCGCGTGAACGGCGCGCCGGTCGAATGTGCCGCCGCCGCCGTGCCATAGAGCCCACGATAGAGGTATGTCAGATTGTACGTGTTCGTTCCAGTGAGCGTCGCGGTCGCATACGCGAGCAGCTCATTGTCAACGAGGCAAAGCGTCACGCCATTTTGCGCGTCGGCGTTGGTGCCATTGGCAAGCTGGCCGCCACTCGCGATGAGAGAGACGGAAAGCGTGTTCGTGATATCCGGGTTCCCGCCGGGCGGCGCGGCGAAGGCCGCGGTGCCCTGGCGCGACGGCGCCGAAACCGTCCCGATCTGCCCGTAGGTGTTGCCGTCCGTCGAAATCCAGACGAACGCGCCGCCCCAATTCGGATCGGCGACGCCAGACACCCCTTCCGGCGTCGCGGCGCCGTTGGGCGCAATCGTCGCTCCGCTCACCGTCTGGAATGCGGGGAGGAAGGTTGGCGCCTGCGAAATGCCGGAAACCGGGTCTGTCCAAGCGTATGCGGCGCCCCAAATGTAAATTCCCTGGCCGGCTGTCCCGGCGTAACTCTGCGTTCCGAATGGATTGTCGACTTGGATCGTGACGACCGGCGCGGCGGGCGCCACCATTGCGAACGAGATAGAGCATTGGAACCAATTGCCGCCAGCCGGCGTGATGGTCGCGGCGGTTATCCCGGCGTCTGGCGTCCCGGCTGTCCCTGTCAAGAGATTGAACTCGCACCCGATTCCACCCGCCCCATTGTTCCCAAATAATCGCACAGCGGACCGCGTAACAGCCTGCACATAAACGGAAAAGGAAATCTTTATTCCGGCCGCCTGAGAGGTCACCAAAGTTTGCTTCGTCTTGTGAGTGCCTGTCGAGCTGTCTTCGGCAAGCAGATAGGCCGATGCGACGCCGCCGGACACTGCCGCCCATACCTGCGCCACACCGCCCGTGAGTGCAGCCGGGGGTTCATAAAGAGTCGGTGGATTGACGCGCGCGGGCACGACGGCCTGGTTCGTCGAATTGCTCGAATTGCCTTGAGTAGGATATTGAACGGCCGTCGCGGTCCCCCCTGGAAACTCCTCGGCCGTCACGCTAAGAAGCCCGGCGTCGTCTTCCTCGATCGCCGTGATTCTGATCGCGACATTCGCCAAGCCGAGCCCGGAATCCGTAACGGTCACGAGATCCATCGGCTCAAGCAGGCAATATTCGAATGAGAGCTTGAAATTGTAGGTGTTGCGAATATAGAGCTGGCGTTGAAGGATCAATTGCGCGGAAACCTGCCCCACCGCCGGGTCGCAAATCTCACTCGCGGTGATGTCGGATGCCCTGCGAAGCCCGTAAAGCTCTATCGCGTTCTGATCCCACACATCGATCGGGACCGCACTGTAGTTTACGCCATAGCTTCGCGAATTGATTTGAATCCGCTGCCAATTGTAGGTGGCATAAGGATCCGAGCGAACCACTTCCAACGGGTCTTTCCCGTCCTCATGGATAAAATCGTCGTCTGTGAGATTGAAGACCGGCGTCACATTTGGGTTGAACGTCACATTCCCAATGCTCGTCGGCCCGGTGACGGTGGCGTCCCCATAAGGGATGAATTTCAGCTTCCCGCCAGACCAAACAGCCGCCGTGTTGGTGAGCTGCAACCATCGGGCTAGGATGGAATTCGCGGCCTCTTGGTTCGTCAAGGCGGGGCTGAGCGCGAGAAAGGAGGCCCGGCAATATGTCTGGTAGGACGAGTCCCCGGATACGCCGAGAAGCGTGGTTGCGTCGATGCTCGCGGCGGGAAACATCACGCCATACTGGGCGTTGGTGAGAAAATCCTGGATGATCAGCGCCGGATCCGAATCGGCCCCGTTGACGACGTTCCCGCTCCAAATGCTGTTTATGCCCGCGATTACGAATGAAAATTGCGGGAGATTTGGGGTAGACCCGAGATTGTAATTGAACGCGCCAACATAGGCGAGGCCGTTATAGCCGAGCGCTTGCGGTCCGAACGCTTGCAAATATCCCCATGGGGCTTGCGGCGTCGTACCGCTCGTTGCCTGCTCCAGTCCCGATCCGTACAAGCCAAAGAGAAATTGCTGGTTCAAAAATGTAATAAAATAACTATTGATCGGGCCTTCGCAAACGCCCATCAAAAACGACGTGTAGTAGGTGTAACCCTGGATCGCGCCGCCGCCGCCGCCCTTGCCCCCCTGCTTCTGTTTCTGCGGGATCGCATAGAACCCTCCCGTCCAAATCACATTCGGCGCGATTCTATTTGTTCCATAAAGGATCGTGATCGGGACCGCATTGCTAGACGTTTGAATCTGCAACCCGGTATAACGGGGAACGTATGCGGGCGATTGAACACCTTGCCTGAGGAATCCCATTTGGTGCCGCCTACCGCCATGGACTGAAGAGATCGATGAGCGCCGCGATGCCAAAGCAGAGGCCGCCGGCGTCGAGCAGAATTCTAATGACCTGATCCGCCATTCACTTCTCCTTCGCCCATAGGCTGAAGAACTTAGGATGCCGCGCGGGCTCACAGAGAGCCGGGCTGCGCGCCACTTCTTCCTCGAGGACTACCAATGCAGGCTGGAACGCGTGAACGATGGTCAGCGGGGAAGCATTGGTCACGATGCCCCCATGCGCGTAGCAGCGGCCGTAGCGGAAGACCATCACGTCGCCGGGCAGCGGCGCGGCCACTTCTTTCGTCCGGTCGAAGATGAACCCGAGATAGCGCTCTTCGGCTCTATGCAGATACCAGTCGTCGGCATAGGGCCGCGGATCGAACGGCTCGCAGAGACCGGTATCGACAAAGACGCGGACCAAGAGCATCCCGCAATCGACGCCGATACCCTTGATGTCTCCTTGCTGGTGATACGGCGTGCGAACCCAAGAGCGCGCCTCACGGACGATCACGCGGCGCTGGGAGCCCTCGAAGCTCATTTGTGATCTTTCTGTTTCTTCGGGCCGCACGTCATGTCTCGAAAGTCGAAAGGCTCCTCATCGATTCGTCTCTCGATATTAGAATCGGCGTGCGCTGCCTGTTCGAGATTATGCACGAGCGTGCCGTCCTGCGTGTCATCCTGCTTCGTGGCGTCTAGGTGGCTTTGTTTTTTTCCACATAAGATCGTCAGAACGCATAGGTTGCCGGGGGGATGTAGGGGAAACCGCGGAAATTCGCGAGATTGTTGAATTTCGCCGTGCAAGTGGCTTGCGTGTGGTCGCAGCCTAAATAGACGGTGAAAGCGTCGCCGGTCCCAGGTGCGTTCAGGAGCGGATAGGAAAGGCCCAGCGACACGCCGGCGACCGCACTTTTGACGCTCGCGGTAATCCCCGCATTGATTCCCGATGAGAACGTAATTGTCCCCTGGTTGAAGTTCGTCGCGGCGCCGGACCAGTTAATGACCGAACCTGTCGAACCGGTTCCAACTGTCCCCGCCGTGCCAAATGCACTCTTGATGAGCGTGCACCCGGAATCGTACAGCACGTGCTGGCAGGCTGGCGCATAGACATTCCGCGGCATTTGAAGGTCGAGCAGCACCAAATCCGAATTGACGGTGATCTGCGCCAACGTGCGCCCGACATTATCGACGGTGCCAATCCGGCCCTTGAAGAGGATTACGCTGCCTATTGGGTTGGCGGTATCCGTGAGAGACCAGGAACTTAGAAACGCCCGCTCGCGCTGAATCGCGCAGCCGTCGAACACGCCGTTGCGCAACGCTTGTAGAAAGGGGACGCCGCCAACCGTATCAGTCGCTCTTGCGGATACGGTGATTTGCTGCTGATCGACTTCGAGGCCGGCGGCGCATTTGAATTTCAGGCCATCCACGAGAATTGAATTGGCCACATAGACGTAGCCGTTGAGCGTCACCGGCACGTCAGCGTTGGTGTAGGTCAGGATCAAACCGGTGAGCAGAGTGAAGGTATAGCAATCGGCCACGATTGCTTGCGCGTCGGGCTCGGCGCGGAGCATGTTAATGTAGTTTATGAGGGCGCTTGTCGCGGCTCTCATGGCCTCAGAATGCCCCAGCGTCGTCGGTATGCGCGGTAGCGAACTCGGGGACGAACCAATCCTCGGCCAGAATGTCCGTTTGCGATGCGAGCCACGGGACAAGATCGCCACTCACGGTTGACATAAAAATGTAGGGGAGAGTCATATCCGAGCTTTCGTTAGGCTTTCGCAGACGTAGCCACATTTTCTCGCCGGTCCAGCCCGCGCGGGAAACGCGGTCGCCGACTTTCAAAGCTTCGATTGATTCACCGAATGTCATGGGATTCTCCCTTGGTTGAAAAGTAAGGTTGTCGCGGCTCTCACGGATCGCTCGCAAACCTATGAAGTTCCGGCTACGCCTCAATCCGGCCCATGACCCATGGTCTTCGACAACCTCGAAAACGAAATGCCGTTGCGCGTGCGAATTTCTTCATACGTTCCCGGATTATTGCGAACCTATCCAAGCCATCGGGCACAAGGAAAGACCAGGCCGGCCCTTGAGTTATCTCGTATCTCACGGCTTCACGCTCCTAAACTTCAAGCTCTGCACCTGCCATAAACCGTTCATGATGTTCTCGAAATCCTGCTGATCGTCGAGGAACCGGCAGTTGAAGGCGTAGGAAAAGCTTGCCGTGATCGCGACCAAGTTACCGGGCGCGGTCGCAAAAGTGAGCGTGTTGGGAGTCGTGAGAGTCCAGCCAGACGGTTGATTCACGCCGTTCAGATAGACGTTCGAGACTGACGTGACCCACGACGCCGGCTCCGTCGCGCCGCCGAGCGTGCGAACGAAGGTGAAGACCGTCGTGCTCCCGTCTCCGGTCGCGATCGCCTGACCGGTCACGGCATTGTCCGTGGGATCGGTGTAGAGGAACGTCCCGAACTGGCCTTGACATTTGATATAGAGACCCAGGAGCGATTGCAGGGAGTTCACCCCGAGGCCAGGATAGGCGCTGCTCGAATCCATGCCCTCGATTGTCAACTCGAACTCATAGAGCGTGACTGCGTAGAACGGCAACCGCACTTCGCGGCCTGAGACGTGCGAAGCCACGCGTGTTGAAAACGATGGCCGCTTGTGGACGCTCCAGGAAAGCCCAGGAAGAGCGGGAAAATTAAATGGCATCTGAACTCCACCTGGCGTGTCCGGCACCGGCGGCGCTAGAAAAGGCCCCTTGCCGTTCAGCCAATTTCCGGCCTGCCAATTGCCCGCGTCGCCCCAAACATTCCCAAGATTCGGGAAGGCCGGGAAGGGCCGCGCATCCCAGTTCCATACCGAGCAGAACGCAGGCTCGATCATCTTCACGCCGCCGCCGGACACCGCGTTGTGGCCGTCCACGAACCAATATTCGTAGATCGCTTGAAGCGCCAATAGAGAGAGATTTTGATCTGACTTGGGAAGAAATCCCCCGCCTTCCGATGGCTGCCATATCGACCAAAATGGTGTCGCGCTTTCGGTCGACTTTGCGTCGAAGAAAACGTTCGGCTGGTTCGTACATTTGTCACATGCCGGGAAACCGTATTCGGCGAAGACGATTGGTTTTGATTGCGCGGTCCATTGCGTGTCCGGCCCTTGCGGAACCTCGCCGGATCCCGCGTCGTAAAGGGCTTTGTGCGTGTTGTTCCACCACCATCGGAGCTGCTTGTTGCCGAGAATCTGCTGGTTCGCAAAAAATTGGTTCCGCGATCGGTTTAGGCGGTCGCCTTCCGGACGCGACACTTGCAGATCTGAACCGTTCGGATCGAGGCCACGCCCGAGATTGTTCGAGTCGAAATAGAACCAGTTGAACCTTTCGCCACCCTCGATATTGGCTTTGAGATAGGACTTGGAGTTGATCGTGGGCTGCCCGGCAAGCCCAAGGCCATTGAAATTAGGCGAGGCTGGCGGCGGCGAGGGAGGCCATAACGCCGCGGCACTCACGGTCCCATAATCGAGGCTGGATGAAACAACCGAGGAAGCAGCCCCATAATCGGCGGTCGATACAACGGACTGAGTCACGCGCTCATAATCGAAAGCGCTGTCGACAGCAGCCGGCGCGCTCCAATTCGCGACATCAAGATTATTGCTCTGGCCGCTCGGCAGGGGCCTGCCATCGCCGGTCGTCCAATCGGAGAGCGGCATGTAATTGTCGAAGCAGACGAGGTCGATGTTCGCGTGTGCCCAGAGCTGATCGAGATGTGGCCATTGTCCATCCGCGACGGGGAGGGCGGGGCTTGCGCCCGGATGCTGCCAGCCCATCCAATCTGACCAATCGGCCGCATAGGATATGAGATTGTGAAGCCCGGTCAAATCCTTCGTGAACCCCGCCGCGTCGAACACACCTCGGACATCGTCCGCAAGGGTGATCATTCCGGCGACGAAGGGGTAATCCCAAATTGCTTTGCCACCTCCGTCAGTCGTGCCGGTAATTGTCCACCCCGGACCGCGTATTGTTTCCAGGCCGCGAAACTCAGAGCCAATAAGAAATACATCGACTCCGCCAGCAACAATGCACAAATTAGCGTAATGCAGCACCATGCGCCGGTAAGTAAAATCAGTAGGCGATCCCGCATAGGACACCGTGTTGCTTAGGCGCGTGAATTGCGATGTATTTGCGCTACCTAGAAATGCCGCGACTGCGCTCGTCGCAACAGAGGAAACATCCGGCGAGTACGTAATGCGTCCACGCCATGGCTTGCCTGGCGAGTCCATCAGAATGAACGGATAGAAGACGACGCGAAACCCGCGCGCCTTCAAGTCGACGATGCACTCGACGATCGATTGATCGGACGGCGTGCCGCCGTAGGTAAAGGAGCCGCCACTCGACGAGATCGGGATGAGGCCGGACGAAGTTTCCGTGAGGCTCGACACCATCCAATGATCGGTGACGTAGATCGATCCGTTCCATTTCGTGAAGGAACCCCCGATATAGGTTGTCGATGGGTAAATTTGGCATGCCGCGGCATTTTCGGAGCTCCCGAACCACGCGCATACCACTGCTACGGTCGTGCATGATGGGAACGCGGCCTGGAGCTGATCAATCGAATATGCATAGTCCGTCTTCGGGAATGCGCCGCCATTGAAAGTATCATAGTAGGTGTTTATGGGCACCAACGGGAGTGCCGGGAAGGCAAGTCGCGCTCCTTGATGAGCCGTCGTGGCGTAGGTAAACTCTCCAGTCGAAGGGAGGAGGTTGACGCCATTGACGAAGCCCATGCGTCACTGCCGCTTCTCATCCTCGGTCACTTGCCGCTCGCATACTGCCACATGAAGAACAGGGCCAGCTCGAAGGCCGCGAGTCTGACGGATGACCAAAGAAGACCGATCGATGCTATTATTTCGAGGGCCAACTGCCAATTTGCGCACATTGCGAGGTCCTTCACGGATGCGTCGTAGAGACGATGACCTTGGTGAAATCCGCGCTGCCGGACGCTGGAAGCAAGCTCGTCATACCTGGTTGGATACAAATCGACCGTCAGCTCGCTCGACGTAGCCGTGTCCACGAGACTGACCCAAATCTCCCAGAAGCCCGTGGCAATGTCGGTGCGCCCAAATTCGGCCGCCCGTACTTGGGGCCGCGCTCAAATTGTGCGACGACGTGACAAGGCCGGCGACCTCATCGGCGAGACCGAAAAGCCGACAGGTCCCGCGCCTGACTGATCATCGGAGCTGAAAACGAGAGCCGGGAATGCCTGCGGTTGGCCTTGCGCCACTTGCCCAATTACACGGTCGCGCCTGCCCCGGGCATGATACGGCCATGAGTCTACCCTATCTATGGCGACATTAGCTAAGTTCGATGGGGCCAACCGCGTATCACGTCGGCCGCAACTTCGAGAGCCCGATATGGCTGCCCGTGCGCACGCTCTCGTTGATCGTGCGCATGATTTGCTTCGCGTTGCCTTTTAAAAATTGCCGCACGCTTTGCGAATCCATCGCCGACACGTTGAAATTCGTGGCATGATGCACGTGCACCGTCCCAGCGACGCCGCTGTTCGATTCCATCATGCTCCGGAACGTCGCGGCGGGTCCCGCGGGTACGATCATTTCGCCTTGGTGAACCTGGGCGATCATGTCGGACGGCAGGCTCCATGAGCCCCCCGCGAACGAGGCCAGGCCGGTCGCGACGCCGAGCACGGTTGCCTCTCCGGCCGCCGCCGGGCCAGCCGCCGCCGGACCCAGGACTGGCGAGAGAAACCCGAAGATGCCCGCGAACGTCTCGCCAGCCGACGCCGTGATGCTTTTCAATACGGCGCCGATGGTGGATGCTATGCCCGCCGTCGACGCGGTGGCTTCCGCCCCGGTCCGTGCGGCCACGCCGGCCGTGACGGCGGCGGTTTTCGCGGCCTCTCCCGTGGTCGTAGCCGCCGTCTGCGCCGCGACGCCCGCGAGCCAATCAGCGACCGTTTTCACCCTGGCCTGAATGAAGCCTTGGATGATCTGCAAGAGGATATTCCGTGCCGCGTCGCGAAGCCTCAAATGCCCCGTGATAATGCCGGTGATCGAGGAAGACACGGTTGAACCAATCTGCTCGAAACTGCGTCTATAGTCGGCATAGATCTGCTGGTTGACATTGCGCTCGATTTCTTGCCTCCTCAGCGCGGATTGGCTGGCAAGTTCCTCGATCCGGCGCTGAGCGGCCGCATAAGCAACGGTCCCTTGTTGATACGTGTTCTGCACAAATTGGAGGTGCTGACGCTCGATGCCTTCACGTTGCGTCTCAAGCGCGAGAAGACTGGAAAGCTCTTCTTGGCGCGAGATCTGAGCCGTCTGGGCCTGTTCCTTGACGAGCGAACTCTGCCCCTTCACGCCGTTCAACGCGATATCATACCGGGTTTGTTCGCTTTGCCGCGCGATCGCGAGTTCAGTATCGCTCGATGTCTGCGCCGTCGTAATCTTCCGCGCCGCGTCACTCGCGTAGGCTTGCGATAGCGAAGCGAAGGTGGCGTTGATCTGCGCGGCGCCGCTGCGCAACGCGCTGGTTGTCGCCTCAACCGCGCTGGTCGCTTGCTGCATCCCTTGTTGCAAGCTCGAAACGTCGGCGGTAAATCTTATGGTGACGTCATCTGCCATCTACCATGGTCCTTGCTTCCGGTGTGGCTGCGCCCGAGATTCGGTGTGGATTCATGTTCCAGCGAATGGTCATTCGGTCACGACGTGCGTAGACTGCACAGCATTTTCCCCCGGATCGCGGACCGGCCGGGTTGCCGAAATCTCAAGAATTCCGGGTTGGTCCCAGTCGCCTTCTGGGCGCAGGATTACGTAGCCGCCGCTGTCGAGCGTGATTGCATCCTGGCTGGGCTCTATTTCAAGCAGCATTTCCGTATAGTTGACGCCTGAGAAAGAAAGCTTCCTATCGCTTCCCATCGGCGTTGCTCCAAAGCGCTCATAAAAGCCCTCAAGACCTTCGCGCGAATGCGCATAGAGTCGTCGAAAGCCTTTGCGGCGCGCCAGATCGACGGCGGAGCTGCAAAGTTCGAAAGCGAGGCTGGACTTCCGGAATTTTTTCAATACAGCCAACCGTTCGAATTTCACAAAGTCGTGGAAAAATCGCGCCCGGATGCAACCGGCCGGCTCGCCATCGATGAGCCCGATAAGATGGGTAGCGCAATGGTCGTTTCCGTCGAATTCTTCGGCGAACGGACACTCCTGTTCTGCAATATAAACGGCAGAGCGAACAGCATAAACCATCAAAAGATCGTCGAAGCCGCGCGCGATCCTGACCTCGGCATGGTGATTACTTTGTCGCCTGGTAACAGAGACATTTAGCGCCTGATGATCTATCGTCTCTGCGTGGTTTACTGACATGACTAAAAGCCTGTTCTAAGAGCCTGTTCTAAAAGCCTGTTTCAAAAACTCACCCAAAACCTAAATACTGTCGCACTATTTCGCTCGGTCCAAATCCCCGCTTCGTATCTGCCGCGCCTGAGGCATGTCTTTTTGCCCGAAGGTCAATCGCATCAAAATGCTTCGCGCGAAACATTTTGGTACGATCCGGGCGACAACACACGGATTCTTCAGGATGAGGGCTTAGGTCTTTTGCGAACTTATTAAGCGGCTTGGCGCTCTGCCTGTCCGGGGGCGTTATACGGGCGGAATGGAGCCTTTGACGATTGTCGTATCATTCCCGCCGTTCAGTTCGTCGACGGCAGACAAAAATTCCTCGCTCAGCTCTCTTGCCCTCGCATCAAATTGCTGTTCAAGCTCGCGAAGCTGCGCTTCGAACTTGTAGCCCGCCTCGCGAAGCCGCACGACCTTGGCGCTGGCGTCGTTTCGTTCCATCATCTCTTGCGACGGCGGGCCAAATC
>Ga0209526_10001405_pt1 | contig 16076 bp, 12 predicted proteins | sample JacPinW_OM2H0_M1_FD_188566 | JGI IMG/M metagenome (GOLD analysis project Ga0209526, IMG submission 188566) | Forest soil microbial communities from Algoma, Ontario, Canada - Jack Pine, Ontario site 1_JW_OM2H0_M1 (SPAdes) (version 2) | ecosystem: Environmental > Terrestrial > Soil > Boreal... | reverse complement strand
AAGCGCTGAAGCCTGCTCCAGCGCTGGTCGAGGACACGCCGCTCAGCTACTCCCGGTGGCGGGAGTGGCGCCGCAGCGCCTCAAATTGATCGTGCACCCCACCGCCACGTCGCCGTCGCCGTCGCCGTCCACCCACACGACAACGTCAACGACGACGACCACGTCAATCGCTTAACTGAGCGTCATTGCGGCTAGACCGAGAACTTGAAAGGCGCGCGGTCCACGAAGAGCGTGTCGCTCCTGTGCTCGCCGCCCTGCCCGTCCTGGACCACGAAGTAGAAATGACACTCGTTGCCGGCAGCGGAGTCCGGCGGGATCTCCAGCTTCACCCTCTTCTTCACGCTCTTCGCGGCGCCCGCCGATTCGCTCTTCACCTTCTTGTCCTGCGCGCGGTCGGCGCTCTGCGCCCAGATCTCGATCTGGAGCTGCCCTTTGGGATCCTTGCACTCGATGCGCAGCTCCACTTCCTGGCCGTTCGCGGCGCGCTGCAGGCTCCAGCGCGCGGACACGATGGAGCCGGACTTGCGCTCGTCCTTGGCGTCCTTGCTGAGGTCCCTCTTGGCCTCGGCGTCCTCGCCGCCCTGGTGCGTATCGGAGGCCTTCTTCGTCTGCTTCTTCTTCGACTCCAGGGCCTGCTCGAGGAGGATCTTCAGGGCATTGATCAGGTACTGGCCCAGGCCGGCGGCGTCCGCGCCGTCGTCGACGTACACGTTGGGCGAGCCCTCGATGATCGGCCCGCTCCCGCCGCAGTGCTTGGTCTTGTCGTTCATGCGCGCGAACGGCTTGCCGTTCACGTAGACGGTCGGCGACCCCTTGACCACGGTGAAGTTGTTGGGCCCGCAGCACACGGCGTGGATTCCCAGATCGTCCTGCCGCGCCGCGCCCTTCTTGTTCACGAACACGTCGGTGGATGCGGTGACGATGGGTCCGACCCCGGGGTGCGGGCAGGCCGGACAGCCGTGCGCGTCGGCGTCGACCTGTGCCTTGTCTCCCAGGCGGGCGGCTGCGGGCATGACTCCCAACCTCCGGTCATTGAAGTTTATCATCCCACCCGCACACCCGTACAGCAGGCAGTCCAGGGAAACCTCGGAGGCAGGCGTCGCTTGCCCGGCCCGGACCCGCATGTTATTCGCGCACCCCTCATGTTCGCCTTCATCGTCACCGTACACGTCGTCGTCAGCGTCTTCCTCATCTTCGTGATCCTGTTGCAGCCCGGAAAAGGCGACGCGATGGCGGCCTTCGCCGGCGGCGGCTCATCGAACACCGTCTTCGGCGGCCGCGGATCGGTGACCTTCTTGAGCAAGGTCACGACGGTGTGCGCGATCATCTTCATGCTCACTTCGCTGACCCTGGCCTGGCGCTCGTCGCACAGCGATTCCGTGCTGCGAGCGCGCCGGAACATCGCGGCGCAGGACGCGGCGAAAAAGGACGAGAAAGGCACCACCCAGCCGACGCTTCCCGCCGGCCAGACCGCGCCCTCGCCCTCGACGGGAGGCACCGCGGTCCCTGCGGAGAACACGAAGACGGCGCCGCAAAGCGCGCCTTCGCCCTCGAAGAAGCAGTAGTCTTGAAGAATCCCGGAAGCGATGCTACGAAGCCCGCTTCCTGCCTCGCCCAGGTGGTGGAACTGGTAGACACACCAGCTTGAGGGGCTGGCGCCTCACAGCATGCGAGTTCGAATCTCGCCCTGGGCACCAAATCACATGAACACTGATTGGCCTGCGCCCGGCTCCGCGTTCGCGGCGGCCGGCGCGTCGGGTCGTTGAGCCTGCTCCAGGGAGCGACTGGACGGGCGCTCGCCCGCTCGATTCCCTCGATCCTCAGTGCTGCGATGCGTACGCCCGCGCAACGTCCGGGCATGCGGCGACACGGGCGCTTCGCTTCAGAGAGAACGTGCGCCTACCCTCCGGCACACCGATCGAGGAAGAGGCGGCTTCCATGCTTGGTTCTGGACAACGCATGGACACGACAACCCGGAAACTCGTCCTCGCTCTGGCCGTCCTCACTCCTGCGCTGCCGGCCTCCGCGCAGACCGATCCCGACGTCATCTGGAAAGGAGATTTCGACGACGGACCAAGCTCGCTCGTCGGGCACTGCAATGCCGGCGACAACCAGTGGTGCAACACGCAGACGATTCGCGCGCAGCAGATCCAGGTGGTCGCGGATCCGGTCGCGCAGGGGAAATACGCCGCCCGGTTCGAGGTGAAGTTCGGCGACGTCTTCAGCTACTACTCCGACAGCCGCAGCGTGATGTCGGGCCCCGCCTCGCTTTGGGAGAACGAGGGCAACGAGCGCTGGTACCGCTGGCAGGCGCTCTGGCCGCAGGGCTGGAAGGGCTCCTATCCCAAGTGGGACGAACTCGCCAATCCAGCCGCGCGTTCCAGCGCCGGTTCGCTCGTCGTCTGGCACCATGATGCGAACGGCGGAGTCGAGAACGGCTCGGCGCCGTTCTACCTCGGCGCCGACGACAACAACATCACGCTCTGCCTCGTCGATCAGGCGACCAGCAACTGCCGCGAGAACCTTACACTCGCGCCGCTGCAGCGCTCGCATTGGCACGACTTCATCCTGCACGCCAAGTGGTCGCCGGATGCGGGCGTCGGCTTCCTCGAGATGTGGATCGACGGCGTCAAGGTCCTGCCCAAGCACTTTGCGCCCAACATGTACCCAGGGATGCGCAACTACCTCATCGTCGGGTTGTACCGGAACGGCCGGATCGGCGATCCGAATCTGCTGTACCCGGACGGAACGCATGTGTACGGCCCGGACGGAACGCCGGGCGTCGCCTACCTCGACGGCTTCATCATCGGGAAGACGCAGCAGTCGGTCTTGGCTGAGAGGCCCTGGGGTCCACCCGCGCCCGACGCGGGCACCGATGCTGGCGCAGACGCGGGTCCGACTCCGGCGCCTGGCCCGCAGGCGCCTGACGTGGATGGCGGAGCGCCTGTGAAGACCGGTCTCGCGGGGATCGGCTATCCGAGCGGCTGCACCAGCGTCGGTTCGAGCATCGCCTGGCTCGCGCTGCCGCTGCTCGCCGGCGCGCTCGTGCGACGCCGGATGCGTGGGTAGTCAGCTTGCGCAGGAGGCGAGCTTCTCGGCGACGGAGAAATACGTCGCAGCGGGGTGGTGCAGCACCAGCGCCGAGACGCTCGCTTCCGGGTCCATCATGAACCCGTCCGTCAGCTGCACGCCGATACTCTCCGGGCGAAGCAGCTGGAAGAGCGGGGCCTGGTCTTCCAGGCGAGGACAGGCGGGATAGCCGAACGAGTACCGTTTGCCGCGATATCGCGCCTTGAACCGGTCGGACATCGGCAGGTCGAGCGGATCAGGGAAGCCCCACTGGCGCCGCAGCTCGGTATGGAGAAGCTCCGCGAACGCTTCCGCCGTTTCCAGCGCGAGCGCCTGCAGGATGTGCGAGCGGAGGTACTCGCCGGCGTGCTTCATCTTCTCGGCGGCTTCGCGCACCCCCTGGCCGGCGGTCACGACGAAGAGGCAGATCGCGTCTCCCTCGGGCGCGACGTAGTCGGAAAGGCAAAGGCCGCCAGGCTGGGGTTGGCGGGGAAAGTCGAATCGCGTCGACGCCCCGCCCGCGGCGTCCTGCACCACGACCGCGTCGCCGTCGGGCGCCGCCCGGAAGAATTGGTAAACGGCCTTGGGCCGGAGCAGCCCCCTGTCCTTGCACCAGCTCTTGACCGACTCCACGTGTCCCCGGAACTCCACGGCCTTAATCCCCGGCTCGCTGAGCAGCAGCTCGGATTCCGGGGTGGAGTCCAAGTCGCGCACCAGCGACGACTTCAGGCCCAGGTGCTTGCCGTACAGCATGACCGGATTCACGAATCGCCAGATCTGATCCAGCGGCATGCCGAGGAGCACATGGCGGTTCCAGTCCGGCGCCGGCGGCAGCTCGGTGAGCCTGGCTACGCTGCGGGCCGCGCCGGCTCGCTCTGAAATGCACGTAACCGCTGCACCGGTGGAGCGTGCGACCGGCCGCTGTGCGGACTGCTCCCGAAGCTGCGCGCGCCCTTCCTCGTCGACGAGCTTCTTCGCCAGGTCCAGACCGGCCATCGCGTCGCGCGCGTAGGTCACCGTGCCGCCATAAGCGGGCGCGATGCTGCCCGCGACGAAGTTACGCGAGAGCGCGGCGCCCCCGACCAGCAATGGAACGTCGATGCCCGCAGCTTTTAGATCTGTCGCGGTGGCGACCATCTGATGGGCGGACTTCACCAGGAGCCCGCTCAGGCCGACGATGTCGGGCCGGTGCTCGCGAACCGCCTCGATCAGCCGTTCGGGCGGCACCTTGATGCCGAGATTGACCACCTCGAATCCGTTGTTGGAGAGGACGATCTCCACCAGGTTCTTCCCGATGTCGTGAACGTCTCCCTTGACGGTGGCGAGGATGACCTTCCCGCGCGTCGCGCATGAGGCCTTGTCCATGAACTGCTGGAGGTGATTGACGGCCGCCTTCATCGCTTCCGCGCTCTGGAGCACCTCCGCCACGATGAGCTGGTTGTCGTTGAAGAGCCTGCCCACCTCGTCCATCCCCCGCATCAAAGGACCGTTGATGATGTCGAGGGGCTTCGCGGTCTTCAGCTTTTCGTCCAGGTCGTCGACCAGGCCGTCCTTCGTTCCCTCGACTACGTAGCGGGCCAGGCGCTCGTCGAGGCCCAGCTTCTCTGCCGCCGGAGCGCGCGGGTTCCGCTCGCGAAAATGGGCCGTGAACGCCGCCGTCGCCGAACGCATCCGCTCGTCGGCGGTAGCGCCGTCGCCGCGCACGAACAGGACGTCTTCTGCCAATCCCCTGTCCTTCTCCGGTATGGACGGATACCTCTCCAGCTTCTCGGCGTTCACGATCGCGAGATCGAGACCCGCCTGCACGCAGTGGTAGAGGAACACGGAGTTGACCACCTCGCGGCCGGCGGGCGGCAGCCCGAACGACACGTTCGAGATCCCGAGCACGCTCTTGCACCGGGGCAGCCGTTGCTTGAGGAGGCGCACCGCCTCGATGGTGTCCAGCGCCGAGCCGGTGTAGTTCGCGTCCCCGGATGCGCAGGGAAACACCAGCGGGTCGAAGTACAGGTCCTCCTCGGGAATGCCGTACTTGCGGGTGAGGAGATCGTGGCTGCGCAGCGCGACCGCGAGCTTCTGCTCGGCGCGGATCGCCTGACCCCTCTCGTCGATGCAGCCGACCACCACGGCGGCGCCGCACCGTTTCGCGAGCGGCACCACGTTCGCGAATCGCTTTTCGCCATCTTCGAGGTTGATGGAATTGATCACCGCCTTTCCCTGGCACAGGATCAAGGCGGCCTCGATCGCGCGCTCGTTGGTCGAGTCGATCATCAGCGGAGCGCGCACCATCCGGACCATCCGCTCCAGCAGCCGGCGCATGTCGGCAACCTCATCGCGGTCGGTCTGCTGGGTGGACACGTCGATGACGTGGGCGCCTCGCTTGACCTGGGCCCGGGCGATCTCCGCGGCCTCCTCGTGGCGCTCCTCCTTGATCAGATCGCGGAACTTCTTCGATCCCAGCACGTTGGTGCGTTCGCCGACGATGAGCGGGCGCGTGTCGTCGCCGACCTCGAGAGCATCCACGCCCGAGAGGGCCGATCTCCGGACTTCGGGCACGAGGCGCGGCGGGATCTTGCGCGCCATCGCCGCCAAGGCGGCGATGTGCTCCGCCGTCGTTCCGCAGCAACCGCCCACGAGGTTCAGCCACCCCTCCTTGCCGAACCTCTCCAGCGTCGCGGCAAAGACCGCCGGCACTTCCAGATACCTGCCCTGCTCGTCCGGAAGCCCCGCGTTCGGCACGCAGGCCACGCGCGTGCGCGCGTACCGGGAGAGCGACCGTAAGTGGTCGCTCATGAAGGCCGGCCCGGTCGAGCAATTGAGGCCGAGGTAGAGCAGATCCACGTGCTCCAGGGAGATCAGCGCCGCCTCCGCGGACTGGCCGGCGAGCATCGTCCCCGTCGGCTCGATGGTGAGCGAAACGGCGACCGGGATGCGGTCCTGATGCGAAATGCCGGCCTGCACCTGCTCGACCGCGAGGAGCGCAGCTTTCACGTTGCGCATGTCCTGGCAGGTCTCGACCAGGAAATAGTCCGCTCCCCCTTCGAGCAGGCCCCGTGCCTGCACTTCGTAATGCGCGGTGAGCTCCTCGAAGGTCGCGCCGCCGGTGACCGAGATGGCTTTCGTCGTCGGTCCCATCGAGCCGGCGACGAACCTGGGCGCTTCCGGCGTCGAGAACGCATCGGCCATCTCCCGGGCCAGGGCCGCGCCGATTCGATTCAGCTCCCGGGCGTCCTCCGCCAGGGCGTATTCGGCGAGGACGAGCGGAGTGGCGCCGAACGTGTTCGTCTTGAGGATGTCGGCGCCCGCCTCGAGGTAGCCTCGGTAAATCTCGCGGATCAGGTCGGGACGTGTCCGCACGAGCTGCTCATTGCAGCCTTCGCAGAACGTGCCGCCGAAATCGGAAGCGGTGAGGTGGTGCTCCTGGATGGCGGTTCCCATCGCGCCGTCCAGCACCAGGACGCGCTCGAGCAATGCCTTGCGCAACGCCGCGACTCGCTCCGCCCCCATGTTCCCCTCCCCCGCGGCGGCCCGTCCGTCGCATGCGAACGTATGGCCTCGCCCCTCGCCCAGGCTAGCGTGCAAGACATTTCCCACTCGGCGACTCTTTTTCTTGTTCCGGCATCGTTCCTGCGGGTACGGCGTTTGCTGGGCGAGGGCTCCGGGGGATCGAACGTGGGTAAAGTTGCGCAACTGGCGGAAGAGGCGGAGTTTTTCGACCGCTGGGCTGAAGAGAATGGGAAGCATCTCGAGCCGGTCGATGCGGCGGTGCTGGAGCGTTATCGAACGCCAGGGAACGTGTACTCGAAGGAGTATTGCTTCCGGCTCCTGGGCGATCTCCGCGACAAGACCATCCTCGACGTCGGGTGCGGCGAAGGCGAGGACGGCATGATTCTCGCGAAGCTCGGCGCTCGCGTGACCGGCCTCGACGTGTCGCCGGCTGCGATCGAGCTGGCCAGGCAGCGTGCCCAGGTCAACGGCGTCTCCGAGCGGACGCGGTTCGTCTGCGCTCCACTGGACGCGGCCGACCTGGCCGAGAAGTCCTTCGACGTGATCTGGATCGACCAGGTGCTGCACCACGTCCTCGACAACCTCGAAGGAACCCTGCAGGGTCTACTGAAGGCAGCGAAGCCAGGCGCGCTGATCGTCTGCAGCGAGCCGGTGAACCTGAACAAGACGCTGCGAAAGATCCGCTTCCTGGTCCCGGTCCACACCGAGACAACGCCGGGAGAGCGGCCGCTGGAGAAGGCCGATCTCGCAGTGCTGGAGGCACTGATACCCGGCTTGGAGAAACGCCACTTCTGTTTTCTCGGCCGCCTGATACGATTCGTGATTCCCGGGTTCCGCTACGAGCGGGCTCCTCTCTGGCGACGAACGCTCGCGGACCTCATCAGCTATTTCGATCGGATCGTCCTCAGTGTGCCGGTCCTCGAGGAGCTGGGCGGAATCGGCATTCTGTCCGGCCGGAAGCGGGATTAGCCACCCGTCCGGCCTACCGAGCGGCACGCGGCTTGCTCCTGCCGCTCGCCTGGGGGCGCCAAATGGAAAAACGAGAATTCCTGTTCACGTCCGAATCGGTCACCGAAGGACATCCGGACAAGGTCTGCGACCAGATTTCCGACGCCGTGCTCGATGAGTGTTTGCGACAGGACCCGCGCAGCCGCGTCGCGCTCGAGACCGCGGTCAAGACGGGACTGGTCGTCCTGCTGGGAGAGATCACCACCCGGGCAACCATCGACTACTCAACGATCGTGCGTCGCACGGTCGAGCGCATCGGTTTCACCGAAGGCGCGATGGGCTTCGACGCCAGATCTTGCGCCGTCATCACGGCCGTGGAACGGCAGTCGCCCGAGATCGCCATGGGGGTCGACCGGGTCGAGCCCGGGGAGCAAGGCGCGGGAGACCAGGGCATGATGTTCGGTTACGCGTGCGACGAAACGCCCGAGTTGATGCCGCTCCCGATCGCTCTCGCCCACCGGATCACGCGCCGCCTGGCGGAAGTCCGCCGCGGTGATCTGAAGTGGCTCCGGCCCGATGGGAAAAGCCAGGTCACTGTTGAGTACCGCAATGGACAGCCCAGCTCGGTCCAGGCGGTCGTGGTCGCGGCGCAGCACGACGACGCGGTCAGCACGGGAACGCTCCGCGACGCCATTCGCGCGGAAGTGATCGACAAGGTGGTCCCCGCCGAGCTCCGCTCAGCGGACATGAAGTGCTGGATCAACGCCACCGGCCGATTCGTCATCGGCGGACCTCTGGGAGACTCCGGCGTGACCGGCCGGAAGATCATCGTGGACACCTACGGCGGAATGGGCCGCCACGGCGGCGGCGCCTTCTCGGGCAAGGATCCTTCCAAGGTGGATCGCTCGGCGGCCTATGCCGCGCGGTGGGTGGCGAAGAACGTGGTCGCCGCCCGGCTCGCGCGCCGCTGCGAAGTCCAGATCGCATATGCGATCGGCGTCGCCGAGCCGGTCAGCATCATGGTCGAGACGTTCGGAACCGCGCTGGCGCCCGAGAAGCGCATCGAGGAGGCCGTGCGCGAGGTCTTCAGCCTCCGGCCCGCCGCCATCATCGAGGGCCTCGCATTGTTGCGCCCGATCTACGAGAGGACCGCGGCCTACGGTCACTTCGGACGTTCGGAGCCGGAGTTCAGCTGGGAAAACACCGATCGCGCCGAGGCCCTGCGCGAAGCCACCGGACTCCACGCTCTCGCCGCCTGAAGAGGACAGACATGCGAACCAACACCGCCGTCCGCGCCGACGCCCTTCCCTTCGACATCAAGGACCTTGGCCTCGCGAAGGCGGGTCGGGGCCGCATCGATTGGGCGGCCCGGTCGATGCCTATCCTGAGGGTCATCCGGGAACGATTCGCCCGGGAGCGGCCGCTGGCCGGCCTTCGCATCTCCGCTTGCATGCACGTCACCTGCGAAACCGCCGCGCTGGTGCAGACGCTGAAGGCCGGGGGCGCCGACGCCGTGCTCTGCGCCTCCAACCCGCTCTCCACCCAGGACGACGTCGCGGCGGCGCTGGTGGACGAGGGCATCGGCGTCTACGCGATCAAAGGGGAGGATCGGGACACCTACTTCCGCCACCTCGGCGCAGCGCTCGACCACCATCCCATGCTGACGATGGACGACGGTTGCGACCTGGTCTCGGCCATCGTTTCGCAGCGGCGCGACCTGCTTCGCGAGATCGTCGGGGGGACCGAGGAGACCACCACCGGCGTGGTCCGGTTGCGCGCGCTGGAGGCAACCGGCGAATTGCCGTTTCCGGTGATCAGCGTGAACGACGCGCTCACCAAGCACATGTTCGACAACCGGTATGGAACGGGCCAGTCGACGCTCGACGGGATCATCCGCGCGACCAATCGTCTCGTCGCCGGGCAGGTCTTCGTGGTCCTCGGATACGGCTGGTGCGGCCGCGGGTTGGCCGCGCGCGCGAAGGGCATGGGCGCCGACGTGGTCGTCACCGAGGTGGACCCGCTCAAGGCGCTGGAAGCCACGATGGACGGTTACCGCGTCATGCCTGCGCTCGAGGCCGCCGCGATCGGCGACTTCTTCTGTACGGTGACGGGCAATTCCGGCGTCCTCACCGGCGAGCACTTCTCGCGCATGAAGGACGGCGCCATCGTCGCGAACAGCGGCCATTTCAACGTCGAGATCAACGTCCAGTGGCTCGAGGAGAACGGCCGCAGGCGCCCCGTCCGCGCATTCCTCGACGAGTACGAGCTTTCCAACGGGCACCGCATCGCCTTGCTCGGCGAAGGCCGCTTGATCAATCTCGCCGCCGCCGAGGGACACCCCTCCAGCGTGATGGACATGAGCTTCGCCAACCAAGCGCTGTCGGCGGAGCACCTCGTCAAGCACGCGCGGGCGCTCGCTCCGGCCGTGTATCCAGTCCCGCCGGAGATCGATCGCGAGATCGCCCGGCTCAAGCTGCACGCGATGGGAGTCCGCATCGATCGCCTCACGCCCGCGCAGGAGCGCTACCTCGCTTCCTGGCAGGAAGGCACGTAGGGTGCGCATTTCCGACCTGCTTCAGTTCGCCGCGGAGCGCGGAGAGCCGGTCTTCTCGTTCGAGTTCTTCCCGCCCAAGACCGACGAAGGCCGCGCCGCGTTCATCGACGCCGTCCGGCGGCTCCGGCCGCTGGGGCCGGGATTCGTCAGCGTCACCTGGGGAGCGGGCGGCTCCACGCGCGGGCGGACGCTGGAAATGGTGATGTGCTGCAAGCGCGAGTTCGAGATCGAAGCGATGGCGCACGTCACCTGCGTCGGCGCCACCCGGACGCAGCTGGTCGACGCCCTCAACGAGCTGATGGACGCGGGGATCGAGAACATCCTGGCGCTCCGCGGCGACCCTCCCCGGGGGCAGCGCGAGTTCGTCGCCACCGAAGGGGGGCTCCGCCATGCCTCCGACCTGGTCGAGCTCGCTCGCGAAGTGGCGGCGAAACGCAACCAGCGCCTTTGCATCGGCGCGGCTTGCTATCCGGAGGGGCACCCGGAGTGTCGCGACGTGCTGCAAGACCTCGCTCACCTCAAGGTCAAGGTCGACGCCGGAGTCGATTTCCTGGTGACCCAGCTCTTCTTCGAGACTCGGACCTACGTCGACTTCCTGGGTAGGGCGCGGGCTGCCGGTATCGCGGTACCCATCGTGCCGGGGTTGATGCCGGTGACCAACGTCGAACAGATCCGACGATTCACCACCCTCTGCGGCGCGGCGGTGCCACCGATGCTCTCTGCTGCACTCCGGGTGCGGGGCGACGACCCCGATGCCACCCTTCAGCTCGGAGTCGCCTATGCCTCGCTGCAGGCCGCCGAACTGCTCCGCGGCGGCGCCCCCGGAATCCACTTCTACACGCTGAACAAGAGTCCGGCGACCCGCGCGATTGTCGCGGCCCTCCGCGCCGCCGAGCCCTGGCGGACCCGTTAGCCGTCGGCGAATCGGGCGGCGCTCGCGCCCATCGCAGCGCGGGGACCCCTCGTGCCCAGTCGGAGCGCGTGCCGGTAGAGCGCCTCGTGAGCGTCCGACATGCGGTCCAGCGACAGCTCGGCCTCGACGAAGGCCCGGCCGCACAGGCCCATCCGGCGCGCCAGCTCCGGGCTCGCTTCCAACTGCCGGAGCTTTGCGGCCAGGGCACGATGATCTCCCGGCTGCACCAGGAAGCCGCGCACGCCCTCCTCCACCAGCTCCGGCGTGCCGCCCACGCTGGTCGCAACGACCGGGAGCCGCGCGGCCATTCCCTCGGTGACCGCGTTGGACAGGCCTTCCGCGGTCGAGCAAAGGCAGAGAGCGTGCGAGCGCGCGAGCAACACCGGCACATCCATCCGGTGTCCGAGCAGGAAGACGCTGCGCTCGAGGCCCAGCTCGCGGATGCGCTGCTCGAGGAACGGCCGCTCCGAGCCTTCGCCCGCGCAGACGAAGCGGATGCGCGTGTCGCGCAGCAGGGCCGCGGCCTCGAGCAGGACGCGGTGGGCCTTCACCGGCCAGAGGTTGCCGATCACCGCCACGACGAAGTCACTCTCCGCGGTGGGCAGCGGCGCGGGCGGCTGTGCGGCGAGCTCGTCGAAGTGCCGGAGGTCGAGCCCGTTGCGGACCACGACGACGCGGTCCGGGCGGCAGCCCTCCTCCTCGATGCAAACGCGGCGCACGGCCTCGGCGTTGGCGGACACGACATCCGCCTGGCGCGCGGCCAGCATTTCCAGCTGACGGTGCCATTTGCCGAATCCAGGCCGCAAATGGCCGAGATCGACGCGGTTGACGATCACGCGCACGCCCGCGATGCGCGCCGCGGCCACGCCGATCACGCTGGTCGCGAAGTCGTTCGCGTGCACGAGACGAACACCCAGCTTCCAGATGAGCGCCGCCATCCGCAAGACCTGCACCGCCGCTTCGGGCCGCGCCAGCCCTCGCAAGGGCAGGACGTGCGGCTCGTAGCCGAGCGCGCGAATGGGCTCGAGGAAAGGGCCCCACGCCTCGAAGCAGCCGACCAGCGCCTCGAACCCCGGCGGATGCCGCCGGAGCCGTTCGATCAGCTGTCGCTCGGTTCCTCCATAGTTGAACCGGGACAAAAGATGGAGGACCCGGATGGGCCTCATGGGCTACTTCACGGCCTCGACCGCCAGGTTCCAGCCGAGGAAGTCGGGCACGAAGCGCCCCAGCGGACCCAGCCACTTGCGGTCGTACACGGTGGCGATGGCGCGGACGGACGTGGTGCCGAACCGCCCGAACATCGCGCGAAGCTCATCGGGCTGGTACGCCTTGGTGCCTTCGCTTTCCATGTGGTTGGCAAGAACGTCCGCCAGCGAACGCTCGGGCCGCCCCTTCAGCAAGGCGTTCCGCACCCAGAGCTTGTAAGTGACCAGCGAGTGTCGCTGGTAGAGCATTCCGATGAACTTGCCGCCCGGCCGCAGGACGCGGTGGATCTCGTCGACGATCCTCTCTGGACGCTCGGAATGATGAATGACGCCCCAGGAGTAGACGATGTCGAAGGAGGCATCGGCGAACGGCAACGACTCCGCGTCGACGCGCTTGAGCTCCGAATGGAGGCCGTGCAGCGCAAGGTGGCTCCGCGTCGCCTCGATGGCGGCGTCGGTGAGATCCACGCCGTGACACAGTGCGCCAGCTTTCGCCCACTGGACGTGATCGACGCCGGCACCCACGCCGATCTCCAGCAGGCGGGCACCCTTGCCGCGCTCGAACCGCGCGACTTCAGGGATATGAGGTTCCTGCTCGTAGCGGTGCCGCTCGACGGACTTGAACCATTCGGCGCTCTGCCGCTCTTTTTCCCCGGTGATCCAGGGACTCGTTCCGCAAGGTTCTCGCTCCCAGTATGCCCGAACCGCCGCTTGAGCCATGGATGTCCCTCTCCTGGAAAAACGTGCACACGGGCGGTCGCTGCTGCAACCAGGTCGCCCAGGCAAGCACTCCGGCAGGCAGGGCATCTGGCGCCCAAGCACGGAACGGGCCACAGGCCGGGACTTAGACTTGTTGGCTCAGCGACGCCGCCGGAAACCCAGTGCGAGCGCGCCAACGAACGCGAGCCAGCCCGCGGTCGCGCCGCCGTGCGAGCAGCCGCCAGCCTTTGGGTCCACGCCCCTCACGCCGCCGTCGATGTAGGTCACCATCCCCGACTCGAAGGTCGCCTGCACCTGCGCCCCGTTCAAAGTCGCACTGCTCACTGACGCCGCATAGGCCTGGAAGTCGGCGATGCCGTCGCCGGTCACCGCCAGCGTGGCGCCGGCAAGCTTCACCTGGATGGCCTTCGCGCTCACGCTCGCAAGCAGCAGGCGAGAGCCGTTCTGGTCCGAGATCGAGCCCGCTCCAAACAGGACGGCCCGGACCGGGGCCCCCGAGGAGTCGCGTCCCGCCATCCCGGCGAAGGCGCCCGACAGCACGAGATCTCCGGCGGCCTTGCTGCTTCCTGACCGGGCGAAGATCCAGCGCTCCTCGAGACTCGACCCCGGCGCGACCACCGCGCCGGCGCCGGTATCCGAAGCGTCCAGCGTATCCACGCGCGTGCGGGATGCCCACGAAGAAGTCGCCACCGGCATCAGCGCCATCATGAACTGCGTCGACGCGGCATCGCTCGCCGGACGCACGCGAACCCAGGACGTCTGTGCGTCGGGATCGAAATTCTGCATCAGCTGCGCAGTCTGGGAGCCGGTGGTCGCCGTCCATTGCCCGGGCGAGAGGACGCGCACGCCCAGCGACATGCCCTTCTTGCCGATTCCCTGCACCCAGCCGGAGACCGTGTCCACCGACACTCCATCCTGGAAGTGGCAGATCCAGTCGTACGCGTGCGGAGAAGAGGCCTCGACGTCGTCGTGGATCAGCGCGTACCGGTTGCGCGCCAGCACGGCCATGCGGTCCCAGCGGGAAATGCCCAGAGTCGATGCGAAGAGGCCCGCACCCTGGGCGGCCGCGATGGCATAGTCGCCGGTGCCGGTGGGCGTGATCAGCGGACTCGACACGCGGGTGAAGAACCACGGGTTGTTCCAGTTGGAGTCCGAGGCCCGGGCGTCGCCGAGCTGGCCCTGGCCGTCGATCAGCAGGGCATTGTGGTACGCGGTCTCGTTCGCCTTGTACGTGTAGCCGGTGTTGGCGCCCGCGTCGTAACCCATCGCCTCCGGCGCCAGCCAGGTGCCCTTTCCGAAGAGCCAGAAGCTCAGGTCGTCGTTGTGGTCGTGGCCCCAGTCGATCCAGCCGCCGGCCGGAGAGCCTTCCGCTTTCAGGCGCGCAAAGTTGACGTGGCCGCCGTAAACGCCGGCCTTGAGGCCGAGCGCGAAGTCTCCCGGGTCCCAGGTGCTGTGCAGCGCGGCGGCGCCGATGTCCGGAAAGAAGCCGTCGAGCGGAAGCGTCCGCGGATCCGCCGCGGCGACCGTCGGGTCGTAATAGATGAACTCGAAGACGTTGTAGAACATCTCGGGCAGGTAGGACCCGCGGCCGACCGCGTTCAGCCACCGGCGAGCGCCCGCCTCGGCGAGCGGATCCCGGAACCGCGACGCGGCGTAGCGGTTGATCTGCATCACCATCTCTTTGGCCCAGTGGGTGAAGTCGCCGAACGGCAGGATCAGCTGCTCGGGCGCGTCCGGGAGCCCGGCGTAGAGGAAGTACTTTCCGTACCCCCGCAGGATGCCCAGGTCAGTGTAGTCGGCGCCGGTCCGCGCCAGCGCGGTCCAGAACGGCATCGACATCGACAGATCGTAGCCCTCGTAGGCGAGACCCTCGTGCCAGGTTCCGTCGGGGATCTGGCCCATCGTCATCTGCAGCTTCTGAAGATTTCCCTCCGCCAGCGCGAGCCAGCCCGCGGCGCGCAAATCCTCGCCTGCCAGCACCAGCGCCGCCAGCCCGAGGCCCGCGGTGTCGATCCAGTTGTGACCTTGCAGGTACTGGGGCGCGTACCAGGCGTTGGGCAGGTTGACCGCGACCTTGTTGGCTTCGTCGCCGAGGCGCGTGGAGATGGCGGAGCGGTCCGTAGCGCTCAGCGTCTCGTAGATCCAGTCATACGCGGCCGCCACACCGATCAGCATGTGCGCCTGGTTCAGGTCGGGCGGGAAGTTGGGCGGGATATATTCCCCGTTGCTCCAGTCGCTCCATGTCAGGTACGTGAGCAGCTGCTGGCGGGCCTTGTCGGAGTAGGAGGTGTTCCCGGTGATCTGGTACGCGAACGCCCAGACCGCGACTTGGTTTCCATGGAACCGGAAGTCGTCGTAGTCGATCGGCGTGGGCGCCGGATCGTTCTGGTGCTGATCCAGGATCCTGGTGATGTGCGAGGCGATCTCGGCGTGGGTGGTCGTTGCCGCCGACCGCAGCGTGGGGACGTCGGACGAGTTGAAGAACAGCGAGGGATGGGACGCAGCGATCAGGGCGGACAGCAGAGCCAGCAAAATGCCTCCTGGCGGTGGCCTCCGGTTCCGGACTCGTCGTCCCGGCGCTCCCCTGCTGCGGAAGCGCCGCCCCTTCCCGGCCAGACGGGCCCTCCCGGATCAGGGGGGCGGTGCGCCGCTCGAGCTGCGACCTTACGGGCGGTCGCAGGGTTGCCTCAATGTAGGAAAACGCCTACGGACGCTGTCCGCGCGAGGGAAGGAGATGAGCGCGCGTTGGCGATCCGGCGCTCCGTCGCCACCTTGTCGGCATGGACGACAAGCGCAACCAGAACGAGGGTGAAGGCAGCAAGACCGCGGACAAGAAGTACCGCGAGGCGGCCACGGACTTCGCCAAGCGCACCGATACCGAGCAGGCTGGTCTGCAGGCGGAGCGCGAAGTCGAGGAGCGCAAGGACGAGTTCGAACAGGCCGAGCAAGCGGGTCGCTCGCACAGCAAGGGCGAGTTGCCCAACGACCTCGACGGAAGTGACTTCGACAGGGATTAGCGGCAATGCTGCTCAGTTAAGCGATTGACGTGGTCGTCGTCGTTGACCTTGTCGTGTGCGTGGACGGCGACGGCGACGGCGACGTGGCGGTGGACGACCGGGCATGTCGGGTGTGCCTGGTACACAGCGTTCATGCTCAGCTTTCA